>Ga0308173_10000789_pt1 | contig 14478 bp, 11 predicted proteins | sample PhyPR1_FD_203716 | JGI IMG/M metagenome (GOLD analysis project Ga0308173, IMG submission 203716) | Soil microbial communities from UC Gill Tract Community Farm, Albany, California, United States - DLSLS.P.R1 | ecosystem: Environmental > Terrestrial > Soil > Agricultural land | place: USA...
CAGTTCAGCCGTTAGGCCATTGACCAATATTCCTCACTGCTGTACTTATTTGCCTTGGGATTTTTTCATCCCCAATGTGGTCGATCAACCTTTCAGCTTCGACTAAGAGAATTAAGGCTTGTTAAGCCATTACCTTAACAACTACCTATCCCTGAGATTTTAATTTTCCACCTAAAGCGGGATATACCCTTTTTTATATAAAGAATTTAGCTTTTCTTTAGGAGAGGCCAAAAAATCGAATACTCACCTGTACACCACTTTTAATTTTAGCCTTTTAAAAAAAAGCTGAGTATAAACCCTTTCAATAAATTAAACGTACGATTAGCATGTGTCAAGTACTTGGACAGCGTTCAATCAGAGCCATCACCAAACTCTATTAATTTTTTTAATTGATGCAATAATTTTTTATTTTAAGTACATCACTTATTAATTTTAAAAAAAGGTTTTTTTATTAAAATTTAACCCGGATTAAAATAAGCTATATCATGTTACAGATAATTACTAAATAAAAGAAGATTTTCTAGCTTGTAAGTCCGCAACTTAAAGTTAACTACTTAATATTAAATTATTTATCACTTGTTGATTTTTTCTATGAAAAACTTAAAATTTGTATTTAAAAAGAGATTTTACATATAACTTTACATTTAATCACTAAATTAAATCAGGTCTGAATGTTTGAAAAAATAAAGAAAAGGAGCTTTAAGATAAAGGATTATGAGTTAAACAATCTTAAAATAGGATTAATTTTTTAAGACTTTATTTTATAAATAAATTTTCGACGATCCTCCAAGTCTTTTAGGTATATATTTTCAATATAAACCTAAACCTACACAAACGTAAGGGTTAGTAGAATTACATGTTAATAAATCTTGGTAATAATGCTATTTAATGTAGATTTAATTCTATCATCTATAATACATAAATTAAAAGCGTTATTTTACTAAAGGTTCGTTACTACATAATACATCGCTGTATGCTCTACGCTGTCCTGGGAGAATGTTATAGTTAAATAGCTCCAACGGACTTCTGACCCGTTCCTCTTTCTACTACTTTCTTATCGCAGTTATATTTACAACGTCAGCTCCGGGACTCGTTTCCGGTACTGGTACTGTTACAGCCTCCGGTCTACCCTCACTACTACTATTTACGAGATATAACTCACGAGAAAATCTAAAGTCCAATTGATGAAGTTGATTTATCGCTTCATTAGCCATAACTTTTTGTTGATTACTTAATTTAGCTACAAGATCAACATAAGTTTCCATTAAAGATTTAGCTTCATTAGGATAAAATTTCTCCGTACCATTTTGGATCCCAGACAAAATTTCATTAAATTTAATGAATTGTGAATCATATAACTTTACAGCTTCATCTGCTCCATCTATAGCTTTATGTAGTTCGGTAAGTTTCCCTATACTTCTGTTTTGAGGGATTTCAATAGACATTTCTGGTAAATTTCTATCTTGCAATAAAGATGACGGTTTAAAAGTCACTAATTTATTACCGTAAACAGGTGCGTTCTCTGAAATTTTTGGAAGACAGTCTTTCTGGAAATAGCTAGGAAAGTGAGATTTATCTGCAAATAATAGACGTTTATGTAAATCCTTCAATGGATTTCCATTTTTTTCTTTAGATTCATCTTTATTCCCATAAACTGAACCTATTTCATTTTTACTTTTAAGATCATCTGACACAGCCACCTCTCGTGTTTGTATTAAATCCGGATTTTCTTTACCCTGATCTATTTGCAAAATGATTTTTTCACTACCTATTTCCGTAACACTATTACTACTAATTAGACTATGTATAGTGTCCATTTCAAATATCCCTAATAATATAATATTAACAAAGGTGTTGATAGCAATGATTCCGAAATAAATATAAACCATATTAGCGGTATATTTCACAAGCATTACTTCATAAAACAAATAAATTCTATATAATAAAAATATAAACATCATAGTTCAGTTAAATTAATGTAAATCTAAGCCATCTTTTATATAAGAAGAAGTTAATACCACAAAAACCTGCGCTTGGATTACAGCAATAGCTAATTCTAAACCTGAAAAGGCTATAATAAAACTTAAAGGAATTAAACCTAGTATAAAGAATATAAAACCTGAACTCATTATACTATAGGTAAAACCACTTAAAATGTTTAATAACATATGACCTGCAGTTATATTAGCAGCTAATCTTAATCCTAGAGAAACATTACGTGCAAGATATGATATAAATTCTATTAAAACTAATAAAGGTAATAATCCTAAAGGACAACCCGCGGGAACTAATAGAGAAAAAAATTTTAACCCGTGTTTTTGAAAACCTAAAATAGTTGCACCTAAAACTATCGTAAAACTAAGGGCAAATGTTAAAACGAAGTGGCTTGTTGATGCAAAACTATAAGGAACCATTCCGATTAAATTATTTATTAAAATAAAAATAAATAAAGTATAAATAAAAGGAAAGTATACTTGACCATTTCTAGGATTTATTTGATTAGTTACTATGCTATGGATAGTTACATATAAAGATTCTTGACTTATAGATCAATTATTACTCACTAATTTATTAAAATTTGTGCTTAGAAGATTTGTAACTAATAAACACAAAGCCCCTATTGTTAAATAAAATCCGATGTTAGTCATGGAGATATGTAAATTACCTAAAACAGGTGTATCTAGATTTATTAAATCTCTTATTTCAAACTGACTTAGAGGGCTTAAATTATCTCTTCAATTACTAAAACTTAAAAGTGACATATATTAATTGTATTAAACTTTATATCTTAAATAATAAAAAACCCTTGTGAGCATATTGTACTACCTAAGTGAGTACAGTACAGCTCACCATCACTGTGGTGGGGGGGTATAATAAAGAAAAACTTATATGTAAGATAATACTTATGAAATAAATTAGATTAGATTAATTATCTAAAAGATATAGTGGTGTAATTTATCATATAATATATATCTAGTATTTACTATATTTGAATCTAATTATTTGAGTAGAGGTATAGTAGGCTACATGGTTCGTAACCATATACGGTACTTCTTACTACTACTTGTTTATAGAATTATCTAAAAGTTTAGATATAAAAGTTCGAGATAAAAATAAACGAACAAATCTAGGTAAAATATATTTAGATAAAATATAAACAGTTAGAGCTATTATAACAAAAGTAAAAGTTATTTCATTTACAAAAAAAAAAGGAACTAATTGAGGCATTATTTTACTAAAAAAAAAGATAATAATTAATCGAAGAAGGAACCATATCGAACCTACTTACGGACAAATATTCACGTTAAGCAAATAACAAGTAAGGCTAGATTTTTAGAACCTCACCATATACAGAGATATCATTCATAACATATAGGCAGGTTAGGCCTTTTTTTTTGGTCTAACTTTACAAAGTTCAAGTTTAGATGTGCTTTAAAATCTCTCCTGAGCCGCCATTTTAAGTTATATCTTGAATATGGTGATATGGCAGAGGGAAGAATAAATATACAGTACCTTGTCAAAATTTAATAAGTAAACCTCCTTATGTACTAGATCATATATTATATGTAATATTACTACTACGTAATACGTATTATTAAGGAAGAGTAGAATTACTAATTTAAGACTATTTCTATAAATTAATTATATAGGGGGGGGGTTATATAATAACTCTTGTAAAGAGTTAATCTTATATCAAGATTACATATACATATATAGATCGCATGGTCGGACTATTATCGCTCAATATTCATATCATATCTTTTTAGATATAAAATAATGAGGATTATTATTAAAAAATAATTTACGAATAGGAGCTAGCAGGCAAACAGTAAGACCCTTATTCATATAAAAATATAGTACATCATATATAGCTTAGCGCCATATTTAATATATAATCTTAAATATTGTACAATAAACTTGATACATAGTAATGTAAACCATCTAAAATAAAAGAAGGATAAATACCAAAAAGTATAGTAAACACGATTAAAGTAAATAATAAAAAGAATTCTCTTTTAGTTGTATCAGTTATGTTTTCTTCAAAAAATTTACTGAAAGATCCACCAAATGATATTCTATTATACATATATATTGTATATGCAGCAGAGAATATTATAGAAGAACTAGATAATATACCTAACAAAGGTAGTCTTTCAAATGTACCATAAAGAGACATAAATTCTCCTACAAAATTTAAAGTTAAAGGCACTCCACAATTACCTAAAGACAGAATGAAAAAAAGTATGGAAAATAAAGGCATTACTTGGGCAGTTCCTTTGTAATAATAAATTAATCTAGTACCTGATCTATCATAAAGTACTCCTCCTGCACATATAAACAATCCACTTGACACAAATCCATGTGCTAAACCTAAAAGTATACCTCCTTCAATTCCTTGAATTATATTACTGAAGACCCCTATTAAATAAACTGCGGCATGAGAGACTGAACTATATGCTATTAGTTCTTTTACGTCTATAGTTCTTAATGTACTAAAACTAGCATATATTATAGTAATAACACCTATAGTAAATATAATGAAAGTATAATTCAAGGATATTTTAGGTAATAAGGGTAAAATTAACCTAAATATACCGTACAGACTTAGTTTTAAAACAATACCCGCAAGTACTATACTTCCACCTAAAGGTGATTCTACATGAGCTTTTAACAATCAGCTGTTTAAAAAAATTGTAGGAGTTTTTACTGCAAAAGCAATAAATATACCGCAAAATAAAAATATTTGAGTTGTATATTCAAAACTACTTTTGAATAAAACATCGAAATAAGTTGTACCCATTATTGAAGACATAGTTAATATTGATAATAATAAAAATAAAGATCCTAATAATGTATATAAAAATATGTAAAAACTAGCTCTTACTTTATTACTTGATCCAAATAGACCAATCAATATAAATAATGGTGGTAAAATACTTTCAAAAAATATATAAAATAATAGTACATCTAATACTAAAAAGACTGCTAATAATAGAGTTTCTAAGAGCAATATTATTATTAAGTATGATTTTATATTGTTTATTATTGAGTTTCAATTAGATACTAATGCTATAGGCATTATTATTGTCGTTAATAAAACAAAGTATATTGAAAGACCGTCCACCCCTAAATATATATCATAAAAACTTAAATCCAAATTTTCTTGTATAAATTGAAATTGATTATTGCTAAAGTCAAACAACATATATATTATTAATGATACTATTACATTTAGTATAGTAGTTATAAAAGCAATTTTTTTATAATAACTTACATCAAAAAAAGAAGATTCTTTATTCTCTCCATTCAAAACATCTCCCTCTGAAAAATATAGATACGCTTTATCCTGACGGGCGCCCTCTCCCTTCTCCTGAGATTTTACCCTTGGTACTGTTACAGGATAAAAACTATGTATTGTAGAGATTAAAAATATCCCTATAATAGGTATAATTAGCAAAACATATAATAAAGACACCCAACGAGATCGCTACCCTTACTTGTACACCAATTCGGCGCAGTAAAATATCACACCAGAAATAGATTGCTGAATATATTGAAAAACATCTGATATCTGGGAGTATTCATGTTTAACAGTAAAAGCACTAATAACTATGATTTGTACTACGTATTTCGTACCTCCTAGACTATGGAGGAGTACTTTACGTATTTCGCTAGGTAACTTATGCTTTATTAATAGTACATTGTGCGAAATATATAACCAATATATTCTATGTTTGCAGATTTTTATTTAAAAAAGTAAAACAACACGTAGTACGTACTAGTATTGTATTGATACTAGCATACTATTAAAATTAACAGTATTAGATAGTAATAAAAATATATAGTACGTAGTACGTACTACGTAGTACGTAGTACGTAGTACGTAGTACGTAGTACACAATAGTGAAAGAATAGTACTATAACAAACATAAAATTATAATTATATAACTACACCATACTTAAAGCACTTATTATATAATTAATTATAATTATTATTATTATTATTATTATTATTATTATTATTATTATTATAAATATAATATATATAACTATATAATTATGTATATAAAAAAGGAAGGAGTTTATTAATTATAATAAAGATATATTAGCAGGGAATATATTATAACTATATAATATACAAGGTATTAGAACTATTAAAGCGAACAGTATAGGTAATAAAACTGTTCAACAGAAAGCCATCAATTGATCAAAACGTATTCTAGGGAAAGAAGCTCTTACTCATATAAATATGAATATCAAGATAGAACTTTTTAACCCTAAACTTAATCCATAAAATAATCCATCTACAATAGAGTTATTTAAAAAATATTCTGTATATATATAATAATATTTTCAATATAAATTGAAATCTTCTACAAAGACAGGGTTATAAATAATTATAAAATGAATAATGTCAAATATATTTATATTAAATATCTCTAAATTATTAATCAATAAATAACCTCCTAAAAACAAAATACTTGTAAGTATACACATTAAAACTATACTTCCATATTCAGCTAAGAAAAAGAAGACAAAAACGACTGCAGCATGTTCTGTCATAAAACCACTAACAAGCTCTGACTCCGCTTCAGCTAAATCAAAAGGAGCTCTATTAGTTTCAGCTACAGATCCAATAAAAAATATAATAAAGATTGGTAATAAAGGCAGGATATATCAAATAGCTCTTTGAGATTCAGTGTTTACAGTAAGATTCAAGTTACCCGTTAACATAATAACTAAAAGTATAGCTGAACTTAATACCAGTTCATAACTGATTAATTGAGCTGTACTTCTTAAGGAACCTAAAAAAGCATATTTACTATTAGCACTTCAACCGGCCAACAATATACCATACGTAGCTAAAGAAGATACAGCTAACATATAATAGATTCCTAAACTGAAATCATTAACTGTTAACCCGGGTCCATATGGAATAACCGCATAACCTAAAAGGGAGAAAATTAATGTAATTACAGGCCCTAAAAAGAATAAGATTATGTTAGCTTGCGTAGGTGCTACATATTCTTTTAATAAAAGTTTTAATGCATCCGCAAATGCTTGTAGTAGACCATAGTATCCTACAAGATTAGGACCTAATCTTCTTTGCATACTTGCCATAGTTTTTCTTTCTGCAATTGTTACATAAGCAATACCAACCAAGGCTGGAACTAATACCAAAACGACTTCAATTAATGATATGATAGTAGGTGAATAATACATAGAAAATTTTAAATTAAAAAAAAGGGGGGGGGGGGAAAAGATAGGAGTGGAGAGTAAAAAGGGATTAGCTTAATAACATTGTGCTAGTAGGCCGTCCCTACTTTCCCTACCTTAGGCAGTATAAAGTATTCACTAAATCATCTTTCAATTAGAGTTTTACCTATACAACTCCCTAGACCCACTACAAATATCAACTCTGTCGTTGTATTTTTAATTATCTAGGGTCCTATCCTAAGATAATATCAAATTGCCATCTCAAATATTATGAAAAAAAAATTTCAATAAAAGGTGCATTACTTATAAGCTGGACTGGTACAGACTAAAATTTGCAAAAGTTCATACATCACCATATAAACAATAAACAGTAAACAGTAAACAGTAAACAGTAAACAGTAAACAATGTATATACTATAGTATTATATATACAAAATATTTATATATAAATCGATTAAAGCTATTTACTATACTTTTAACACATAAAATAAATAATTAACAACGAAAAAAAGAACCTCACGCCCCTTTTAACGTTGATTAATACCTGACTCATCTATAGCTTGATTAACAGTCACGTCCTCATTATCATCATGACAAACATAACTAGGGTCTAATTCATGAATAAGAAGAACCAAAAGTCTCTGTAATATGTCCCATGTATAATTTCTATTCGGGTCAAGATTATGTCACAATTCTTCACCAAAAATCCTTCTTATATTTAAGTCTCTTTCATAAAGAAAATAATATAGATTAAAAATATCGTCAAATCGACGTAAATATTCAGGGCCAAATCCACCCTGACGACCCCCCCCAAGGTAACCACATATAGTACCTAAAACTATGTCCAGTGGTATCACTCAAAAACCCCGGACCGCCCTATCTACGTATTATATTAACATCCTTTAACATAATAATTAATATACTAAGTAATAATCGTCTATTAAGTTCAAAATTATTACCAGTAGGAGTATTACGGATAAAGTTATCATTATTACGATAATCATCATCACGATCATCATCACCGTTAGTGGTTAATACACCATTAGCTGCAGGTCTAACATCGACAGGTGTAAATGTGGTGGTATCACTAGTAATAGGTCATACAGAAGATCCATTAAAAGACATTTCTTCATTACTCGACATAGTTTTTTTAATATATAATGTAATATATTTAATAATCTCACAAAAAAAAGAACGCCAATACTATATAATACAAATAAAATACTAGATAGTAGAGCTAAAAGTACAAACCCTATAATTTTTAAATGGTGAGGACTGAGACCTTTAAAGTATGATAACCTCCATTAGCGTAACGAAAAAAGGGGGGGGGGGGGTAATAGATCAAATCTATTCTCATTAAAAGCAGGAATGTGAAGGATTCCATGGGTATAACTATTATAAATAGAGGAAAACCCGCTATCTAAAATAAAAAGGGGGGGGGGGTAACTAAATTTTTATCAGGGTATAAAAATTCGGTTATATTTAACTCATATCCATATAAACTTAATCCTAAGCTAGTTATAACTAGCCCCTAGTTTAAATTTTGCGAAGTAGACCATTACTCATTTGTATACCGACAAAGATCTCCTCATAATTTTATAGTATTAAACTTTATATCTTAAATTTAAACCCTTGTGAGTACATTATTGTACTACCTAAGCTCACCATCACTAGATTATAATGTCTATATTCTAGCTACTAGCTATGTGTGTAAAACGTAAAACCTTTATGTAAACCTAAAGGTTAATAGTTATTTGAAAGGATGGAATAAGGGGGTATAGTAGTGTAATTTATCATATATTATATATAAATAGACATATATAGTAACTACTATACTACATTATTCATTTCTCCAAGAAGAAAATTAATTTGATTTTTCTTTACCTTTACCTTTATCTTTACCATCTTTTAGATTGCTTTCTTTTTCTCCTTCAGAACTTCTTTTTTCTAACTCTTCTCTACATAAGTCTTCTTTTTTAGTTAGGCGCTTTATTTCTGATTCTGAGGCAGGCGCTTGCATATCTCGATGCATATCTTTCATATTATCAATAGTTTCTATCGCTTTTTCTAACTCCTCTTTAGTTGCAGATTTTATAATATTTTCATTCCCATATATAATTCCCATTGATTTAGATCCTCCAAAAGGGTCATCTAAATCAACAGGTGAGTTTCCCCCTCCTTCAGAACCCGTTTCATATTCATAATCTGATTCACTTATTACTTTTTTATAAGGAACTTGACCAGAACCCGTAGGTCCACCAGAACCTGAAGATCCGCCAGAACCGGAAGGCTGACCAGATCCAGAAGGTCCGCCTGTACTTGAGCCTTCACCAGATCCACCTGGATTTTTGAATAAAATATCTTGTTCTATTGTTTCAAAAATATCCCCTACAAGCCCCTTAATAGGGAATCTCAGTAATAGGGCCATTAAACCTGGGAATAAATCTGAATCCACAGTAACTATAAAATCATCAAAATTAAGTACTATATCAATTACAGGCATGGTTTTTTTTAAGGTAAAAAAAATAAAAAACATAAATAGAGCAACAACTAAATTCTTCAGAGTCAATTGTTTGGTTTAACTATTTAAACCTATTTTACTTTGTACAGGTAAACTCACAAAAGCATGAGGTTTAGGTGGACTACTTAAAGCTCACTCTAAACTAGGATAGCTTCTATTTAAACCCCCTTGCAGAACATCAGTATAATACTGCAGGGCTTGTCATGGATTTCTACCAACAGGTTCACCTCCATTTAATTGAAAAAAAACAACAACTAAGAATGAGAAAGCGGACATTACACTTACGAGAGATCCTACACTACTTATTACATTTCACCCTGAAAATGCATCAGGATAATCACTTATTCTTCTAGGCATACCCTGTAAACCTAAGAAATGTTGAGGGAAGAATGTAAGATTAACCCCTATGAATAAAATTCAGAATTGTACTTTAGATAGAGTCATATTGTAATTTAAACCTAATATTTTAGGTACTCAGAAATATCATCCGCTAAACATTGCAAACACAGCTCCCATACTTAATACGTAATGAAAATGAGCAACAACGTAGTAAGTGTCATGGAATGCAATATCTAAAGATGCATTAGCTAAAACTACACCTGATAAACCCCCTATTGTAAACATAAATACAAAACCTAATGCAAATAACATTGAAGGTGTTAATTTAATAGATCCTCCGTAACAAGTAGCTAATCAAGAGAATATTTTAATTCCTGTAGGTACTGCTATAATTAATGTAGCTGCAGTAAAGTAAGCTCTTGTATCCACGTCTAAACCGACTGTATACATGTGATGACTTCAAACGATAAATCCTAAAATTCCAATAGACATCATGGCGTAAACCATACCAATATAACCGAATACGCTTTTATTTGAATAAGCCGAGATTGTTGTACTTATTATACCAAAAGCAGGTATAATTAAAATATAAACCTCGGGGTGTCCGAAGAATCAGAAAAGATGTTGGAATAAAATGGGATCCCCACCTCCAGCTGTTTCAAAGAATGATGTGTTAAAATTTCTATCAGTTAAAAGCATAGTAATTGCACCGGCTAAAACTGGTAAAGATAATAATAATAACACTGCTGTTATAACTACAGCTCATCCAAATAAAGCTAATTTGTGTAATCTTATACCTGGAGTTCTCATATTCATTATTGTAGTTATGAAGTTCATAGCTCCTAATAAACTACTTATCCCTGATAAATGTAAAGCAAATATAGCTAAATCGACACTAGGTCCGCTATGGCTTTGCACACCTGATAAAGGAGGATAAAGAGTTCACCCTGTACCTGCACCTCCTTCTATACATGTAGAGAATATTAATAATAATAAACTAGGAGGTAATAATCAAAAACTTATATTATTTAGTCTTGGGAATGCCATATCAGGACCACCAACTAATAATGGTAATAAAAAATTACCGAATCCTCCGATTAAAGCTGGCATAACCATAAAAAATAGTAGGGTAGGTCTAGTTTTTACACTACCTCCCTCCGAACCGGACTTGAAAGTCACCCTTCATCCGGCTCTCCACCAACTTACTTACTTTATATTAAATAAAAACACAGTATATCGGATATTTAACAAGGAATATTTACTTGGGTTACCTGGAAAACCTCTTATGAATAAAGGATTGAATACTATTATTTAATAAAAAAAATAAGATTCTTAATCATTCCCTTTCTCTTTGAAGATCTTTTCTAGATCGTCACTATTAGTTTCATTTTCATCAAATATATCAGGTGGACTTTTTAAAATTCTCCTTATCATCTTTCATAGATTTAATTGGATTATTCTTCTTATTAAAATTAAAAAATTAATGTACTTTCTCTACTCACTCTTTAACTTTTTCATCTATCATCTACTGAAATTTACTCATAATGTTCAAATAAGAAAGGAAAATTAGAAGTTCATACTTTTTGAGACATTACATTTTGCCTTTTCTGGTAAAATAGAGGAACCAAGTTCCTCAGCGACGACCTTTCAGGATAAAGATTATTTATTCGTTAAGTACTGGACTTAAAGATAAATATCTTGTATCATCAATAATCAAACGTTTAGATTACGATGATAAAGTTAAAGACGCACCTAAAGACTCTGTTCCTTTGGTTTTCTTTCTTAGACAGGTTTAATAAAAATAGATAACCTCCTTATGCGTTTAACGTGTTTGCATAAAGAGCGATGGTTATAACAAAGGGAAATTTAAGATTTTTTGTTATTAATAACTCTCAATATACCATCCATCTGTCTAGTAAAGAAATCTAGTTTCTTATCCGACCTAAAATCTCTAATAGCAAGCCATAATTTAATTAATCTCAATGTTTACGACCTTAAATTAAGCCTTATTAATATTTGATTTAGTGAATTTGGCGTTTCAAATTTGATCAAGGTTTGAAAGTTTCACCTATTGTCTTCTAATAGCTAGTCCCCCCCATAGTTTCAGGTCTTTACAGCTAATTAAGCTTCTAGTATAAGTTGCACCATTTTTCCCTATTACTGAGGAAGCAAGGTCACTTCCAAATTTACTGAATATCTTTCTCAGAGTTCGTATTTTAAATTTACGGGCTAAAGTCAAAGCACACGATTCCTTAATTAACCCATATACTCATAATATTTTACATCTGTTCCCTACAAAGACGTAATAATTGTATATATCTCTTATAATAGAGTTATAATACAGTATTATATCCGCGTGATCCAGATTAAGAAGGTTTCCCATAAAGGTTCCCCTAAATATTAGATTTTGGTGATCAGAATGTGATATTCTTTTCCTTATTAAACCAAGGTTATTGAGTATAGTTATAACTTTATATCTATCCATGTTGATTCCGGTTCTAGTCTTTTTTCTACGGAATATCAGTCTACCTTTTAGTTTGATAGCATTCCTAGAATCTTTTGGTCACATATTATTATAACCCAAGAATTTAAGGGGTTTAAGGGAATCGTTTACAATTAAAAATTTTCCCGGGTTGATAGCTAAAGATAGTTCATTTCTTACGAAATCGCTAACTCTATCCAATATCTCTGTTGTAATAGAGAAGCTTCCTTTTACAAAAGAAGAATCTGCATATTTCAGGTAAACAACCTTACAAAAATCGTGTCTCATACTAGATGTGCTAAGAAGTTTTCTTTTTAGAGTTATAAATTCTACGGGTCTTAATTGACCGTAACCATTATTTCGTCAGTATTTCATTTTATTTTCCAAACTCTCATATTCTTTCGTCTTTCTACAAGTTTTACCTTGAGAATATAGAATACCATCTTTATCCAATTCATAAAAATAAACATTACTTAAGAGGGGACTTAGAAGACTTACTTGCGGAGTTCCTGAAACTGAACGCTCCTCGAGTTGACCCTCTTCAAGGTATACAGCATCTAAACCGGAACATATTAAACTAATGATTTTTTCACATTGGATTATAGTTTTCAATAAATCTATTAATTTATTATGCGGCGGAATAGAGGGGAAAGCTTTATGAAAATCAGCCTCAAGGATGTACTTGAAACTATAAAAATTAGACTCTAAAAACTGAATTGCGGGTTTAGTACCTGGTCTAAATCCATGTGAATAATTACGAAATTTTTCTTCATGTCCTGATTCTAAGGCTAATTGTACGGCTTTTTGAACTAGACTTTTTCTGAGATAAGCCATAGTCAAATGTCTCGTAATATTTTCCCCTGATTTAGGGATTTTAATCCTTCTAGCAGGACCCCTTTTAAATTTTCCATCTTGTAGCCTCCTTTCAATTGTTAAGAGATAATCAAGGTCAATTACATTCAGGGTTTCCGGAGTAACCCCTTTTGTTATATTACCTAAATTACTTTTTATTAATTCAAAAGCCGCGACTAGATTTTTAAAATTGCTAATATCTTTTATACTTATGTTAGATTTAACTGATTGATTGGGTTTTTCGTTGCCACGTAACGTGTTTTTACCGACTTTTGAACTAAATTTCCTAATCAATTTTTTGTTGGTTGCCACCCTTTCGAGAGATCAGAACTCTCGTACTACGATGATTCCGTTACCGTAGGTATTTCCCACCAGGTAATCCCGAGTTCCCTTGTCTGCGCACTTAGTGATCGGTTTCTTGCGTAGAAATTTATCCTCTGTCGGACATGTACCATTAGATATAAGCAGATTCAAAACTAATGATAAAATTGAATCAACTAATGCAATTGTCCAAGTCCATCCTTCGACAGTGATCCCATTATGATATTCTACTCTACGTATCAAGTTCGTTAACCTAAACGTAACACTACTTAGATCAGAATTCTTATCCAAATCTCTATGGTTAGATATGAACAATTCCTTTAAAATCGACTTAGCCGTTAGGGTTTCCCCGCAGAGTTCGACACCACCGGCCCGATTCCTCTTTACATACCAGCTTATTTGTATGGTTATTGCGAATAACAACGCTAAAACAAGGTGAAACGGCGTACTCATTAATAAAGCATGAGCTGTTATAATACTATTATATAATTGATTATCTGCTATATATTGAACACCAGGACCACTCAATTCCATTCTAATTAATACAGAAAAAGCTGTACCGAGTAACCCAGAAAATAGTGAAAATATAAGATATAAGGTACCTATATCTTTAGCATTTGTTGACAAAAATCATCGCTCAACCCAACTAGAGATAACCTTAGGTTGGGGCGAGTACGATGTATAACTCTCTGCCTCATTTTCTGAATCACTAACCTTTTCCGAAGGTATCTATATATATATAGAC
>Ga0308173_10000790_pt1 | contig 14476 bp, 15 predicted proteins | sample PhyPR1_FD_203716 | JGI IMG/M metagenome (GOLD analysis project Ga0308173, IMG submission 203716) | Soil microbial communities from UC Gill Tract Community Farm, Albany, California, United States - DLSLS.P.R1 | ecosystem: Environmental > Terrestrial > Soil > Agricultural land | place: USA...
GGCGTCGGGGTCGTGCCAGAGGCCCTGCTCCTTGGCGTAAGCCTCGACCAGCTTGAGCTGCTCCTCGGAGCGGCCGGTGAGCTCGAGGTACTTCGTGGTCTCCTCGTCGATCGGGAAGACCGCGATGGTCGAGCCGAACTCCGGCGACATGTTGCCTATGGTCGCGCGGTTCGCCAGCGGGAGCGCGGAGACGCCGGGGCCGTAGAACTCGACGAACTTGCCGACCACCCCGTGCTTGCGGAGCATCTCGGTGATCGTCAGCACGAGGTCGGTCGCGGTCGCGCCCTCGGGCAGGTCGCCGCTGAGCTTGAAGCCGACGACCCGCGGGATCAGCATCGACACCGGCTGGCCGAGCATGGCGGCCTCGGCCTCGATGCCGCCCACGCCCCAGCCCACGACGCCGATGCCGTTGACCATGGTGGTGTGCGAGTCGGTGCCGACGCAGGTGTCCGGGTAGGCGACCGTGGTGCCCTCGCCGTTCTCCCGGGTGAACACGGTGCGCGCGAGGTGCTCGATGTTGACCTGGTGGACGATGCCGGTGCCGGGCGGGACGACCTTGAAGTCGTCGAACGCGCCCTGGCCCCAGCGCAGGAACTGGTAGCGCTCCTTGTTGCGCTCGTACTCGATCTCGACGTTGCGCTCGAACGACTCGGGCGTGCCGAAGACGTCGGCGATCACGGAGTGGTCGATGACCATCTCGGCGGGCGCGAGCGGGTTGATCTTGGTGGCGTCGCCGCCGAGCTCGGACATCGCCTCGCGCATGGTGGCGAGGTCGACCACGCACGGCACGCCGGTGAAGTCCTGCATGATCACGCGGGCCGGGGTGAACTGGATCTCCTTGCTGGGGTCGGCGTCCGCGTCCCAGCCGGCCAGCGCCTTGATGTCGTCCGCGGTGATGTTCGCGCCGTCCTCGGTGCGCAGCAGGTTCTCGAGGAGCACCTTGAGGCTGTAGGGCAGCGAGTCGACAGCGCCCTCGGGCAGCCCGTCACCCGTGACGGCGTTCAGCCGGTAGATCTCGTAGGACTTCCCGTCCACGTCCAGCGTGCCCTTGGCACCAAAGCTGTCGACACTCGACATCCGGCATCTCCTCAGCAGGGTTCAGTTGGTCCGTCCGGTCCCATCTTGCCGCCGCGGTCGTACCCACGGAACAGCGGGACAGGCATATCTCTTGACATCAAGATACACGACGCCGAGACAGTATGGCGACACACTCGACGTGGTGCGTCATCGGGAACAGGTCGAACGCGCGCAGGGACGCGAGGGCGTACCCGTGCTCCGCGAACGTGGCGACGTCGCGGGCCAACGCGGCCGGGTCGCAGGCCACGTAGGCGACCTCGCGCGGGCCGAGCGCGGCGATCCCCTCCACCACCTCCCGCCTGGCTCCGGTGCGCGGCGGGTCGAGGACCACGAGGTCGCGGGGGCCGACGAGGTCGGTGGCCAGGGCCTTGTCGACGCGGTCGGCGAGCAGCGCGACCTGGTGCAGGTCCGCGAGGTTCCCCTGCGCGTCGTCGACCGCTCCCCCGTCGGACTCGACGGCGACGACGTGGCCGGCCGGCCCGACCCGCTCGGCCAGGGCGGCGGAGAACAGCCCGACCCCGGAGTAGAGGTCGGCGGCCCGCTCCCCCGGCTGCGGGTCGAGACCCGCCAGCACGGCGTCCACGAGGGTGTCCGCGGCGGCGGGGTGCACCTGCCAGAAGCCGGACCCGGTGACCTCGAAGGTGCGGCCGGCGGCCTGCTCGTGCAGCACCGTCGGCCCGTCGGCGAAGGTGCGGTCGTCCCGGGTGGTCACGAGCGCCAGCGTCTCGCCGGTCGACGACACCAGCGTCTCGACGCCGGCGGCGCCGTCCACCTCCGCCGGCGCCGGCGGCGCCTCGGCGATGGCCGGGTGCGCGATCCGGCAGCGGTCGATCGGCACCACCTCGTGGGACCGGTGCCTGCGCAGGCCGACGGTCCCGTCGCGGGCGACCGCCCACTGCACCCTGGTCCTCCAGCCGAGGCCGTCCTGGTCCCCGGGGACGGGCTCGACCCGGACCTCGACGTCCAGCCCGGCGAGCCGCCGGAGCTGCTCCGCGACCACCGCGGCCTTGAGACTGCGCTGGGCGGGCAGCGTCGCGTGCTGGAAGTCGCAGCCGCCGCAGCGGCCGGGACCGGCGAACGGGCACGGCGGGGTGACCCGGTCCGGGGAGGCGTCCAGCACCTCCACGGCGTCTGCGCGCAGGAAGCGGTCGCCCTCGCGGCCCTCGGTGACCTCGGCGACCACCCGCTCCCCGGGCAGCGCGTGCCGGACGAACACCACGACGCCCTCGTGCCGCGCGACGACGAACCCGCCGTGACCGACGTTGCCGGTCTCGACGGTGAACCGGCGACCCGCGAGGTCGGCGCCCTTGCCGCGGTTGCTCCGCGGCCGCGGGCGGCGCGCAGGGCTCAACGCACGTCCCCGCTGCGGTCCTTGGGCGGGGGCCGCAGGGTCTCGCCGCGGCGGACGTCCCCGGCGCGGACCTGGTTGAGGGTGCGCTCGACCCGCTGCTTCGCGAGCACCGAGGAGTGCAGCTGGTAGGGCACGGACGTCACCATCACGCCCGGCGTGAACAGCAGCCGGCCCTTGAGCCGCAGCGCGGTCTGGTTGTGCAGCACCTGCTCCCACCAGCGGCCCACGACGTACTCCGGGATGTACACCGCGACCACGCCGCGCGGGTTCGCGTCGCGGATCGAGCGGGTGTACTCCACGATGGGCCGGATGATCTCGCGGTACGGCGAGTACAGCACCTTCAGCGGTACGTCGATCCGCCGCTCGTCCCACTCCTCGAGGATCCGGGCCGTCGAGGCCGCGTCGGCGTCGACCAGCACCGCCTCGAGGACGTTCGGGCGGCTCGCCTTGGCGTAGGCCAGCGCCCGCATCGTCGGCTTGTGCACCTTCGAGACGAGCACGATCGCGTGCACCCGGGTCGGCAGCACCTGGTCGTCGGCCTCGACGAGCAGCTCCCGGCCGACGTTGTCGTAGTGGCGGCGGATGCCCCGCATCAGCATGAAGAAGGTGCCCATGGCCAGGATCGCGATCCAGGCCCCGGCCAGGAACTTGGTGACCAGCACGATGACGAACACGACGGCGGTCATCGCCAGACCGAAGGTGTTGATGGCCCGCGAGCGGAACATCCGGCGCCGGACCACCGGGTCGGTCTCGGTCTTCAGGTGCCGGGTCCAGTGCCGGATCATGCCGAGCTGGCTGAGGTTGAACGACACGAACACGCCGACGATGTAGAGCTGGATCAGCCGGGTCACCTCGGCGTTGAACGCCACGATCAGCGCGATCGCCATGAAGGCGAGGATCAGGATGCCGTTGCTGTAGGCCAGCCGGTCGCCGCGCGAGCTGAGCTGGCGGGGCAGGTAGCCGTCCTTGGCCAGGATCGAGGCGAGCACCGGGAAGCCGTTGAACGCGGTGTTGGCCGCCAACACCAGGATGATCCCGGTCATCGCGATCACGAAGTAGAAGCCGGGCATGAAGTTGTCGAAGACGCCGCGGGCGATCTGGGCGATGACCGTGTGCTGGTCGTAGCCCGGCGGGACCGGCTGGCCGTTCGCGTCCACCAGCCGGGACAGGTCGTGCGGGTCGACGTACCGCAGGTGCATCGCGTTGGCCAGCAGGATGATGCTCATCAGCATGGTGACCGCGATGGTGCCGAGCAGCAGCAGCGTGGTCGCGGCGTTGCGGCTCTTCGGCTTGCGGAACGCCGGCACGCCGTTGGAGATCGCCTCGACACCGGTGAGGGCCGCGCAGCCGGAGGAGAACGCGCGCGCCAGCAGGAAGATCAGCGCGACCGAGGTGATCTGGCCTTCGTAGCCGGGGGCCTTGATGATGTGGAACTGCGCGCTCTCCACCTGGGGCAGGGTGCCGGTCAGCCCGCGGAACAGGCCCCAGATGCCCATGCCCAGGACGCCGAGCATGAAGCCGTAGGTCGGGATCGCGAAGAACGTGCCGGACTCGCGCACCCCTCGCAGGTTCAGCGCGGCCAGCACCAGCACCAGGATGGAGGCCCAGAACGCCTCGTGCCCCGACACGAAGCTGATCGCAGAGGCGGCGTTCTGGATGCCGGAGGAGATCGACACGGCGACGGTGAGCACGTAGTCGACGAGCAGGGCGCTGGCCACCGTCACCCCGGCGTTCGACCCGAGGTTGACCGTGGCCACCTCGTAGTCCCCGCCGCCGCTGGGGTAGGCGTGCACGTTCTGCCGGTACGACGCGACCACGGTCAGCATCACGATCGCGACCAGGATCGCGATCTTCCAGGACCAGGTGTAGGCCGTCACCCCGGCGACGGACAGCATGATGAAGACCTCGTCCGGGGCGTAGGCCACGGAGGAGAGCGCGTCGCTGGCGAAGACGGGCAGGGCGACCCGCTTGGGAAGAAGGGTCTCCCCCAGCTGTGTGCTGCGCAGCTTGCGGCCGAGCAGGATGCGTTTCGAGACGTCGCCAACTCCCACGATCGGCAAGGCTAGTCCACGCCGTCCGAGGTCAGGCACGTAGTAGCGTCTCCCCCGTGCATGTCGTGATCATGGGGTGCGGCCGGGTCGGCTCGACCCTGGCCCACAACCTCGAGGACCGCAACCACACCGTGTCGATCATCGACAGCAACCCCGATGCCTTCCGGCGGCTCGGCCCCTCGTTCAACGGCACCAAGGTGACCGGGATCGGGTTCGACCAGGGGGTGCTCGAGCGGGCCGGCGTGGAGAAGGCCGACGCGTTCGCCGCGGTCTCCAGCGGTGACAACTCCAACATCATCGCGGCGCGCGTGGCCCGGGAGACCTTCGGGATCCAGCAGGTGGTGGCCCGCATCTACGACCCCGGGCGTGCCGAGGTCTACCAGCGGCTCGGCATCACCACGGTCGCGACGGTCAAGTGGACCGCCGACCAGGTGCTGCGACGGCTGCTGCCCGCCGGCGCCGAGCCCGACTTCCGGGACCCGTCCGGGACGATCCGGGTCGACCACGTCCCGGTCACCGAGGCCTGGATCGGCCAGCGGACCGTGAAGTTCCAGGCGGAGTCCGGCAGCCGGATCGCCTGGATCGACCGGCTCGGCGAGGGCATGATCCCCACCCGCGAGAGCGTGATCCAGGAGGGCGACCTCCTGCACCTGGTGATGCGCGAGGAGAACGCCGAGCACGTCTACGACGTCTTCAACCACGGACCGGAGGCAGATTAGATGGTCCTCACCGAGGGTCGCCTGACTCGCGACTGCCCGCATCCCGACCGTCGGCGTTGTCGGCGACTCGACGATGCTTCGCATCGCCCTCGCACCTCCGCCTTGACGGACCGGGCGCGGATCAGCCGCTCGCTCGACCAGCACCCCTCGGAGAGGACCATCTGATGCGCGTCGCCATCGCCGGGGCCGGCGCCGTCGGGCGCTCGGTGGCCCGGGAGCTGATCGGCAACGGCCACCGGGTGCTGCTGATCGACAGGGACCCCGCCTCGCTCAAGCCGGAGCGCGTACCGGACGCCGAGTGGCTGCTGGCCGACTCCTGCGAGCTGTCCTCCCTGGAGGAGGCGAAGCTGGAGTCCTGCGACGTGGTGATCGCGGCGACCGGTGACGACAAGGTCAACCTGGTCACCTCGTTGCTGGCCAAGACCGAGTTCGCGGTGCCCCGCACGGTCGCCCGGGTCAACCACCCCAACAACGAGTGGCTGTTCAGCGAGGCCTGGGGCGTGGACGTCAACGTGTCCACCCCGCGGATCATGTCCGCCCTGGTCGAGGAGGCGGTGACGGTCGGCGACATCGTCCGGCTGTTCACCTTCCGCCAGGGCAACGCCAACCTGGTCGAGCTCACGCTGCCCGACGACTCGCCGTACGTCGGGAAGCCGGTCGGCCTGATCCCGTGGCCGGACAACACCTCCCTCGTCACGATCCTGCGGGACGGGCAGGTCTACACCCCGAGCGGCGAGCAGCCGATCGAGGCCGGCGACGAGCTGCTCTTCGTCAGCGGCTCCGAGAGCGAGGGCGACCTCCAGGACCTGCTCTCCCCCGGCACCGGCGAGTAGCTCAGGCGCTCAGGCCGTTTCCGGCTCCGGCTCGACGGGGGTGCGGTTGCGGCCGAGCAGCCAGGCCATCCCGGCCAGGGCCGCGATCTGCAGCGGCCAGCCCATCGCCACCTTGCTGACGCCGAGCGCGGCCACCATGGGGCTGGCGTCGGCGGCCGCCTTGCCGGCGAAGTAGATCGGGAGCTGCACGGCCACCCGGGCCACGCAGGGCAGCGCCAGCATCCAGGTCAGGTTGCGGCACAGCCGGACCACCTGCCGGTCCCGGTGCCACTCGGTCGGGTCGCCGGCCACGCTGCCGACCATGAAGCCGACGACCGGCCAGCGGACCACGGTGCTGAACAGCATCACCGCTGCGTAGACGGCGTTGTAGATGAGCCCCGGCAGGAAGTAGGCCAGCGCCTGCTCGTTCGCGTCGCCGCCGCCGCGCGCGGAGCGCCAGGCGAAGAACGCGCCGATGCCGATGCCGACCAGGCTGTTGAGCACGAACTGCACGGTGGAGCGGTGCACCAGCCGCACCACGAGCAGCGCCACCGCGGTCGCGACGCTGACCCCGACGGCCAGCTCGAGCCGCCGGGTGGAGACGAAGAGCAGGGTGAACGCGAGGGTGGGTACGGCGGCCTCGAGCATGCCGCGCCGGCCACCGAGCGCCTTGGACAGCTGCGCCCGCACGACCTGCTCGACCGTGGCCGCACCGACCGGAGCCAGGGTGGTCACCGCAGCTCGTAGCGCGGGTTGAACATCACCCGCATCCGGTCCTGGACGCCGATCCGGCCGATGACCTTGATCTGGCGGCCCGGCTCGATGCCCGCGATGCGGCGACGGCCCAGCCACACGAGCGTGATCAGCGCGGACCCGTCGTAGAGCTCGGCCTCGAGGGCCGGGACCCCGCCGCGGGGCCGGAGGGTGACCGTGCGGATGCTGCCCTGCAGCTCGACGCGCGCCCGGTCGCTCGCCTCGGCGATCGGGCAGCAGCCGGCCTTGACCGCATCCTCCTTGAGCTCGCGCGCCTCCATGTCGGCGCTGCTCGCCCACTTGCTGAGGCTCTTGCGGAGCCGCCCCTTCACTGCTTCTGCCATGTCTCCAGCGTAACCGCGTGCCCGGGTGCCGAGGACCGGTCAGGGCATCGGTTGGGTCACGCCTGGTCCATCCGGCGGGCGTTCGGCGGCATGGTCAGCGGCAGGGCGTCGCCGGGCGGGATCGGGGAGCCGCCGCGGACGACGACCACGCCGCGCAGCGCGGTCTCGACGTCCCCGGACTCGTCGTACTCCACGGCCGGGCGGCCGAACAGGGTGGCCCGCAGCAGCCAGCGCGGGCCCGGGATCCCGATCACCTTGGAGGCCTGCTGGACCCGCTGGCCGTCGTCGCGGGTCACCGTCAGCGACACCTTCACCTCGGTGCCCCAGGGCCCCTCGACCTCGGTCGCGGTGCCACCCATCCGCGCCACCTCACCGGCAACCTGGCGGCGCACGCCGTCCCAGATGTCTCCGTGCCGGGGCGCCGCGAAGGCCCGCAGCTCGACGGCCCCGGTCTCGCCGGCGAGGATCACGGCGATCACCTGGCCGGAGGCCTCGTCCACCTGGAGCTGGAGGTCCAGCGCGTCGTGCGGGGTGATCAGCAGGCTGCCGAGGTCGATCCGGTCGCCGCCCTCCTCGTCGATCGTGACCTCGGAGACGTCCCACGGCCCCTGCGACCGGGGGCCCGCAGGCGCCTCCGGCTCGGCGGTCGTCGCGTCGGGCTCGACCGGCTCGTCGGCCTTCTTGCGTCGGAACATCAGTGTGTCTCCTGGGTCTGCTGGGTCACGGCGAAACCGCCCGTCGAACCGTACCCGCCGTCCCCGCGCGTCGAACCGGGCAGCCGGTCGACCTCCACGAACCGGGCCTGCTCGACCCGCTGCACGACCAGCTGGGCGACCCGGTCGCCGCGGCTCAGGTGCACCGGCTCGCGGGGGTCGAGGTTGACCAGCAGCACCTTGATCTCGCCGCGGTAGCCGGCGTCCACGGTCCCCGGCGCGTTCACGATGGACACCCCGAAGCGGGCCGCGAGACCGGAGCGCGGGTGCACCAGCGCGACGTAGCCCACGGGGAGCGCGATGGCCACCCCGGTCGGCACCAGCACCCGCTCCCCCGGCTCCAGGCGCACGTCCACGGTCGTCACCAGGTCGGCGCCGGCGTCGCCGGGGTGGGCGTAGGACGGGAGCGGGACGTCCGCGGAGAGGCGGGTGATCTGGACCTCGACGTCGGGCATGCCGTGACCCTATCGAGGGCGGGCGGGCGGCCGGGTGCCAGGATGTGCCCCGTGTACGACGAGCGGCTCGGCGTCCCGCTGCGCTGGTGGGCTCTCGCCACGATGTTCCTGGCCTCGATGCTGATCGCCTTCCTGGTGGCCACCCCCACCTGGGTCGCGGTGGCCGGCACCTCGGTCCTCGTCGCGCTGGTGCTGGCCCTGTTCCTGGGCTACGGCGCCGCGCGGGTCTCGGTGCGGGACGGCGTGCTGACGGCGGGCCGGGCCCGGATCTCCCTGGAGCACGTGGGCGAGGTCGAGGCCCTCGACGCGGCGTCGACCCGGCTGCTGGCGGGCCGCGAGGCGGACGCCCGGGCCTACCTGCTGCTGCGGCCCTACCTGCGGCGCGCGGTCCGCATCGGGATCGACGACCCGGCCGACCCGACGCCGTACTGGCTGGTCAGCAGCCGCAGGCCGGACCGGCTGGCCGCGGCGCTGCGCGGCACCGGCCCCGGCGGATAGACCGCTCCCGGCTGGGTATCGAAGGGAGCACGGCCGACCGGCAGACTGGTCGCAACACGTGAAGGAGACGCACACATGGCATCGGGCTCGAAGGTCTGGTCACTGATGGGGCTCGGCGCGACGCTGGGCGCCACCATGGCGGCACGCAAGGCGATGACCGCCACCTGGAAGCTGTCGACGGGCAAGCAGCCGCCGAGCAACCCCGAGCACCCGGACGTCTCGCTCGGCGAGGCCGCCGCCTGGGCGGTCGCGAGCGGCGTCGCGGTGGGGCTGGCCCGGATGTTCGCCACCCGTGCGGCGGCGGACTACTACCGGCGGTCGACCGGGCACCTCCCGGCGAACCTCGAGGACGTCGACGTCTGAACCGCCCCGCAGAGACGATCGAGGCCGGGATCCCCTGAGGGTCCCGGCCTTCTTCGTGTGGGTTGCTGCGTGTCGCCGCCTGGGATCAGGCGCAGTCCTTGCAGATCAGCTTCTTGGCGTCCGCCAGCTGGCTGCGGTGGTGCACCAGGAAGCAGCTCATGCAGGTGAACTCGTCGTCCTGGCGCGGCCGCACCTCGACGGCCAGCTCCTCGTGCGACAGGTCCGCCCCCGGCAGCTCGAAGGACTCGGCGGCTTCCGCCTCGTCCTCGTCGACCTTGCCGGAGTTCTTGTCGTGCCGGCGAGCCTTCAGCTCCTCCAGGCTCTCTTCGCTCTGGTCTTCCTCGTTCTTGCGAGGAGCGTCGTAGTCAGTTGCCATGTCCCTCTCCTGCCCCCGTGTTCGCCCGGGTCCGTGCGGCGGGCAAGCCTTCGTTTTCGTGAGTGCGCGTGGCGGATTGTGCACCATCGGAGGGCTGTTGTGCACGACCATTCCGGATGATGTCGCCAGACTCACATCTGACGGTCCGTCGCACGTGGCGCACGAGCGCCACGCAGCCGCGTCAACAGGGGCCGCCCGGCCGCTATTCCCGCGTCAGGACAGGGTTTTCGCCGCAAGGAAACCGGCGCGGGCGACCAGGTCCAGGAAGGTGTCGAAGGCGTCCGCGGGCGCGCAGACGACGCAGCCGCTCCCGCCCACACCGGGGTGGGTCTCGAGCCGGGCACCGGCCTCCGTGGCCACCAGGCCACCGGCGGCCATGTCCCAGGGGTTCAGGCCCTCCTCGACGTAGGCGTCGACGCGGCCGGCGGCCACCGAGCAGAGGTCCAGCGCGGCCGACCCCATCCGGCGGACATCCCGGACCTCGTGCAGCAGGGCGGACACCGCGACGCTCTGCTTGAGCTTCACGTCGGCCAGGTAGTTGAAGCCGGTGCCGACGAGCCGCTGGGAGAGCGGCGGCGGCGCGCCGTTCGCACCGACCCGCAGGGGCACGCCGTCCCGGAACGACCCGCCGCCGCGGGTGGCGGTGAACGTCTCCCCGCTCACCACGTTGAGCACCACGCCGGCCACCGGCTCGCCGTCGACCGCCGCGGCGATCGAGACGGCGTAGTGCGGGATGCCGTACAGGAAGTTCACGGTGCCGTCGATGGGGTCCACGACCCAGACCACGCCGCTGGCCGACTCCGCGCTCGCGCCCTCCTCGCCGAGGAAGCCGTCGTCGGGGCGGGCGGTCATCAGCCGCTCGTAGATCAGCTGCTCCGAGGCCCGGTCGACCTCGGTGACCACGTCGACGGGGCTGGACTTGGTGGCCGCGACCTCCACGCCCTCCCGGCGTCGCACGCGCACCAGCTCGGCCGCCTCGACGGCCACCCGGACCGCGAGATCGAGCAGGTCGTCGTACGCCACGCTCAGTCCCTCCCGCACAGCGCGGGTCGGTCGCCGCGCGGGTTGGGGCAGCAGCCGACCGGGCAGACGTCCCAGGACGGCCCCAGCGACCCCACGCTGAGCCGGCGCGGCTCGGTGCCCCGCTCGGCCCGCGCCCGCTCGAGCAGCAGGTCACGCACCATCGTGACGAACCGCGGGTCGACGCCGGCCGTCGCGGCCCGGACGAACTCGACGCCGACCTTCTCCGCGGTCGCGGCGGCCTCGGTGTCGAGGTCGTAGATGACCTCCATGTGGTCGGAGACGAAGCCGATCGGCACGACCACCACCCCGCCGACCCCGTGCCGGGCGAGCTCCTCGATGCGGTCGTTGACGTCCGGCTCCAGCCACGGCACGTGCGGCGGCCCCGACCGCGAGCAGAACACCAGCTCGGTCGGGTAGCGGTGGCCGGTCTCCTGGCGCACCCGCTCCCCCACCTCGTCGGCGACCACGCGGTGCTGGGCGACGTACGCGCCGCCGTCGGGGCCGGAGGTCTCGTTCATCGCCTCCGGCACGGAGTGGGTCACGAACAGCACGTGCGCGTCGCGCCGGGCCGCGTCCCCCAGGTCGGCCAGCGCCGACAGGGTGGCGTCGACCATCGGCTCCACGAAGCCGGGGTGGTTGAAGTAGTGCCGCAGCCGGTCCAGGCGGGGTGCGTCCGCGCCGACGGCGGCGACCGCGTCGGCGAGGTTCTCGCGGTACTGCCGGCAGCCGGAGTACGACGAGTAGGCGCTCGTCAGCAGGCAGGCGGCCCGGCGCACCCCGTCCTCGCGCATCTGCCGCAGCGTGTCCGCCAGGAACGGGTTCCAGTTGCGGTTGCCCCAGTAGACCGGAAGGTCGATGCCGGTGGACCGGAAGTCCTCCTCGACCGCGGCGATGAACGCGCGGTTCTGGTCGTTGATCGGGCTGCGGCCGCCGAAGGCGAAGTAGTGCTCGCCGACCTCCTCGAGCCGCTCGCGCGGGATCCCCCGGCCCCGGGTGACGTTCTCCAGGAACGGGACCACGTCCTCGGGCTTCTCCGGCCCCCCGAACGAGACAAGCAGCAGCGCGTCGTAGGGCGAGGTGTCGAGAGCCATGCCCCGATCCTAGAATCCGCCTGGTGTTCACGACCTACCGCAGGGTGCTCGGGCTGCCCGGAGCCCTGGTGTTCTCGATGAGCGGCCTGGTCGCCCGGCTCCCGATCTCCATGGTCAGCCTCGGCATCGTGCTGCTGGTGTCCACGCGGACCGGGTCCTACTCGCTCGCGGGCAGCGTGTCCGCGTCGTACCTCATCGCCAACGCCGCCTTCGCGGTGCCGCAGGCCCGGCTGATCGACCGGCTCGGGCAGGGCCGGGTGCTGCCGGTCTCGGTCGCGGTCTTCGCCGTGGGGCTGGTCGCGATGATGACCACGGTCGAGGCCGACGGCCGGGCGCCCTGGCCGCACGTGTGCGCCGCGGTGGCCGGCGCGGCGATGCCGCAGATCGGCTCGTGCGTGCGGGCCCGGTGGTCCTACCTGGTGCCGGACAAGCGGGACCTGCACACGGCGTTCGCCTTCGAGGCGGTCGTGGACGAGACCGTCTTCATCGTCGGCCCGGCGCTGGTCACCGTGCTGGCCACGACGCTGCACCCGCTGGCCGGGCTGGGCACCGCGGTGCTGGCGGCCCTGGCCGGGACGGCGGTGCTGGTCGGGCAGCGGCGGACCGAGCCGCCGGCGTCGGGGGCCACCCGGCAGCACCCCAGCGAGCCGATGCCGTGGCGGGTGCTCGGCCCGCTGGTCGGCTGCGCGTTCCTGATGGGCGCCCTGCTCGGGGGCGCCGAGGTGGCCACGGTGGCGTTCTCCGACGAGCAGGGCGCCAAGGCGCTGTCCGGGCTGATGCTCGCGCTCTGGGCGCTCGGCAGCCTGTTGTCCGGGCTCGTCACCGGCGCGCTCCGGGTCCGGGCGACGAACGCCACCCGCTTCCGCTGGGGCATGCTCGCGCTCGGCCTGCTGATGGTGCCGCTGCCGTTCGTGGACGGGTTCGGGCTGCTGGCGACCTTCCTGTTCCTGTCCGGCTTCGCGATCTCGCCGACGCTGATCGCGAGCTTCGCGTGGATCGAGGAGTCGGTGCCGGCGGGCCGGCTCACCGAGGGCATCACGGTGTTCACCACCGGCCTGGCCGCCGGTCTCGCCCCCGGGGCGGCGCTGGTGGGCCTGGTCGTGGACGCGTCCGGCGCGTCCGCGAGCTACGTCGTGACCGCGGTCGCCGGTCTGCTCGCGGCGGCGCTGGCGTTCGCGACGGCGCGGTTCAGCGCGGCGCCATCGCCCAGCGGATCGTCCGCGTGAGCGCGCTCCCGGTCGCCCGCACCACGGTCCGCTCGGTCACCGGGAGGTAGGGCAGCAGCAGCTGGCGGCGGGCCCAGACCGGCATCAGTCCCACGGCGGCGGCGGCCAGCCCGGTGTACGGCACCCGTGCGGCGGCGCCGAGCGGCGGGTGCAGGAGCAGGAAGCGGGCGGTCCGCCGGGCGGCCGGCGTCCCCTCGAGCTCGGGACGGTAGGCCGCGAGCTGGGCGCGGAGCTCGGCCTCGCTGCGGGGCGGGTCGGTGACGCCGAGCGCCTCGGCGACCCGGGCGGCGTCGGCGACGTACGCGTCCCGCCCGGCTGCGTCGAGCGGCTGCGCGCCGTACCTCTGGTGGGCGGCGAGGAAGCTGTCGACCTCGGCGACGTGCACCCAGCGCAGCAGGTGCGGGTCGGTCGCCGCGTACGCCCGGCCGTCCGGTGCGGTGCCGACGACCGACTCGTGCACCGTCCGGATCGCGGCGACCATCCGCTCGGCGTCCTCGGCGGCGCCGAACGTGGTGACGGCCAGGAAGTACGACGTCCGCTGGAGCCGGCCCCAGGGGTCGCCCTCGAACCCGGAGTGGTCCACCACCCCGGCCATGGCCAGGGGGTGCAGCGACTGGAGCAGCAGCGCCCGGATGCCGCCGACGAACATCGAGGCGTCCCCGTGCACCCGCCGGATCGCGGCGTCCTCGGGGAACCACCGCGGCCCCTCCGTGCCGTGCACCCGCTCGCGCCGGCGTGCGCCCTCGGGGCCGGCGACCCGGGCGAACAGCCGTTCCCCCAGGGTGCGCCGGACGTCCCGGACGACGTCGGCGGGTGCGGGGAGCGTCACGAGACCGGTCACAGGGCCAGTGTGCCTGGGTACTGTTCACGCCATGCAGCGCTGGGAGAGCTGGTCGGGCCTGGAGACCGCGCAGCCCGCGCAGGTCCTGGCGCCCGCGAGCCCCGCCGAGGTGGTCGACGCGGTCGTCGCCGCCCGGGCGCACGGCCTCACCGTGAAGATGGTCGGCTCCGGACACTCCTTCACCGGCATCGCCGTCGCCAACGGCCTGCTGCTGCGTCCCGACCGGCTGGTCGGGATCCGCACCGTCGACCGCGAGGCGATGACCGTCACGGTGCTGGCCGGCACGCCCCTGCACGTCCTCAACGAGCGGCTGCACGGTCTCGGCCTGGCGCTGCACAACATGGGCGACATCGACCGGCAGACCGTCGCCGGCGCGATCGCCACCGGCACGCACGGCACCGGCGGCCACTGGGCGTCGCTGTCCGCACAGGTGGCCGGGCTCGAGGTCGTCACCGGCGACGGGTCCCTCGTGCACGCCCGCCCCGACGGCACGGCCGAGGAGGCGGCGCTGTTCGAGGCCGCCCGGCTCGGCCTCGGTGCGGTCGGCATCCTCACCGCGGTCACGTTCCTGGTCGAGCCGGCGTTCGCGCTGGAGGCGGTCGAGGAGCCCCGGTCGTGGGCGGAGGTGGTCGACGGGTTCGACGACCTCGTGGACGGCACGGCGCACGCCGAGGCCTACTGGTTCCCGCACACCGACAGGATGCTGACCAAGCGCAACCAGCGCACGGTCGACGACCTGGCCCCGCTGTCGCGGGTGCGGGCCTACGTCGACGACGAGCTGCT
>Ga0308173_10000791_pt1 | contig 14476 bp, 17 predicted proteins | sample PhyPR1_FD_203716 | JGI IMG/M metagenome (GOLD analysis project Ga0308173, IMG submission 203716) | Soil microbial communities from UC Gill Tract Community Farm, Albany, California, United States - DLSLS.P.R1 | ecosystem: Environmental > Terrestrial > Soil > Agricultural land | place: USA...
TGCAGCATCCGTCGCGGAACGGATCGGGATGGAATGGGTCGGGGAAACAGACAAGTACTACGCGCGTGAGCTCCAGGTCTACCGTCTGCTGCGCGCCGACCTGGACGTACCCGTCGGCGGCGTGCGCATCAGCTACGGCAACTGACGCTGACGTCACGCCCTCTCGTCGACTGCACGCCCAAGGGAGGACTCAACCGCAGCGCGAGCCACGCAGCTACACACTGGGCAGGCCGTGGACGAAGCCTCGCTCGGCCAGGTGGCGGCGCAGGTTGCGTCGCGCGTGGAACATCAGCTGGTAGACCGCGTTGCGGTTGGACCCGAGCTGGCTGGCCAGCTGCTCGATGCTGGCGCCGTGCACGACGACGCCCAGGAACACGTGCCGCTGCCGCTCGGTCAATGACGCGTCCATAGCGGTCAGGACTGCCTGTTTCAGCGCGAGGGCCTCTGCCTCGGCTTCCGGGGTGCTGCCGCGCGGCGCCGGCATCCGGTCCCACTCCTCGGCCGTGAGGCCGTGAGTGAGGCTGCGCCGGTTGTGCTGGCGGATCTTCACGCGCACCTCGAAGGTCACGAAGCTGCGCGCCCACGTGGTGAACATGCTGTCGCCGCGGAAGTCGGGGATGCGCCTGATGATGGAGACCAGCGCATCTGCCGCCGCCTGGTGGGCCAGGTCGTCTCGCTCTGCGCCGGACAGGCGTGAGGTGTCCGACCGGCGACCGATCTCGCTGCGCGCGGCACGCAGCAGGTAGGCGTACAGGGCGTCAGCTGCACGTTCCCGAGCCGGCCCACCCTCGGTGAGTGCTGCCGTCCACCGGGCGTTCTCTTCGTCGCGTGCGGGGTCGACGTTCGCGAAGTCCTGAGCGCCATTCGAGGATGGGGCCCCCGTCCTCTCCGCCTTCCCGTGGGAGGCCGCGACTCGGGGCCAGGGAAGTGGACGATTGGGTCCGGCTTTGAGAACCGGTCCGGCGTGGCGGAAGTGCTCGATTTCGGCATCAAGTCGCACCTCAGAAATGGACTGCATAGTCCAAAGATAGCCTCACGACAGGCGAAGTCAACGGTGCGAGCATTGCTTTCCGCCCGATGTCGGGAGCTCGCCACCTGGTCAACGAAGGGCTGTCGCTCCACGACAGTTCCGGACCCAACCGTCCACTTCAGGCGCGCGCGCAGGGCCGTCGCGGCGCCCTTCGACCACTCCTGACCGCGGTACGGAACCAGTGCCGGCGTCGCGTCGGAAGCTGGCCGGTGGCGATGGCCGTCTACGCCCGGCGGGCTAGGAGGCGCGCCCGTTGAGGAACGGTGACAGGGCTGCAGTGATGACGCGGTTGGCGGGTGCGCTGAGCTCGAGTCGGTCGGAGGTGGAAGCGACGTACCCGCTGAGCCAGTCCAGCTCGAGTCGGCGGCCGTGCGCCAGGTCGTTGGCCATCGAGGACGTCATGTCTTGCGGCAGCCCGTCGCAGAACCGAAGCCGGTCCTCAGGCAGGGCATCATCCAGTTGCGCCCCGAGGTGCTGCCCGAGCTTGGTTACCTCGGTCATGAGTTCCAGGAGCAGCGCGCGTGATGCCGGGTTGGCGCGCACCACACCGATGGGCGAGCGGGTGATGGCGGTGGTGGCCGACAGGCCGACGAGGAACGTGAACTTCTCCCACAGGACCATGTTGATGTCGTCGGCGACCACGCTGTCGATGCCGGCCTGCCGCAAGGTGGCATCCAGTCGGGCGACCCGGTCACTGTGGGTGCGGTCGAACTCACCGAAGACGATGCGCTGCAGCTTCCCGTGGTGAGTGATCGTGCCGGACTGGGTGATGAAGGCGGAGATGTACGCCGCCCCGCCGAGCAGCTGCCGGTCCGGGATGTGACGGCCGAGGACGTCGCGGGCCACCACTCCGTTCTGCAGCGACAGGACGGAGGTGTCTGCCGAGATTGCCGGTGCGAGCCGGCGGGCCACGTCTTCGGTGTCCCAGGACTTGACGGTCACGAGCACGAGCTCGGGGTCACGCAGCGCGGACAGGTCGTCCGTGGCGTCCACGATGGGCAGATGGTGAGTGTCGTCGGCGCTGCTCAGGTTCAGCCCCTCGGTCTGCAGGGCGCGCAGATGGGCTCCGCGGGCGATGTACTGCACCTCGTTCCCGGCCAGCTGCAGCCTGCCCCCGAAGTACCCGCCCACGCCACCTGCGCCCACGACGGCGATCCTCATGGCTGGCCTCCTCGTTCTTTCCGGTCGGCGGTCTCCGCAGGTGTGCCGCGGAATCAGTCGGTGACGCGACTGGGCGTCGCGCCGTACACCAGGTCGCGGTAGTCGTGGTGCTTGCCCAGCCAGCTGCGCACGAACGGGCACACCGCCAGCACCTTGTGCTGACCCTTGGCCCGCACGTCGTCCAGCATCTCCTGCACCAGCGCGCTGCCCACCCCTTGGCCCTCGTAGGCTGGGTCCACCTCGGTGTGCTCGATGACCATGATCGAGGCCGTGGCCTGGTACACGCTGTAGCCGGCCACCGTCTGCCCGGTGCGGGCCTCGTACCGGTTCTGGGCCTCGTTGTTCACCACTGTGAGATCCATCGGTCCTCCTTCGGCCTGTCGACCATCATCGCCGGGAAGCTACCGCCGTCGCAGCGGTCCGGCGCCGTCCCACAACGCGGGGCCAGACGCAGCACGCACGTGCTGGGTGTGCGTGTTCGCGTGCGGGAGGATCTTTCGTCAGGTTGCCGCGACGTGCACATCCCCCAGACCCCGTGCCGGTAAGACGGCACGCATGACGGGCACCAACCCGCGTTAGCCCACACCATCGACGACCGCGGCATGCGGCGCCCAGCCGGGAGCCTCCTAGGGGGCCCGCTCTGCGGCGCGCTGCTCGGCGCCTCATGGCACGAGGGAGCGCACGACACAGACTGAGGAGCCCCGATGTTGCCGAACGGTTCACCGTTTCCCGAGCTGGCATTGACCACCACGGACGGGGGAGAGCTGTTGCTTCCCGCCGCGACGCGCGGAAGCTACGGCGTCGTCCTGGTGTACCGGGGCGCCTGGTGCCCGTACTGCGTGGGACAGCTGCGGTCCTTCACCAAGCGTGACGAGCTGCTCAAGGCCGAGGGCATCACCACCGTCGCCCTGTCCGCGGACTCCCGCATCACGGCCCAGCAGACGGCTCAGGACCTCGATGTTCCGTTCCCGGTCGGGTGTGAGGCCGACGTCCCCCAGGTCGCCAAGGCCCTCGAGTGCTACACCGACCCCGACGTCACCTTCTTCCAGTCCACCGGCTTCGTGCTCGACCCTCACGGCGGCATCCTGCTCGCGCTGTACTCCTCGGGCCCCATTGGGCGGCTCGGCCCCGCCGACGTCCTGACCTTCGCCGGCAGGCATCGCGACAAGAACGCGCAGGCCGCGTCGTGACCACCAAGCAGGCGGGCATTGCCGGCCCTCTGGGCACGCCAGCGCCAGCCAGCGACGGGCCACTTCCGACGGCGGGCCGCAGACTGGCGTTCGGGTCGGCGGTGGCTGCCCTGGCGGTCTCGTTCGCCGCGAACGCGGCTCCTGTGCCGCTGTACAACGTGTACCGCAGCCAAGACGGCCTGACCAACGCCGGGGTGTCCCTGGCTGTGGTCGCCTACTCGTTCGGGACCATTGCCGCCCTCCTGCTGCTGGGGCGCCTGTCGAACCACTGGGGTAGGCGACGAACCGCCATCACCAGCGTCGTCCTTGTCACGGCCGGCTGCCTGATGCTGCTCCAGGTCCACAGCACCAGCACACTCGTCGCCGCCCGGTTGTTGATGGGAGTGGGCTCCGGCATCGCGAGCACCAGCCTCACCGCGTACATCGTCGACACCGCGCCGGCCCGGCCGGCGTGGCTCGCGTCCGTTGCCTCCAGCCAAGGACCTATGTTCGGCCTTGCCGTAGGCGCGGTCGGCTCAGGGGCCCTGGTCGGGTTCGCGCCCCTGCCTCGCCAGCTCGTCTACGCCGTCCTCGTGGTCCTGCTCGTCGTGACCGCCGTGCTCATCGCGGTCAGCCCCGAGACGGTCACGCCCAGAACGGGGGCATGGCGCTCGTTGCGACCCCAAGCTGCCCTGCCCTCACGGGTCAGGCACCTGGTGCCCGTGGCCGCGGCGGTGTTCCTGGCCACGTGGGCGACCGGCTCGTTCTACCAGGCACTCGTGCCAGCCCTGGTGGAAGACCAGCTGCACACCACCAGCCCACTCACCCTCGGCCTCGTGTTCGCCGCATACATGGCGTCGAGCGCGCTCGGGGCACCGCTCGCCGGCCGCTTCACCCCTGCAAACGCGCAACGCATAGGCATGCTCGCGTTCCTGGTCGCCATGGCAGGCATCATCATCGCCGTCACCTCCGGCCGCCTGCTGCTGTTCATTGCCGGCACCGTCCTGGCCGGCGCAAGCCAAGGCGTCGCCATCAGCGCCACCGTCCGCGGGCTCCTGTTCGGCAGCACGCTGGCCGACCGGGCCCCCATCTTCACCGTCATCTACCTGCTGTCCTACAGCGGCGCCGCCTTCCCGAGTCTGATCGCCGGCGCCCTGAGCGGCAGCGTGCCCCTGCCAACCATCGCGCTCGGTTACGGCGCACTCACCCTCGCCGCCACCGCCTTCACCCTGCTCGCGGCCCGCGAGCCCGGCATCCCCGAGTAGTCCCCGCGACGGGCACGATTTCGGCTCAGGCATCTGGACACCTTTCCGGGCGTGAGGACACTGGAACGAACGACCGCCTGGGCCCCGTAAGCGCCGACCTCCTCGAAACACCAACCCATCAACAGCACCAAGACACCCACTTGAAGGAGATGAGGTCCATGAAGGCGATCGTGGCAACCGAGCAAGCCGCAGGTCTGGCGGGCATGACCCTGACCGACCGACCGGAGCCGACGCCAGCCATCAACGACGTCACAGTCCTGGTGCACGCGGCCGGGTTCGTCCCGACCGAGATGGAGTGGCCCTCCACCTGGGCCGACCGTGCCGGCCGCGACCGCGTCCCGTCGATCCCCGGGCACGAGATGGCCGGGGTGGTGACCGCCCTCGGATACGGCACCACCGGTCTGACGGTGGGCCAGCGCGTGTTCGGCATCACCGACTGGCACCGCGACGGCACCTTGGCCGAGTACGTCACTGTCGAGTCCCGCAACCTCGCCCCCCTGCCCGGCGACGTGGACTTCACCGTCGGAGCCAGCCTTCCCATCTCCGGGCTGACCGCATGGCAGGGGCTGTTCGACCACGGGCACCTGCAGGCTGGGCAGACCGTGCTGGCGCACGGCGCCGCGGGCGCGGTCGGGACGATGATCACCCAGCTCGCACGCGAGTTCGGCGCCTACGTCATCGGCACCGGCCGTGCAGGCGACCGGAACAAGGCCCTGGAGTACGGCGCGCACGAGTTCGTCGACCTCGAGAACGACCACCTCGAGGACGTCGGCCTGGTCGACCTCGTCTTCGACGTCATCGGTGGCGACGTACAGAAGAAGTCCGCAGCCATCACCCGCCCCGGCGGGGTGCTCGTGTCGATCGTCGGGCCGGTCGAGTTCCGGCCAGTCGACGCCCGCGTCGTCGACTTCGTCGTCGAGTCCGTACCCTCCCAGCTGCGTGAGATCGCCCAGCGCGTCCGGGACGGGCGCATCCGCACGAACATCGGCCAGGTCGTGCCCTTGGCCGAGGCGGTGACTGCCCTGACCTCGACGGAACGCCGCAAGGGCAAGCCGGTCATCACCATCAGCACCTGACCCCGGGGGGACACCCCGACTGCGGCAAGCTTGTGCCGCTGCGTGCACCTGGTCCGCCGCCCCATTCGGGGCGCCGGACCAGTGCCATATCTGCGCCCCCCAGCATGACCGTCACGCGGTGGGGGTTCTGGCCGTGCGCTGAGGATGCCGTGGGTTCAGCGCGAGGACTGCCCGTCAACCTGCGCCAGGGCCATGTCCATGGCCGCGCGAAGGGGCGCGGCGGTCCTTGATGCGTGCCCCAGCAGCAGCCCCCCGTACAGCAACGCAGCGAACGCGGACGCCAACGTGGCGGTGTCCGCCGCGCAGGGCAAGCTCCCGCCGGCTTGCAGCCGGGTCAGCGTTTGCGCCAGCGCCCTCTCCCATTCGCGCAACCCCATGACGCCACCGCCGCTGAGCTCGCCAGCGTCCGCGGGCGAGGTCCGGTTCATGCTCTGCGAGATGCGGTCGCCCTCGGGTTGGGTGTCGAGTTCGTCGGCTGCTTTGTCGATCACAGCGTCAGCCCAAGCCCGCAGGTGCGTAGGAGTGCTGACATCCTCCAGCGGGGGTCGCACGTGCACCAGCGCCTGGCTGAGTCGGTCTATCGCGCGTGGTTCCAAGGCCGTCCCTCCATGTTGTGGTCGTACTGAGAAAGTGCAGACTCAGCGCGTCATCTCACATCCCGCCCCTCGCCAAACACGTCACACTCGGTCCTGGCATCACAGATGCGCCGCCCAACCCCCCGGCCGTCCAAGCGCAAACCCTCGGGTGGCGGGCGCACGTGCCGGCTAAGACCTGCACAAGCTCAGGTCACGAACAGCCATGACGGTGCACGACGTGGTGAGAGCACCGGTGTGCCGTGTCGAGGCGGCGCGCGGCTCCTGCGTCGATGGTGCGCGCCCCGCCCACGTGCAACTGCATGAACGGACGGTGTGGGGCCAGCGCATGCTCTACCGCGAGGCCGGTTCGCGACAGAACCCCACGGTTCTCCTCCTGCACGGGATGACCGCAAGCGCCTGGAACATCACTGCCCTGCTTCACGCGCTTGCGCCGACCTTTCACGTCATCGCTCCCGACCACGTCGGCGCCGGCTTTCACGCGGCGCCCACACCGTCCACCGGCGCGCAGGCAGTCGCCAGCATGAGCGCCCACGTCGACGCGCTGATGCGGCCGCTCGACCTGATCTCGGTGGGCGTGGTCGCTCAGGACATCTCGGCCTGCGTCGCCCAGCAGATCCTCGCCGCCGGCCGGGCCAGGAGCACTGTCTGGGCGGTGGCGCTAGAGGCACTGCCCTCCTCCATGAGCACGCACGCCCGCGTCGATCGGCACCTCGCCCCGGCAGAGCGATCAGCCTTCGACCTCGCCGTCCACCCGCTCCTCGCGGCCCACCAGTGCGCGTTCACCCTGGCCGCGACCACGTTCAGGAGGGTGGGGATACCAACCGCGTGCTTCCAGGCACAAGAGGGAGTCCCTGACCGGTGGGAACCGAACGACGCCCGGTCAAGACCGCGCCTGGCAAGTCCCCCTGCCCTGACCGGCGCCGTCGGCGAACAGGACCGGACAGCGCAGCTCACCTACACCGTCGACCAGGACGGCACACCTGCGGACCACGAGCTGTGCCGGCTTGGACACTGGCTCACCCGCTTCCTCGCGGGCCATGCGCCCACCCAGAAGCGCTGAACGGGGACGCACCCGCACGCGCGGGCAAAGGACGGGCGGTAACCGTTCACCAACCAAGGACAGGGCGACCCTGCGCAGATGACGCCGGCCGCCGGGCAAACGAGCGAAGGAGACCATCATGACGACGCAAACCCTCACCGCAGACACATTCGAGCAGGCAGTCACCCAGAACACCATGGTGCTGGTCGACTTCTGGGCCACATGGTGCGGCCCGTGCCGCAGCTTCGGACCCATCTTCGAAGCCGCGTCCGACAGGCACCCAGACATCGTCTTCGCCAAGGTCGACATCGACGAGAACGCCTCGTTGGCGACCAGTGCCGGCATCAGCTCCGTGCCCACGCTCATGGCGTTCAAGGAAGGTGCCCTGGTGTACAGCCAGCCGGGCGCGCTGCCTGGTCCGGCTCTGGAGGACTTCATCGCCCAGCTTCGCGCGCTGGACATGGCACACGTCCGCTCCCACCTCGAGCACCAGCACGACCAACACGCGCCGTCGCAGGACGACACTGACGTCCAGCCCGAGCGGCACTACCACGACGGAGGCCCCGAGACGCAGCACCCAGGCGGCGCCTGAAACCAGCTGCCCTACACGGCGATGACCCACCGACAACGTCCCGCACCCTACCCGAGCAGAGTGCGGGACGTTGTCCCGTCATGAGCGCGCGCCGGCACGGGGACGCACCAGCCGAGCGCCACCGAGAGCTCCCTACGGGCTCCGTGTCGCGTCGGTGGCCGTGTCGTCGGCCCCGGTCGACATGACGGTCGCGACCGTGGCCGCCGCGGGGGACAGGGCGACAGGGGCCGCCTCGGGATGGTGCAGGTCGAACGCAGGACGCTCCGAACGGATCTTGGGGATGGAGTCGAAGTTGTGCCGCGGCGGTGGGCAGGACGTCGCCCACTCCAGCGAGGCCCCGTAGCCCCACGGGTCGTCGGTGCCGACCAAAGGTGCCGTCCGCCACGTCTTCCACACGTTGTACAGGAACGGCAACGTCGACGCGCCCAACAGGAACGACCCCAACGTGGACAGCTGATTCATCCACAGGAACCCGTCCTCTGGCAGGTAGTCGGCGTACCGGCGTGGCATCCCTTCAGCGCCCAGGACGTGCTGGATCAGGAACGTGGTGTGGAACCCGACGAACAGCAGGTAGAAGTGGACCTTGCCGAGCGTCTCGTCGAGCATGCGCCCTGTGAACTTGGGCCACCAGAAGTAGAACCCGGCGAACATGGCGAACACGACCGTGCCGAACACGACGTAGTGGATGTGCGCGACGACGAAGTAGCTGTCCGTGATGTGGAAGTCCAGGGCGGGGCTGGACATGATGATGCCGGTCAGCCCACCGAACAGGAACGTCACCAGGAACCCGATCGCCCACAGCATCGGAGTCTCGAACGAGAGCTTGCCGCCCCACATCGTGCCGATCCAGTTGAAGAACTTCACCCCGGTGGGCACCGCGATGAGCATGGTCATCACGGAGAAGAACGGCAGCAGCACCTGCCCGGTCGCGTACATGTGGTGCGCCCACACGGTCACCGACAGCGCAGCGATGGCGATCGTGGCGAAGACGAGGGTCTTGTATCCGAAGATGGGCTTGCGGGAGAAGACCGGCAGGACTTCGCTGATGATGCCGAAGAACGGCAGGGCGATGATGTAGACCTCGGGGTGACCGAAGAACCAGAACAGGTGCTGCCACAGGATGGGGCCGCCGTTCTGCGGGTCGAAGATGTGGGCGCCGAAGCGCCGGTCTGCGCCGAGTGCGAGGAACGCTGAGGCGATGACGGGGAAGGCCATCAGGACCAAGATGCTGGTCACCAGCACCGTCCAGGTGAAGACGGGCATGCGGAACATGGTCATGCCCGGGGCGCGCAGGCAGACGATCGTGGTGATGAAGTTGACCGCACCGAGGATGGTGCCGAACCCACTCAAGGCCAACCCGAACACCCAGAGGTCGCCGCCGACGCCCGGGCTGTTGACCGCGTCGGACAGTGGGGCGTAGCTGGTCCAGCCCGCTGCCGCGGGGCCGCCGGGGGTGAAGAACCCGCCGACGACGATGAGAGCACCGAACACGTAGAGCCAGTACGCGAACATGTTCAGGCGAGGGAAGGCAACATCGGCGGCTCCGATCTGCAGCGGCATGACCGCGTTGGCGAAACCTGCGAACAACGGTGTCGCGAACAGCAGCAGCATGATCGTGCCGTGCATGGTGAAGAGCTGATTGAACTGCAGCGGGTTGTCCACGACCTGCAGGCCCGGCTGGAACAGCTCAGCGCGGATGAGGAGCGCGAGCACGCCGCCGACGAGGAAGAACCCGAACGAGGTGGCCAGGTACAGGTTCCCGATGACCTTGTGGTCGGTCGACGTGAGCCAGTCGACCACACGGTTCCTTGGGCGGGCCGGTTCGAACCGAGCCCGCGATGCGGCTGGTGAGGTCTGTTCCTCAATGGGGTGAATCATTGACATCTCCGGAGAGTGCGGAAGCGGACAGGTTGGGTGGCGAAGCGCGGCCTCCGCAGGTGCCGCTTTTGCGCGATTGGCGTTGTCGTTGGCGCGGGGCCAGCACCGAGGCGCGAAGGACCCACACCCCGATGGCGGCGCGTTCCGCCTTGTTGTCACCCGCCGTGTCGGCGCAAGGTGGCTTGGCGGGCCTCCGGTGAACCTGACGTCAACTGATGGCGAAGAAGACGGTGCCTTTCGGTCGCGCCAGTTGGTGACCGCCTCGGGGACCGGTCTTAGCGACGGCTGGCCAGTGCAAGAATGAACGGCGGGGCCAGCTCAGCCACCTGCATGCGGCGGGATTGAACGCTGACATCTGAGCCCGGACGCGTGGAGGCGTTGACTGACGGACCTCATGGCCGACACGACGCGGCGATGTGTGGGTGAGCGGCAGCTACGGGAGTGCGGTGACGTGCCTGAGGTGCGCTCTCCAGTAGATGACCGCCACCACGGTTCCGCAGGCGGCCACTGAGGAGAGGCAGCGGGCTGACCCATCAGATTGACGGTCCTCAAGCCCTCTGCTGGTCGACCCTGGGGCGCTGGCCGTCACGGCTTCAACGCCGGCACATCCGCTCATCGGCAAATGAGTGCGTTGCTTCCGGGGCGGTCGTGTGCGGCGGTGGGGCTCGGCTAGGAGGAGGTCGCGCCGGTCACGGATTCCACGACAGCTCAAGCGCCGGCCACTACGGCTTGACGACCTCGCGAAGGGTTTCCATGGCTCGCCCCACGGCGTCGCGAGCGGCATCGATCCGGGCCGCGCTCGAGGGTGCCGAGTGCGCCAGCGCCCGGTCGAGCTTGAGCGCGGCCGCGAACAGGTCCTGGAGCACCTCGGAGTGGACCGCCTCCAGGATTCGCTCGCGCTCCTCGAGGCGGGCGAGGCGCTCGCTGCGCCGGATGTTGCAGACCTGGCCCTGCGGCCCGGGCTGGGCGTAAAGGTCGGTCACCGCCACCTCCACCTAGGACCAGGCGCCGTCGGTGCGGACCCGGAGCTCACCGACCCGCCCCTCTCGGGTCGGGTCGACGGCAAGCAGCTCCTCGAAGGACTGGTGGTCCTCGGGGTGGATGCGGTCCGTGATGGGTCTGCCTATGACCTCGTCGACTGGCCATCCGAAGAGGTTCGCGACCGCTGGGCTGGCGTAGCTGACGACACCGTGCTCGTCGACCAGGACTGCGGCGTCGCTGGAGCGCTCCATCAGGTGCCGGACGGCGTCGCCGAGGTTGAGGGAGGCGCCGACGATGCCGATCAGCTCCCCGTCGCGGTACACGCCGCTGTCGGTAACCAGCGCGTGCAGCACCTCGCCGCTGCGGTTTCGAACCGGGAATCCGCCGGACCATGAACGGCCCTCCCGCAGAGCAGCCATGATCTCCGCCGCCGCCTGCTGGGAGAGCTCCGGCACCGTCACCTCCGTGATGTCACGTCCCACGGCCTCCACGGCGGCCCAGCCGTACAGCAGCTCGGCGGCCCCGTTCCAGGACAGAACCGTCCCCTGCGTGTCCGTCGCGATCACGGCGTGCCCGAGGGCGTGCAGCAACTCGTCGGCAGACGGACGCAGGGGGAATGCCTCGGTATCCATGAATCCAGCCTGCACCCCATGCTTCGCGTGGCCACGGGGCCGAAAGCCCCGGACTGGACCGCACTCCGTGCCCGCCATCCGCTCCAGTCACCGCCGTGCCGCTATCCGCTCCCGCCACCGCCGTGCCCGCGTCCAGCGACCGCAAGGTGGGGCCTCCCTCACTACGGTCAGCGACGGGAGTGCAGAACGTCCCCTGGGGCCTGGAGCGTCGATACGCGGTCACCGTCCCGACGCCGTGACCGCACGGCGTAGGTCAGGTGCGTCGCCCTGGGGGAGTGCTCCGCGCGGACCTGCTGCAGGGCCACGCGGCCTGCGTCCACGCCCTCGAACAGGCGGATCCCGGCACCGAACAGCACGGGGGAGAGCGCGATCGAGAACTCGTCGACCAGACCGGCGTTGACGTACTCCAAGATCGTCGCGCCGCCGCCGGCGATGCGGACGTCGTGGTGGCCGGCGACGGCCCGGGCCTGGTCGAGCGCCGACTCGATGCCGTCGTCGACGAAGTGGAACGTGGTCCCGCCCGGTCGCTCCCACGGGTCGCGCTTCTCGTGCGTCACGACGAAGACCGGGGTGTGGAACGGCGCCTCCTCCGGCCACATCTGCTCGCCGGCGTCGAACATGCGCTTGCCCATCACGCTCGCGCCGGTGCGCTCGAACGTCTCCCGCACGATGTCGTTGTCGGGCCCCTCCTCGCCGCCCTCACCGAGCTTCAGGTTCTCCCGGAAGAACCGTTGCGGGAAGATCCACCGCTGCAGCTCCATCCACTGCTGCCCCATGAGGTCGCTGAGGGACTCGGGCGCGATGAAGCCGTCCAGCGACATGGACACGCTGAAGAACACCTTCCCGGCCATCAGTCCTCCGCTCCCTTCCGAAGGATCTCGGCGACGTAGGCAGCGAGGTTGCCCAGGGTCTGCTGGCCCCCCTCGATCGCGTGGTACTTCTCCACCGCCTCGTCACGCAGCTCCTGGGTAGGGAAGACCGTGCGCATCTCGACCCGGGTCGCTGCACCCTCGGTCTCGAACGTCAGGACCGACTCGAAGGCGTTGGCGTCGTCGCGGGACTCACCGTGGAGCAACGAGATCCGCGCAGGCGGCGTGATCTCGGTCCAGGTGATCCACTCCTGGAAGTCCGTCCCGTCCGGCCCGTGCATCACGAAGTCCCACGCGCCGCCGACGCGGAACTCGAAGGACCGCGTGGTCGTGGTGAAGCCCTCCGGCCCCCACCACTGCGACAGGTGCCGCACCTCGGTGAACGCCTCGAACACCAGCTCCCGTGGAGCGTCGATGAGCCGGGAGATGACGATCTCGCGGTCGGCCGGCGCGGACTGCCCCGGCGTGCCCTGCCCTGTCACTGTCATCGGTCACTCCTCCTGTGCTTCCTGCTTGAGGTCCTGCACGTAGGCGTCCAGCCGGTCGAAGCTCTCGTTCCAGAACTGCTCGAACCCGCTGGTCCACTCATGGACAGGTCGCAGCGCGCGAGCGTCCAGGCCGTACAGGCGCTGCTTGCCTGCCTTGCGGTCGTGCACCAACCCGACCTCCCGGAGCACCCGCAGGTGCTTGGACGCCCCCGGCTGGGTCATTCCCAGCTCGTGGGCCAGCTCGGTCACCGGCCGCTCGCCAGCCCGCAGCAGCACCAGGATCTCGCGGCGCTGCGGCTCGGCGATCGCGTTGAAGACGTCCGACGTCGTCGCTGCTCGTGCCATGCCAGCCATAGTATGCCCATATCGGTATGCGTCAATCCACGACAGCCACTTGATGACGAGTCGCCAGTGTTGGATGGGCCTGGACCTCCGGGCTCACATGATGACGAGGCGCTTGGTCCGGATCTCGTGCATGCGTGCGAGCTGCGCGGCCTCCCTCGCGGGCAGCGCCGCACTGTTGGCGTCCGTGCCGATGAGCCACGTCAGCCCTCGCTCCGGCGGTCCCTCCACGAGCTGTCGCGCTCGTCGACCGGACGGACTTCCATGCTGCAACGTAGCGCTGACAGCGGACGGGCGTCACGGACACTCTCCGTGGCGCGACCGACGCCTCCTGGATGATGTCGCCGTCTCCTCACCTGGGTGGTGAAGCGTCACCCCCAGGAGTTGTTGGGTCACCCCTGCGGTGTCTTTGGGGTCCCCGCGGTCAGCGCCACGGTGGTGGGTGAGCCGAACTCGTCTCTCGGACAACGGAAGTGGCGACATCGGCGATCGTGCAGCACGCGGCCCGCCATGGGCCGCCCGAGCCACCCGAGTCCTTTCAAGGAGGCACCTGATGAACATCGCCGCGAGGTACGGAAGTGCCTGCTCCCACGGCTGCCCCAAGCGACTGCGACGACTCGCAGCCTCGGGGACGGCTCTCGCCACCGCGGTCGCAGTGCTGGCCGCCACCGAAGGCACCGCCGAGGCGACCGTCGGACCGTACGTGCGCGAGTCGATCTCGTGGGGCGACTGCACGATCCTGCTCGGTACGGTGCCGGACGCCTACTACCGGGCCTATGGCGGCACGGACGTGACCTGCGGCCACTACTGGTCGAACATCACCATCAAGGTGGACCTGTGGCGCTACGACTCCGGCGCGTGGGCGATGGTCGCCACCAGCGGCTGGCGGACTGCCTACAACGACTACCGCTCCTCCTCGGTCACGGCTCCGTACAGCGTGCCCGGCTGCCGGTACTGGGACATCACCACCACGGTGAACGTCGACGGCTACCAGACGTTCCACGACTACGTGCGGGACACCGGCAAGCTCAACGCCTGGAGTCCCACTGTCGGCAACTGCTGAGGGGAGGAGAGGGGGGAAGCAGCGGTGCGGGGTGGCGGTGCCTAGAGGTCGCGTCGGGTCACCAGGCCGAGGGCGAAGGCGCGTTCGACGAGCTTCGCCCGCTTCTGGTTCTGCGGCAGGTCCTCGATGTGGAACTTCTGGAAGAGCGTGCGCAGCTGGGTCTTGACCGCGTCCACGCTGAGGAACAGCTCGCCGGCGATGTCGAGGTTCGAGGCAGGCGTGGCGTAGGCGTTCTGGTGCTTGTACGGTCGGCACAACGCCGCGAGGATGTTCCGCTGGGTGGGGGAGAGCGAGG
>Ga0308173_10000792_pt1 | contig 14475 bp, 13 predicted proteins | sample PhyPR1_FD_203716 | JGI IMG/M metagenome (GOLD analysis project Ga0308173, IMG submission 203716) | Soil microbial communities from UC Gill Tract Community Farm, Albany, California, United States - DLSLS.P.R1 | ecosystem: Environmental > Terrestrial > Soil > Agricultural land | place: USA...
AAGATAGAAGAAGTGCGGAACGAAGCCAATCCTTTGCTTGGCTTCGTTCCGCGTTTTTTAGGAAGCGGGCGCGGCAGAGACTCGGAGAGACCCAGTCATGGAAATCCGATTTTGGATCCTGTCAGGAATGCTCACACCGGTGCCGCTACGGGCAGTGGTAATCTTATTGAGAAGGTCGAGCGCGGCTGGATTACCAGCAGCAATCTGAGTACCGTGCCGGTACATTTCCCGGAGGAGTTCCTGTCCTTCGGCATCACAGCCGGAGACTTCGGAGATATCGACCGTCAACCGGCGGTGGGTGGCATCAGGAAGGGACGCGCGCCATGTGGCTGAAGTATCGTGTACACAGGGGCCTGAAAAGTCGCCGCGAATCTCAATTCTTAACTCGTCAGCCCTGTCGTGAATATTAATGACTGCCATTTTGGTGCCTACTTTGTAAGTAATGACGAAATCAAAACCACACTCACAGTGGTAGGACAATTCTTCTCATAAAACGTTTCGACCGGGGCGACCAACCCGACACGGCCTTCGGGAAACAAACCAGCGCCGGTTGTCATCTCTTGGGTTTCACACTCCAAAGACTTTCTTAGAGAGGGTAAAGTAGAAAAACTAAATGCCGACAAAAATTCTCCCTGGCTCACCGTATCCACAAGGCGCAACCTGGGATGGAATTGGGGTTAACTTCGCTATTTACTCGGAGAATGCCACGCGGGTTGACTTGTGCTTATTCAGTGAGTTGCATGCCAACGAGTACGAAGCCATCACGATGCGTGAGTGTACCGGCTACGTCTGGCACTGCTACATTCCGGGGTTAACCATTGGCCAGCTATACGGGTACCGGGTTTACGGTCCAAACGAGCCACAGAACGGACTGCGGTTCAATTCGGCAAAGTTGCTCATCGACCCTTACGCCAAAGCGATCGCCGGGAAGGTCAACTGGGATTACCCGATCTTTTCCTATAGGCTAGGCGATCCGAAAGAGGATCTGAGTTTCGATGACCGGGACAACGCCCCGGGAATGCCTAAAGGGGTCGTGACCAGTTCTCACTTTGATTGGCAGAACGACCGCTCACCTGACATCCAGCTTCACGACTCCGTTATTTACGAAGTTCATGTGAAGGGCTTTACAATACAAAACCCCGACGTTCCCGAGGCGATCCGGGGAACCTACGCCGGATTGGCCAGTCCAGCATCGATTGACTATCTCAAGAAGCTAGGGGTTACGGCAGTAGAGTTGATGCCGACTCATGAGTTCCTGGACGACAAGCACCTGCTGGATCTCGGATTGCGTAATTACTGGGGCTACAACACGACGAATTTCTTTGCTCCCGATGCGCGATATTCCAGCGCTGGCGATATGGGGCAACAGATCGGGGAATTTAAGACGATGGTCCGCGAGCTGCACCGCGCGAACATCGAAGTGATTTTGGACGTCGTCTACAATCACACTTCCGAAGGCAACCGGATGGGCCCCATGCTGAGCTTCCGGGGCATCGACAATCCTACCTACTACCGTCTGGTCGCGGACAATCCGCGCTATTACATGGATTACACCGGGACCGGAAACACCCTGAACATGCGCAATCCACAGGTGCTGAAGCTGGTCATGGACAGCTTGCGGTACTGGGTGCTGGATATGCACGTGGATGGCTTCCGCTTTGATCTGGCGGCCGCGCTGGCTCGCGAACTTCACGATGTCGACCGACTGTCTGCGTTTTTCGACGTGATCAATCAGGACCCGGTTCTTTCGAAGGTGAAGCTCATTGCCGAACCATGGGACGTTGGAGAAGGCGGCTACCAGGTGGGCCGCTTCCCATCCTTATGGGCGGAGTGGAACGGGAAGTATCGCGACGTTGTCCGGCGTTACTGGAAGGGTGACGACGGGCAGTTAGCGGAGCTTGGATACCGCCTGACGGGCAGCAGCGATCTGTATCAGGGAGACGGTCGCCGTCCGTCGGCCAGCATCAATTTCGTGATTGCCCATGATGGCTTTACGCTGACGGACCTGGTGAGCTACAACCAAAAGCACAACGAGGCGAATGGAGAAGGCAACCGCGATGGCACCAACGAGAACTACTCGTGGAACTGTGGCGTGGAAGGCCCGACTGACGACGGAAAAGTAATCGAGCTTCGAGAACGGCAGAAACGGAACATGCTGGCCACTCTGCTTTTGTCACAGGGCGTACCGATGATCTGCGCCGGAGATGAGATTGGCCGGACGCAGTTCGGCAATAACAACGCATATTGCCAGGACAACGAGATTAGCTGGTTGAACTGGAACCTGGATGATAGGAAAAGGAGTCTGCTGGCGTTTGCGACGACCCTAATTGCCTTGCGGAAGGAGCATGCGAACTTTCACCGTCGCAAGTTCTTTCAGGACCGTAAGATTAGTCCCTCAATGGTACGTTCGCAAAGCGTTGATGGCATTCAGGTGCAAGACATCACCTGGTATCGTCCCGACGGCAAGGAGATGACCGAGGAGGAGTGGAATGCAGGATGGGTCCGCTGCCTGGGCTTGTATCTGAGCGGCCAAACCTTGGACGACGTTGACCGTTATGGTGAACACATCCAGGACGACAGCTTCCTCTTCTGCCTGAATCCCCACCACGACCACATTGAATTCTTCACGCCCAAATGTTTACCCAACTCGACTTGGGAACTGGTGCTGGATACCCGTTATCCTGTCCAGCCCGATCACATCCAAGTGGAGGGCGGGGAGTCTTACGACCTGATGGAGCACTCCGCCGTACTGTTCCGCGAAGTGGTGAAGAAGATCACTCCGCCAGATGAGCAACAAGGCAAAGGACAGGAGCAGCCGGCAGCTACTGTTTCAACGAAAAATGGCGCCGTGAATGGCAGGCCAGCCGTAATCAAGAAGCAACCCGTAGTCGACGAGCAGCAAGCGATGGCGGAGCTCCAGGTCGTACCGAGCCCTAGTTGAGGATTCCTTCGTCTTATTTTTCGCGTTCCAGTTCCGCGATACGCCGCTCCAATGTACGGAGTGTTTTAAGCAGATCGGGAAGCTTGGGGTAGGCGGCAGAAGCTCGCAACCACTCACGATGATCGAAGGCCGGTGATCCGGCCACGACGGCTCCGGCGGAAACATCGCCTACCAGCCCGGCCTGAGCCCAAATCGTCGCGTTCTTGTGAATCGTGAGATGGCCGGAAGAGCCGGTCTGGCCCGCCATAATCACGTTCTCTTCGAGCGTGGTGCTGCCGGCAAGCCCAGTTTGGCCACACAAGATATTGTCTTCTCCCACCGTGCAGGAGTGGCCGATCTGAACGAGGCTGTCGATCTTCGCTCCGCGCTTGATGCGTGTTTCTCCGAGCGAAGCCCGGTCAATGGAAGTGAGGGTTTGCACCTCGACGTCGTCCTCAATGACGGTAATGCCCGACTGAGGAATTTTATGGTGCGTTCCGTCGTTCGCCTTCGCGAAGCCGAAGCCGTCACCCCCCACTACCACGCCGTTATGCAGCGTCACGCGATGTCCGATGCGGGTGTATTCGCGAACCGACACATGCGAGTGCGCAGTGAAGTTGTTTCCGATGGAGCAGCCCCCATAGATCACGGCGTGCGGATGCAGAACTGCGTTGTCGCCGATGGTTGTGTTCGGCCCGATCACCACGTAAGCGCCTATGGACGGATCCTTGCCAATCATCACTGTGAGGTCTATGACGGCTGTGGGATGAATGCCGGAAGGTGGCTTCGGGGCTTGATAGAAGAGACCGAGTGCGCGGGCGAAGTCGTGATAGGGGTTCGGCGAAACCAGCGTCGCCGCGGCGATTCCGGTAAGCGGTTCGGCCGCAATAATGGCTGCCGCCCGAGTTGCTTTGGCCTTCGATGTGTACTTCATGTTGGCGAGAAAGGTGATCTCGCCGGGACCGGCTTTCTCCACGGTGGAGACGCCGGTGATTACAGTCGACGGATCGCCCGCAACCTGGCAGTCGAGCGATTTACCGAGCTCGCCGAGCGTGAAGGAAGGCATGTTGATCAGGGCGTAGTAGGCTATTTTGCGATGGCAGCCATCATGGCGGGCGCGTATCGATCGCCAGCCACAACGCCTGGCTTGAAAATATCGTCGATCTGCTCCAGATCCGAAGGCGTGAGTCGTATGTTCAGCGCGGCAACGTTCTCATCCAGATACTGGCGGCGCTTGGTGCCGGGAATAGGAATAATATCGCGGCCCTGAGCGTGTACCCATGCAAGAGCAAGCTGCGACGGCGTGCAGTTGTGTTCGCGGGCGAGTTGGCCCACCTTTTCCACGAGCTGAAGATTCTTTTTGAAGTTTTCCCCTTGAAAGCGGGGTTGATGGCGGCGGGTATCATCGGCCGGAAGATCGTCTATGGACTTGATCTGGCCGCTGAGGAAGCCGCGTCCCAATGGGCTATAAGCAACGAAGCCCACGCCGAGTTCGCGGCACGCGGGGAGCACGTCGTTTTCCACGTCCCGGCTCCAGAGCGAGAATTCCGTCTGTAGCGCCGTGATCGGGTGAACCTGCATGGCCTTTTGTAGCGTCAGCGGACCAGCTTCGGACAGGCCGAGAAAACGAACTTTCCCTGCTTCGACCAGCCGGGACATGGCGCCCACGGACTCCTCGATGGGAATGTTGGGATCGACCCGGTGCTGGTAGTAAAGGTCGATCGTGTCGGTTCCCAAACGCTGGAGGCTGGCGTCGCAGGCCTGGCGTATGTAGTCGGGACGGCCGCAGATCTCGCGGGACATGGGGTTGTTGGGATCGCGGACGAAGCCGAACTTCGTGGCAATAGTGACGCGGTGGCGATGTGGTTTCAGCGCCTTTCCCACCAGGATTTCGTTCGTGAATGGACCGTACATGTCGGCTGTGTCGAAGAAATTGATGCCGAGGTCAACCGCGCGGTGGATGGTGGCGATCGATTCACTGTCGTTATCGCGGACGCCGTAGAAATCCGACATCCCCATGCACCCGAGTCCTTGCGCGGACACTTCCAGACCTTGAGTTCCAAGCTTTCTACGTTCCATGATTTTTCGTCCTTCACTTCATGATAGGAGAGTCGGAAGAACTGTTTACCGCATCACATAAAAACAGGAGTGAGTGTTTTACTTTAGTTGAATATGCAGTTGCAGTCTACCGAATCCGCGCGGATTATTCCCCAGTTGAGCACGACGAGGGACTTCGATGCGTTACTGAGCCAGGATCTGGTCGTAATTTTCAAGCACAGTAATGCGTGCGATCGCAGTTGGGCGGCTCACGACGAGATCACGGAGTTTCGCCGTACTCAGCCCGATGTGCCTTTGTACATGGTTTCCGTGCTCGATAGCCGGCCAGTAGCGCGGCACATCGAGACGGTCAGCGGCGTGCAGCACGAATCGCCGCAGGTCGTGGTTTTCCGCAGCGGGAAAGTTGTTGGATCTGCGTCGCATCTGGCCGTTACGGCTGACCGCCTGACGTCGATTATTGATGGCACTCAGGCAAGCTGAGGGCAAGCGGCGAGGCCGCTTGGCCGGTTAGTCTTCCGCTACGACGGGGTTGCGGAGTTCGCCGATGGCTGGGATCTTCACAACTACCTCTTCTCCATGACGCAGGAAGCGCGGTGGCTGCCGCGTAAATCCGACCCCGGCGGGAGTGCCGGTGGAGATGATATCGCCGGGTTCCAGAGTGAAGACGCTGGAAAGGAAAGCAATCAGATCCGGAATTTTGAAGATCAGCTCGCGGGTGTTAGATCGCTGCAGCACCTCGCCCGCAATTTCCAGTTGAATATCGAGATTGTGAGGGTCGGCGATGTCGCCAGCGGTCACTATCCAGGGCCCGATCGGCGCGAAAGTGTCGAATGTCTTACCCATCAACCATTGCGTAGTCGCACGTTGGTAATCGCGGGCGCTGACGTCGTTCATGATCGTATAGCCGAAGACGTGATCCTTCCAGTTTTCGGCGGCAATGCGCCGGCCACCGCGTCCGATGACAAAGGCCAGTTCGGCTTCGTAGTCCGGCGCGCTGGAGACTTTGGGTAGGACGATCGTGTCACCGGGGCCGATCACGGCAGTAGAAAACTTGTTAAAGATAGTGGGAACGTCCGGAATCTGCGCCCCCGTTTCAATGGCATGATCGCGGTAGTTGAGGCCGACGCAGATCAGCTTGGGCGGCTTCGGAATGGGCGCGAGGAGCTTGACGCTGCTGAGAGGATGCTTGGCCGTGCTGGACGACTCGAAGGAGAGATTTTCCGCTTTGGCGAGCGCTTCAGGCCCGGCTTCGATGAGTGCCAGGACGGAAGGGAAGCCGAGCGAGGAGAGGTCGAGGACGGTATCGCTGCCCAGGACGGCACCGGGGCGGGGAGCTTCCCCGCCGGGGGCAAAGGTAACAAGACGCATGATTGTCATCTTGCCTGTTTTGAACAGGGTAAAGCAAGCAAACAGGACGAGCGCAGACGCAGAAAAGGCGATCTCGTGAGAGATCGCCTTTTACAGAAACCGGGTATTTGCTTAAGCGGCGGAGACTTTTTGCACTTTGCCGTCACGGATGCAGGACGTGCAAACTTTGATACGCTTGCCCGCACCCTTGACCAATGCATGAACGCTTTGCAGGTTCAGATTCCAACGACGCTTCGTCACGTTATGGGCGTGGCTGATGCGATTCCCGAACTGGGGGCCACGGCCGCAGATTTCACAAGTTTTTGCCATAAAACACACTCCTGCCCAGCAGGAGCCGAGCGATTTAAGTCCTAGGTTAGCAGATGAGGTGGGGGGGTGCAAGCGAGCAAGCCTGCAGCGGTGTCAAGGAACATCCTGGATTCCGTATTCGATCCGTCAGGTCCCTAACGGGTTAAGGCCGTAGGCTCATACGCCAATCCAGGACAGTACCTGTACAACCTACGGGTTTTGGGCCGGCGCATTTGACTAGGGGCACGCCTGGCGTTGTCGCGCCGGCCACAGAACGTAATTCACATCCCTCTGATTATTTGGTTGCGACCAGGAGGGATGTCTCGCGCTGTGCAGGACGCCCGGCCATAAGCTGCGCTTCTTTCTTATGCGGCGCATAACTGAAGGTCAGTCCAGCGGGCGCCAGGCGCAAATAACGAACCCTGCCATTCACAATCTTCATGGAGCTTTCGCCGGAGGTCCCGGATTCAGCAACCCCCTGGCTGAGGACCATCAGTACGGGCTTGGTGCCCTTATAGACAATGATCCGTCCATCAATGGCGGATCGATTCAGCGTGAACGTATATTGGCCAGGCGACAGTGCGGCTAGTCCCCAGTTCGTTTGGGACGGCAAAGTAAAACTGCCGGCAACGTCGGCAGCCCTGAGTGAGCCAGTTGTGAAGCACACGGCGGCGGCTCCCAACAGTAGAAGGCTTTTTCGATTCCAATTCATTTTGTCTCTCCGATCCGGGTGACTGGGGTTAGGCATTCACCCGCTACCCACTGTGCGGGAGGCGCTCGAAATCGTCGATGGACCGGAGTTGGATTGTACGTGATTTGCGTTTGAACTTGCAGGACCGTGAGCAGAAAGAAGTTATAGACAGGGTTGAACCACAACAGGAGAATCGCGGAGCACCGGCCACGCCCAATTTGGACGCAATCTAAGAAAAATCAAGAAAATATCTAGATTAATAATGCGGATCGAGCCTTGATTTAGATCAATGCGGTGCTATACTCCGGGCAAACGAAGGGTAATAGCAATGCAACAGGTGCCGGTTCGGGTGCCGGTTTTCCGCTTCGGAGTTTTTGAGGTGGATATTGCGTGCGGGGAATTACGGAAGCAGGGAGTCCTGATCAGGCTACAGGGACAACCCTTTCAAATCCTTGTAATGTTCCTGGAGCGGTCCGGCGAGTTGGTCACCCGGGATGAAATCCGCAGAAAGCTATGGCCGCCGGACACGTATATCGATTTTGAGCAGGGCCTTGGCACAGCCATTAAGAAACTTCGGCACGCTCTCGGGGATGACGCAGAGAGGCCTCATTACATTGAAACGCTTCCAAAACGTGGTTATCGTTTCATCGCACACGTCGAGAGGCCGTCGGATCCGGGCCCCCCAGATCCACTGCCGTCACCGCCGACAATAGCCAACGTCCGTTCTCGAAGTTCTTGGATAGTGGCTGCGGTTGTAATTGTGCTGACAGGCGTCCTCGTTGCTGCGGTCGCGTTCTGGGACCGAGAATCGCCGCTGCCGGGCACTGAACCTCCGCTGGCTGCAGTTCCGCTCACGACGTATCCTGGAATCGAGTCCAGCCCGTCATTTTCGCCCGACGGAAATCAAGTGGCTTTCTCCTGGGACGGTGAAACCCGCAACAACTTCGATATTTACGTCAAGCCAGTCGGCAGTGGACCCCCGCTCCGTCTGACCGCAGATCCTGCGGCCGACGTAAACCCCGCGTGGTCTCCTGACGGCCGCTCGATCGCTTTCCACCGACTGCTTCCAGACAATCGCGCCGCCATTATCGAAATTCCGGCCCTGGGCGGTCCAGAACGGCTTCTGGCCGAAATCTCGATTCCTCCTTCGTCGCCTTTCGGGCCGTTTTCGAGCTGGTATTCAGATAGCCAGTGGCTGGCCGCATCCGATCTGGTGGGCAGATCGATAGGTGGCACGGATACGTACGGCATTTATCTTATTTCTCGCGAGACGGGCGAAAGGCGCCTGCTCACACGTCCACCGGCAGGAGTGATCGGGGATAGCAGTCCTGCATTGTCTCCAGATGGCCAATCACTCGCGTTCATCCGCTCCGCCGGGCACGGTTTGGGCGACCTTTACGTAGTTCGAATATCCCCGCAACTGGGCACAAAAGGAAGGCCGAATCAGGTCACGTTTGCGAACAGCCCGATCGTAAAACCGGCGTGGACAGCCGATGGCTCGTCCATCATATTTGGAATCGACAAGAATGTTGGATCACTGTGGAGGGTTCCGGCATTGGGGGGCAAGGTCGAGCGGCTTGTATCGGGAGCCGAGGTGGGCCAGACACCTGCCGTCTCTATGCGCGGCAACCGGTTCGCATTTTCGCGGCGCACGTTTGACACCAACATCTGGCACACAGAGATATCGAGTGAACGGGATGAAGCGTTCTCGGCAAAAACTGTTGCCCCGTCGACATGGATGGAGTGGGATGCACGTTTCTCACCAGACGGTAAAAAGATTGCATTTGCATCCGACCGGTCCGGCAGTTCCGAGATCTGGGTCTGCGATTCCACAGGTTCCAATGCGGCTGAGCTAACCTCGTTGGGGGGCGCGGGACTAGGCAGTCCCCGCTGGTCGCCCGATGGCCAGACACTCGTATTCGACTCCGCGATTCAGGGGCAGTGGGATGTCTATGCGGTCGCTGTTCATGGGGGGCAATTGAGAAGCATCACGAGCGATCCTTCCAATGAACAAGTTCCCCAGTGGTCCGAAGATGGAAAATACATTTACTTCGCGTCCGACCGCACGGGCCAATTCCAGGTCTGGAAGGTGCCTGCGACGGGGGGACAACGGGTGCAAGTAACCCAACATGGAGGCTACAGTGCGTTCGAATCGTCCGACGGCCAAACGCTCTACTATTCCAAACAGATGCCGGGCGATCAGACAAGTATCTGGCGAGTGTCCGTGCGCGGTGGTCCCGAGCGCATGATGGTTAAGTCAATCTACAAACGCAACTTCGATGTATCGAGCAGCGGGATCTACTTCGTTCCCCGCACTGCCGAGCCGCCCTTCATGCTGCGGCTCCTGAGTTTTAGGACCAACGTTGTGTCCGACGTCTTACGGCTGAATCAGCAGCTTTACTCTACGTTGAGTGTTTCTCCGGATGAGAAATCGCTCTTATACTCGACGATTGATAAAGAAGACAGTGACCTGATGCTCGTTGAAAAATTTCACTGATCAGATCAGCTTGATGGAGCTAACGCACAGCCTTTTAGCTGGTGGGCGGCCCGACGGTCAATTCGTTATCGACGCTCTTCACGCCTTTGACCTTTTTCGCTAGCTTTGTCGCCTTGTTCTTGCCCTTCGCCGTATCGACACGGCCCTTTAATACGACCACGCCATCTTTCACGGAGACCTCCAGTGCGCCGCCTTTCACGTCAGGATCGCCGGCCAAGCGGGTGCGAACCTTGAAGTCGATCTGATCGTCCTGACTGCTTGCCTTCTGGGCGAAGGCAAAGTTGGCTTGAGCAAACAAGCTCCAGCACAAGGCGGCAACTGCGGCGAAGCGTTTCATTTATCTTCTGAGCCTACCATTGAGCGCCAGTCCACTGAGTTAAGAAAGGTTGGGTCCTCGCGCCAGTTTTCTTTGACCTTGATGAACAGCGACAGGAAGACTTTCGTGCCCACCAGTTTTTCGAGTTCCGCGCGAGCCTCAGAGCCGATCTTCTTCAACATCGATCCTTTGTTGCCGATGAGAATGGTTTTTTGCCCCGGACGTTCGACGTGTATCGTCGCTGCGATCTTGGTTAAGCGCGGAGTTCCTTCCCACGTGTCGATCAGAATGGCGGTGGCGTGTGGCACCTCTTCCCGGGTGGAGTGCAGAATGCGCTCGCGAATGATTTCGGCGGCCAGATAGCGCATGGGCTGATCGGTCAGGTAGTCTTCCGGAAATAGCGGCGGGCCTTCGGGCAAGTACTGCTTGATGACGGTCTTCAACCGGTCGAGACCGTCGCCTTTGCGCGCCGAGACAGGCACGGCATCGGCAAAGGGAAACAGTTGGGTGTAGCGCTGAATGACGGGCAGCAGAAGCCGCTTGTCGTCCACCCGATCAATTTTCGTCACGACCAGCAGAGCCTTCGTATCCTTGCCCAGCGCGCTGAGCGCATGCTCGTCTTCTTCTTTAATAGGTTTGGTTGCGTCGGCAAGATAAAGAACAAGATCGCGGTCCTGCAGAGCGCCGCGTACCGTGTCCATCATCCGCTTATTGAACATCGTATCCGATTTGTGGATGCCGGGAGTGTCGATGAAGATCATCTGGCAATCGGGCGTTGTGAGGACGCCTTGAATGGAGGTGCGGGTGGTTTGCGCCTGATGCGCCGTGATCGCTACCTTCTCGCCCACAAGGGCGTTGAGGAGCGTGGATTTACCGGCGTTCGGCCGGCCTGCGATGGAGATGAAGCCGGTGCGGTGATTGGCTGTAGTGCTGGAATCTTCTGACATGAATGCTTTATGTGTGAACGGCCAGGGCGGTGGGCGTAGCGACGCGGGAGACGCGAACCTCCTGGACGCGGCGCTCGTCACTGGCGAGAACGTCGATGCGGATGCCGTCGCGCTCGATGGATTCACCCACTTGCGGAACATGGCCCAGCCACTCGGTCACGAGGCCACCGACGGTTGTCGATTCAGTACTTCCCTCGGGACGAAATTCGAGCAGGTCGTGCAAGCGGTCGAGATCGAGACTGCCGGGAGCGATATATACGGTTTCCGATTCCTGGCGCACGTCTCGGCCGGGTTCGTGCTCGTCGCGGATCTCGCCAAGAATCTCTTCCACCAGATCCTCCATGGTGGCGACACCGGCGGTGTTGCCGTACTCATCGACGACGACTACGATGTGCGAGCCGTCGCGCTGCATGTCGCGCAAAAGATCGCTGACCGGTTTGGTTTCGGGCACCAACTGAATGGGACGGATGAGATCGGTGAGCGGCTTGGTTTGCCGCTCTTCTTCATTGAGTTCAAAGATGTCGCGCACGTGGACGAACCCGATGACGTTATCGATTGTTCCGGAGTAAACGGGTATGCGCGAGAACTGCTCGTGGATGACAAGCTGGCGCAGGTCTTCCAGGGAACGGTCCGATGAAATGGCAACAATGTTGGGGCGCGCGGTCATTACTTCGCGAACGCTCTTGCCATTGAAGGCGACGACAGAGTGAATCAGTTTGCGATCTTGTTCTTCGATGATGCCTTCCTCGGCACCGGCGGTAATCAGGGCTTCGATGTGTTCGACGGAATCGTTGGACGACTCTTCATCGGTGTCGCCATTGCCGAAGTCGAGAATCGATTCGAACACCCGCAAAAGCCCGGCCAAAGGCGAGACGAGAAGAGCGAGCCCTCTCGCCAGCCGCAGCAGCCGCAGCATCCAGGCGCCGGTCAGGCGATGGTAGAGAAAGTGCGGAATGAAGTACGCCGAAACGAGCATGGCCACGATGGAGATGGCGATGGCTTCGAGCACGCTCTGCCACACAGGGATTCCCGGACGAACCAGAGCGCACAGATAAAAGAGCCCCGCCAGCGGGAGCGATATGTGTTTCACCAACGAAAAGCGAAGCGAGCCTTGTTCGGCATCGAGGCCCATCTTTTGCGACAGGGTCTCGCGGAAGTACTCCAGGGAGGGTACTTCGCGCTTAATCAGGCGAAGGGACTCGTGATACAGCAACTGGATGTACGACACAAAGGCGAGCAGCGCAGTGAGGGCCAGCGCCACAGCTAAGCAGGGCAGATTCATTGCTTCGACCTCGCGATGAGGGTGGACGGGAGATCAAATACCTTTCTCCATTTTCGTTCAGCACGGGCCATCTCGCCGCGATCGCGCTCATGGTCCATGCCGGTGAGGTGGAGAAAGCCATGCAGCATGAGAACGCAAATTTCGTTGAGGGGCAAGTGGCCGAATTGGGCGGCCTGCTCATGGGCGCGTTCTACCGAGATAGCGATTTCGCCCAGGAGAGCACCGCTGGCGGGCCAGGGAAATGAGAGCACGTCGGTGGGGTAATCGTGCGCGAGAAAGTCGCGGTTCAACTTGTGGAGTTCACGATCGTTGGTGAGCAGGCACATCCAGGGGCGGCCGTCGCCCACGCGTTCCGCCAGGGTCTGCGCGAAAGCTCCCAAGGCGCGTTTCTCTTTGGCATCTAACTTGAACTTTCTGGGAATGGCTCGAAAGAGCACCGTACTATCACCGGGAGTCATACGGCGGCGCTATGCCAGGGACGGAAACTCGGGAATCTCCACGGCGGCGTCGACAGTGGGTTCCACGTAAGTCTCTGGAGGCGCTTCGCCTCCCAATTTCAGCGCGAGTTGACGGCCCGCTCCGATCATTTCGTTGTACCGGTCATAGGCTTTGACGATGCGTTGGACCAGCGGATGACGAACAACGTCGCGCTCGTCGAAATGCACAAATGCGATGCCTTCCACGCCGCGCAGAACTTCCATCGCGTTCAAGATGCCGCTTTTTTTGCCGGCGGGCAGGTCGATCTGGGTGTCGTCGCCCGTAATCACCATTTTGGAATTGAAGCCTTGGCGGGTGAGCACCATCTTCATCTGTTCGACGCTGGTATTTTGCGCTTCGTCCAGGATGATGAAGCAATCGTTCAGGGTGCGTCCGCGCATAAAGGCCAACGGAGCGACTTCGATGACGTTCTTTTCGAGCAGTTTCTCGACTTTGTCAGCGTCGATCATGTCAAACAATGCGTCGTAGAGCGGACGGAGATACGGGTCGACCTTTTCCTGTAGCGTGCCAGGCAGAAAGCCCAGGTGTTCTCCCGCTTCGACGGCGGGCCGGGTGAGAACAATGCGGCTGACGCGCTTGTTCAGATACGCTGAAACGGCCATCGCGACGGCCAGATAGGTTTTACCGGTACCGGCCGGTCCGATGCCGAAGGTCAGGTCGTTACCCTCGATCGCGTCCACGTAGCGGCGCTGGTTCACCGTTTTCGGAGCAAGCACCTTCTTGCCGAAAGCGCGGGATTTACCGCTTTCGACCAAACGGCGTAATGTAACGTTCGGGTCGCTGGTGACAACCCGCATATAGCTATTCAGGTCGCCATTGTTGAAGACGTGCCCCTCTTTTACTAGGTTGGCGTAGTCTTCCAGGATCTGCTCGGCGCGGCGAACCTGGGGTTCGTCGCCCTCGATTTCGAGCGAGTCGCCGTCCATCAGACGGGTTTTCAGGCCGAGTTCGGATTCAAAAAGGCGTATATTTTCGTCGCGGGTTCCAAACAGAGATTCGATACCGCGAGAAATCTGAACGGAGGACTTCATTAATGGAAATGCGGACAAAGGATACGTAAGCTTAAAGCTTCTTGACTAAATTTAGGGCTGAGATGAAGAAGTTTGGTGGGCAAGAGATGGGACGAATTTGCTTCGCCGATAACGCCGTGAACCAACTGGCGCAAGCGCCTAGGGATCATCGCTTACTAGAATAGCACAGTTTGGGGGTCTGGAAGGGGATCATATGCTAAAAGAACATTGATGTTGACATAGTGACGCTGCGATAGCGATTGTGCAATTTCAGTAGTAGTCAATCCCCCGGTAACGGATGTAAGTAGCTGCAGGGCTCGGCGACGCCTCTTGAATCCAGTTACCGTGAGATTCGTCAAATAAGTGCTCTCTGCCGAAGGTAAGCGGTTCCTATGGGCGTCATAAAGATACCTTTCAACGCTTACGAGCTTGTCACCGAGCTGGAACTTCCGCTCTTCTATAGCCTGCCCGGCATCGTCGTATTTGTAAGTCGTCACGCCTGAAGACAGGCCACAATTGGAGCATTTCCCGTAAACTTGCTGATCCTTTTTGGTGTCCGCAACTATGGTTTGCACAGCGATCCGGCGATGACGCTCGTCG
>Ga0308173_10000795_pt1 | contig 14454 bp, 11 predicted proteins | sample PhyPR1_FD_203716 | JGI IMG/M metagenome (GOLD analysis project Ga0308173, IMG submission 203716) | Soil microbial communities from UC Gill Tract Community Farm, Albany, California, United States - DLSLS.P.R1 | ecosystem: Environmental > Terrestrial > Soil > Agricultural land | place: USA...
GCGCATGGTCGCGGGCAAGGTGCTGATGGATCGCAACTGCCCCGAATTTCTGCGCGACACGGCGCAATCCGGCTACGACGACAGCGCCGAACTGATCGCGCGCTGGCACGGACGCGGACGCCAGCATTACGCGCTGACGCCGCGCTTCGCGCCGACATCGACGGAGGCGCAGCTCGAAGCGTGCGGCGCGCTCGCGCAGAAGCACAACGACGTGTTCATCCAGAGCCACGTCGCCGAAAACACCGACGAGATCAAGTGGGTCGAGAGCCTCTTTCCGGGGCATCGCAGCTATCTCGACATCTACGACCATTACAACCTTCTGCGGCGGCGCGCGGTGTACGGCCATTGCATCCATCTCGACGACCGCGACCGCCAGCGCATGGCTGAAACCGGCGCGGTGGCGTCGCATTGCCCGACGTCCAACCTCTTTCTCGGCAGCGGCTTGTTCGACTTCGAGAAGGCGGGCGCGGCGAACATGCCGGTTGCGCTGGCGACGGACGTCGGCGGCGGCACGTCGTTCTCGATGCTGCAAACGATGAACGAAGCGCACAAGGTCGCGCGCCTGACGGGCCATCATCTGACCGCGACGCGCATGTTCTGGCTCGCGACGACGGGCGCGGCGCGCGTGCTCGATCTCGACGACAAGATCGGCACGCTCGCGGCGGGCAGCGAAGCGGATTTCGTCGTGCTGGACCCGAACGCGACGCCGCTGCTCGCGCGCCGCACGTCGCGCACGGAATCGCTGGAAGAGCTTCTGTTCGCGTTCGCGCTGCTCGGCGACGACCGTGCGGTGTTCGAAACCTACGCGGCCGGCAAGCGCGTGCATGCGCGCGATGCGCGCAAGACGGCGAAGCTGGAACTGGCGGCCTGAGCGGGCGGCGCAGCACGCCGGTCAAGGCAGGACGGCCCCGCCCGGCTCCTGGACGCGCATCGGTCCGAGCAAGCTGTTGAACAGCAGGTCGCCGTCAGGCAGGTACTGAATTTCAGCATAGAAGCCGTTGCCGACCGGCCCAGGGCCCAGAATGGTCTGGTGCACGGTCGCACCCGTACTCCAGTCAAGACCGTCGAGCGTCCATCCCTGATTGTTCGCTGGATAGAAACCGTTGACGAACACCAGGTTCGACGCCGCGCTGACGGACGGGATCATGTTGTCCGAGGAGACGTCCGCGCGAGCCCAGACCGATGACCACATGTGCGTCTGCGTATCCCACGCGAAACGCTGCACGCCTAGCGGCGCTGGCGGCGCACCCGGTGCGCCGCGCAGGAGATTGTCAACGAGCGGGCTCGTGCCCGTGTTCGACGTGGATACGTTGTTGACGACGAACGCGCCGTATCCGTTGGTCGCCACCGACTGATCGGACTGGATGGCGCCGGTATAGGTAGGCGGCAAGCCGCAGGTCACGGGTATCTGCCCGGCGATGCGGTTCGTGAAACCGGAGGGGATCGCGTCTCGCCAGAACGCGACGAGGTTCATCTGCTTCTTGCCGTCGGTAATGACGACGAGCTTGTCCGGATCGCTGCCGAAACCCATCAGCGCTGGCGTGCTGCCGGACCCGGAACCGAACAGCGTGTAGAACGTGTCGCCGGTCGGATACGCCGCGCTCCATGCTCCGTCCGCGGCACTCTGCGACAGCGTGCTGCCGGTCCAGACGACCCTGCGCATAAGCTTGTCCGATACGACGTAGACGCCATTGTTTTCATCTACGGCGGCGGAATTGCTGATGGTCTCGTCGCTACCGAACGTCACCCTCCCCTTTGGCGCGCCGAAGTTGCGGCCGACGATCGTCAGCGACCGGCTGCCGACGATGGCGAGATTGCCGTCGTAAGTCATCACGACTCCCGTGATGGACTCGCCGCTCCCCAAGATCGTGCTCATGTCGAGCGAACGCAGGATCTGGATGCTCGGTCCCAGCAGGCCGCCGGGCGAGTAACCCAGCGCCAGTATTTGCGCGCCCGCGTTGATGTAGAGCACGTTACTGTTGTCCACCACGCTATAGGCCGAGGGGAATCCTCCGCCCCCGCCCAGCGGCAACTGCGCGAGGAAAGTCTGCGCCAGCGCGACCGTGGCAATCGGATTAACGAGCGGCAGCAGCGGGTTATAGACGAGGCCGCCAAGCAGCGTTACCAGCGCCGACTGCACGCCGGGAAGCAGCAGCGTCGCCACGCGCCTGAACCCGTTGTTCCGCACGTCGATATATCCGACGCTCGTCGCCGATACGCCCCACATGTAGTCGCTGGAAGTCGTTGCGAGTGTCATCAGGTTGATGGGGCCGGCGGGCGCCTGCGGAAACGCCAAGGTCGGCGTCGACTGCGTTCCGCTGGGCACAGCATAAGGAAACGCGTTGGACTGAGCGGAATCGAAATGCGTAATCGCGTAGGTCTGTGCAGCGAGATAAGGATTCGGAACGGGACCGGACGCGTGCGCTGCCGTCGAAATAGCCAACACGCCGAGCACTTTCGCAATCATCCTGTAAATCGCAAATCGACTCATCATGACTCACTCCCAGTTCAAATTGAGCGCGCAGGAACAGCCAGGGAACGACGGGGGAATTGATTGAACACGTCGGGACGGACGTCCCAGTCAGTATAGGCAAGGGCCATCGCAATGCCATCGAATGTTGGTATTGACGAACAACGAGACAACGGCGAATCAATTAACTTCGTATACCGAAACAATATTTCCGCACAAAATCGCCACGACAAGTGAGATCAAGCCGATCCGGTTGATAGCACGACGCAATGCTCAATAATGCGGTTAATCGAGTAGGATTTCGTATCTCCGCCGGAGTCCGACTACTATGACCACTGTGAGCCGCCACATCAGTTTCGCCGCAACACACGCGGCGCCGCTTTCCCGAATCGCGGTGTGGATGGCGCTTCTAGCCGTGAGCGCCGTCGCTCGCGCCGAGGCGCTCGACGCGCAGCTCGACTGCAAATCGACGCCGCATGATTTCATCGCGCCGCTGCAGGCGAACAATCTGCTGGAAAAGAAGCCGATGCGCGTCGAGCCGAATTCGATCAACGCGTTCAGGCCGGTGAAAGGCGCGGCGCTGACTGCGTACGGCTTCAAGGTCTACGCGTTGGTGGCGTATCAGAAGGACGACCCGCTGTTCAGGCAGGGCAAGGGCGAGCCGATCGGGGATGCGGCGTATGGCGCCGTGGTCTGGGGCGGCGACGTCGAAGTCGCGGAGAAGGTGAAAGCCGCGGGCAGCGACGCGGTCGTGCACCACGTCGCGCCCTTCATCACGGCGATTTTCTGCAAGCCGTGATTAGCGCAGAAGCTCGACGAACGCCGAAATCAGCCGGTCCATGTCGTTCACATCAAGCGCGCCCATCGTCGAGATGCGGAACAGCTCCTTCGACAAACCGCCCTGCCCCGCGTAGATCACGAAGCCTTTGGCCTTGAGCGCATCGTGCAGCGTTTCGTAGGTCATCCCCACCGGCAACCGATACGCCCGCAGCACCACCGACGACTCTCCCGGCGGCAACGCGCTCTCGATGCCGAGCGATGCCAGACCGGAGCGCACCTGCTCGGCGAGCTTCGCGTAGTGCGCGTGACGCGCGCGCCAGCCGCCTTCTTCCTCGAACTCGCGCAGCGCCTCGACGAGCGCGTAGTACGCATGCACCGATGGCGTGAACGGCGTGTTGCGCTGGTCCTGCAACTTCGCGAGCCGCGCGATGCCGAGGTAATAGGTGCGGCTCGCAGCCTTCTCCAACGCATCGCGCCGGACGATGACGAACGCCGCACCCGGTACGCCGTGCAGACACTTGTTCGCCGTCGCAGCGATCGCGGCAATGCCGCCGCCGTCGAAATCGATCGCTTCGGCACCGAAGCTGCTCACGGCATCGAGCAGCAAGCCGATGCCGCGCTCCGCGCACGCGCGCGACAGCTTGTCAACCGCGTTCAGGCGGCCGGTCGTCGTTTCATGATGGATGATCGCGACGTTCGTGAACTTGCCGCCGTCGAGCAGTGCGATGATCGCGTCGAGGTCCGGCGCCTGCATCCACTCGTATTTGACGACTTCGTGGTCGATGCCATATTGCTTCGCGATCTGCGCAATACGGTCGCCGTACACGCCGTTCTCCACGACGAGCAGACGCCCGCCTTCCGGCACGAGCCCGGCGATCATGCTTTCGACGGCGGCCGTACCGGAGCCTGTCATCAGCACCGCGCTCCATTTGGCCGGATCGAGCGCGTAAGCGGCGACGAGACGCTGCCGCGCCTCATCCTGCAGATCGAAGAATTCCGGCTCGCGATGACATAAGTCGGTTTGCAGCAGGCTCCTGCGCACGCGTTCGCTCAGCGTGACAGGACCCGGATTGAGCAGCAGCATCAGCGGCCTCCTATGTGTTGTTGCAAGCGCGCGCGCACGTCTTCCGGCGTGATCTTCGGGCGCGGCAGATCGCCGGGCGTGCCCGTTTTGATCGACAAACGTGCGAACCGGACGCCATCGACATTCTGCGCGTCGAACAGACGATCGATCACGCCGATGTCGTCGCCATCGAGCGCGAGCGCGTAGCCGCAAGCCGACGCGATCGACGCGAAATCGACGCCGCGCGAGACCGTCGCCTGTCCGCCGGTCGATTCGTGCGCGCCATTGTCGAGCAGCAGATGCAGCAGATTCGACGGGCCGTAAGCGCCGAGCGTCGCGAAGACGCCCATGCGCATCAGCGCGGCGCCGTCGCCGTCGAGCGCGACCACGGTCAGGTCCGGGCGCGACAGCGCGACCCCGAGCGCCATCGGCGTGACGCAACCCATCGAGCCGACGAGATAAAGCTGGTTCTCACGGTCGTCGATCGCGTAGAGTTCGCGGCCGCAGAAGCCCGTCGATGCGAGCACGACGGTCGATTCCTTCGGTGTCCTAGCGATCACGCGTTCGAGCGCATCATGGCGCGACACGCGCTCGCCGTCGAAGCGCGCCACCGAAGCCCGCTCGCCGGCAGCGCGCACGCCGGACAAGCCGGTGCGCTTCAACTCATAAGGCGCGACGCTGCCCTTTTGCATCACGAGCGCGTACGGACGGCCGGTGCGGTCCATATACTCGGTCGCGCGCTCGAGCGCCGGACCGATCGCATCGCTCTGCGTCGGAAACAGCTCCCACGGAATCTCCATCGTGTCGAGCATCTGCGGCGTGATCGGGCCCATCAGCGCGTGCTGCGGCTCGTCCGCGACGCCCGGCTGGCCGCGCCACGTGACGATCAGAAGCTGCGGCAGACGGAACGTCCATGTGAGCGACGTCAGCGGACTCACCGCGTTGCCGAGGCCGGAGTTCTGCATCATCGCGATGCCGCGACGCCTGACCGCGCCCTTTCCTTCTCCCTGAGCCGCGCCCAACGCGACACCCGCGATCAACGCCACGGCATCGCCTTCATTCGCCGCCGACACGTAGTGCAGCGATTCGTCCTGCAGCACGTAATTGATGAACGGTGTGAGAAACGAGCACGGCACGCCCGCATACCAGTCGAAGCCATGCGCGCGCGCCGCTTCGACGAACTCGGCTGCTTCAATCACGCGCATTCTCCGTTCCTTCCGAACCGATCGGCGTCTGGCCGTGCGCGAAATCGCCTGCGCGGCGGAAATCGTCCAGATCGTTGACGCCGCGCCAGTGGCCGTGCACGTACTGCACTTCGACCTTCTCGCCCGCCGCGATCAGCGCGTTGAGGAGCGCGGCCATGTCGAGCGTGTCGAAGTCGGCGCGTTGCTGAAGCTGCGCGAGTGTCGCGGTGAAACGCTCGCGCGCCGCTGCCCGGACGTAGATCAGACCCATCCAGCGGCCTTGCGGCGCGCGGCCGCCGGTCAACGCCTGGCCCGCGCCGACCACGCTTTCGAGCCACACCTTGTGGCCGAACAACGCGCGATCGTCGGCGGTCGAGCAATAGGCAAAGTCCGTGGCGCTCGCCGATGCGCCTGCCTGCGGCGTCTGCGACGAATCGACGACGACGCAGAAATCGCTTTCCGACTCGACCAGATCGCGCAGGATATAGCTGCGGAACAGCAGATCGCCGTAGGAGATGACCGTATCGCCGGCGATGTGCTTCGCCGCGCTCGCGAGCGACGCGAGTTCGCCCGTCGACTCGTGCTTCTCGTTGACGACGAGGCGAATGCCCGACGTGTCGATCGCGTCCGCGCGATATCCGCCCACCACGGTGATGTCGTTGATGCCTTCTTTCTTGAACGCTTCCGCGAGATGACGCAGCAGCGGCTTGCCCGCGACCGGCAGCATCACCTTCGGACGATCCGCCGTCACCGCTTCGAGGCCCGCGCCGCGGCTCGCGGCCAGCACGACCGCGCTGCGCTTTTCGTTCGCGGCAGTCAGATAGATGTTCTCGGCGGCGGAATATTCGTCCGCGTCCTGCAGGCGGAAGATTTCGTTTACCGATGCGATGCGGTCTTCCACGTTGACGAGCGTCTCGCTGTCGTGGATTTCCTTCGCGATGGCCTGCATCGCCGACACTGCGCCGCGAATCAAATGGTTCGCCCAGATCACGGTGCTGATGCCCGCCTGACGGAACACGTCGGTCGGCGTGCTGTAGTACTTCGTCGGCACGATGACGAGCGGACCGCGCCCCGCCCATTCGCGTGCGAAGGTCAGGATTTCATCGGGCTTCGAAAGCTTGCTGTGAATGAGGATCGCGTCCGCGCCCGCCTGACGGTAGGCTTCCGCGCGCTTCAACGCCTCTTCCATGCCCCAGCCCGCGATCAGCGCTTCCACGCGCGCGACGATCGAAAAATTGGGATCGCTCTGCGAATCCTTGCCGGCCTTGATCTTGCCGCAGAATTCGTCCATATCGGCGAGCGGCTGCGCTTCGCCGTTGATGAAGCTGTTGGTCTTCGGAAACTGCTTGTCTTCGATGCACACGCCCGCGATGCCGCGCTGCTCCAGCTTCTTCACCAGACGGCGCACGTTGTTGAAGTTGCCGTAGCCGGTGTCGCCGTCGAGCAAAATCGGGAGATCGCTCGCGTCGGCCATGAATTCGAGGTTGTCGACGACCTGCGTCCAGCTCGCCTCGTTGTTGTCGCGCACGCCGAACTGCGCGGAAATCGAAAGGCCCGAGCCCCAGATCGCCTTGAAGCCCGCTTCCTTCGCGATGCGCGCCGAGATGCCGTTGTGCGCTTCCATCAGGAACTCGAGGCGGTTGCTCGTGAGCATCTCGCGCAGGCGCAGCGTGCGCGAATAGCCAACGGGGATAGTGCGTGGTGCGTTCATTGTCGAATTGCTCCTCTTGTCTTTTTAGCCTGCGAACTGGCGCAGCGGGTTGAGCTGCGGCAGGACTTCATCGGCCGCGCGCTTCACGTCGTTCGGAAAGTCGATTTCGATCCACGGTGCGCCGGTGACATCGGCGATATCGAACACGTGGCGCTGCTCCAGCAGAAGGTCGCGCACCGCTTCTTCATGCGGCATCTTCGCGCGGCCGGTCTGCACGTAATCCGCGACGATATCGGCAAGACGCGCGGCCGTCTTTTCATCGAAGCGAAAGAAGCCGACCGATTCGCCGATGGTGTCGTACTTCAAGCCCGCCGCCACCTGCTTGCGCAGTTCGACCGGCACGCCATTCTCGACGCACAGTTTCACCGGCTCATCGCCGGCTTCGAAGTCGCGGTCGATCAACAGACGGTTCACGGAGCCGCCCGCCACCAGCGGGTCGACGATGCGCTCGTCGTAGAGCACGTCGGCGTCCATCAGCAGCACGTCGCCGCCGCGCGTCATCGCGTCGCGCGCCGTGTGGACGGACAGCACGCTGCCGAGTGTGAATTCGCTGTTGACGATCGTTTCGGTCTGCGGCTTCCAGTCGATGGCCGCGAGTTCCGCATCGATCTGCTCGTGCTTGTAGCCCGTCACGAAGACGATCTCGTCGACGCCCGCGTTCTTCAGAAAATGCAGATGGCGTTCGAGCAGCGATGCATCGCCCGAACCGTCGCCGGTGCTGTCCTTGAAGCGCAGCAGGCACTTCGGCTTTTGCTCGCCGTCGGGCTGAGCGAGACGCGAGCCCATCCCGGCCGCAAGAATAATTGCGCGCATGGTGTTGTTTCCCTTCGAGGGGTAGTCAGTCGATTTCCGGCACGCGCGCAAGACGGCGGCGCTGCCAGCCTTTCTCAACGAAATGCAGATAGACGATGCCCGGCACGCCCAGCAGCAGTTCCCGCGCGCGCTTGGCGAGCGAGAGCGCGAGCGCCGCTTCCGGCGGCAGGCCGACGAGGCGCGCGAGCAGCAGATAACCGCCCTCCTGCACGCCGAGCGAGCCGGGAATCATGAAGGCCGCGCCGCGAATCGCCTGGCCGAGGCTTTCGAGCAGCAGCGCTTCCGTCAGTCCGACCGGATGGCCGAGCACATTGAGCGCGAGCCACACTTCCCCCGTCCCGACGATCCATCCGAAGAGGCTCAGGGCGAAGCTCGCCGCGACCTTGCCGCGCTCGCGATACAGCTCGTGGACGGCGGTATCGACGGCTTCGGCCCGCGTCACCAGCGACGACCAGTCGCGCTTCTTCGAGAAGCGCGCGGCGATGCCGGAGACGAAGCGCATCGCGCGGCCGAAGAGACCGCGCCGCTGCGCGAGATAGAAGCCGAAGATCATCGCGCCGATCACGCCGACGACCGCGAGCACCGCGATGGACACGACCATCGACGATCCGCCCGCCGCGTAATCCGTGAGCAGCACGACGCCAACGAGCGCGAAGATCAGTTGCCCGACGGTCTGCATCGTCGTGCTGACGGTAATGACGGCGGCAGCGTCACGCGCACGCATGCCACGCTGCGAGAGATGGCGGACCATCAGCATCGGCCCGCCGATCTGGCCCGCGGGCATCAGGCTATTGACCGATTCGCCGGCCCAGCGCGCGAGCAGCGCATCACGCAGGGAGACATCGCGTTGCTTGTGGGAAAAGAGCACGCTGATGGCCGCGCTGTCGACGATGAGCGGCACGAAGTGAAACGCCGCGACCGCGACGAGACCCCAGCCCGCTGCGGCGAGCGTCGATGCGACCGAGCCGAAACCTTGCCAGCCGAGCAGCGCGATGAACAACACCACGCCGACCGACAGCATGAACGTGCCCGCGCGGCTCATGCCTGTCCGTTCTTGCCGCCCTTGCGGCGAAAGACCTGGCTGAAGCCGAAGTACGCGATCGAGTCCTTCATGTTCGAGATGAAGCGCTGAAACGGCCGCATGTTCGGATTCGTCACGTATTCGAACGTGAGGGACACGCGCATTTCGTTCTCGCGAAGCGGCGTCACGCGGTGGCGCAGCTTGTCGCCATCGAAGAACACGAGCGCGCCCGGCGGATACTGCACCGAGCCCGGCTCCGGCGTCGCGTTCGGCGTGCGCGTATGCAGTTCGTAGTCGAGCCGGCAGGAGGAATCGTCGATGACGCCGAGCAGCATCGTATAGCGGCGGCCCTTGTAGTACGAGGTGTCGTAGTGCCAGCCGATGTGATCGCCCGGACGGGTATAGAAGTACAGCGCGTAGGCGTGGGGGTCGTCTTCGGGCGAAAGCTGCAGCTTGTCGCCGCTGATGGCTTCGAGCCACTTGATCAGCGCCTCGGACCGGTACAGGTCCGCGATGAACGGCGCGAGCTTGTCGAGCGTGTGGCGGCTCACGCTGCCGCCCGCCTTATGGCCCGGCAGATAGTTGCGGTTCACAGCGGGCGTCACGTCGTGCACGGCGGCGATCAGGCGTTCGGTGTATTCGCGCGGAAGGAAGTCGTCGAGATAGAGAAAGGAGCCTTGTTTCTCGTAATCCGCGTGGAGCTTCGGCGCGGGCAGCGCCGCGAGACGCGCGTGGAGCGTGGCGTCGATTTCGTCCCGCGTGGGACGGCCGGCGTCCGCCGGATGCCGCTCGTGATGCAGGTTGCTGACCGGGGTTGCCGTATCGCTCATCTCACCGCCTGAAAATCGTTGCCGTCCTTGGCCGCTGCGCCTTTCGTATTCGACTGCACACGCCGCACGACGCGCCGGTAGTCCACCGCGACATACACCGCGAAGAGCGGCGCGCCGATGCATGCGGCGATCAGAAACGGCGTCATGCCGTTCAGGATCGTCACGACCGGCAGCAGGTACAGCACGTCTTCGGTTTCGAAACCGCCCATCGAAGCCTGCTTCGTGCCGGACTTGCCGACCATCGACTCGATGCGCATGCGCAGGAAGAAAATGATCGCGACCGCAACGCCCGCGACGCCGCCGAGCCACTGCGCCGCCGCGGCCATCGACGGATGATGCTCCGCCACGTAAAACCCGATGCCGAGGAACAGCAGCACGGTGATCAACGCGTCGGACGCGAGGTCGTAAAAGTGCCCGATTTTACTCGACTGACCACTGATGCGCGCGAGCTCGCCATCGGTGTGATCGACGAAATTCGACAGCGCGATCAGCAGCGCGCCGAGCGTGCAGAGCCAGAAATCGCCGAGGGAAAGGTAATACGCGCCGGCGAGGCCGATGGCCAGGCGCAGCGTCGTCAGATGATTCGGCGTGACAGGCGTGCCGACGAGCGGCGTGACGAGCACGCGGGCGAGCCGCGCGTCCCACGTGGCGGGCTTCGGGACGGTTTTGGGGTCGGGCGGACACGGTTTTGTCATGACCGCGAATATATCGCTAATCGGCCCGTGCTGCATGGATGCGGGCGGTCAGCGAAGTCTGCGAACGCCCGTTCCGACAAGGCTCGCAGCCTGTCACTCGACCCCTTTGGTCGCACCGCCGCCCGCGTTCAGTCCGGCCGATGCCGCCGTCTCGTTGCCGACGCCGCCGTTCTGATCGACCGGCAGCGTCACCGTGCGCACCGTGCCGTTGCCGAGCGGGAAATCGGCGAGCGCGCTGCGGGCGAGAAACGGCATCGCGTGGAACAGCGACGCGTCGCCGGTCGAATTGACCGCACTCACCTTGTAGACCTCGCGGCCCGTCGTGCGATCCGTCATGCGAACCTGGAGCGCGTGGATGAAGACCGGATAGCTCTGATCGACGTAGCCGGTCGGGCCCCACGGGCCGTAGGGTCCCAAGCCGCCCCACGGACCCCAGAACGGGCGGCCGTAATAGCCGTACATCGGCCAGGGATCGTAATAGACGGGCTGGCGCACGGTCAGCAGATCGCCGCGAACGGAATACGCGAGCGCCACCTCGTAGTGCGCGCTCGCTTCCGGAACCTGCTTGAACGCGTATCTCGCCAGTTCGTTGGCAACGAGCACTTCGTAGCTCGCCTGTTCGATGCTGTTCTGCTGCTCCGGCGTGCGCGCGAACGCGTAGGTGCGATTCGCGTCGCTGCCGGACCAGTCCGAGAAGGCGGTCACGCGAGTCTGGACGTAGCTCGTGCAACCGGCGAGCCACAACGCGCCCAGCACGCAGACGGCGCGCAAAAGCGTGCTGGGAAACATCGGGAGATTCATGGTCTTCCTCACTTCGTCGAATGCCCTTCTCAGTTATAGATAGCAGGTGCCGGACTTGCCGGCTCGCATCCGACTCACGACGCCCGGCCGTTTTGTACAATGGTTCGACCCGCCTCGCCAGCATTCGTGCCTGTCTTCCCGCTTCCCGGCACGCCCATGCGACCGCGCCGCCATTCCACCTACACGATCTTGCCATGTCCAACACCGCACCGACCGCATCCGCTGTTATCCGCCGCGAGGACTACACGCCGCCCGCGTTTCTGATCGATTCGGTCGCGCTCGAGTTCGATCTCGTGCCGTCGCGCACGGTCGTGAAGAACACCATGCGCCTGCGTCGCAATCCGGACGCCGCGAGCGCCGCGCCCCGCCTCGAACTGATGGGCGAACAGCTCGAATTCGTGAGCGCATCGATCGATGGCAAGCCTCACGCCGACGCTCATGTGACTGAAAACGGCCTGTCGATCGGCGATATTCCCGGCGACGCGTTCGAACTGAGCATCGAAAGCATCTGCAATCCGGCTGAGAACACGACCTTGTCCGGGCTCTATGTATCGAGCGGCAACTTCTTCACTCAGTGCGAGGCGGAAGGCTTTCGGCGCATCACCTATTTCCTGGATCGCCCGGACGTGATGTCGACGTACACCGTCACGCTGCGCGCCGACAAGGCGGCGTATCCGGTGCTGCTGTCGAACGGCAATCTGCTCGAAGAAGGCGATCTGCCCGATGGCCGTCACTTCGCCAAATGGGAAGACCCGTTCAAGAAGCCCAGCTACCTGTTCGCGCTGGTGGCGGGCAAGCTCGTGTGCATCGAAGAACGCATCAAGTCCAGTTCGGGCAAGGAAAAGCTGCTGCAGGTCTGGGTCGAGCCGCAGGATCTCGACAAGACGCGGCACGCGATGGATTCGCTCATCCACTCGATCCGCTGGGACGAAAAGCGCTTCGGGCTGGAGCTGGATCTCGACCGCTTCATGATCGTCGCGGTGAGCGACTTCAACATGGGCGCGATGGAGAACAAGGGCCTCAACATCTTCAATACGAAGTACGTGCTGGCGAATCCGGAAACGGCCACCGACATCGACTTCTCGAACATCGAGGCGGTGGTCGGCCACGAATATTTCCATAACTGGACGGGCAACCGCGTCACCTGCCGCGACTGGTTCCAGTTGAGCCTGAAGGAAGGCCTGACCGTGTTCCGCGATCAGGAATTCTCCGCCGACATGGCCGCCGGCGATGCCGAAGGCGCGGCCAGCGCCGCCGCTCGCGCGACGAAGCGCATCGAAGACGTGCGCGTGCTGCGGCAGATGCAGTTCGCCGAGGACGCCGGCCCGATGGCGCATCCGGTTCGCCCGGAAAGCTATGTCGAGATCAACAACTTCTACACGATGACCGTCTACGAGAAAGGCTCGGAAGTCGTGCGGATGTATCAGACGCTGTTTGGCCGCGACGGCTTCCGGCGCGGCATGGACCTTTATTTCCAGCGCCACGACGGCCAGGCCGTCACCTGCGACGATTTCCGCCGCGCCATGGCCGATGCCAACAAGCGCGACCTCGCGCAGTACGAACGCTGGTACAGCCAGGCGGGCACGCCGCGCGTGACGGTGCGCGCATCCTACGACGCCGCCGCCAAGCGTTACACGCTGACGCTCGCGCAAGGTTACGGCGAGACGTCGGAGGCAGCGCGCGCCACGCAGAAAGGGCCGCTCCTGATTCCGTTCTCGGTCGGTCTGATCGGCGCGAACGGCGCGGACTTGCCGCTGCGCCTCGAAGGCGAGCAACAGCCGGGCGGCACGACCCGCGTGCTCGAATTCACCGAGCGCGAGCAATCGTTCACGTTCGTCGATGTCGATGAGCCGCCGCTGCCGTCGCTGCTGCGCAATTTCTCCGCGCCGGTCATCGTCGATTTCGATTACACGAACGAACAGCTCGCGTTCCTGCTCGCCCACGACAGCGATCCGTTCAACCGCTGGGAAGCCGGCCAGCGGCTGGCGACGCGCGAGTTGCTCGCGTTGGCCGCGCGGGCTTCAAAGGGCGAGGCGCTTGCCATCGACGATGAAACAATCGCCGCGTTCGCCCGCGTGCTCGACGACACGACGCTCACGCCCGCCTTCCGCGAACTCGCGCTGATGCTGCCGTCCGAGAGCTATCTCGCCGAGCAGATGAGCGTGTCCGATCCGGCCGCCGTCCACGCGGCGCGCGTGTTCATGAGCCGGCAACTGGCGTCGCGGTTGCGCGACAAGTGGCTCGCGCTCTACGAGGCGAACCGCACGCCGGGCGAATATCGTCCGACGCCGGAGGATGCCGGCAAGCGCGGCCTGAAGAACCTCGCCCTCGCCTATATGAGCCAGCTCGACGATCCGCGTGACGCCGTTCAGCTCGCGCAAAAACAGTACGACGACGCCAACAACATGACCGATCGCTCGGCGGCGCTTTCGGCGCTGCTGCTCGCGAGCGCGACGGCGGGCGCGAGTGCGAATGCCGCCGATTCCGCGCTCGAGGACTTCTATCGCCGCTTCGAGAAGGAGCCGCTCGTCATCGACAAGTGGTTCGCGCTTCAGGCGACGCAACGCGGCGGCGCGGATCGCAAGGTGATCGATATCGTGCGCAATCTCATGCAGCATCCGGCGTTCAACATCAAGAACCCGAATCGCGCCCGCTCGCTCATTTTCAGCTTCTGCAGCGGCAATCCCGCGCAGTTCCATGCCGTCGACGGTTCCGGCTACGCATTCTGGGCCGAGCAGGTGATCGCGCTCGATGCGTTGAATCCGCAGGTCGCCGCCCGCCTGGCGCGCGGACTCGAGATGTGGCGACGCTTCACGCCGCAGCTTCGCGAGAAGATGCACGCGGCGTTGACCGAAGTGGCGTCGAAGGTGAAGTCGCGCGACGTGCGGGAAGTCGTGGAGAAAGCGCTCGCGTCCTGAGCGCGTTCCGCAGCCCTGACGGCCGCCGCACGACGATTCGCGCGGCGGCCGTTCTCGCTTATGGCGGGCATCAGCGGTCACTGTCATAAGGAATGACCGAATCGAGCGGTTAGAATCGTGAACATTCGTCTAAACGCTCACGGAGCTTCGCATGTCCTCCATCTCCAG
>Ga0308173_10000796_pt1 | contig 14446 bp, 26 predicted proteins | sample PhyPR1_FD_203716 | JGI IMG/M metagenome (GOLD analysis project Ga0308173, IMG submission 203716) | Soil microbial communities from UC Gill Tract Community Farm, Albany, California, United States - DLSLS.P.R1 | ecosystem: Environmental > Terrestrial > Soil > Agricultural land | place: USA...
CTAGCGGACTAGCACGCTGCCGCCGGGCTCGACCTCGAGCCTCGAGCGGTCGCCGCCGGCGAGCTCGAGGGCAGCGGCCCACACGTCAGGATGCGGGCGGATGGTGGACACGGGCGCGACCACGCGCCGTCTCGAGGTGGTCGCTGCGCTGGCACGGGTGCGTCGTTTGCTGGGCATGGCCCGAGACACTACCGGGCCAAATCTCATCCTTTCGAGCTAGTCCGTTTGGCTAGGTAACGGTTGCGTATGCGTCTAGTCTCGTGGTGGTGGTTTCAGGGGCGAGCGGATGGGGTAGGGCGTGCAAGAGGTGGCGTTGCTGGTGGCAGAGTTTCACGTGCTCGAGGAACAGTTGGCAGTCCTCGCCGGCGAGCTCTTGGCAGAGGAAGCCGTCACCGCGTAAACGGTAAAGAGATGGCAAGTCCCCTGTACGCTGGGCGCTGTCGAGGTATCTCAACCAAGGGGAAGTGATGACCACCACCGCACACGGCGCCGGCGTCCCGCTCGAGCTGATCCAGGATGCTCGCCTAGTGACCCGCAACGCGCGCCGGCTCGAGGGCCAGATTGCAACGATCAACGCACGCCGGCGCGAGCTCGTCGCGCAGATGTACGAACAGGGCTTGATCCAGGCGGAAATCGGGCGGCTGCTCGATATCTCGCGGCAGCGCGTCACGCAGTACGTCGAGGACTTGCGCGCATCCGGCCGGCTGCCTGCCGCACCGGAGAACCCGGCGCAAGACGACTAGCCCGAACCCTCCCCCTCGGCACACAACAGCGGCCGGCGTCCTCCAGAGAGGCGCCGGCCGCTGCGTTGTCTACCCTGTGCGGCTGACAGGGGGGGTAGCCTGCCGCGCGGGTAGATGGGTGACACTAGCTGCCGCTGCGCCGCTCGAGGCGGCGCGACACGCGGGGCTAGTACGTGATGACCTCCACACTTACGACGTCGAGCTCGTGGACGTCCTCACCCTGCCGGCGCCCGTAGCGGTCGAGCCCGTTGTCTACGATCACTTGCAGAATGTCGAACCCCTCGGCGCGGCTCATGGCCAGGAGGCGAGAGGCTGAGATAGAACGGCCGGCGTCGTCCCTGCCGCCGTATTGCTGCACGGTGAACGTGCCGCCGTGCCCGTCCTTGACCGTGACGACTAGCCCGACGTTGCGCCGGCCGCGCGCCGCTGACCGCAGGGCATCGTTGACCGCGTGCCGGCCGCTCTCGCGGTCGGCTCCGCTCTTGGTTCGGCTCCGCGGGAACTTGACTGCCGTCTCTGTCCCGGTGCGCCCGTTGGGTCGGCGGAAGTCTTGGCGGGTGACTTGCTGCCAACGGGCGCGTACGGCCTCTGTGCGTGGCGCTGCGGGCGCCGTGCCGCCACCCTTGACCCGTACGGCCTGCGGGCGCTGAACGGCCGGCTGAGGGCGCCCCGTGGCCTCGTACTGGCGCGCGTTGCGCTCGAGCGACCGGCCGGCGCCCGCGGCGCCGAACTTGCCTTGACCGTTGGCGAGCTTGCGCGCCATTTCCGGTGTCGTCCCGAACCGCTGCGCGACCTCGGCCCACGTGCCGCCGGTGTTGCGGTACGTGTCCGCGATGACCCGGCCCACGGCGTTAGGCGTGCCGGCCGGCTGCCATGCTGCACGGCTCACCGCCGGCCCCCTCTCGTCTTGGACTTGCACGACTCACACGGGCAGCGGCGCGGGCGCTGCGCCGGCCATGCCACCCGGCCGGCGTACGTGCCCACCGCCGGCGCGCTCACGGCCGGCACCCTTTCAGGTGCTCGCACGCCATAGCGAGCGCGCCGCCGTGGTTGACGTAGTTGTGTGCGACCAACCCGCACCCGCCACAGTTGAAGGCCCACGCGCTGCGCCCCCAAGCTGTGCGGCGCCGGTAGACGTAGACGCGCGCCCACCTCGGGCGGCGCTCCCCGACTCTCACCGCGGCATCCTGACGGCCAGGGCCACCGCGGCGCCGAACACGCACGCGAGGACGCGCGCCCGTAGGCGGCTCATCGGAACCACCCGGCGGCGCGCTGGACGGCGCGCTCGAGGTTCAGGGTCACGTGGACGTGGCGCCGTGCCCGCGGGTCGAGCTCGGGCAGCGGGTCGCCGGCGAGCTCGGCGCGCATCCTGTCGAGCTTGGCGCGACCGCGGGCAACCTCGAGCTCGAGGCGGGCGCGGCGGTAGATGGCGCGGGCGCCGTAGACCAGGACGACCGCGGCCAGCGTCTCGAGGTAGGCGCCGCCGGCGCGCTCCAGGTGCTCCCTCATCGGATGTTGCCGGCGTAGCTCGCGGCGTCCGCGCACTCACCGATCCACTGTCCGATGGCGGCGGCGGTGACCGTCTCCACCGTGACGTCCTCGGCGTGAGGCGCGCAGACCAGCGTGCCGGCGACCAGCGTCACGGCCTGCGCGGCGTCGTCCACGTTGGCGCCCATGCCGACGCAGCGACCGCACGGAATCTTGGGAATGGGCAGAGGGCCCCCGCTCATCAGCGAGGACAGTAGACCAGCGGGCATGACCATTTTCTAGGCTCCTTGGTTGGTGGTGCAGTTGTCACACGTCGGCCCGTTGGCGTCCGCGGCGTGCATGATTCGATCCCGCTCGCTCGAGCGGGTCGGCCAGGGGACGGGCCCGTGGGTGTGTCCCTTGAGGCGCAACCGTCCCGGCGCGCCGTCGTCGTGTGCCGGCGTGGCCCACTCGGGCAGGGCTGTGGTCATCACGGCATCGCCGTAGATGCTGACCAGCTCGCCGGCGTTGACCAGCAGCGCGCCGGCAGCCTCGCCGCGGACGGCGGTCGGCGCCCACAGGACGCGGGCGCGCGCCCGACCCCATACCTGCGCCGACCATTCGGGATGCGCCATGAGCTCGGCGCGGCCGGTAATCGGCACCCGGCGGCGCCACACCGCGCGCCCGTGCTGGAGCTCGGGCGCGCCCCACCCCTCCCCCACGGGCGGGCGCATGGCGCCGCTCGTGACGGTCGTCTCTGTGCGGCCGGTGCTGTGCCACGCGCCGATGCTGTGCAGCAGCATCCAACGCACACCGGCGCGCACCATGCGCGCCTGTGTCGGCTCCTGCAGGTTGGCGGCGGTGTCGTTGGCGCGCAGCAGGCGCGCCGCCCAGGTGTCGAGCGGCCGGCCTTCGGTGAACTTGATCCCCTCGAGCACGTCCAGCGCCCACCCGTGCTCTAGAGCTAGGTGGACTTCTGCGGCGTCGGCCCAGGTGGTGAACGTGCGCCCCGGCTCGGCGGGGTATGTCCACGTCTCGCGGTCCTCCCCTGCCAAGGGCAGGATGCCGACCTGTTCCCACCACACCGGGATCGTGGCGCGCACCTTGTAGCGGGCGCGGGCGTAGCGGTTGTGATCGAGCATGAAAGCCGCGACGTGACCGGTCATCAGCTCGCCACCGCTGCCAAGCTGGCGCACGCACGCGGCGTACATCAGGCGCCCGTCTAGCAGGTACAGGTTGGGCGCGGTCGCGCCGGCCGCGGGCGGGTCGAATCGTTCGATCCGGTGTTGGCCCGACGTCGCGCGGATGAGCTCGGCCACCTCGCTCGAGGGCTGCGGCGGCGCGTCCCCGCGCGGCATTGACCGCAACCACAGTTCACGGCCGGTCGCGCCCGGCGAGGCGAGTAGGCGCGCCCCCGGTACGTGTGCGCCCACGATGGCCTCGAGGCTGTCCCAGGCGGCGCGCGCCTCGGCGGGTGAGTAGGCGCCGGCGCCGAACCACTCGACGGCGCGGCGCACTTCCACCGTGACGCCGGCGAAGTCGTGCCGGTAGCGGCCCACCGGTGTCTCGTGGTCGAGGTGGTGCGCGCCGTGGCTCCACCGCTCGGCGCGCGTCAGCAGCCACCCGGCGCGCGGCCGGCTGCCGGTCAGCATGACCCGCTCAACGCGGCACGTCTCGGCCAGGGCCAGGACGTCGGCCAGGGTCGGCCGCTTCGTGCCGCGGGTGCGGACGGGCGCGCCGGCGTCGTCTACGCCGTGACCGGTGTCGGCGTCGAGCCACAGCGTCGCGCGCCGGCGAGGGTTCCAGGGTGCGAGAGTCACGGGCGCGCCTCGTCGGCCTTGGCGAGCTGGCGGCGCGCCCACGTGATGACCGCGGAAAGGTGGATTTCGTGCGCGTCCATCGCAAGGTCAACCTCCCGCGCCGGCTCGGTCGGGCGGTAGCCACAGGCGCACACGGCGCGCCACTCACGCCGGCCGGTCGCGCTGCGGTTGGCGGGCACGTAGTCGAGTTCTGGCGTGTGCTGGTTGCCCAACGTCCGCAGGGCCAGCGGTGAGAGCTGCGGCAGCGGTCGCGCCTGCACGGCAGCAGATAGGCGCTCGAGCCCGGCGCGCTCCTTCTTGTTCGTGAACATCGTTCCCCCTAGTAGGTTGCCGCGAGGCGGCGGCGGTCGGCGATCTGCTCGGGGCTGTCCTGCACGATGACCGGCGGGCGCCCCTCCTTCTTGAGTGCATCCAACAGGCACCACGCGCACGTGTTCTGCTCGCGGCCGGCCGCGACGTGCAGGCGCAGGACGCGCCGCTCCCCGCAGGACGAGCACCGGCCGATCATGCCGACACCCACGCACACGCGCAGTCGCACGGCGCGCCCGACTCGGACGGGTGCGGGTCTTCGTCGTGCTCGCCGGCCTTGCATCGGCGGCACTGTGTCGTCGCGCTCGAGTGCGTCAGGACGTAGTGCTCGGCCCACACGGCGGAAGTCTCTTCGGCGCGCTCGAGCGGAATGGGAACGGTGACGGACGGGCGGCACAGGTGGCAGAGCCACGCGGCCATCGTCACAAAGACGAGAAGGGCGGTTGCGCCGTAAAACTCGCCGGTAGACGTCGGCTGTATCGGCGCGAGGTTGGCGAACATCGCGGGTACTCCTATCGCTGGGCAGCAGATGAGAACAGGCGACACGCTAGACCCGTCAACGGTTGACGTCAAGGCACCTTGCCGTCTAGCGTTCGTGTCGCGGGTTGAAGCTGGGCAGCATCGCCCCGCGCCGCATCCCGACAGACTCGCCCGCAGTTGGCCCCCGCTGCTACGCCTCGACCCCGTGAGCGTGAGGCGCCGGCGCGCGAGTCTGTCGGGACTGTGGCCCCCGCTGCCTCTCACTGACACAGGAGGCGGCGCGCGTGGCGCTCACACCCGAGGAAACGGCGCAGCTCGCCGCGCTACAGGCAAAGGCGCTCGAGCCCGATGGCGCGCCGGCCGACGTCGTAGAGACGGCCGGCGAGGTGGCGGCTGAGGTTGGCGCCGCGGTCGCTGAGGCGGTCGCTGACGTGGCCGAGACGGTCGCCGCCGTGGTCGCGCATGAGGTGGGCGCCGCGCACGTGGGCGCCACCGTTGGCGCGGTCGCCGCGGCTGAGGAACGCGCCGAGGAAGCCGAACAGCGCGCCGAGGATGCCGAAGAGCTGGCCGACGTCGCTATCGCTGTCGTGACTGAGCTCGCGGTAGTGCCTGACGCGCCGGCCGAGGTGGTCGAGCTCGAGGACGACGCGCTCGAGGACGTGGCCGAGGCGACCGCGGCCGAGGTGGTCGAAGAGCTCGAGGAAGAGCACCACGACGCGCCCGAACGCGATGAGCTGCCGGCCGGCGTCGGGCCCAAGGGTCACCCCTGGTTCAAGTCGCGCACCCTCCCCCGACCCTTCTCCCGTAAGGACGCCTGATGCCCGATCAGCTCGAGGACGTCCCGCTCCCGCTGCTCGAGGGTGCCGGCGCTGCCGTAGCTGCCGACCCTGAGACGGCGCGCATCCTGGATCAGCTCGCGGCCGGCGGCGCCGTGCCGGATGACAAGGCGCCGACCGTTGGCCGGCGGAAGCGGTCGGGCACCTCTGGCGCTGAACGCGCCCGGCGGGCCAAGGCTGACGCGCCGACCTCGAGCGCGCCCAAGGCGCCGCGGGCGCCGCGGGTGTCGGCGTCGCAGCGGCCGAACATCGCGCAGGGCATGGCGGGGCTTTACACGATGGTCGGCATGGGCGCGACGATGGTCCCCACCGGCGCCGCGGTCGCCGGTCCCGGCAAGGCTGCCGGGCAGAGCATCGGGCAGGTGGTCGGCCTCGAGCTCGTGGGCCAGTCGGCCGCGCTGGGCAAAATGTGGGAGACGGCTGCCAAGGACGACCCGCGGATACGTGAGGCGCTGGAGAAGCTGCTAGCGGTGTCCCTGGTCGGGCAGATCATCACGGCGCACGTGCCGATCCTGCTCGCCGGCCTCGTCGCCGCGGGCGCCGCGCCGCCGATGCTGGTGGGCTACGTCGAGCCGACCGAATGACAGAGCTGCCGCCGCTGGTCGCGTGGCCCCTGTTCTACGACGCTTGGCGTTGGGCGCAGGGCGAGCACCTGACGATCATCGGCCCGACCGGCACGGGCAAGTCCACGCTTATGCGTGCCGTGCTCCAGAAGCGGTACGCCGCCGGCGGCGCGGTCGCCGTGCTCGGGACCAAGACCGAGGACGACACCCTCGAGCGGTGGCAGCGTGAGGACGGCTTGACCCGTGTCGGTGAGTGGCCCCCGAAATGGCCCGGCCGCTGGTGGGAACGTCCCCGCGGGGATGAGTGGGCGCGCCGGCTGATGGTGTGGCCCAAGATCACCTCGCCCGAGGACGTCAAGAATCTTGGGCCGATGTTCGATCACGTGCTCTCAGATTTGTTTGTGCAGCGTCGGTGGTGTGTGGCTGTGGATGAACTGTGGTATCTGGCAGCGGAGATGGGCCTAGGTCACACGCTCAAATCCTGGTGGTCGCAAGGGCGTTCGTCAGGATTGACCCTCGTCGGCGCGACGCAGCGGCCTGTGGATATCCCGCTCCTGGCGTACAACTCCGCAACCCACCTGTTCCTCTTCGCTGACCCTGACGAAACCAACCTCGCCCGCATATCTGGGCTAGGGGGGTTGCCTCCTGCGCGCATCCGTGAAATAGTGCGCTCGCTGCCCTTCCATGACGTTCTGTACGTCAACACTCGTCTGCGCGTGGTGCTACGTACCCGCGTACCTGTCTAGGAAGGTTGCGCCGTGCAGCCACACGTTCACGTCGGGCTAGTGGAGTTCGTGACGGTCGTCGCCTACGTCCTGATCTTCACCCTTCTGTGGCGAGTCCTCGCCGCGAAGCTCAACGACCGTCACCCGTCCCTCGCCGCGGCCATGACCGCGGTCTACTCCTGACCCCTGAAAGGCAGACCCCCGTGGCTGTTGCAACTGCTCCCGCTCCTCACGCTGGCGCCAAGTCGGCCGCGCCGGCGTCCGCCAACCCGTTCACCAAGGCGGCCAAGCGCAAGACTGAGACGTTCCTGGACGTGACGCGCGTCCTGGGCTCGAGCTCGGTGTCCATCCCGCAGATCGACGTTCCGGCGACCGGGTGGCTGCGTCACCTCGTCCTGACCGTGACCTGTGACGGCAACGCCGGCGCGACCTACGCGCAGGACGGCCCGTGGTCGCTGATCGACTCCATCACGTTCCGCGACGTGAACGGCCACCCGCTGCACACGCTGTCGGGCTTCGACCTGTTCCTCGCCAACCTGGTCGGCGCCTACACGCAGAACAGTGACCCGCGGGCGCTGCCGGGCTACAAGGCCGACGCGACGGGCGTGAAGTTCACCCTCCGCGTGCCGCTCGAGATCATCGCCCGCGGTGCGCTCGGCTGCCTCGCCAACACCAACTCGGGGATGCTCTACAAGCTCCAGATCGTCCTGGCGCCCAAGGCGGAGGTTTTCGCCACCAACGCGCCGGCCTCCCCGAACGTCCGTATCACGGGCGTCGTGGAGTCCTGGACCAACCCCGCGGCCAGCTCCAACGGTGTCGCCAACATCCAGAAGCCGCCGGCGGAGGGCACCACGCAGAACTGGAGCGAGCACGTCGCGCCGGTCGTCAACGGCAAGAACACGATCCGCTTTCCCCGCGTGGGCAACGCGATTCGCAACCTCATCCTGGTCAACCGCGACGCCTCGGGCAACCGCACGGACGCGCTGTGGCCCGATGAGGTGGGCCTGTTCATCGACGGCAACCAGTGGCAGCAGGCGCCCGTGGACTACTTCCGGCAGCGCGCCGTGGAGCTCTACGGCTCGAGCCTGAACCTGCCGGCCGGCGTCATCGTCCTGCCGTTCACCGACGACTTCGACGGCACGCCCGGCGAAGAGATGGGTGACTTCTGGGTGCAGACCACCGGCGCCACCCGGCTCGAGCTGCAAGGCGTCTTCAAGGGTGCCGGCGCGCTCGAGGTGCTGACCAACGACATCCTCGCTGTCGCCGCCCCCGGCGGTGCCGGCGCCACCCTCGGCGCGCAGGCATGAGCGAGAAGTTCGAGGTTCCCACCGATCCAGAGGTGAGGCTGACCGCGGCCATCACCCTCGGCGCGCTCGTCGTCCTGGTCGTCATCGCGCACGTGTTCCGCGACGTCAACCCGGCCTGACGGCCCCACAGGTTCCGGCCGGCGCGTCTGCCCCCCCTTCGGGCGCGCCGGCCGGCCCTACCCGCTCGACCCCTGACCTTCCCCCGTTCCTCACGTGAAAGAGGCTCCAATGCTCCCCTTCGGTCTCGACGCCAAGAGCGTCGTTGTCGGCGCCGTGCTCGTCGCGTTCGTCGTCCCGTTCGTCTCGGCCAAGATCAGCGCGCACAAGGCAGCCTGACGTGCTGCGGCTCGATCGTTCCACCGCGGCGTATGTGGTCTTGCTGACCGCTATCGCGTGCGCGTTCGCGCTCGGGCTGTACGCGCTCACTCCGCTTGACCAGCGCGCGGACATGCTCCGCATGGTCGCCACCCCGCTCGGCGGGCTCCTGGCGGCGGTCGGTGCCGGCGCCTCGGCCAAGCTCGCCCGCGATGCTCGAGCCGAAACGGCCAAGCAGACACCGGTGATCGAGAAAATCCAGCGGCAGACCAACGGCGTTCTCGACGGGCGGATTCAGGACGGCGTGCGCGCGGTGCTCGAGGATGCCGGCCTGATGCCGGCGACCCTGGGCGGCGCGCCGTATGCCACGTCTCAGCCGGCGGCGCCCAACGCGCCGGCGCCCCTGGTCCCGTGAAGGGCGGCGGGCTGACCTGGGCCGGATGGCTCATGGTCGGCAGCGGCGCGATGCTGCTTTACGCCGGCATGACCGGGCAGAGCGTCGTCAAGGCGCTGTCTGAGGTGCTGAACGGCAAGACGCCCAAGGCGCCCGCGCCGGGCACCGTGCCGGGCCCACCCTCGGCCGGCGCGCCCGGTGACAGTGAGAAGTCCGACCACGCCGCCATCGTGCGACCGCCGGCGGTGCCGCTGCCGACCGCGCCGGCGCCCACCGGCGGCGCGGTTCCGTCCGCGTCCTACGCGACACCCTCGGTTCCTGCGGGGGTGCCGTCGTGGGCGTGACACCGGCGTCTGCCAAGTCCACCGCGCTCGGCTGCGTCATCGGTGCCGGCGCCATCTCGTCGGTGTCCGCCATCGCTGCCGGGCACGCTCCACCGCTCAAGACCATCGTCGGCGTGTTCGTGGCCGGCGCGCTGCTCCTGGCGCTGGCCGATGCGTCCCCCCCGCTCGCTGCGGGGTTCGGCGTCCTCGTCCTGACCGGCTCACTACTGCGTGACGGCATCCCGGCCGCGCACCAGCTCGAAATCGCGTTCAACTCCTGACCCCTGAAAGGGCCCCGCTATGTCTCTTGACCGCCTGTTCGGTGTCGCGTCCGCGCTCGTCACCGTCGCACTCGTCACCACCATCGTCTCTCACAAGGAGAGCGCGAACGTCGTCAAGGCCATCGGAAACGCCTTCAACGGCTCGCTGCTCGCCGCGCAGGGCAAGGGCTGACCGCTCGCCCCGACCCCACACCCTGACGCCTGGAAAGGCCACCTGATGAGTATTGGACGCCCCCGCACGTATGGCGCTGGCGAGAGCGCGCCCGACCTGGGCACGCTCGCCGGCGCGCACGCGGCCGGCCTTGAAGGGTTCTCGGGCATGGTCCCGGTGGGCTCTCCCCTGGCCCACGATCCCGACGCGGGCAGGGTTGACCAGCTCGGAGACGACCAGCTCGAGCCTCACGGCCCGGCCGGCGGGGATGACCTGCGCCCGTTCGCCGGCGTCGTCACGCGCGCCATGCTCGGCGGCATCCGTACCGCGCCGGTCTACGACGCCATGCGGCAGGGTGAGGCTTTCGACGGCGCCCACCTCGAGCTGCGTGGGCGTACCTCCGTGGTCGTCCTGCGCCCGTTCGAGGAAGCGCAGCCAGAACAGGAGGCGGGCCTCCCCTCGCTGCGCGTCGTCCCGGTGTCTGACCCGCTGGGCCGCATGTGCGCCAACGCTGCCGCGGCCTCGGGCGGTGCGCTGTGAGCTCGGCCGCGGCGTTCCTGTCCAAGCAGGTCGGCCCGCTGCCGATGGGTGCGTGGCTCATCGTCGGCGGCGGTGGCCTCTTCATGGCCTACCGCTCGCGTCAGGCTGCCGACGTCCCGCAGGACGCGGCCACCGGCGACGCGCTGCCGACCGTGAACAACGGGCCCCAGAACAGCTACGACGGCGCGCCCGTGGTGCTGTCCCCGATCATCCGCGTGCCGGCGCCCGTGCAGCTCCCCGCGCCCAAGCCGACCACGCCCACGCCCCCGCGCGTGCCGGCGCCGGGCCCGATCCACCTTCCGGTCCCGCCCAAGAAGCCCGCGCCCAAGCCGGCGCCCAAGCCGGCGCCCAAGCCCAAGCCCAAGCCCAAGCCGACCGCACCCAAGGTCACGATCCATGGATACGTCCGCCTCGGGTCGGTGGGCACGCAGGTTCGCACCATTCAGCGGCTCGTGGGCGCCAAGCCTGACGGCATCTTCGGGCCCAAGACCTCCGCGGCGCTCAAGACGTGGCAGCGCGCGCACCACCTGACCGCTGACGGTGTGTTCGGGCCCAAGTCGGCCGCGGCTGCCGGGTGGAAGTGGTCGCGGCTGTGAGCACCCTTTCCGCGGCGCAGATTGCGGGCGTCGCCAAGGGGGCAGGGTTCACCGGTGACGGGCTGACCAAGGCTGTCGCCATCGCGCTCGCTGAGAGCTCGGGACGTACTGACGTCGTGAACTTCCTTGGCTGCGTCGGCCTCTGGCAGATTTACCAGAGCGTCCACGTCCGCGCGCATCCGACCTGGACGACGGCATGGCTCAAGGTGCCGCAGAACAACGCGGCCGCGGCCTATGTCCTCTCCAGCGGCGGCACCAACTGGCGCCCGTGGGAGACGTACACCAACGGCATGTACCTCGCGCACATGGGCGCGGCGCGTGCCGCGGTCGGTGCGCCGGCCGGCGTCGAGAACGTCGGCGCCTGGGGTGACTTCGGCAGCGCCGTAGGTGGCGCGCTCGGGCCCGTCCTGGGCCTGCCGTTCGGCAGTCAGGCAGGCGGCGCCGCCGGCGGCGCGCTCGACGGCGCCGGCTCCGGTGCCATCGCCGCGGCCGGCGGTGTCCTGGGCACCCTCGACGCGGTGGGCGGATTCTTCGGCGTCCTCGGGCAGCGTGGCACGTGGGTTCGCGTGCTCGAGGTGGTCGGCGGCGCCGGCCTCATGGTCGCCGGTATCGCGCTGGTCGGGCACGGCGTCATCGGTGACGTCGCCGCGGAGATGGTCCCCGGCGGCAAGCTCCTGTCCGCGGCGGGCGCCTCGTGACCGCGCTAGGTGACCGGATGGTGGCTGACGCCCACCGTTACCTCGGCGTCCCCTACCTGTACGGCGGGACCAACCCCGCCCGCGGCCTCGACTGCTCGGGCCTCACGCAGCTCGTCGCCAAGGACTGCGGCGTGTCCATTCCCCGCGTGACCGGGCAGCAGCAGGCAGCCGGCTCGAGGGTCGCCACCCTGGCAGCGGCGGCGCCCGGTGACCTCGTGTTCTTCGGCGCGCCCGTGTCGCATCACTGCGGTATCTACGTCGGCGGCGGGCAGATGATCCACGCCCCGCACACGGGCACGGTGGTTCATCAGGCAGCGGTCTACGAAAAGCCGTCCTACATCCGGCGCCTTGGCGACCCCGGCGGCGCCGGCGCCGTGAACGTCGGTATCTGGGACGGCATCGGCGGCGCCGTGGGCGGCGCGCTCGGGCCCGTCCTGGGAATCCCGTTCGGAAGTCAGATCGGCGGCGCCGCCGGCGGCGCGCTCGACGGGACCGGCGGCGCGGCCATCGCCGCGGCCGGCGGCGTCCTGGGCGGCATGGATGCCATCGGCTCATTCTTCGGCGCGCTCGGGCAGCGCAGCACGTGGGTTCGCGTCGTGCAGGTAGTCGGCGGCGCCGGCCTCATCGTCGCCGGCGTCGCGCTCGTCGGGCACGGCGTCATCGGTGACGTCGCTACGGAACTACTCCCCGCAGGCAAGGCCGTCAAGGCTGCCGGCTCACTCGTCAAGTAGATAGGAAACGCACTCATGGCAGGCACCTGTGGCGGTCAGTTCAATACCTCCAGCATCACCCTCGACACGGGCGCGGCGGTGCAGCTCGTCGGCACCGTGGAAACCCGCACGGTCACCACGATCAAGGCCGACCCCATGAACGCGGGCGCGGTGTTCATCACCGCGGAGAAGGCGCAGCGCGGCGGATACCCGCTCTTCCCCGGTGAGGGCTACGTGCTCGGCGCGGACACCAACGCTCGAGGCGCCCGCGCGGCGGTCTACGCCTACGCGCTCGCGGATGACTGCCGTGTCTACGTGATCCAGGAAGGTGCCTGACCATGCCGCTGATCCCCGCGCCGCCTAGCGTCATCACCCATGACGGCACGCGGCTCCTGATCCCCGGCCGCACCACGCAGGAGGGGCGCGCCGGCCACGTCCTGACCTGGGACGAGACGCTCGAGGACAACCGCGGCGGCGCCAAGTGGCAGCCCGTCCCCACCGGTGGCGGCGGTGGTGGTGGCGGCTCGGCCGCTCCGCTGGGCTCGGCCGTGGTGCGCGGCACGCCCACCGGCGCCGGCAGCGGCGGCACGTCGGGAACCTTCTTCTCGAGCTTCGACCTCACCATCGCCAGCGCGATTGACGACGCGAGCGTGCCCAACGATTTCTCATGGATCACCGCGAGCGACCTGGGCGGCGCGTTCCACCTTGAGCCCGGTTGGTACTCCGCTGTCATCAACCTCACGTGCCAGAGCGGCAACGCCGACCTTCCGGTGCCTGACGGCATGGCGCTCGCCTTCGGAGACGTGGACGTGCTCGCCTCGGGTGTCTGCTACGTGACCGGGCAGCGGCTCGAGGACTCCCGCGGCGTCAACTACGGGCGCATCAGCGCCAGCGTCTCAACGGGCCCGTTCCGGCCGTACTCCGCGGACTACGGCATAGACCCCTCACTCTCGCTCCAGGTGACCGGCGCGGCCACCTTCGCCACGCCGGCTGTCGGCATCACCGTAAGCCGGCTGGCATGAGCGCCCGCGTGGTGACCCGCAGGGAGTGGGGCGCCCGCGCGGCGTCCGCGGCCGGAAACCTGATCGGCGCGCACCCGCTCGGCGTGGCTGTCCATTGGGAGGGGCCCGGCATGGGCAGCCGGCCGCACGCGGCCTGCTACGCGCTCGTGCGGCAGATTCAGGCGTTCCACATGGATACGCGCGGGTGGGCGGATATCGCGTATTCGTTCCTCGTGTGCGAGCACGGCGCGATCTTCGAGGGGCGCGGCCTCGGCCGCGGCTCCGCTGCCAACGGCACCACAGAGGCAAACCGCGACTTCTATGCCGTGTGCGGCCTCGTGGGCGAGGGTGACGCGGTGCCGGTCGAGCTCCTGGACGGCATCAGCGACGCCATCGGACTCTGCCGGATCGGCGGCGCCGGCATCGTCGTAGTGGGCCACGGCGACCTGTTCCAGACAGCTTGCCCCGGTCCTGCGCTGCGCGCGTTCGTCAAGGCCGGCGCCCGGCACTCGGCCGCGCCCAAGCCGGCGCCGGCGCCCGCGCCCAAGCCCAAGCCGGCGCCCAAGCCTGCGCCGGTCCCCTCGAGCAAGCCGGCGCCCAAGCCGGCGACCTCGAGCCCGCGCGCAACCGCGACCGTGCGCCGGCTCCTGTCCTACGTCCCCGGCCGGCCGATGATGACCGGGCCCGACGTCGTGGCGGTGCAGCATCAGACCGGCGTGACCCCTGACGGCACGTTCGGGCCGGCGACCGCTCGAGCGGTCAAGGCGTTTCAGGTGCGCTACTGGCCGCACGATCGTTCCGCGTGGGACGGCACCGTGGGGCCCAAGACGGCCCGCGCGCTCGGCCTGACCTGGGCGGGGTGACCCGTTGGGAACGACTCGAGCCACTGACCTGTGGTTCGGTAAGCGCGTCACGGCCGACCCCGGCACAGAGCTGGGGCCCAACGCTGCCGGCGATTACGGCAAGGTCAGCGAGACTCACCGGTGGTTCTCCTATGACTGGTGGTTCGGTCACCACATGGCCCGCGAGGGTGACGGCACGTGGAAGGACGAACGCGGGTTCGGCAAGCGTGCCGGCGGTGGCGCCTACAAGGGACGCACGCGAGCGCCTGAGAGCGCCGCACAGCGCCGCGAGCGGGCACAGCGCGACTATGCCGGGTACTGCCATGAGCGTTTCCAGGCGGCAGA
>Ga0308173_10000797_pt1 | contig 14442 bp, 8 predicted proteins | sample PhyPR1_FD_203716 | JGI IMG/M metagenome (GOLD analysis project Ga0308173, IMG submission 203716) | Soil microbial communities from UC Gill Tract Community Farm, Albany, California, United States - DLSLS.P.R1 | ecosystem: Environmental > Terrestrial > Soil > Agricultural land | place: USA...
TACGCGCAGTGCGCGAAGTACTGGCCTCCGCTGTTGACGCGCGGCAAGCCGGTCGCGGGAGCGGGCGTGAAGGCGAAGCTCCTGGGCGTCACCAAGCGGAAGAACGGCACGCACCAGGTGACGTATGCCGGTCACCCGCTCTACCGCTACACGCTCGACACTAAGGCGGGCCAGACGACCGGCGAGGGCTCAACCCAGTTCGGCGCTGGCTGGGATGTCGTCGCACCGAGCGGCAAGAAGATCGAGTCGGACTGACTTCACGCACCCCTGAAACGCCGGAGGCGCCCGTCCGTTAGGGCGAGGCGCCTCCTACGTTGTCGGAACCCTTTAGGTTGGACGCTCGCCTGGGCCAGTGTTCCGGGACGTTATATGAGGGGACTACTCGTCGCCTGAGTCGTCTTCTTCCTCGGTCTGCTCGTCCGCTTCGTCATTCTCCCGACCTGAATCGCGGGCCGAGATGGCTGCCGCCGCAGCCGCACCCGTTGCTGCTCCGGCTACGGCCCCTAATGTCGCGCCCCTTGCAACCTCGTCCTCTTCATCATTGCCGCCGCCTGCGCCACTGGCGGAACGGGCTGCGGCCGCAGCTGCTCCGGTTGCGATTCCAGCTGCGGCACCGACTGCCGCGCCCTTTGCAACCACCCCGGTTACCGACGCCCCACCGCCCTGCGCCTCTTCGGCCTGCGGCTCTTCGGCCTGCGGCTCTTCGTCTTGCTGCTCTTCGGCCTGCGGCTCTTCGGCCTGCGGCTCTTCGTCTTCCGGCTCTTCGGCCTGCGGCTCTTCGTCTTGCTGCTCTTCGGCCTGCGGCCCTTCGTCTTCCGGCTCTTCGGCCTGCGGAGTCGGGCTGCTACAGGTCGAGACTGCGTAGCGCGCCAGCCCAGGCGAGGGGTTGCCCGGCAGCGCTTGACTATGGAGCTTCGGCGGCGGGAACCACCTTTGCGGGAACCACCTCCGGTAGGGCAGGTGCGGGTTCCGTCACGGGGTCCCCCGCAGCGTCGCGGGTAAATGGTCGCTCGGTCACGTTCCATATTGCTCGTAGTCGTGGGTGCCGCATCTTCTCGTCTGGTTCAGGGTGCGGATCAGGAATCGCGTCTTGACGTACAGCTTCGCTGTGCCGCGGCATCCCCGAAAGGAGATACAGGTGCTTCATGCTTTACCAACTAACTCCCCCAGGACGGGTCGCGCAGGACATCTGTCCACTGGGACGACCGTGCCTACTAGACGACGGCGGGGCGCTCATTCTTCCCGAGACCTGAGTTCGGGCGCGACCATCGGTCGAACGAGGTACTCGGGCGTGTCGACCGCGAGGAGCGGGAGCTCGCATTGGGCTCCCTCTCTTGCGGTAGCTAGTCGATGGTCGAGCCCTAAACTCCTTAGTTCAGGGCAGGCTCCCGCGCCCGCTCGGTTTGGCCGGCGAGAGCGGCCTCCATCAAGCGCTCAGCGCCCTGCCCGAGTGCTTCGCGTGCAGCTCCCTCTGCCACTTGTGAGCCGACCGAGGCGAGCGTCAGCGCCGCCACAAGTCTCACTGTGTCGACCATCCACGGTTGAGGATCTGGAGCGTGCAGGTCCGACGGGAACGGCCAGGGGTCGGGCCACGGGATAGGCCGGTGCCCACCGCGCGTGCCGCAGAAGTCGTCCACCGCCCGAGCGACGATCCGCTCCGCCGCCTCCTCATTGCCAGCCGCTTCGGCCGCGATCGCTGCAAGCGCGATCTCATGGGCGACCCGGGCAGCCGCGAACTGCATCTGGACCCCCGGGGGGATCGGCTGCGGATTCAACTCCACCGCTTCCCCAGGAGACAGATTCCTGAAGGCGTCCTGCGGGCCTCTCGGGATCACATCGAAGATCCGAGGATTGATACGCCCCATCCTCGTGAGGAACTCGAGAAGATCGACGTTCATTGGGGCCTCCCTTCGAGAGCCAGAGACTCTCGTACTGCGGTTCAAGGCGCCGAACCGCTGGCGGCGCCGCAGATACGTGCCGCAGAGCCCTTCAGGGCAATATCCCACCCCTACGCTTCTCAGTCAATAGCCGCCGGCGATGATCTCCTCGCCCGGCCCGATCATCTGCGCGTAAGTAGCCCTCGCCCGCGTCTGAGCCGTCCTCGAGGTGCAGCCCGTACCTGAACATTCGTTGCTCCGTTTCCGGGGCCGGACGGCAAGCCGAGCCTATTGCGGTCGGGTGAGAGGACGCTCGTCCAGGCGAATGTGTGGCCGAGCTCCGAACGGGAGAGATAGCCGAGGAGCCTGCGACACTTCGAGCAGTGCCCAGAGAGGAACTGCGGCTCACTCTCCACGACGGCGAGACGTTGGTGATCGCGGGCCAGGACATCTCGCGCGTTTGCGAGAACCTTTGGCGGCTCTCACCTGAGCCGGATGCTCTCGTCTTGGCAGTAGTGGTGTTCGGCGAGTCTCGAGACCCTTCTCGTCACCTTCCGCTTGAGCTGACGTCAGCGCAAAGTGCAGTGATCCGAAAAGCCCTAGCGATGCCCGAGGCCGCCTGACCGTCCTGTGCCAACCCCGCCCTAACTTCACGCAGTCAGTTCCCTCTCTCCCGCTGCGGCGCGCGAGGTAGTTGAGGTGCGCCCATCCGTTCGCGAGGCGAGGGTTCCCCCTCCAGGCGTCGCACGAGGTTTAGGGACAGTGCCCTGCGGGAGCATCGCGTCGAGGACCGCGTCCGAGGGGGGTCGGGGCAGTGACAGAGCAGCATGCAGCAGCAGGAGTTGCGGAGGATCGGGAGGCGCCAGCAGAAAGCGACCGTCTGCTCGCCGCCCTCGTTCTCACCTTGATTGTCCTCGCGCAGGCGGCATGGTTCGCCGGTCTCGCTGACCTCGTCTACCTCGGGGCCCGTTTCCTGTAGCGGTCGTTTGGCCTTCGATGCAGCGTCTACTGAACTGGTGGGATCACGTGACCTGGGCCTACCCCGAGGGGATCGCGCTACTCGGCATCGTCACGCTCGGCGCGCTCGGCGTAGGCGGCTACTTCGCCGCCAAGTCTCTCGGCAGCGGAAACGCCACGACCAACACACTCACGAAGGCCCAGGTCATGACGACGCTCGTCCCCAAGACGCGAACAGTCAACGGCCACGTCGTCCGGTTCAAGGTGCGCCGCGTCATCCACTACACGCCCATCTACAAGCGCGTCGTCCGAACGATCGACGGGAAGCCCGTCACCACTCGCAAGCTGGTCGGCCGCCGGGCCGTGACCGTGAGCAGGGTTTCCACGTCGTCACGGACGAGCACCGTGACAGGCCCCGGCCACACCGTGACGGGGCCGCCGGGGAAGACCGTTACAAGTCCCGGCCAGACGGCTGTAGTGACTCACACCGTGACCGAGTCGCGCACGGAGACCAACCTCGTGCCCACCACGGTCACGGAGGTCTCAACGACCACGATCCCTGTCACGGTGACGGAAACGGAAACCGTCACGACAGGCCGCCACTAAGGGGCCGACGTCCGGACTTCGGGGAGGGAAAGAGGGGCCACTGCGGGTGTCCGCCCTAGTTCGTGCGGCGGTTGCCGCCCGTCCCACCTCGTTCAGGCGAGAGGACGCTCGCCCAGGCCAGAGTTGGGGCCTTCTCCTTACGCCTGATGCGGCTTACTCCAGAAGGTCAGCCAGCTACCCGTAGGGTCCTCGACGGTGAACTCCTCCTGACCCCAGGGTCGTGAAGCAAGGGGGTCGATGATCCGACCGACCCCGCTGGCTTTCAGTCTGGAATGGAACGCAGCGAGATCCTCGGCTTCGATGTAGAGCGCCGTCGACGATGGCGTACCGAGTCGTTCTCTGATTGCTTCGTTGTACTCATCGCCGTAGAAGTCGGCCGCAGTTTCGATCATCAGGTGGCCGTCGCCCCGCGTCAGCGAAGAATTGGCAGCGCTCTCACCACCGCTATCGAGCGTGAACTCGAGCTGACCCGTATAAAAGGTCAGGGCCTCTGCCATGTCGCGCACACGGATTGAAGGAATGACACCCCAGCCCATAGCTCTCCTCCTTGACCGGAATCCGTCGAACGTCGGGACTCTAGGCCGCCTGATTCACCGTGTCTTGGTGAAATGTTTCGGGCGTCAGGGGCGAGGCCGTGCCTCCTCAGGGGTCATTCCGGAACACTGGCCCAGGCGCTCGTTCGCACCCGCTCGGCGGATTGAGCGGTGGCGGGTCTCAGCCGATCTCTCCACTGCGGCGTTCGGCCACGGGGGGCTTGACGGTCAAACGTGGCCACGCCGCATGCCCGTCACAGGAGGACGAGTACGCCGACCTCGTAGCGGCGTTCCGGGGCCGGGCCACATGATCGGCCACACATCACCAGCGCGGAGCTATTGACCCAGGCGTGCCCAGCGGTTGCGAGAAGGCGGTCGGCACCGTTCCGAGGGGCGGCGGAGGGGTGTTTTCCGACGGCACGCCGCATCCGCCGCCCCGCTCGCCTTCGGGCCCGTTTTCGAGCCTAGGCGGGTCGGTGCGGACGACACCCAAGGGTGAGAGCGGCGAGCCGAACGCCCTCGCGCTTGCCCATAGCGGCTCCGGCCGTGTGAAGACGCTACGCCGCTCGGATGCGGCTGCCTAGTGGCCGTTCAGGACGTGTCCCAATCTCGCTGGCACCCGGCCGGCGGCCTAGAAAAGCTCTCTTTTCGATACTAGCCTCCGTCTGAGTGAGTGAAGCCGCGCCGGCCGCAGGGCTCCCGGCTAAGAAGAAGCCGCCCCTTCTTCGCCGAGTGCCAACGCCGCTCCTGGTGACTCTGCTCGGGATCGGCCTGAGCGCGTAGCTGCTGCCAGCCTTATCACGGCAGTGGGACGACCGGCAGAAGGCACAGCAGCTCAAGACCGCGATCGTCTCCGACATGGCATCGGGAACGGCGCGAGCCTTGGCAGGCGGCGAGGCCCTACGGGCCGGTCGCAAGGTCGACAGGACGAGGATTCTTGACGCGTGGGCGGTCGACAGTCTCACGCTTGAAACGCGCCTGCGAGCATATTTCGGGGGCAAGATCGTGACCGCGTGGGAGATCTATTCGTGGCTGGTTGATCGCTGGGACGGCCGCCACAGCGCAGGGCAGGCAGAGGCTCAGCTCATCACTGCGACCACACCACCCATCCATCTCGACTCGGGAGCATCGGACGCCATCGCCAGTGCATTTTTCATCAGTGACCATTCGTCACTGGGGCATCCCTTCGAGGCCTCGCCACGCCTGATCTACGAGCGGACAGCGGTGGCGCGGCTCCGGGGATACCTCAGGCCCTATCTAAGGCAGAAGCAGTATCGGTCTCAGTCGGGGCCCGTGGGTCCGTTCGTCGCCGAGTTCGGCCTCCTGCGAATCCAGGCCGAGATGGCGCGCGAGATCGCGCGAGCACACGCCGCCGGCTACAGCACTAACGCCCACGACCTGCTCCACGACCTCATCCCTTAATCACGGATCTCAGTGCCGTCGGTGAACGCCCTACCGGACAGTCCGAACTAGCGTTGGCCGCACTCGCCTGAGCAGCCGCCGCAACATGTCCACCGCGTCCCGCTCCCCAGCGCAAAGGCTCGCCAACGCCGCAAGAGCGAGCTGCGACTCCGCCAACGAAAGGAACGTCGACTCCGTCTCAAGCCGGCCATGCCAGCGGACGCAGGCGCGTTCGAGCTTCTCCGGCTTCTGCTCCGCAAGCAGCTCGAGATAGGCGAGCGCGTCCTCGAGTGACGGTTGGCCGAGCTCCCGCAGCGATGACTCGGCGGCCCAAAGATTCCGCTGCTTGATCGCGCGGGTGAACCTTCCGTGTGCCGTCCCTTGACTCGTCATCGCCAGTGTGGGGCCGGCGCCTGAGACTCTACGCGGAGGGTGGCGTTCGGCTAGCCCGCCCCGGCCAAGACCCCGCAAGGGTTGCCAGCGGTTAGCCAGCGCAGCCGCGCCGCGGTGCGCGAAAAGAACTATGAGGGCCAGAAACCGGGTCCTGAGCGCACTTTCCTGAGTGGGCGCGGCTGGGATCGAACCAGCGACCCCTCGCGTGTGAAGCGAGTGCTCTCCCGCTGAGCTACGCGCCCGGTTGGGCCATTTTAGCGGCCTTCCGAGCAGTCTCAGGAGCCCCTAGTCGGGCTAGCCCGTTGGCGACGGCCCGGGTCCGGCGATCGGATGGCAGGTAGCGACGCCATGGCAGTTCTCCAGCACGACGAGCTGCGAGTGCAGTGCGTCCACCTCGTCCGGGGACAGATTCGAGTAGGTGTTCGTCAGCTCGTACGGATCCGGGCCGAGGTCGTAGTACTCGCGCTCGCCGTTCGTGTACTCCACGTACAGCCTGTGCGGCAGCCGGAGCGCCTCATACGTCGACGGATTCCCGCTTCCGGGCGGTGGCTCGTCCGGTCCGGCTGAGGCCCCGTAGTCCGGCCCGTGGTGCTCGACGAGCGCGGCGTCGCGCCAGTTGGGCGCATGCTTTCCGCGCAGGAGCGGAACGAGGCTTTGCCCGTCGACGGTCGGCGGCACACCGGCCCGGCCGAGGTGCTCGAACGTCGGGCAGAGGTCGATGTTCTCGGCGACCCGAGCGACGTTCCGGCCCTGTACGACATGCGGGCCGGCGATGACGAGCGGCACACGGATATCCGTGTCGAATGCGGTGAGTTTGCCCGTCGTCAGCCGGTGGTCTCCCATGTGAAGCCCGTTGTCGGAGCTGAAGACGATGTAGGTGTTGTCGGCGACGCCGTCGCGCTCGAGCGTGGCCTCGAGCCGCGCAATTAGATCGTCGACCGCTTCCACCGACTGGGCACGCAGGCGGTATTGCGCGTCGATCGCGCCGATCTGCGCCGGACTGAGCCGGGGGTGATCTCGCAGCCACGCCGGCTTGTCCGACACGTCCGTCTCGTTGAAGGCCGGTGTGCGGGGAGCCTGCAGCCCCGGGAAGTTCTCCGCGTCTCGCGGCGCCGGAGTGTAGGGCGCGTGCGGGGCGAACGTCGAGACCTCTAGGAAGAACGGCTTGCCCGCCTTCGCTGCACGATGGACGAACGAGCTGCCCTTACGCGCGAGCACGTCTGTGAGGTACGAGCGCGGCTCTGAGCCGTAGTGGACGAGCTTGCCGTTCTCGTTGAGGTTGTAGTTGAACTCCGAATACCCGTTGCCGGCCACATCCCACTCGCTCCAGCCGGGCGGGATGTAGAGCGGCCGTCCGCCGACGCGCTTCTGCGCGGTGTAGCCGTTGAGGTACTTGCCCATCAGGGCCGTGCGGTAGCCGTGAGCCCGCAGGCGCGTCGCGAACGTGTGCTTCTCCTGGTCACGTGCGTGGAAGGCCGCGAACCCGCCGTCGGGCCCTGCGTTGGTGAAGATGCCCGTGTCGTGCGGATACCCGCCGGTGAAGATCGACGCACGAGAGGGGCAGCAGAGCGAGTCGGTGACGAAGTAATTGGTGAACGTCGTGCCCTGTGCTCGGAGCTGTTCGACGTGCGGCATGTACTGGACCAGGTTCCAGGCCAGGTCGTCCGTGAGGACGAAGACGATGTTCGGCCGCCGATCGGCCGCCCGGCGAGCAGCGGCGCCGCCCGCGAGGATGAGCCCGACCACCGTCAGCAGCGCCAATGTCCAGTAGAGCGGCTTGACCGTCACGGTAGACCCCCAACGCTCGATTCGGCGCGGCAGATGCTCGGCGTTACCCGGCCCCACCACCCTCGTAGGCAGCAGGTTAGACACATGGCGCTCCAACTGGGTGTCTCCGCTCTTTCCGGCTACGTTGCTGGAGTGCACGTCGCACTGAAGGGGTCGTCGAGTTGAGGAGCAGGCTCGCCAGGGGAGTGCTGGGTGGAGCGGCCGTCGGCCTGATCGCGTTCGCGGCGGCCGCCGCTGCTCCGAGCGTCGGAAGTGCCGGCATGTCGCTGAACGGGTGGTCGAGCCACCTGACTGCCGGGCAGGTGGGCGTGCTCGCGGCGAATGCCGACCAGCGCGTGATCGTCCTCCTGCGAGACCAGCACACCGCGCTGACCGGACGCAGCGCCGAGGCGCAGCGCGCCCACGCCTTCGCCGCCGACCGGGCGCCGATCGTCGCGCAGCTGCGCCAGCTGCACGCGCCGCGCGTCGTTGCCTACCGCACGCTGAACGCCGTCGCGACGACGGTCTCGGCAGCCGAGGCGGCCAATCTCCGCAGCGACCCCGCCGTCCTCGCCGTGGACCCGGACGCGGTAGTCAAGGGCCCCTCGAGCAACGCCGACCTGCTGCCGGGCGCAACGCGCAGGCCCACCTCGAGCGTCGGGACCGCCGGCTCCTCGACGGCTGCGGTCGGCCGGTCCGCGGTCTGCGGGACGGCGAGCGCGCCGCTGCTCGAGCCTCAGGCCCTGCACCTGATCAACGCAGACAATCGGACCAACGCCAACAGCCCGATCACGAGCGGCCCCAAAAGCGCCCACAGCCTCGGCTACACCGGCGCCGGCGTGAAGGTCGCGGTCTTCCCCGACGGGATGGACCCGAATCTGCCCGACTTCCAGCGCAACGGGCACTCGGCCGTCACCGACTACCGGGACTTCACCGGCGAGGGGGCGGGCGCGCAGACGGGCGGAGGTGAAGCCTTCGGCGACGTCGGCTCGCTCGTCTCCCAGGGTCGGACGACCTACAACCTCGACCGGGAGATCAACCCGGACTTCGCCACCAGCGGCGGCACGTGCGACATCAAGGTGCTCGGCGTGGCGCCCGGAGCCGACGTCGACGTGATGAAGGTCTTCGGCGCCGGCAACGCCAGCTTCACGAGCGAGATCCTGCAGGGGGTCGACTGGGCCATCCAGCAGGACCACGTCGACATCCTCTCGATGTCCTTCGGGTCTGCCCCCCTCCCGAACACCGCGGCCGGGCAGCCGCTGACCGCGATCCTCAAGAACGCGATGTCCGACGGCATCGTCGTCGTCGCCAGCACCGGCGACTCCAGCCCGTCGAACACGGAGGGGAGCCCGGCGCTCGACCCCGGCGTGATCGGCGTGGCGGCGAGCACCTCGTACCGGATCTTCGCCCAGACGAACCTCTTCCTGTACGACCTGGCCCAGGTGATCCACCACGGCGGCGGTACGCCCTCGTACCGGCTCGGACAGAGCACGCCCGGCTGGCTCGACAACGAGGTCTCGACGCTGTCCAGCTCGGGCGTGACCGAAGAGCGGCGAACGCCCGACATCATCGCTCCCGGCGATCTGAACTGGGCCGACTGCTCGACGGACACCGTGACCTACACCGACTGTGCGAACGCGATCGGCGGCAGCACGATCGGCCTCGAGGAGTTCGGCGGGACGAGCGAGTCGACCCCGCTCACCTCCGGCGTCGCGGCGCTCGTCATCCAAGCCTTTCGTCAGTCGCACGGCGGCCAGAGGCCGGCACCGGCCGTCGTCCGGCGGATCATCCTCAGCAGTGCGACCGACATCGGCATCTCGGCCGAGAACCAGGGTGCGGGCCTGCTCAATGCGCTGCGCGCAGTCCAGCAGGCGGCGTCGTTCGGCAAGCACTCGAAGGCCGGCGGCCTGCTGCACTCGCCCGACAACCTGGCGGACATCGGACGGCCGGGAGCGTTTTTTCGCCACACGGTCAAGGTCACCAACAGCGGCGGCAGCAAGGCGACGATCAAGCCGGTGCTGCGCACGCTCGGCAAGGCTCGCACGCTTGCCCACGGCAAGCTGAACCTGTTCGAGCCGGGCAAGGGGACGCAGGGATCCTGCGCAGGCCTCAAGAGCGCCAAGTACTACACCGGCGAGACGATCCCCGAGCTGAACTGCACGAAGTTCAAGGTCCCGAAGGGTGTCGACCTGCTCGACTCGCGGATCGGATGGAACCCACTCCAGAACTGCTCCGGCTGTACGGCCGGCGAGCCCACGGTCCGCGAGATCCTGATCGACCCGAAGGGCCGGTACGGGCAGTACAGCGACCCGCAGGGCGACGGTGCCGGCTTCGCCGACGCGCAGATCCACCAGCCCTCCCCAGGGACGTGGACCCTGCTTGTCTTCGGGCGGGCGACCTCCAACTACGAGGGAGCGGTCAGCTACCAGGAGACCGCGCAGAACTTCCGCACCGTCAACGGCGCCGTGAAGCCGGCCTCGAAGGCGGTCAGGCCCGGCAAGTCGACGACGTTCACGGTCAGGGTGCCGGCCCCGGCCAAGCCCGGGTTCTGGACCGGCGCGGTCGTCTTCCACAGCAACCGCGCGTCGAAGCTCGGCACGATTCCCGTCGTCTCGGAGGCGAAGGTGCCCGTCACGACCAAGAAGGCAGGACACTTCACGGGCACCCTCATCGGCGGCAACGGCAGGCCGGGGGCCTTTGCACAGGAGCTCAGCTACGAGTTCACGGTGCCGAAGGGCGTCCGCGACCTGGACGTGAACGTGGCGGCCTCCCACGACGGCTACCTGTTGCTCGGCCAGCTGGTCGACCCGAACGGGAACGCCGTGGACAGCCAGATCGGCTTCAACCAGGTGGACCTCTTCGGCAACAGCGACAACACGAATGCGGTGCAGCTCGTCTGGGCCAATCCGACTCCGGGCACCTGGCGGGTGAACGTCGCCAACGGCTTGTTCTTCCTGCCCGGACTGGACGTGTACTCGGGGCTGACCCACGCCACGCTCAAGGGCACGGTCAGCTTCAACACCTCCAGGGTCACGGCGAGCGGGATGCCGAGTGGCACGCTGACGCCCGGCACCACCGTCACCGCCCACGTCACGGTGAAGAACACCGGGGTCGAGCCCGAGACCTACCAGCTGGACCCGCGGACGACGACGCAGACGCCGTATGCCGGCGTCTCGCTGACCGACACCACGGGCACGCTGCCGATCACCTTCGACGACACCCTGCCGCAATACATCGTTCCGCCGTTCAGCAGCCAGCTGAGGGTTAACGCGAGCACGACGGGTACGACGCCGCTCGCGTTCGACCTCGCCCCGTACTGGGGCTCACCGGACATCGCCTCCCCGGCCAGTTCCGCGCCCGGGTCGACGAGTGTCACGGTGACCACGCCGTTCGCGTCACAGTGGACGCCGGCTCCGTCGGAGGTCGGGCCGTTCGGTTCCACGGCAGTGCCGGAGAACTACTCCACCAACGCCACGGTGACCACGCTCGGCTTCGACGACAACGCGGTCTCCCACACCGGCAACGTCTGGGACAACCTCCTCAACAACGCCAACCAGGCGCTGAATCCGCTCTTCCTGCAGCCCGGCCAGAGCGGCACGATGGACCTGACCTTCACGGTTCCGAGCGGAGCTGCAGGGACGACCGTGACCGGCGAGGTACCCGTCGAGACGTTCAACTACAACTCGCTGCCGCCGCCGCAGGCCTTGGGCGTCGGCGACTGGAGCTCGGACGTCCTGAAGGTCCTGCAGTACTCCTACACCCTCGGCTAGACCGATTGCGAATCGGAGGCTGGGGCATCAGCGGCGTATGCCGTCCGTCCCCGCGTTCCTCTCGGCGCGCGCTATGCGCCGGCTCGACGTGGCGCTTGCGATCTGGGCTGCATTCTGGATCGCCATCGCCGCCTACACCGCGTACGAGGTGGCGGCGCTGCGGGCGCTCAGCCACACGGTGGTCAAGGCCGGCGCGGCGACCCAGTCGACCGGCCACGCGCTCGCGGCGATCGGGCACCTTCCCTTCGTCGGCGGCCAGATCTCCCACCTGGCAGCGCAGGCGGTCGCAGCCGGCGCGAGCGCGCGCGCGAGCGGCGCCTCCACGGCGGCGACCGTCGACCAGCTCGCCGTCCTCCTCGGCATCGCGATCGCACTGATCCCGACCATCCCGCTGCTCGCGCTCTACGTGCCGCTTCGCCTCGGCTGGCGCCGGGACCGGAAAGCGATCCGCAGTGCCGTTGCGCGCTGGGACGGCGAGCCCAGGCTCGAGGCTTTCCTCGCGCAGCGGGCGCTGGCTCACCTGCCGTTCGAGGAGCTCCGGGACCTCGGCTACGACGGGACGGAAGGCTCCCCGCCGAGCGCCGAGCTCGCCGCGGCCGAGCTGCGGCGCCTCGGTCTCGACCGGCCGGCACGGCGAGTAGTCGCCCTGCGGCGCCAACGAGAACCGGTGGCTCGGTGATCGAGCAGAAACCGCGCCGCCCGCTGGGGCGGCGACCGAGCGGCGAGGCGCGACCGGCCGAGCCGCCGCCCGCGGGACGCCTCGCACGCGGCTACGGCTCCGTTGTCGTCTGGCTCGCGCCGCTGCTCGTCCTGGTCGTGGCCGCGGCGGCGTACGGCGCGTACCGCTACCTGCCCTCGATCGCGTCGGCGCCGACGACGTCGAGCAATGCGCTGCTGCCGAAGCACCCGGCGGCGCTAGCCGTGGAGCGGAAGTCGGCGAGGCTGTTCGGGGCTCCGGTCGCGACGCCGTATGCCGTCGTCCAGCGCGATCCGAATGGCCTCTCGGCGAGCGTGCAGCGCGCGACCCTGGCGAAAGCGCTCGCGGTCGGCAAGGCGAGGGTTCCCTCGCTGCGGGGCATCGTTGCGGTCCCGATCCTGAACACGCTCGGGATCGTCCCCTCGTCGCGTGAGCAGGGGACGACGATCGTGACGTTTCTCTACTTCCCGCATTCGACTTCGAGCGGCCTCGCGTATGCCGACACCGAGCGCTATGCGCAGTACCTCGGCCCGCGGCTGCACGCGGTCGGAGCGACCGGCGCCGAGCCGGCCCGGGTCGAGCAGTTCGGCCTTCTCTCGAGTCGTCTCCACTGGACAGAGGGAGCGACGGTCCTGCTCATCGTGCTGATCGTCGGGATCGCGCTGCGCGCGGTGCTCGCGCCGATCCTGACGGTGCTCTGTGCGGGCGTCGCCTTCCTCATCTCGCAGCGCCTCCTCGGCTGGCTCGAGGCGCGCTCCGGCCTGACGATGCCGAACGAGCTGCAGGGAGTGGCAGTCGCCTTGATGCTCGGGATCGTCACGGACTACTCGGTCTTCTACTTCACGAGCGCCCGCGAGGCGCTGCGGGACGGGCTGCCCACGCGGGAGGCGGTGCGCCGGTCCACCGTCCTCAACACGCCGATCGTCTTCACGGCCGGCGCCGTCGTCGCCTTCGGCGTCGCCTCCTTGATGCTCGGGACGCTCGGCTTCTTCCGCTCCTTCGGGCCGGGGATGGCGATCACCGTGGCCACTGGCCTTGTCGTGTCGGTTCTGCTCGTGCCGGCGATGCTGCGGCTGCTGGGCCCAATGCTCTTCTGGCCCGGCCTGCGGCAGGGGCCGCCGCCCGTGCGGCCGTGGCGGAAGAGGGTCTCGCACCTCGCAGCGAGGAAGCCGGTGGCTCTCCTGCTGGCGGTCGGCGTCTTCGCGGCTCTGGCCGTGGCGGGGACGGGTCTTCGCAACGGGCTGCCGCTCGGGCTCCAGCTCGTCGAGAGCCTCCCGGCGAGCAGCCCCGCCGCCGTGAGCGCCCGCGCAGCGGCCCAGGGCTTCGCGCCCGGCGTGATCGCGCCGACCGAGCTGGTTCTGCAGGACACCGGGATCCGACGGGGTCCGGCGCTCGACCGGCTCGAGGCGGCCCTGAAGCGGCAGCCGCACGTCGCGGGCGTCGTCGGCGCCGGCGACCAGCCTGCCGGACGGCGGTTCGGCGGCGCCTTCGCGCCGCGCGGAGGAGCGGCCCGCTATGGGATTATCTTCGACAGCGATCCGACCGAGGCTCCGGCGATCGGGCACCTCGAGCAGCTTCAGCGGACGCTCCCGATCCTGCTTCGCCGAGTCGGGCTCGGCGGCGCAACCGTCGGATGGGGCGGCGAGACGGCACTCGCCGTCGAGACGGTGCAGGCGACCGACACCTCGCTCTGGCGGGTCATCCTCGTCGCCTTCGCCGTCAACTTCGTCTTCCTGGTGGTCTTCCTACGCTCGCTGTTGGCGCCGCTCTATCTGCTGGTCGCGAGTGCGGCCGCGCTCGCCGCGACGTTTGGCTTGACCATCTACTTCTTCACGGATGTCCTGCACGACTCGGGCCTGCCCTACTACATCCCCGTCGCGTTCTCGGTGCTCCTGCTCTCGCTCGGCTCCGACTACAACATCTTCGTCGTCGGGAGGGTCTGGAAGGAGGCCGACCGGCGGCCGGTGCAGGAGGCGGTCGCCGTCGCGGCACCTCGCGCCGGCCGTGCGATCACGATGGCCGGGGTTGCGCTCGCGCTGAGCTTTGCCATGCTCGCGATCATCCCGATTACCCCGTTCGCCGTGATGGCGTTCGCGATGGGAGTCGGGATCCTGCTCGACACCTTTCTCGTCCGCTCGGTGCTCGTGCCCTCGCTCGTCGTCCTCTTCGGCCGCGGCGCCCGGTGGCCGCGGCGTAGTTCGGAATACGACTTGGAAGACGTATCCGATCCGGCCACGGAGGCGTTGCAGCGAGAAAGCCAGGGGAGGCGAACATGAGCAGCTCGGCGCCCGAAACCGTTGTCACCGACCGTCCTGCCGGCGCAGAAACTCCACGACGTACCGGCCTCCGCCGGGAGATCGGCTTCATCGGCCTGCTCTGGGCCTCGGCCGGCTCGATCATCGGCTCGGGGTGGCTGTTCGGCGCCCAGGAAGCCCTGATCG
>Ga0308173_10000798_pt1 | contig 14435 bp, 10 predicted proteins | sample PhyPR1_FD_203716 | JGI IMG/M metagenome (GOLD analysis project Ga0308173, IMG submission 203716) | Soil microbial communities from UC Gill Tract Community Farm, Albany, California, United States - DLSLS.P.R1 | ecosystem: Environmental > Terrestrial > Soil > Agricultural land | place: USA...
TGCGAACCTCATGAAACCGTTTCTCAACACGCACCACGGCAACGCCAGCATTGACCCGAGAATCGAATCCAGCGCGTTTACTCGGTAAAAGCGTTCCCGGCGGATCTGCCGCACAAAGGTTCGAAAGGAAGCAGCCTGCCGATGCCCGATCCTGGCGCTGGCCTGGCCTTGCGAAATTCGAAATGCGGCCAGACACCTGTGCGTCACAAAAGCGTTGCCATGCTTCAAGACCTCCGCCCACAAAGCGAGGTCTGCGAGATATGGATTCGCGGTAAACGCTGAGGGGGCGAATGCGTCCCTGACAAATAACCCGACTGCCGGTTCTCCGATCAGGTTCGAACCCCAGCGCACCGATTTGCGTATCAACTCACGTCCGGCCACCACGCCTTGCGCAAACTTTTGCTTCCTTCGAAAAACCACCCGCCCCTCTGAATTGATCACTTCCCGATTGCACAGCGCCAGGACCGCCCCGGTTTTGGAATGTCGCTCCAGCGCAGCAACCTGCTGAGCCAGGCAACCAGGATACAGCAAATCATCCCCGCACAATAATTTGACATATTTGCCACGAGAACAAGACAGCGCTCGCGTCCAGTTGCCTTCCAATCCCAGGTTCCGCTCATTCTCCATCAACCGGATCCGCGGGTCTTGTACGCTTCTGACCACTTCAACCGTCCGGTCACTCGATTTGTCGTCCACCACCACCAGCTCAAAATCCGTAAATGATTGAGTTAGAACAGTTTTTATCGTGGACCCGATGAAAGCTTCGTTATTGAAGCTTGGCAGGCAAATGCTGACTGGCGGTGGCATGCTCATCGGTTCGGGCTAGGTTTCAAGGTCGCAAACAGAAAGCTTACCCAATGCCAAACGACTCAAAACCTGCTTCCGTCAATGTGCCGTTCACACTCTGCCCATGTCCCGTCTAACGGCGTGGAACCTGCTCCTAAAACCACATTACCGGATGAACCCGACCACTACCGGCACCATGCGATTCAGACTGCGCCTACCCGATAAGCGCCGTTCCGCCTACTTCTGTACCCGACTGCTCTATGAGGTCATGCCCGTCCCGATTCGCTCCGCCCTCAACGCGAAACTCGGTTCTTGCTGGCAATCGTATTGTCCCGTTTGTCAAAACAAAGTCCGTGCCTTTGCCCCTTTGCCGGACTTTTATGCTCGCTCAATGGAGCAGCACGGCTCGGAACTGCGCCTGAGCGATTTTGAAACCTGTAATTTTGAAGCGTATCAATGTCCACACTGCGGCGCCACAGACCGCGATAGATTGTACGCGCTGTTCCTGCGGGAACGATTGCCATCCGAGCAAAAAAAGCAAGAGGTCTTTCACCTGCTTGATATCGCCCCTGCTCACTCGCTTTCACTTCATATCCGGCGCAATTACCAGCTTCGGCACCGCACTGCGGACCTCTTTCAGCAGGACGTCGATGATTGCGTGGACGTCACCCAAATGGATTGCTACGCCAGCAACTCTTTCGATGCGTTCATCTGCTCGCATGTGCTTGAACATGTTGAAAACGACCGCAAGGCGATGGGGGAACTATACCGCGTCCTAAAGCCAGGAGGTTGGGGTATCGCAATGGTGCCGATCTGCTCGCGTATCGAAGGTGTTCGGGAGGATCCCGCGTGCACCGATCAGGCGCAGCGATGGAAGCTTTTCGGGCAGGGAGATCATGTTCGCCTCTATTCGCGCGCTGGTTTCAGTACCCGGTTGCAAGAAGCAGGTTTTCTGGTGCAGGAGCTTCGGCCAGGTTCTTTGCAACGCTCTGAGCGATGCGGACTTTCGCCTTCCACCGTTTTGTACGTCGTGGAGAAACCCGGCCTATGACTCCAAAGCTCAGCATCTTCTCGATTACGTTCAATCACGCTCCGTTCATCCGGCAGGCGCTCGAGAGCATTCTGACGCAGCGCGTGTCCTTCGATTACGAGATCGTGGTGGGAGATGATTGTTCGACCGATGGCATGCGCGCCATTCTTGAGGAATATCAACGCCGTTTTCCGGACAGGATTAAACCCATTTTCCGGGATAAAAATGTCGGGATGATGAGGAATGTGGTCGAGACCCTGAACCAATGCCAGGGTGACTACATCGCGTGTCTCGAGGGAGATGATTACTGGACCGACCCCGATAAGCTGCAGTTGCAGGTTGATTTCATGGACCAGAACCCGGGCTGCGCCCTCTGCCATCATCGCGTGGCTCACATTGCTTCGCCGGGAGAGACCGTGATCCGGGAATTTCCGGCGAGCCGGTTCCGTGCGCCACGGTCTGAACCTCATTGGCTTGCGATTTTGAATTACATCCAGACTTGCTCGGTGGTTTTTCGGCGAAAATGGATGCCGTCCTTTGATGAAGAATTCCTTTCGTTGAAACTGGGAGATTGGCCGTTGTTCGCGCTATTGAGCGAGCGTGGATCGATCGAGTACCTCGACCGAACCATGGCGCACTATCGTGTGCATGCCGGCAATTCGTGGAATAACCGAGCAGCGGACTACAAACTCCGGGCTATGGAAGGCATGGCCCAATATCTCCTGCCCCGAGTGTCGGATGAAACCAAACCGCTGTGGAGGGATATGCTCGTCGCCCTCGCGCTCAAGGACCTTTTCCTGGCAATTCGAACGCTTTCCCCCCCGAAAATCTCTGACCGGCTGAACTTTTTCTTCGCGCAATCCGCCCGACTCGGCAAACCTTTCTGGCTCTTCACGCGCTTATGGCCCTACTACAAAGCTCATTATCTGAGCGTCTGAGTTCAGAAAAGGCTTCACTTGGCGGTGATTTTTTGCTACCTTCTGATTTAGTCGTCAGCATACCGAAGTCGCACATGAGCCGGTTCCAGTCGTTGTTGTTCCCATGAAGTTGTTGGTCTTCGCCCACACTCCGCCGCCGCATCACGGCCAAAGCTATATGGTGCAGCTCATGCTTGAGGGCTTCGGTGGTGACCAGCGCCATCCCAACACGCCTTCCCGGGATAACCGCGCGGCAGCTCTGCGGGCTGAAGGTGGCCGTTATGGAGTCGAATGTTATCACGTAAACGCCCGCCTCTCGCAGAAGCTCGAAGATATCGGCGACCTGCGGATTGGCAAGTTCATCCTGCTCATCGGTTACTGTTTTCAGGCGATTTGGTGCCGATTCCGTTACGGCGTCACCAATTTCTACTACATTCCCGCGCCCGGAAAGCCCTCCGCTTTGTATCGCGATTGGATGGTGATGCTCCTGTGCCGCTGGTGTTTCAAACGCATCATCCTGCACTGGCACGCAGCTGGCCTGGCAAAATGGCTCGAGATGGTGGTGCAAATGCGTTCGCGCTCGCTCACCTATCACTTCATGAGGCAGCCGGATTTGAGCATCGTCCTCTCGCAGTACAACCGTGCCGATGCCGAAAAGATTTATTCGCGCCAAATCACAATTATCGGCAACGGTATTCCCGACCCGTGCCCTGATTTCGAGCGCGCGGTTCTGGCCCGGCGCAAGGCGCGATTTGCAGCGCGCAAAAAACTGCTCTCCGGCCAGGCTCTTCAGGATTCAGACCTGCGCGACACTGGCGGCGACCCGCGAGAAGTGCGCGTCCTGTACCTGGCGCATTGCACGCGAGAAAAGGGCCTGTTCGATACCGTCAAAGGCGTCGCGCTCGCTAGCCGTCGTTTGGCCGAACGAAAATTTCCGGTGTCTTTGAAGTTGATGGTTGCCGGCACGTTCGTTTCCGCCGAACAGAAGGCCGAGTTCGATAAACTGCTCGCCGAGCCCGGGATGCAGGATGTCGTACAGTATTTCGGATTCGTTTCCGGCGAGCAGAAGGAGCAATTGCTCCGCGAAGCCGATTTATTCTGTTTCCCCACGTACTACGAAAACGAAAACCAACCGGTAAATCTCATCGAGGCGATGGCTTTCGGCCTGCCGATCCTGACCACGCGCTGGCGTTCGCTGCCGGAGCTCTTTCCCGTCGATTATCCCGGCCTGGTGGATATCCGTTCGCCTGAACAGATCGCCAATGTCATGCCCGCGTTGATGACCGGGGAGGCAGGGGACGGTTTTCGTGATATATTTCTACGAAGCTACACGCTCGAACGGCACCTGACCGGCCTGGCCGATGCCTTGCACAAGGTCGAGCAACCGGCCGCCGAACCCGGGATGGTCGTTTTCAGCGACGCTCACGGGAAGTAGCACGCGTCCAACCGGAAGCGCTTTAGAAAGACGATTAGGCCGCGAAGGGAAAGGACCCGACGAAGAATTGGGCGGTATAGGTGTTTCCGCCTATGGAAGTAATCGGTGAAGACTGGAAATATCTTGACACAGCAGAACCCGCATTGCTTTTACAAAACATGAATACAAAGAATCTTCTTCTGGCAGTCCTGGCGACCGCCGCCGCCACTGCGCAAGCCCAGGTCACAATCATTTCCGAAAACTTCGATACGTCGCTGTCTCCCGGAGCGAATTTCTCGAAGTATGTGTTTGGCGATACCGCTGCTGCGAGCAGCAGTGATGCGATTGCGGCCGGGGTCGGCATTGGCGGGACTGGTGGATGGAAAATAGTCAACGATGCCCCCAGCGGCAGCAGTGGGTTTTCAGGCATTGGAGCGCAATATCAGAATGGCGGGATCACCGGAAACACGAGCGCGAACCTCAGCGATTATACGCTCTCGTTCGATGCCAAGGCGAACGCCGGGAGCCTAAACATCCAGATTCAAACGTGGACCGGCGCTGGTTTCGGTGGAACGATGACCGGAACTCTGAACACGGCTCCGACGCCTCCGGGCTTTGGCAACGACCAGGTGCTCACCCCCAATTTTTCCCATTACAGCCTCAATCTCGGTGATACAAGCGTCTTCAAAGGCGGCAGTGTGAATATGAGCGGCGGAACGATTCAAATCGCGATGCAGTATGACGGAGGTGGTGCGACGCCGTATCAAAACATTTTGATCGTGGATAATTTCACGCTGACGATGGCGGTGCCGGAGCCGTCCTCGCTGGCGCTTTTGGCTCTCGCTGGAGGATTGCTCGTTTTGCGGCGTGGGCAGAAGGCCTAAGCGGCGGGTGGCTAAACTCCAAACTTCAACGCCCAAGCTTCAGGGAAACCTCAAGCTCCAAACTGGATGCGAGGGGTTGGTTATTGATCGGTTCGGAATGGGACAGCGGGCAAGCCTGCTCCATTGAACAGCGTTGCTTTGGGATTCGACTGCCAGGCATAGCGGGCGAATTTCGGCTCAGGAACTTCTTCGGAGGAAACGATTACTGAATCGCCATCCAGCTTGGCCTCGGCCCAGTGCCATTTGCGGTCGTCGCCACAGACGGCGAACTCTGCCAACTTGTCGCCCTTCACAACAAGGCCGCCATCGGTGTGCTTAAAACTTAGCTTAAGCGCGCCGGACCGTTGCTCAACGCGGGCGAATGTTGGGCCGGAACACGGGAGGTTAAGTCCGTAATGCTTCGCTAAAGCCCAGAGCCCCAGGCGTTCTCCGACGGGCTTCTTGTCCTTCGGATGGATGTCATTGGCATCCCCGACGTCGATGGTGAGCGCCAGGCCAGAGTTCGGGAGGGTGGCCGCCGTCATGGCCTGCGCTTCGCGCAGTTCGGCCCACCAGTCATCGCCGGGCGTATCCTTGTGCTGCATGAACGCGGCGAGGCTGACGATATAGAAAGGAAAATCCCCTTGCTGAAATGTTCCTCGCCAGTCGGAAATCATGGCAGGAAGCAGTGTCCGATATTGAGCCGCGTGGCTCGCGTTGGCTTCTCCCTGGTACCAGAGCGCGCCGCAAATGGCGAGTGGCGCCAGCGGCGCGATCATCCCGTTGTAAAGTACGGCGGGCATCGTCGGCCAATTTTCGAAGCCGATTGGAAGCGGGTGCGGAGGTTTGGCGTTCACACTCAACTTGCCTTTCCATTCGCCTCCAAGGGGGATTTCGGACTTATCCCCAAGCACCAGCTTCAGGTCCTCTCCTTTCGATTTGAAACCCCCATCGGATTTTGTTTTGAGAACACGAACGCAAATCAGGTTGCGGCCGGGTTTCAGGACGCCCTGTTTAACCATATAGACCCGAGGATTTTCGACCCAGGCACTGGCCCCAACCCACTGGCCATTGATTTGGGTCGTGTCCATTCGCTCAAGGACCCCCAGCCGAACAAAGGCAGGGCCGGTGGGCAAAGGATCCGGGAGATTCAATTGCTTGCGGAAATAACAAACCGAGGGCGCGTCAGGCACACCAAGGTCTCTGAAACCACTCGAAAGACTTACGGTTTTCCAATCCTTATCGTTCAGATTCGGCGAGGCCCAGTTTTCTTTCTGGCCGACATCGTATTCGTCGTACCAATGCGAGATGTAGTTGCCGTACTCGGGACCTCCTTTCGAATGCAGCCGCTCAACCTCGGCGAGGCCCTCATCGAAGTCTTTCAGTTTGCGAAGTGCTCCGGCGCTGGTCCAACTTTCAGCCGGAGTGCCGCCGAGGCAGTCCTGGATAAGGCCAATCGTGACATTCGTGGCGCTCTGGATTTTTTGCGCAAAGTAATAGCCGACGGCCGAGAATCCGCCCTCCTCGGTCACTGATCTTGGGGAGCAGACCTTCCAGGTGCCCTGCAATAAATGGGACGGCGCATAGGCGGGGTGCGATTTGACCGTGAACAGCCGAACGCTGGGATGATCGGCCGCGCGAATTTCAGCTTCTGCATTGCGGGTGCGGCTCAAGGGCAATTCCATGTTCGATTGCCCGCCGCAGAGCCACACATCCCCAATCAAGACATCCTGAAGTTCGATCGTTTTCGACCCGCTGATTTTCACCGAGCAGGCGCCGGATTGATCCGGCGGTTGCAGCCGCGCTTCCCATCGACCATCCGGTCCGGCTGTGGCTTTGGCGCTATGTCCGGCGATTTCCACGGTGACCACGTCGCCAGGCTTCGTCCAACCCCAAAAGATATTGCTCTTTCCGCGCTGCAACACCATGTGGTCGCCGAAAATCGGGCTCAGGTAGGGGAGGTCGGCTGCCGCGGCATGCAGGAACAGTGCTGCGGAAAACAAACCGGTAAGGAGCGTGGCAATGCGAAAGCGAACACGCGATTCGAAGTGAGCCATAAAAATTTACGGACCGAGTTGGATGCGATAAAATCTTTGCGCATCGGGGCCGTTAGTCACTGAAACAGTCAACGGGAGGGCCGCGGGATTGGTGGTGAGCAAAGGAACCCAATTTAAGAGATTCGTGGAGGTCTGGACGATGTAGTCGGGTCCGGCATCACCGCTGATCGCCAGGGTAGTTCGACCGGCGTTTTCACTAATCGAACTGAGGGCGGGGTGGTTCACGGCCGGGACAGTAACCTTAAATGAATTCGTGCCGCTCAGGCTGGGGGACCCATTATCGGCGGCACGGATTGCGAAAATGTTCGTGCTGTTTCCCTGGCTGACGGAAGGACGCCAGATAAAAATACCGTTGGTAGGATCGATCGCTGCGTTCGTCGGGCCTTGGACGATGCTGTAGGTGAGGGACTGCGGAGGCGAATCGGGGTCAGACGCAGAATTCGTTATGCTGAGGGTCACGCCAGTCGGCACAGTGCGGTCCCCGGTGGAAGTCAAAGTCGGGGCGGTATTGGCCACCTGACCGACAAAGGTCACGACACTGGTTGCGGGCAGTTGATAGGTGAAAGAGCCGCCGGAGACAGCGAGCGAAGATTGGCTCGCAAGCGAGAACGCGGCTGAGGTAACCCAGGGCGTCAGGGTGGTGACGCCAGTGAATCCCGCAAGGTTCACGGTTTGGGTCACAACATTGTTGCCCTGATTAATCGCGACGATCGCGAATCGAGACGAAATTGGATCTTTGTAAGCGCTGACCAAAGCGGTTCCGGAGTTGGTCACCACACCGATGCGGTACCAATCGGGGCGGACGAATCGGCTAAAATTACCCAGAACATACCCGCGCTTTGCGAGGAGATCGCCGGAACTTGCGAGGCCCGAATTATCGCCGCCGGAGGCGGACAGCCACCAATAGTGCCACGCGTTCAACTGCGCAACGGTCAGAAAGGCATGAATGCGTCCGGCCCAATACATGCCGTTATTGATGCTGCTCTCGAAGGCGTTGAAAGTGGATACTTCCGTCTCCCACAAAGATTTTCCGTAATTGGGGAGGGCCACGGGCACCGATTGGTCCCCAACGTTGTTGTTGTTGACGTAATTGTGGTTGGCAATGACGGAAACCAGCGGGGCGACGCTGGGGTCTTTCATGGTGGTGGTGTAGAGAGCGGTGTCCCCGGACCAAATATCACTTTCCGGAATGATGATTTTGGTATTGGCCACGTTGCTGGCGGCAAGGGCGGCTGAAAGGTAGGGAACGAAATCATGGATTTGTTGCGGGGTCCAGACACAGGCTTCGTAGTTGGTGGTGTCGAAGTCGGGTTCATTCTGGACGGAGAGAGCGTAGAGATTCACACCGTAGGTGTTCTTCATATTGACCACGTAACCGGCGAGCACGCTGGCGTAGGATTGATAGTTGGCGGTCGTGCCGATGAAGGGACCTCCGTTAAGGCTGACAACGCCGCCGGCATTGGGGCCTTTGTAATTGGTGGTTGGGGTCCAGGGAGCGCTCCAAACGCGAGCTCCGCGGTCGCGGGCCATTTGCATGATCGTGTTTTCAACCGTGGTTCCACCGGGAGCAATTCTCGTTCGCAAAAAAGACAAACCCAATCCCGAGTTGGTCGAGAAGAACATGTCGGCGACAGCGGTGGTCCAATTCCCGCGCCAGGCAGATGAGGCGCCGAACCCGTCAATCCGCTGGCGAACATCGGTCCAGGTGACGGTGCCGACACCGTTCGTGCCGGGAGCACCGGAACTGGACGCAGTAACCGAAAGGTCATCGATGTAATAATCGATGGTAGCGCTCGATGGCACCTCACAATAAAGGGTCAAACCACTGAGCGTGCCCGAAATGCTCAGAGTGTAGCTTCCGGAGAGTTGAACCCACGCGGAGGAACTGACTGACGCTGAGCCCACAGGGGCATATTGGTCACCACCGGCATCGGTCTTCTTGAGGGTGAGTTGCACATTCTGATTCGTGCCGCTGGCGATCCGGACCCAGGCGGAGATGTTATACGTTTGGCCCACTTGCATGATGCTCTGCATGGATTGAGCGATGCCATTCCAGGTCCCGGTGCGATTCTGGATGATTGCGGCAAAGCCGCCGGAGTGGACTTGTGTGCTTTGGACCGAAATTGTTGGCGGACCGAATGGAGACCAACCGGAAGCGTCCCCTGTTTCAAAACCTGGGTTCGGAGCCAGGTTCTGCGCCGCCGCAATGCAACAGGCGCAGAGCCAAAGGATACAACCCAGGCCAAAACGAGCCGGCGGTGACGCCCCTCGACGCCACCGCCGTGCTATTTCTGTCACCAACCTCAAAACATTTGCCTTTTACTCCGCAGGCGCAGGACTCTGCACACGGAAGAACGCGCTCGAAGACTTCACGCTATTCGAGAGCGCATCCACTGTGGGCAATGCCGCGCTCGGTATTAACCGCCAGGTAGCCGGACCGACGTTTTGCTCATAATAGCCGTTCGTGTCATAACCCGTGTAATAATGCGGTGTTTTCCACGGGCCGAGAACGCTCGGTGCGGTCGCCAGGACTGCGCCGTAATCCGGATAAGCTGAGGACACCCACCAGGAACTGGTGTTGGTTACAGGGCTAAGGAAGGTCGTGGTAGCCGTCGCGGCCAAACTCCAAATATTGGTATCAAGACCATTTGCAAAATCGGTGTTTATCGGCACTCCCGGGGAGGCAACGCCAACCGTTTGCACACTCTTGAGATCGAGATGCTGACCGATAGCAGTCGTCGGATTCGGCTGTAACCCAATAAAAAATGCTAATGGATTCGCAAACTGCGCGGAGACATCGCTGGGCAAGGTGAATGGGGTAGCAGTTCCGCCCGGAGGCGTAATTATTCCATCGGTTGCGTTGTTGAATTGTAATTTCCAGGCGCCAAGCATCGTTCCGTTGGTCAGATTGGCCACGATATTCGTCGGATTTGCGTTAACCTGATTCGTCTTCCAGGCCAGATTGCAGGTAACCGTCGGGGTGCCCGCTGCGCCGCCTATAATCTGCAATCGGAGGTCGTTCAGTGCGGTGCTGAAATCGGTGAACGCGTTCAGGCCGCCGCCCTGGACGTAATTGACCGGGATCAGAAACACATGGAACTCATTGATGGGCGGATTCACATCGTATGCCGAGATCGTGAAATTATAGCTCACAGGATAGCTTCCGCCAACCCACGACTGATTCGTATCGACAGCTAACAGTTGGTCGCGGTTGAATTGACTTGGGCCAGAAAAAATCCGCAACGCTGGTTTGGCCTGCTGGATTGCCATCGCGGGTGGGATAATTGGCACGGCGGCGGTTGTGAAGACGATGTTGTCCACGTACATCACCACCCAACCGCTGGCGGTGCCGCTGAAATGCTTGAAGAAGATATTGGGAATGTTGGTCCAGACCGCATTGGGCGGAATGGGAATAGAGATATGGTTCCAATTGGTGTTGTCGACTGGCAGCGTGAACGTTCCAAAATCATGCTGCCCGAAATCCGTGCCGCGAGTTCCGACTTCAATCGTGGGCCAGTTGGTACTGGTTGCATTGGTGACCGCCCAAATCGGATGATTCGGCTCCGGTGGGACATTGCTAAAGCGGACATCGAATTCCACATTAGTCGCCAACGCAGAGGCAGGATTGCCGCCGTTTCCGACGAGGGACGGGTTGATGCCGTTGTTCTGGTTGTACAGAACGAACTGAGGTCCGCAACAGCCGCCGATCCCTGAGTCAGGGTAGAAAGCCTGCAACAGCAGACTGCCGGAGCTTGGGTTGTTGGTGGCGTCCGAGGGGTCCCACAACGCCTGGTAATATGCAGTCCCGAACCAGTTGTTCCAATTTTTGCCGCTGGCGCTGACTTCGGCTGCGCTGTCGAAGGTATTGATCCAGACCTTTGTTTGCGCCTGGGCTGTGCATAGCAGCAACGGGACCATCCCGGCGCTGAACATCCATTTGAAAACACGATTGCTTCTATGTGTCATATTTTGGAGGGGGTTTTGAGGTTTAATGAGTTTTGGTTGCTAAACGAACGAACACTGAAAAGTTAGTAGTAGCTGTAGTAGGTACCGTGCCACCGCCATCTCATGATGGCGTTTTTATGCGATTCGACGTGGGCATCGCCGTACAAAACATTTGCCGAAACAATTTTCCCATTGAGATAATGTCCTTCGACGGCGCCATCGAGCGTGGTTGCACTCCCGATGGTCCGGTCGGAGAGGATCGGCACCTTGCCGACCGTGAGGTCGGTGGATTTGGTTGGCCACTGGTAATCCTCATTGGCGTTCGGGTTGGGCAGATTGAAAACGCTGTTCCACTGGTTCGGGAAATAGGTCGTCCCCGAGAGCCGCGGTACCCAGAGATCGTGGTAGATAACGCCAAACGAAAGACCTGAATACTGAACGGCCGCCGCGAGATCATCGAGGTTGCCTAGAGAATGGCTGGTGCGGACGAGACAATTGGAGTTGGCGTCCGTGAAATTCTCCGGCCGCACCGGACAGAACCACATTGGGACAGTCAGTCCATAAGGAGCCATGTTGGTGATCATTGAGAGCGAGACGTCCCAAACGTTGTTGCCTGCACCAAACAGCGGGAACGAAGGAAATGCCTGTTGCGCATTATCTCCCGAATACATATTCATCGCGACGCCCCATTGCCGGTAATTGGAGGTGCAGTTGGTGACCTTGGCGCGGAACTTGGCGCGGGCGAGGGCCGGCAAAAGCATCGCGGCCAGAATCGCGATAATGGCAATGACGACCAGCAGTTCTATCAGTGTGAAAGCCTTGAGCCTGCGATTCGGTTCTCGGGGAGAAAAGCGGTCAAACACGCCCTTGAGCCATGTTGTTTGACGAATGCAGTTGCAGAGCATGATGAAAACTTAACACGAAGAAGGGGGAGTGGCTTTAGGTGGAAACACCTAAGCGAAATTCAAAACTGCATTTCGTTCACTAATAGTGGGTCGGAAGGATGCTGGGGTGCGGGAAGAAAGCCAAGTGGCGTGAGTCTTTTTGCCGCACCAAAACGTGAAAAGGCTTCTAAACGGAGACAGGGTGGAAGCACTGTGCTACGTGGCCAAACTGGCTTCGCAGAAAAATCAATTGCCTCGTTCCGGCTTGGAAAGCGCTCGCGCTCGAACGTTTGTTCAATTGCTTACGGCCGGGGATTATGAATAACCTCACATAACTATAGTTCCCGGAACCCAAACTGCTGCATAAGCACATAGGAAACGATGAAAAGGGATTGCGGACGGAAAACCCTGGCTGTCCGAGGCGGGTTTACTTTAATCGAATTGTTGGTGGTCATTGCCATCATCGCCATTCTGGCGGCGATGCTGTTGCCGGCGCTAAGCATGGCCAAGGAACGCGGCAAGCGCACGACCTGCATCAATCACCTGCGGCAAATCGGGATCGGCTTGACTTTGTATGCCGGCGACAATGGCGAAAAGATTCCGCCGTGTCAGTGGACCGATACGGATAACTCCAACGATGACGCCACTTACGACGCTTATAATGGCAGCTTGATGCCTGTGGACGTAAAAAACCTCGGGTATTTGTGGGAGGCGAAATCCATTGTGAACGCGAGGGTCTTTTATTGCCTCAGTGGCACGGCGGTCAAGGGCATCGGGACGGCGGGATTCTATGCTTCGGAAAGGACGTACGAGAATTATTCAATTAACGGGAAATGGCCGGCGTTTTATCCAGGCGATCCCACGGCGAGATGCCGGGTCGGATACACGTACTTTCCGCAATCGGGAACAAAAACGCTCTCGACTCGCAACGTCCCAACGAAGCCTGCATTTAATCCCCCCGGTATGGCCACCAAATTGGGCGACTTGAGCGCGAAGTATGCGGCGACGACCGACCTGGTTTATCGGATGGACATGGTCACGCACCGGTCCGGCATTAAAAAGGGGCTTGGACTGAACGTGCTTTTCGGGGACATTCATGTGCGGTTTCAAAAAGATCCTCAGTTTTTCGATACGGTGAATATTTGGAACGGTTCGGAAAATGGCCAGACGGGCGGCGGGATCGAGGATGAAGGAGATAATTTTCGGTGGCTAATGATGAATTTCAAACCGTGAGAGTTGGTTGCAGGTTGAAAGTTGAAAGTTGGCTGGCGTCGCTGTGCCAGGTGCGCGCCAGTGACCGAGGAGGACCAATCTGAATTGGTTCGGTCGTGGTTTGACCTCCTCGGGTCGTTTCCCTACACTCCGCGTTCTTTATGAAAGTCCTGGTTTGTGACCCCATCTCACCAAAAGGAATCGCCCTTTTGCAGCAACGCCCTGAATTCGAAGTGGTCGTGCTGCCAAAACGGCTTTCCGAAGCCGAATTGTTGCCGGTCGTGAAAGACGTAGTGGCGATGGTGGTGCGGTCCGAAACGAAGGTCACCGCCGAGGTCATCGAAGCGGCTTCAGCGCTGAAAGTGGTCGGGCGAGCCGGCGTGGGGGTGGATAACGTGGATGTGGAAGCGGCCACGCAGCATGGGGTGGTGGTCATGAACACCCCGGGGGGGAATACCATTTCGACGGCGGAACTTACCTTCGCGATGATCCTGAATTTGGCGCGCAAGGTGCCGCAAGCGCACGGCTCGATGGCCGCGGGCAAATGGGACCGGAAACAATTCCAGGGCGTGGAACTTTCTGGCAAGACACTGGGAGTGCTCGGGATGGGCCGGATTGGAAGCGAAGTGGCAAAACGAGCCGTAGCATTTGGAACGCGCGTTGTGGGTTACGATCCCTTCCTGACTGAGGCACGGGCGCGGAGCCTGGGAATCGAACTGGTTCCAGACCTCGATTCGGTTTATCGCGATGCAGATTTCATCACGGTCCACATGCCGGTAACGGAACAAACACGCGGGATGCTGAATTCGGCGGCGTTCGCGCGAATGAAACCAAAGGTTTGTATCGTGAATTGCGCGCGCGGCGAAATCATCGTGGAAGCGGATTTACTCGCCGCGCTGGATTCGGGCAAAGTCGCCGCGGCTGCGCTGGACGTGTTTCCGACCGAGCCGTTGCCAGCAGAGCATCCGTATCGGAAACATCCGAACGTCACGCTCACGCCGCATCTGGGCGCGAGCACACATGAAGCACAGGAGAAATGCGGGATTGAAGTTGCCGAAGTGATCACGGCTTACCTGCTGACCGGCGAAGTCCGGAATGCGGTTAACCTGCCGTATCTCGATGCGAAGACGTACGAACAGGTGCGGCCTTATATGACGCTGGGCGAGAAGCTGGGGAAATTGCTCAGCCAATTGGCTCCGCCGCAGGTGGACCGGTTGTACGTCACTTACGGCGGGAAAGCACAGGACTTGCCGAACATCGATCCAATCACTCGCGCAATTTTGATGGGGTTCCTCTCTCGGGCGGCGGTGAAAGATCTGAACAACGT
>Ga0308173_10000800_pt1 | contig 14434 bp, 11 predicted proteins | sample PhyPR1_FD_203716 | JGI IMG/M metagenome (GOLD analysis project Ga0308173, IMG submission 203716) | Soil microbial communities from UC Gill Tract Community Farm, Albany, California, United States - DLSLS.P.R1 | ecosystem: Environmental > Terrestrial > Soil > Agricultural land | place: USA...
GATGTCGTGCACGCCGGCCATGAGCACTCGCCCGTACCCCTCGCCCTGCAGCGACGGGTGCACCTGCACCCGCAGGACGGTGCCCCAGTGCAGGCGCAGCGGGCTCGCCGAGCCGACGAGCGAGGCAAAACCGGCGGTCGCGCCGTCGACGGTCAGCAGGGCGAGCACGTCGCGCCCCGAGGCGACGCCGTCGAGCAGCCGGTCCAGCAGCGGCTCGACCTCGTCCGGGGTGACCGGGGGGACGAAGCCGACGGCGCCGCCGGCGTTGCTCACGTCGGTCCAGCAGGCGAGCAGTTCCTTGCGGAGGACGGCGTCGACGGCGGTCACGGCACGGACCTCGGCTACGGGCACTCCCCTATCGTGCCGCCCGGCCCCGGGGGCCCGCGCACGACCTGCTGGTGCGGGTCCCGTGACCGGTCCACCCTTCCGGCATGACAGACCTGCCTCTGTCACTGGCGGCCTCGGCCGACGACCTGGAGCACCGGGCCGGTTTCGACCCGGGCTTCCTCGGTGTCGACGTCCCCATGCCCGGCCTGACCGGTGACCTGCCGACGATGACCCTGGACTACACGCACTACAGCGTGCTGTTCCGTCCCGACCGTCGGCTGGCGGCCGTGACGGCGGTGGACATGGATGGCGCCCACCTGTTCCAGATCGACCGCGAGGGCATCCCATGGGCGCTGGACCCCCGCCTCGCGCCCGAGCTGCAGACCGGGCCGGCCGTGTACGTGCGCAACGACCTCGACCGGGGCCACCTGGTCCGGCGGGCCTCGTCGTGCTGGGGTGCCGACCTGGCGGAGGCGGAGCAGGGCAACGTCGAGACCTTCTTCTACCCGAACGCCGCGCCGCAGGCCGCCCTGTTCAACCAGGGTCACAAGCTCTGGCTCGGCCTCGAGGACTACCTGGAGGAGCACGCCGCCACCTACGACCAGAAGCTGGTCGTGCTCGCCGGGCCGGTGCTGGACCCGGCCGATCCGCCCTACCGCGGCGTGCAGATCCCGCTGCGGTTCTGGAAGGTCGTCGCCTTCCTCCAGGACGGCGCCCTGGCCGCCACGGGCTATCTGCTCGACCAGTCGCCGCTGGTCTCCCACGAGGAGGCGGCCGCCGCGGAGGGTCCCCCGCCGCTGGGCGCCTACCGCACGTTCCAGGTGCCGATCGCGTCGATCGCCACGCTCACCGGCGTGCTGCTGGACCAGCTCACCGCGGTCGACCAGCTGCACGCCCCGGCCGCGGTGGCGACCGCCCTCCCGCCGGCCCCGGGCCGGACCGGGCCCGGCTGGGTGGAGCTGCACGCCCTGGACGACGTCCGGTTCGCGGCCTGACCTCGTGATGGGCAAGCTGTTGCCCCGCGGCGAGGGCCCTCGTCGACCGATGGCGGCTCGAGGACTGACCAACGTGAGGAGAACGTCGTGCGGATCAACCTGGCAAGCGTGCACGTCGACGACCAGGAGAAGGCGCTGCGGTTCTACACCGACGTGCTCGGCTTCGTGAAGAAGGCCGATGTCCCGCTCGGTGAGTTCCGGTGGCTGACGGTCGTCTCGCCGGAGGAGCCCGACGGGGTCGAGCTCGTCCTGGAGCCCAGCGATCACCCCGCCGTCGGCCCCTACAAGGAGGCCCTGGTCAGCGACGGGATCCCGTTCACCTCGTTCGCGGTCGCTGACGTGCATGCCGAGTTCGACCGGCTGAAGGGACTCGGGGTCACCTTCACCCAGGAGCCCACGGAGATGGGTCCGGTGACCACCGCCGTCCTCGACGACACCTGCGGCAACCTGATCCAGCTCGCCCAGCTCGCCGGCCGGTAGCCCTGCTGGAATTCCGGCGACACCCGACGGCCGGCACCGGACAATCCGCGGCGTGCACATCCGCCGCGAGCAGCCCGCCGACCACGACGCCGTCCGGGCGGTCCACCGCGCGGCGTTCGGCGGTCCCGGCCGCGACGCCGGCGTCGAGGTGGCGGAGGCGCGCCTGACCGACGAGCTGCGCGAGGACGCCGGCTTCCTGCCGCACCTCTCGCTGGTCGCCGTCGTCGCCGACGCCGTCGTCGGGCACGTTCTCGCCACCCGGGGCTGGCTCGAGCCCCTCGGCGTCCCGGTGCTCGGCCTGGGGCCGCTGGGCGTCGTCCCGACCGCGCAGCGACGTGGCGCCGGGACGGCGCTGGTGCACGCGCTGGTCGCCGTCGCCGAGGCCTGCGAGGAGCGGCTGGTCGCCCTCCTGGGGGCGCCGGAGTACTACGGCCGGTTCGACTTCCGCCCCGCGACCGAGCTGGGCGTCACGCCACCGGAGACGCGCTGGGGTGCGCATTTCCAGGCCCGCCGGCTCACCGGACCGCCGGTGCGCGGGACCTTCCGCTACGCCGACCCGTTCGCCCGCCTGTGACGCGCCGCCTCAGCGACGGCGGGTCGGCGGCTCGCCGGCCGCCCGGGCCGCGGCCGCCTGCGCGGGGTCGTAGGCGCAGGCGTCCTTGACGTCGGCGACCGGATTCGTCGTCGGCGGCGCGCCGGACGGGGTCGCCGACGTGCTGGGCGACCCGGTGGACGGCGCCGCGCTGCTGCTCGAGGCACCGGCGGACGACGCCGTGGCGGGCGCGGGTGACAGCGCGTCGGCCACGATGCGGCGGATCTTGTCGTAGTCGGGGTAGGCGGGGTTGATCAGGCTCTGGTCGAACACGACGCTGCGGATCGAGGCGTCCTTCACCCGGAAGGCCAGGTCGACGAAGTCGTTGAGCGCCGACTGCGGGATGTCGGTGCTGACGGTGTCCTTCGTCGTTGCCGCCAGCTCCTGGTACTGGCGCAGCAGGGTGACCGGGTCGGCCGCCTCGACGATGGCCTTGATCGCACACCGCTGCCGCGCCATGCGCAGGTAGTCGGTGAGGCCGTAGCGGCCGCGCGTGAAGTCGAGGGCGCGGGCACCGTTCATGTGCTGATCCGGCCCGGGCGCGATGTAGGCGTCGGGCAGGATCTTGAGGGTGGGCTCGCCGCCGATCGGCACGTAGTAGTTGACGTTGACGGTGATGCCACCGAGCGCGTCGACCAGCCGGCTGAAGCCCGCCAGGTTGACCAGCACGTAGTAGTCGATGTGCAGGCCGGTGGCCTCACCCACGCCCAGTTTGAGGAAGTCGGCGCCCGGGTTGTCGGTGGGGCCGAGGATGCCGGGGTGCGCCGCGGGCCCGTTGCGGTACACGGCGTTGAGCAGGCTCTCGTCCTCCGCGCCGTCCTCGAAGCCGTTCGGATAGGCCGTGGCGAGCGGGCTGCCGGCCGGGAACGGCAGGTTCTCCAGGTTCCGGGGCAGGCTGATCAGTGTCGTGTCGCCGGTGTGGGTGTCGATGCTGGCGACGATCACGGTGTCGGTGCGCACGCCCTCGCGGCCGACGCCGCCGTCGCCACCCAGCAGCAGCACGTTGAGCCGCGGCTTGCCGACGAACGGGTCGGGCTTGTCGACGACGGTGGCCGACTTGCCGCCGTCGAAGACGCCGGCGATCAGGTCGCGCTGGACCAGCGCGAGCCGGCCGACCTCGACCGCCGGCGCGGCGACGGCCAGCACCAGCAGCAGGACCAGGACGCCGCCGAGCACGTGCCGCCCGCGGGAGGTGTGGGCCGGCAGGAGCGAGCGGTAGCTCGCGATGATCACCACGATCCAGAGCAGGGCGATCAGCCCCGCGCCGCCGACGATCCACAGCAGCCGGTCGGTGTCGACGGCGGCACGGACGAGGGCCCGCTGACCGGCCATGAGCACCCAGACGCCGCCGGCGACGAGGAGCAGGAACACGACGAGGACGACGGCGCCGGTCTTGCGGCGACCGGCGGCCAGCAGTCCGGTACCCGGCACGACGGCGCCGGCGACGGTCCAGCCCAGCGCGGACCCGAAGCCGCGCTCACGACGCCGCTGGGAACCGACCGGTCGGGAGACTGCGGGATCTTCGTCGTCGATGGACGTCGAGCCGGCGCTCACGCGCCTTCCGCCACTCGGCGCTGACCGGTCATCCGGCCATGATCGCACCGTTGCGCCGGTGGGGCCGCCGATCACGGTCCCGGGCGGCGAGAACCCCCCGATCCGGGGACAGCGACGCGGCTCTCCGGTCTCGGCCGCCCGTCGCCGTCCCTGGTTACGGAGGCGTAGGTTTCGGCACACAGGTCGAGCCGCCCCCGGAGGTCGCGATGTCCCAGACGAACCCGCACAGCGCCGTCCTCATCGAGCTGGAGCCGGTGGTCGCCCAGAACCTCGACCGGCACCTGTCCATCGCCAAGGAATGGCATCCGCACGACTACGTGCCGTGGGACGAGGGTCGCAACTTCGCCTTCCTCGGCGGCGAGGACTGGTCGCCCGAGCAGTCGCGGCTCGACGAGACGGCGAAGGCCGCGATGTTCGTCAACCTGCTGACCGAGGACAACCTGCCCAGCTACCACCGGGAGATCGCCACCCGGTTCGGCCGCGACGGCGCGTGGGGCACGTGGGTCGGCCGCTGGACGGCGGAGGAGAACCGGCACGGGGTGGCGCTGCGCGACTACCTCGTCGTCACCCGCGGGGTCGACCCGGTGGCGCTCGAGCGGGCCCGGATGGACTACATGGTCATGGGCTACGACTCCGGCGACAAGACACCGCTGGAGGCGCTCGCCTACGTCTCCTTCCAGGAGCTGGCCACGCGCGTCTCGCACCGCAACACCGGCCGCGCCACCGGCGACCCGATCGCGGACAAGCTGCTCGCCCGCATCGCCACCGACGAGAACCTGCACATGGTCTTCTACCGGAACCTCATGGGGGCCGCCTTCGACATCGACCCCGATCTCGCGATGCGGGCGGTGACCACCGAGGTGGTCGGCTTCGAGATGCCGGGCGCCACCATGGCCGGCTTCCGGAAGAACTCGATGCTCATCGCGAAGGCCGGCATCTACGACCTGCGCCTGCACTACGACGAGGTCGTCAGCCCGGTGCTGCGCGCGTGGAAGGTGTTCGAGCGCACCGACCTCGGGCCCGCGGGGGAGCAGGCGCGCGAGGAGCTGGCGCAGTTCCTCACCGGCCTCGACGCCGCGGCGACGAAGTTCGTGGACAGCCGCGAGCGCGCCCGCGCCCGCGCCGCGGCCCGCGGTGAGGTCGCCGTCCAGGTCTGAGCGCGCGCGGCCAAGGCGCACGTTGCTCTGGAACGTCCCCGTCGGTCAGACCTCCGGGTCGGACCCGAGCTCCCGTACCTCTTGCGCACAGCGGCAGGCGGCGGCGAGCTTGGCGGCCCATTCCAGCGCCTCTTCGCGGGAGGACACATCGACGACCGAGAACCCGCCGACTACTGCCTTGGTCTCCGGGTACGGGCCGTCGACGACCGTCCCGTCGGTGGCCACGACGCTCGCCCTCTGGCGTTCCACTCCGCCGCCGAAGACCCACACGCCTGCGTCCTTGGCCTGCTCGACCACATCGTGCGCGGCCTTCGCCACGTCGGGCAGGTCCTCCTCGGGGAAGGTCATCGCGCCGTCATCGAACGAGATCAGGTACCGCGTCATCACATTCCTCCTTGTCCGAGCGCTTGTCCGAGCGGCCCCTGCCGCCGGTCACCCCTTCCATGACCAGCACTGTCCCCCGAACTCATCGCTGCCACGGCCGCGAGTGGTCCAACGCGTGCGTGCGAGGACCCGGGGGGCAGGGGGTCCTCTTCCTCTCCGCTCTCGTAGGGTCGGTGGCCGTGCGCTTGGCTACCTGGAACGTCAACTCCATCCGCAGCAGAGCCGACCGGGTGGCGGCCTGGCTGGAGCGCAGCGACGTCGACGTCGTGGCCCTGCAGGAGACCAAGTGCCGGGACGACCAGTTCCCGGAGATGATGTTCAACGCCCTCGGCTACGAGGTCGCGCACGTCGGCCACTCGCAGTGGAACGGCGTCGCGATCCTGTCCCGCGTCGGTATCGAGGACGTCCAGATCGGCTTCCCCGGCATGCCGTCCTGGGCGGCGAAGGAGGGTCTGGACCCCGCGCCCGAGGCGCGGGCGCTGGGCGCGACGTGCGGCGGCGTCCGGGTGTGGAGCCTGTACGTGCCGAACGGCCGCACGCTCGCCGATCCGCACTACCGGTACAAGCTCGACTGGCTCGCGGCACTCCGGACGACGGCGGCCGGCTGGCTGGCCGAGGACCCGGGGGCCCCCGTCGCCCTGGTCGGCGACTGGAACATCGCCCCGCAGGACGACGACGTGTGGGACATGAGCGTCTTCACCCACTCCACGCACGTCTCGGAGCCGGAACGGGCGGCGTTCCGCGGGATCGTCGACGCGGGGTACTCCGACGTCGTCCGGCCGCTGGCGCCCGGCCCCGGCGTCTACACGTACTGGGACTACACGCAGCTGCGCTTCCCCCGCCGCGAGGGCATGCGGATCGACTTCGTGCTGGGCTCCCCCGCGCTCGCCGGCCGGGTGTCGGGCGCCGTGATCGACCGCGAGGAGCGCAAAGGCAAGGGCGCCAGCGACCACGCCCCCGTGATCGTCGATCTCACCGACTGACCCGCGCTTTATCCCACTAAAGCTCGGTGCTTTATCGCGATAAGGCTCGGTGCTTTATCCCACTAAAGCCCGGTTCTGGTCAGGCGCCGGGGCGGACGGCGCCGATGTATTCGTAGCCGTAGCGCATCGCGGTGACGTGCACCCGCTCGCCGCTCTCCGGCGCCTCGATCATCTGCCCGCCCCCGAGGTACATGGCCACGTGGTGGATCGTGGCGGGATCGCTCGGGTCGGTCGCGTAGAACACCAGGTCGCCCGGCCGGAGACGGGACACCTTCGGAAGGGCCGCGTACTGGTCGGCGGCGACCCGCGGGATGCCGATCCCGGCCTGGGCATAGGCGTAGCGGGTCAGGCCCGAGCAGTCGAAGCCGACCACGCCGACGTCGGGCCCCCAGCCCTCGCTGGGCCCGTGCAGCGATCCGCCGCCCCACGCATACATCTGGCCGACGTACCGCAGGGCCGCGCCGATGGCGGTCCGCGCCGCCGCCGTACTCCCCCGGCCGCTGCTGGTCCGGGTGACCACCGCGCGGCTCGATGCCGAGGCCGCAGCGGCGCGGGCGGCGGCCTGTCGCCGCTCGTAGGCGACCGCGGCCGCGCGGGCGCCCTGCAGGCCGAGCAGGGTCTGCTGCGCGGTCTGCAGCCTCGCCCGCAGCGCGGTCTGCTGGACCTTCAGCGCGCTGTTCTGCTGCCGGGCGCGGAGCTCGAGGTTCGTCGCGGTGGTGAGCGCGGCCCCGGCCAGCTGCTTGACCGCGGCGGCCGTGCCCAGCGCGACGGTGGCGGCGGCGCCGGCGTCCGCGGCCCGCTGCTCGGCGGCGGTCATCTCGGCCAGGACGTCGGTGCGGTGGGCATTGGCGGCTGCCAGCAGTGCCGTGCGCTCCAGCAGCTGCGCCGGGCCGTCGGCGGTGAGCGCCGCGGCGAACCCGGGGCTGGTGCTGCCCTCGACGTAGGTGCTGCGGGCGAACGCGGCCACCTTCGCCTGGGCGTCGGCCCGGGCGGCCTGAGCACGGCGGGCGGCGTACTGCGCCTGCTCGGCGGCTGCCTGCGCGCGCTGGTAGTCGGCCTGGGTCGCCTCGAACCTGCCCAGCGCGATGTTGGCCACGGCCTCCGCGTGGCCGGCCTGGCTCTCCGCGGTGGCCAGCTGCGCGGCGATCCTGCCGACCTGCGCAGCGGCGTCCCCGGCCGCCTTCTGCGCGGCGCTGATCTGCCCGTCACTGGGGTTCACGCCCGTCGCCCGGGCGGCGCCGGGTGCTGCGAGCAGGCAGGCAATGGCCAGGACGGCGGTCACGGCACCCCGCCCCAGGCGCCGCGGAAATTGTTGAATGGCCACCGAACTCCCTGACATCTTCACGAGCATTTCCGGCGCATCGGCGCCACCCCGAAAGAGTGACGGGTGGGACTGGGGAAACGCCAGAGGTAGCAGACCGGAGTAGTGCAACCGTGACCGGAGAGAATGGTCATCGACCCATTCCTGCCGCCATGTCGACAACTTTGTCGAGGGTCGCCGATCAGCCGTTCCGGAAGAACACATGGCGGGGCAGATTCCGGTCGCAGGCCGACCAGTAGCCTGGCGTCCCGTGCTCGTCCTGCTGCCCCCCTCGGAGACCAAGCACCCGGGCGGCGACGGCGCGCCGCTCGACCTGGCCGCGCTGACGGCGCCCGAACTGACGCCGGTGCGCACGACGATCGCCGAGGCGCTGGTCACCCTCGCCGGCGACGTGCCGGCCGCGCGCGCCGCGCTGGGCCTCTCCCCGAAACAGGACGACGAGATCGCCCGGAACGCCGCCCTCCGGACCGGCGGCACCCTTCCCGCGCTGCAGCGCTACACCGGCGTGCTCTACGACGCGCTGGACGTCGCCTCGATGACGCGGGCCCAGCGGGCGCGGGCGGCGCGCCGGCTGGCCGTCGGGTCGGCGCTGTTCGGCCTGGTCGGTGGCGACGACCCGATCCCGGCCTACCGGCTGTCGGCGGGCTCGGCGCTGCCCGGGCTGCCGACGCTGCGGGCGATGTGGAAGCCGGCGCTCTCCCCCGTGCTGGCCGGCGTCCAGGGTCTGGTCGTCGACCTGCGCAGCGGCTCCTACGCGGCGCTCGCTCCGGTGCCCGGCGCGGTCACGGTGCAGGTCCTCAGCGAGCGCCCCGACGGCACGCGCGCCGTCGTCAGCCACTTCAACAAGGCACACAAGGGCCGGCTCGCGCGCCTGCTGGCCACCACCACGGCCGAGCCGGACGACGTCGTGCGGCTGCGCGCCCTGCTCCGGCGGGCAGGGTTGCACGTGGAACATGACGGTGGCACCGGTCTCACCCTCGTCGTCCCTGCGGGGGCGGTGCACGGCTGACCAGCCGCACATGCGGGAGCCGGAAAGAGGTTCTCGGCACACATGGTTGCGTGCAACCGAGCAGCCGTGACATAACTGCGGTCGAACCGAGCGCGCTCGAACATTCTGGCGGCCGCTCGAACACCCCGGCGGAACGCCGGCAGAAGGGCTTCGGTGGACCCCTCCACGGACCGGACGACCGTCGACGACCAGGGCCTCGGCGCACGTTCGGCAGTAGTGCTGCGCCAGGACCCGCCCCGGGCACAGGAGACCCGTCGTCTCCGCCCGCGCGGCGACGACTCGGCGGGCCTCGACCGCCTGGCCGAGCTGGCCGAGCTGGCCGCCAGCTTGCTCGGCGCCGGTTCGGCGCAGATCTCGCTGCTCGACCAGGTGCAGGTCGTGGCCGGGGGCGCGGGGCTGGCGCCGGGGGCCGTGGGCAGCACCGGCCCGCTCGAGGAGTCCCTCTGCACGGTGACCGCGGCCCGCGGGAGGCCGCTGGTCGTCGCCGACGCGCGTACCGACGCCCGGGTCAGCAACCTCCCTCCGGTGCGGTCGGGTGCGGTCGCCTCCTACCTGGGCACGCCGCTGATCAGCCCGAACGGGCACGTCGTCGGGGCACTGTGCGTGTTCGACCGGGCCCCGCGGACGTGGTCCGAGGCCGACGTCGCGATCCTTGCCCGGCTGGCCGGTCCGGTCATCACCGAACTCGAGCTCTCCGCGCAGGCCCGCGATCACAGCGACGACCGGCTGCGCTGGGAGCTCGCCGTCGACGCGGCCGAGATCGGCACGTTCGACTGGGACCTCGTCACCGGTCACCTGGCCTGGGACGACCGGCTGCTCGCGATGTTCGGCCTCGAGCCCGCAACCTTCGACCAGAGCATCGACGCCTTCCGGAAGCGGCTGCACCCCGACGACGCGCGGCGGGTGGAGGAGATCCTGCAGAACTGCATCGCAGCGTGCAGTGACTACGACGCCGAGTACCGCGTCGTCCGGCCGGACGGGGAGACCCGGTGGATGCATGCCCGCGGTCAGGTCCTCTGCGGCGCCGACGGCACGCCCGAGCGGCTCCTGGGCGCTGCGTACGACACGACGGGGACCCGCGAGGCGGCCTCCCACGTGACGCGAGTGCTCGAGGCAATGCCCGCCGGCTTCTACAGCCTGGACTACGACTGGCGCTTCACCCACGTCAACGCGGAGGCGGAGCGGCTGCTGGGGAGGACCCGGGACGAGTTGCTCGGCCGGGTCGTCTGGGACGAGTTCCCGGATGCGCTGGAGAGCGCCTTCGAGAACCACCTCCGCAGCGCCGTCGCGACCGGGAAGCCCGTCGCCTTCGACGCGTACTACCCCGCCCCGCTGGACGCCTGGTACGAACTGCGCGCATGGCCCAGCCCGGACGGCCTGTCGGTCTACTTCCTCGACGTCACCGAGCGCCGGCGCGTCCAGCTCCAGGCGGAGCGCTCGGCCCAGCGGCTGGCCGTCCTCGCGAAGGTCAGCGCCGAGATGGCGGGCCGGCTCGACGCCCAGGAGGCGATCGCCCACCTGCCCGAGCTGGTGGTGCCCGCGCTGGCCGAGTTCTGCATCGTCACCCTGGTCGACCCCGATGGCCGCCCCCGCGACGTCGGCTCGTGGCACGTCGACCCGGCCCTGCGGGAGTCCGTGCAGCGGTACGCCGGGATGCGGCTCGAGCAGCTGGCCGCCGGCTCACCGGTCGCCCGCGCCCTGCAGACCGGCGAGGCCGTCCGGGCCAGCGGGGACGACGTCCTGGGCGTGCTCGGCCCGGGCGAGGCGCGGGGCCTGCTCGGGAGCCTGGCGCCGCGTTTCACCGCGGTGCTGCCGCTGCGCGGCCGCGGCCGCACCCTCGGCCTGCTGACCCTCTACTTCGGCGCCGGGCCGGGTCCCGACGAGGAGGACCTGGCCACGGCCCAGGACGTCGCCGACCGCGCCGGCCTGGCACTGGACAACGCCCGGCTGTACAGCACGCAGCGACAGCTGGCCGAGGGCCTGCAGCGCAGCCTGCTCACCGAGCCGCCGGAACCCGACCACGCCGAGATCGCGGTGCGGTACCTGCCGGCGACGGAGGCCGCGCGCGTGGGCGGTGACTGGTACGACGCCTTTCTGCAGCCCGGCGGGACGACGATGCTCGTGATCGGCGACGTCGTCGGGCACGACACCGAGGCCGCGGCCGCCATGGGCCAGCTGCGGGGACTGCTGCGCGGCATCGCCACCTACAGCGACGCCGGGCCGGGCGAGGTGCTGCGCGGCCTGGACGTCTCCATGGCCGTGCTGCAGACCAACACGCTGGCCACCGCCGCCGTCGCCCGCTTCGAGCAGACGCTCGACGAGCTCGACGAGGGCGTCACCCGCATGCGGTGGGCCAACGCCGGGCACCTGCCGCCCCTGGTGGTCAACCCCGACGGCAGCGTGGCCGAGCTGGCCTCCTGGCGCGGCGACCTCCTGCTCGGCGTAGACCCGGAGGCCCGGCGTCGCGAATCGGTGGTCACCCTCGGCCGCGGCTCGACGGTGCTGCTCTACACCGACGGCCTCATCGAGCGCCGCGACGCCGATCTGGACACCGGCATGGTCCGGCTGCGCGCGGCGCTGGCGGAGCTGGCCGAGCTCCCGCTGGACGAGCTGCTCGACGAACTGCTCGAGCGGCTGGTCGAGGGCCGGCCCGAGGACGACGTCGCGCTGGTCGCCGTCCGGCTGCACCGCCAGGACCTCCCGCGGCCGCCCGAGGCCGGCCCGGTGGTCGTGCCGCCCATCGTGCCCCCGGAGCCGCGCCGCGGCTGACCGCCCCGGTCAGGCGCGGTCGCGGCGGACGGTCGCCTTGCGGCCCTTGATCATCGTGGCGCGCAGCGCGCTGACGACGTCGTCGGCGGCCGACTCGGGCACCTCCACCAGGGCGAACTTCTGGTGGATCTCGATGCTGCCGATGTCGCGGCCGCCCAGGTCGGTCTCGCCGGTGATGGCGCCGACCAGGTCGCCCGGCCGGATGCCGGCGTCGCGGCCCGCGCCGACGAACAGCCGGGCCACCGGACCGCCGGAGGACCGACCGCCCCGGCCGGCCCCGCGGCCGTCCGGTCCCCGGGTCGCCGGGCGGGCGGCCCCGGTGCGGTCGGGCCGGTCGGGCCGGAAGCCCACCTGCGGAATCTCCTCGTCGTCGTCGGTCGCGCCGCCGGCCTCGTGGGCCAGCTTCACCGCGGCGAGCGCCACCTCGAACAGGTCGAACTCGTCGGTGAGCGTCTCGACGACCACCCGGAAGCGGTCCAGCTCCTCCTCGAGCAGGGTCTCGCGCAGCGCCGCGCGGGTCAGCTCGAGGCGACGGGTCCGCAGGTCGGCGACCGTCGGCACCTTCTCGACGGCGATCGGCGCGCCCGAGACGCGCTCGATGGTCTTGAGCTGGCGGTGCTCGCGCGGCTCGGCCAGCGTGATCGCGACACCCTCGCGCCCGGCCCGGCCCACGCGCCCGATGCGGTGCACGTAGGCCTCCGGTGCCGACGGCACGTCGTAGTTGACGACGTGGGTGAGCTGGTCGATGTCGAGCCCACGGGCGGCGACGTCGGTGGCGACCAGCAGGTCCGCCGTCCCGGCGCGCAGCCGCCCCATCACGCGGTCGCGCTGCTCCTGGCTCATGCCGCCGTGCAGCGCCTCGGCGCGGTACCCGCGGCCGTTGAGCGTCTCGGTGAGGGAGTCGACCTCCTCCCTGGTGCGGCAGAAGACGATCGCGGCCGTGGGTGCCTCGACGTCGAGGATGCGGCCGAGTGCGGCCGGCTTGGCCGCGCGGGGCACGACGTAGGCGGTCTGCCGGACCCGCGGTGCCTCACCCGGCTCGGTGCGCTCGCGGCCGAGGCTGATCCGCACCGGGTCACTGAGGTGGCGGCGGGCCAGCGAGTCGAGCCGGCGCGGCATCGTCGCCGAGAACAGCACGGTCTGCCGCTGCTCGGGGGTCTCGCCCAGCAGCGACTCGAGGTCGTCGGCGAACCCCATGTCGAGCATCTCGTCGGCCTCGTCGAGCACGACGGTGACGACCTCGCCCAGCCGCAGCGATCCGCGGTTGACCAGGTCCAGCGCCCGGCCCGGCGTGGCGACGACGACGTCCACACCGCCCTCCAGCGCGCGCAGCTGCCGGACGATCGGGGCACCGCCGTAGACCGGCAGCACGCGGGCGCCGAGCTCGCGGCCGTAGCGGTGCAGCGCCTCCGACACCTGGACGGCGAGCTCGCGGGTGGGCACGAGGACCAGCGCGGACGGTGCCGCGGCCCGGCCACCGGCGGTCAGCCGCTGCAGCACCGGCAGCGCGAAGGCCGCGGTCTTGCCCGTGCCGGTGGCCGCCTGGCCCAGGAGGTCCCGGCCCGCGATGAGCGGCGGGATTGCCTCCCGCTGGATCGGCGTGGGCTCCTCGTAGCCGAGGGCCGCGAGCGCGCTCAGCAACTCCGGCCGCAGGCCCAGGTCCTCGAACGTGCCGCCGCCCTCGTCGTCCGAACCGATGCCCGTGTCCTGCCCTGCGCCGTCGCTCACCGGTCCATGGTCCCCGGGCGGTCGCCGTCGCCACCGGGCGGGGCCATTGGTGGCACGTGGGACGCTCGTTCTGTGACCGATCTCTGCTTCCTGCCCGCGACCGAACTCGCCGCAATGCTGCGTGCCCGCGAGATCTCCGCCCGCGAGCTGCTCGATGCCTCGCTCGACCGGATCGAGCGGCTGAATCCGGCGGTCAACGCCGTCGTCACGCTGGACGCCGAGGGCGCCCGGGCCGCCGCGGACGCCGCCGACGCCGCCCTGGCCGCGGGCCGCCCGGTCGGCCCGCTGCACGGCCTGCCGGTGGCGCACAAGGACACGCACGCCACCGGCGGCATGCGGACGACGTGGGGCTCACCGCTGCACCCGAACACCGTGCCGGCCCGCGACGAGCTGGTGGTCGCCCGGCTGAAGGCGGCCGGGGCGATCCGCGTCGGCAAGACCAACGTGCCCGAGTTCGCCGCTGGGTCGCACACCTTCAACCCGCTGTTCGGCGCGACCCACAACCCCTACCGGCACGGACTGTCGGCCGGGGGCTCGTCGGGCGGGGCGGCCGCGGCGCTGGCCGCCGGCATGGTGCCGCTCGCCGAGGGCAGCGACATGGGTGGCTCGTTGCGCAACCCGGCCGGTTTCTGCAACGTCGTCGGGCTGCGTCCCACCCCGGGCCGGGTGCCGACCTGGCCGTCGCCGATGGGCTGGTCGCAGCTGTCGGTGCAGGGGCCGATGGGCCGCACGGTGGCCGACGTCGCGCTGCAGCTGTCGGTGCTGGCCGGCCCCGACCGCCGGGTGCCGATCGCCCTCGACGACGACGGCGCCGGGTTCGCCGCGCCACTGCCCGAGTCGCTGGCCGGGCTCCGGGTGGCCTGGGCGCCGGATCTCGGCGGCCGGGTGACGGTGGATCCGGCCATCAGCTCGGTGCTGGCGTCGTCCGTGGGGGTGTTCGAGGGGCTCGGCGCGCACGTCGAGGCGACCTGCCCCGACCTCTCCGGCGCCGACGAGGTGTTCGGGACCCTGCGGGCGTGGGTGTTCGACGCGAACTTCGGCGAGCTGATCCGGAAGTACCCGGACCAGGTGAAGCAGTCGATCCAGTGGAACGCGGCGAAGGGCGCCGAGCTCACCGGCTCCGACGTCTCGCGGG
>Ga0308173_10000801_pt1 | contig 14423 bp, 12 predicted proteins | sample PhyPR1_FD_203716 | JGI IMG/M metagenome (GOLD analysis project Ga0308173, IMG submission 203716) | Soil microbial communities from UC Gill Tract Community Farm, Albany, California, United States - DLSLS.P.R1 | ecosystem: Environmental > Terrestrial > Soil > Agricultural land | place: USA...
CGGCCTTCTAAGCCGTAGGTCACACGTTCGAATCGTGTAGGGCGGGCCAATTGCACTGAAGGGTTACGCGATGCGTAGCCCTTTGTCGTTTATGGAAAGCCTCAATCCGGATAATAAGCGTTCCTAACTATAATCATAGAACCACGCATCAATCGTCAGACCATAAGCGCGCTGACTGGAGCACTTTGTGCCCGTCCTGTTGCAAGAGCGCAGCCTTCGGCGCGCGAAGCGGCATGCAGCCACGCATCGTCGCGAACGAACCGCCTCATCTTCCATCAACGTTGCTCGAAACCGGTGCGCGCATGCTTCATTGCAGCGCGCCATGCACCGAATGAATCCGCGAAAGAGGGCGAATGAACAATCGGGCATACGAAACCAGCGCAGCTCAATGCGCGGTATGGAACCGCAAGCAGATGCGCCTCGAGTCCGATGCGCGGCGCGTGCTCATCGCAACGACGGAGCGCGCGCTCGGCGAGTCGCTCGTGTCGCTATTCGAACTTAAGGGCTTTCCGGCGCGATTCGTGGCCGACGTGTCGCCGCTCAGGAACAGCGTCAGCGAATGGCGTCCGCATGTGATGTTCGTCGATACGCGCATCGCCGGATGCGGCAACTATGCGCTCGTGCGTGAACTGCGGGCGGATCACGATGACGACGCGAACCGCCTCGTCATCGCCATGAGCGGCTTTCTGCCCGCCGAGCCGCTTGCGGCGCTCAGGCAAGCGGGCTACGACGGCCATTGCCGCCGGCCGTGCCCGGTATGGCAAATGACCGATATTCTCGACGAGTTCTTCGCGTGTCACCTCGTGCGATAGATGGCGCGATGCATCCGCCGGAAACGGAAAAGACAACGGGCCGCATCGTCGAGATAGCGGCCCGTGCGGGTATGGGCAAGACTGCGCTTACTGCGCGAAGTCGAGCGCGTTCGTCAGATCACCCATCGGCTTGCCGCCGTTGGCGGTGAGCCCGGCGTCGCGAGCAGCGAGTCCCGGCAGCGTCGGCAGCGTGAAGCGCTTCGTGATGAAGCGCAGGATCGACGTCGTATCGTATTGCGTGTGATCGACGAAACTCTTCTTTGCATACGGCGACACGATGAGCGCCGGAATGCGCGTGCCGGGACCCCAGCGGTCGCCCTTCGGCGGCGCGACGTGATCCCAGAAGCCGCCGTTCTCGTCATACGTCACGACGACGACCATGTTCTTCCACTGCGGACTGTTCTGCAGATGCGTGATGAGGTCAGCGATGTGCTGATCGCCCGATGCGACATCCGTATAGCCCGCGTGTTCGTTCAGGTTACCCTGCGGCTTGTAGAACGAGACTTGCGGCAGCGTGCCCGCGTCGATGGCCTTGATGAATTCCGAGCCGTTCGTGCCGCCATCGAGCAAATGCTGCGCGCGATTGGCCGTGCCCGGGGCGAGATCCGCGAAGTAGTTGAACGGCTGATGGTGCGTCTGGAAGTTCGGCACCGTATTCGGTGCGCCGCCGATCACCGAGCGGTTCTGCAGCGCCGCGCCCCACGATCCGCCATACCACGCCCAGGTTACGCCCGCGTTGTTCAGCAGGTCGCCGATATGCTGCTGCGTCTGGGGCGGCAGCGTGTTCGGCTGGCTCGGGTCCGCGAGCGCCGCGTCGCCGCCAGAGGCGGGCGCATTGCCGCTCGGCTGATACGGCGGCTGCATCGTGTTGATGGCGTAGAAGTCCGGCGTCAGGTTGCCCGAATTGACGAACTTCGGCGCGCCGGCGAGCGCGGATGCAGGGCTATTCGATGCCAGCGTCAGCGACACGCCATCCGCGTTCACCACGGAGATCGAGCCCTTCGCGACGCTCTTGTCCGCGTTCGGATACGTCGGCGTACACGCGCAGACGAGCCACTGGTGGTTCAGGAACGAGCCGCCGAACGCGCCCATGAAGAAGTTGTCCGCGAGCGTATATTGCTGCGCCACCTTCCACAGCGGCAGCTTCGCGGGCGGCGTGCTGTAGTGCGCCATCACGAGGCCGCCCGAATCGGCCCAGGCGGCGAACTTGTCGTTCTTGCCGCCGTCGATCTGCATCTGGTTCTCGTAGAAGCGGTGATACAGGTCGCGCGTCGTCACGGACAGCGGCGTGTTGAAACCGCTGGCATCGTCGATGGCGAAGGGCGCGTTCGGCAGATTCGCCGTCATCGCTTCGCCGATAGCGGGCGTCACGCCGGTCGCCGTCAGGCCGCCCCAGATTTTCGGCAGCGTCGGCAGGACGCTGCCATCGCGGTCGAGCTGCTGCGCGCTGGCCGCCGTCACGCTCTGCAAGCCATTCGCGCCGGGAAACGCGCCGTAGAGGTTGTCGAAGCTGCGGTTCTCCGCGTAAATCACGACGACGTTCTTCACCGATGAAATGTCGCCGCTGCGATGATCGTCGCCGCCGCATGCGTACAGTCCGAATGCGAGCGCCGATGCGAGCGGCACTGCGCAAACGAGTTTCTTTTTCATTGAGGTCTCTTTTGTGTTGGGACCGGCGCATGACGTGAGCACGCGGGACGAGCGAGACCTTTGTCCGCCGGCGTGCGCAGTGTGGCAACGCTTCTTTACGTCCAGATGTAAAAGCGCTTTCGATTCCGTAATGTCACGTTAATAAACCTTGCATCGGGCCCGTCAGCGGCCGTCGCAGGGCTTGTCACATGTAAGACACATTCACCACTTACCCTCCGGCATCTTTCAATTCATCGTCACGTTCATGCCTTCGATGCGTCTGCCGTTCATCCTCTGCTCTCTCGCGCTGGCCGCGTTGTCCGCGACGATGAGCGGTTGCGACTCCCATGCAGCCGACGCACGCGCGAACGTCAACGTCACCCGGAATGCAGCGACGAATGCGGCGCCGCAAGCCCAGTCGCGCGCCGAAGTCTTCGCGCATGTGAAGCTGATCTCGTCGATCGGCGAGAAGCTGTTCATGGACCCATCGCTGTCGGGTTCGGGCAAGCTCGCGTGCGCGTCGTGCCATAGCCCGAGCCACGCGTTCGGCCCGCCCAATGCGCTGTCCGTGCAGCTCGGCGGCAGCGACCTGCATCAGCCGGGCTTCCGGGCGGTGCCGTCGCTCAGGTATCTGCAATCGGTGCCGCAGTTCGCCGAGCATTTCCACGATTCCGACGACGAAGGCGACGAAAGCGTCGATGCCGGCCCGACTGGCGGACTCACGTGGGACGGCCGCGTCGATCATGGCGCGGACCAGGCGCGCATTCCGCTGCTGTCGTCGTTCGAGATGGGCAGCACGCCCGCGAAAGTCGCGGAAGCGGTGAAGGCATCGCCGTATGCCGACGAATTCCGCCGCGCGTTCGGCGCCAATGTCTTCGATCACGACGACACGGTGTTCGCTTCGGTCCTTCAGTCGCTTGAAGCGTTCGAGCAGACGCCGCAGAAGTTCTATCCCTACACGAGCAAGTTCGATGCGTTCCTCGCGGGCCGCGCCAGGCTGAACGACGCAGAGCTGCACGGTCTCGAACTTTTCAACGACGAGAAGAAGGGCAATTGCGCGGCGTGCCACATCAGCCAGCGCGCAAAGGACGGCACGCCGCCGCAGTTCAGCGACTTCGGATTGATCGCGATAGGCGTGCCGCGTAATCGTGCGTTGCCGGTCAACAGGAATCCGAACTTTTACGACCTGGGCGCATGCGGTCCGGAACGTTCCGATCTGAAGGGCCGCAGTGAATTCTGCGGACTGTTCCGCACGCCGTCGTTGCGCAATGTCGCCACGCGCAAGACGTTTTTTCATAACGGCATCTATCACTCGCTCGATGAAGTCGTGCGCTTCTATGCCGAGCGCGATACGAATCCCGCAAAGTTTTATCCGGTATCGAAGAACGGCGCCGTCGCGAAGTTCGACGATCTGCCGCGCCGCTACCGGGACAATGTCAACACGGAGCCGCCGTTCGATCGCAAGCCAGGCGGCAAGCCCGCCCTCGACGAGGCCGAGATCGAGGATGTCGTCGCGTTCCTCAACACGCTCACGGACGGCTACGATCCGTCCAGGGACAAGGACGCGCAAAAGGGGACGGCGCTCCGGGACATGAAGTCCGCCGCAAACTGAGACACGGCGGGCGGCCATCGCGGCGCCTCATGCTATTCTCGTTGGACGCCTTTGCAACGAGGAGAAACTTCATGCCGATTCATCATCGAGCGTTCGCTCACGCCTGCATCCGGACGATCGCGGCCGCCACGCTCGCCGCCGTCAGTGCAGGCGCTTTTGCCGCCAATCTGGGCTTCCTGAACAACACGCCGATCAGCTACATGAAGCAGCGCGACTTGCAGGCGCTCAACAAGGCCGCGCAAACCGCGCTCAACACCAGGCAGGATGGCGAATCGCTCGACTGGAACAACCAGGGCACCGGCAATACCGTCGCGATCGACGGCACGGTGACGCCGCAGGGCACCTTCGAATCGGATGGCCTGAAGTGCCGCAAGATCACGCTCGTCGCGAACGCCAAGGGGCAGACGCAGACATGGACGCCGACCGCCTGCAAACAGGCCGACGGCAAGTGGGCGCTGAAAAAACGATGAGCGCGAGTGGAGTGTCCGCACGATGACCGGGCGCACCGTATCGTGCGGCGTGGTTATCCTGAACGCGCAGGGCGACGTGCTGCTGTGCCACGCGACCGAAACCTCGCATTGGGATGTTCCCAAGGGCCAGGCCGACCCGGGCGAAGACCCGCGCGATGCGGCCTTGCGCGAGCTGGTCGAGGAAACGGGCATCGTGCTGTCGCCCGAGCGCCTGACGCATCTGAAGGACCTGGGCCGCTTCGTCTACCGGCGCGACAAGGACCTGCATCTGTTCGCGGTGCGTGTTCGCGACGGCGAAGTGGATCTCGAAAACTGCGTGTGCGAATCGTTTTTCCCGCGCTACAGCGATGGCACCATGATTCCCGAGATGGACGCGTACCGCTGGGTGAGCCCGGTGGAAGTCGACCGCTTCGCGAGCCGCAGTCTGGCGCGGCTCTTCGAAACCACGATCTCGCTCGCCGAACTGCACGAGACGCTCGACTGAAGCGCGCGCCCTACTTGATCGCGCGGTCGTTCGGATCGGCGAAGAGCGCCTTCATCTCCGGCGACATCGGGAATTGCAGATTGATGCCGTCCGGCGGAATCGGCCGCATGAACCAGGCTTCGTAGAGTTTCGTCGCTTCGCCGGAGCGCTGCATGTTCGCGATCACGTCATCCACCAGGCGCTTGAACACGGGATCGCCTCTGCGCATCATGCAGCCGTAAGTTTCGTTGGCGAGCGATGCGCCCGTCACCATGTATTCGCGCCGCGCGGGGCCTTGCTCGGCGATCTGCCCGTAGAGCAGCGGGTCGTCCATTACGAAAGCGACCGCGCGATCGTTCTTCAGCGCCTCGAATGCCTGCGCATGATCCCGCGCGCTGATGATGCGCATGTTGAGCTTGCGCTCCATCGTCATCTGCCGAAGGATGCGCTCGTCCGAAGTGCCCGCGGTGGTCGAGACGGTCTTGTCGGCGAGATCGGCGTAATCGCGAATGCCCGACTTGCGCTTCACGGCCATGCGGATGCCGTACTGGAAGAAGCTGTTGGAGAACGCGACGAGCGGATCGCGTTCGGCGATATGCGCGGTCGAGCCGCATTCCAGATCGACCTGATTGTTGACGACATACGAAATGCGATTCGCGGACGTGACGACCACGTTCCGCACTGCGAGATTCGGCATGTTGAGCCGCCGCTTGACCTCGTCGACGACCTTCAGCGCGATGGCGTAGGAGTAGCCGGTGGGCTGCTGCCTGACCATGTACGAAAACGGAACCGACGATTCGCGCGCACCCAGCACGATGGCCCCGTTCTCCGCGATCTTGCGCAGGGTGGCCGAAGGCGGCATCTGATCGACCGCGGCTTGCGCCGAGGCAAGTTCCGCTGCGGTGGCGGCGTGGACGGGCGAGTAGAGGGGCGCGAAAAGTGGCGCGGAAAGGAGCGAGGAAGCGAGCAAGCGCGCCGCTGTCATCGCGTAAGGGATGCAACGTCTCCGCGCGTCACACGGCGCGGGCGATTGCGGCAGCTTCATTGATGTCCTCGTTGCGTTGCCTTGTGCACAGCGGTGCTGCCGTGCTTCTGCGCTCCATGCGATGCGAGTTGCAAAACCGGGCGCCGCATGGCCGTGCGGCGCCCCTTGTTCGACGTTGCGTCGTTACGTCGTTACGTCGTCGCGTCACACGTCAGGCAGGCTTGCCCCAACTGTCGCGCAAACTGACGATCCGGTTGAACACCGGCTTGCCCGGCTGCGAATCGACGCGATCCGCGACGAAGTAGCCGTGCCGCTCGAACTGGAAGCGGTCTTCGGGCATCGCATCGCGGGCGCTCGGTTCGAGATATGCATTCGCCACGCGCTTCGAGTCAGGATTGAGCGCATCCAGAAACTCCGCGCCGCCCGCGCCGGGCTGCGGCTCCTTGAAGAGCCGGTCGTAGATGCGCACTTCGGCGGGGTATGCGCTTGTCGCGCTGACCCAATGGATCGTGCCCTTGACCTTGTACGCGTTCGCACCTTCCGTGCCCGACTTGCTGTCCGGGAAGTAGTTGCAGTGAACGGCGATCACGTTGCCGTTCTCGTCCTTTTCCGCGCCCGTGCATTCAACGACGAAGCCGTATTTGAGCCGCACCTTGTTGCCGGGGAAGAGCCGGAAATAACCCTTCTGCGGCGTCTCCTGAAAGTCCTCGCGCTCGATCCACAACTCGCGCGAAAACGGGAACGCGCGCGTTCCGCGATCCGGATGATGCGGATGCACCGGCGCGCTGCACGCGTCGGTCTGGCCTTCCGGATAATTGTCGATGACGAGCTTCAGCGGATCGAGCACGGCGATCGCGCGTGGCGCTTTTTCGTCGAGATCGTCGCGCAATGCGCCTTCCAGCACGCTCATGTCGATCCACGAATCGACTTTCGTCACGCCGACACGCTCCACCATCAGGCGGATGCTCTCCGGCGTGAAGCCGCGCCGCCGCACGCCGACGATGGTCGGCATGCGCGGGTCGTCCCAGCCGTCCACGTGGCCTTCCTGCACGAGTTGCAGGAGCTTGCGCTTGCTCGTGATCGCATACGTGAGATTGAGGCGCGAGAATTCGATCTGCTGCGGCAGCGGACGCCTGAAGACGCCATCGTCCGCGAGTTGCGCGAGAAACCAGTCGTACAGCGGGCGATGATCCTCGAATTCCAGCGTGCAGAGCGAATGCGTGATGTTCTCGAGCGCGTCCGACACGCAGTGCGCGTAGTCGTACATCGGGTAGATGCACCACGTGTCGCCCGTGCGGTAATGGTGCGCGAAGCGAATGCGGTAGACGACCGGATCGCGCATGTTGAAGTTGGGCGAAGTCATGTCGATCTTCGCGCGCAACACGTGCTCGCCTTCCTTGAACTCGCCCGCCTTCATGCGGCGGAACAGGTCGAGGTTTTCTTCGGGCGTGCGGTCACGATACGGCGAATTGATGCCGGCTTCGGTGGCCGAGCCGCGCGTCGCGCGCATTTCTTCGGCGCTCTGACTGTCGACGTACGCCTGGCCCTTGTTGATGAGCATTTCGGCGAACTCGTACAGCTTGTCGTAGTAGTCGCTCGCGAAGTACCGGTGCTCGCGGCCGTCCTTGCTCCAGTCGTAGCCGAGCCACTTCACGGCGTCGATGATCGAATCGACGTATTCGAGGCTCTCCTTCTCGGGGTTCGTATCGTCGAAACGCAGGTGGCACACGCCGCCGTAGTCCGCGGCGAGACCGAAGTTCACGCAGATGCTCTTCGCATGGCCGATATGCAGATAGCCGTTCGGCTCGGGCGGAAAGCGCGTCTCGACCCGCTGCGCCCATTTGCCGGAGCGGTTGTCGTCTTCGATGATGTTGCGAATGAAATTGGATGGCGCCGGGGCGTCGTTGCGATCGGTGTTCATGCGAAAAAGTGCCAACGGATGCGCTCGCGTGTGATCGGTTCGGGAACCGTTCCGCGCGGCTCGGGACGGGTTCGAATCATGCCTTGATATCGGGTCGATTCTACCTTACGCAACCCGTGCGGGCGGGCGCGGCGAGCGTGGCGGCAAGAGGCTCGCAATGCGCGCTGGCCACCACAGTGACGGTAACGACCGTAACGGGACGTAAATCGGCTTGTGAGCCGCATCCGGCGGATTTTATGATCGGCTCGCCGCGTCGGGCAGTGCCCCGGCGATGAAGCCATACAAAACACATCACAACGACAACACAAGGAAGCCAGCCATGAAGAAGATCGCCAACACGACCATCAAGCTCGCCGCCGCCGCCGCGCTCGTAACGAGCCTCGCCGCGTGCTCGGGGCTCTCGCGCCAGCAGGCGCACGCCGCCATCGGAGCGGGCGCGGGCGGCGCGCTCGGCTACGTGCTGACGGGCGGGCCGATCGGGACCATCGCCGGTGCGGCGGCGGGCGGGCTGATCGGCGCGGGCACGCGATAACTCGCGTCTGCCGCGTCAGCGCGAACTTCAGATCACGTTCCCCTCGCGCAACCGGGCGATGCGCGCCTCGTCGTAACCGAGCACGTCCGCAAGCACGCTGACGGTATGTTCGCCGAGCATCGGCGGATGCGTGCGTGCTTCGGGCGGCGTCGCGCTCATTTTGATCGGGCTCCCGACGAGCTTGACCGCGGCGCCTTCCGGATGCGGCAAGTCGATCCGCATCCCGCGCGCGACCACCTGCGGGTCGTCGAAGACTTCGCCGAGATCGTTGATCGGTCCGCACGGCACGCCCGCCGCTTCTAGCGCCGCGAGCCATTCGTGCTTGCCGCGTTCGCGGACCATGCCGGCGAGAACCGGCACGAGCACGTCGCGGTTGCGCACGCGCGACGGATTCGTCGCGAAGCGCGGGTCGTCCGCGAGTTCCGCGCGTCCGCCGGCCTCGACGAATTTACGGAACTGCCCGTCGTTGCCGACCGCGACGATGATCCATCCATCGCTCGTCTGGAACGTCTGATACGGCACGATGTTCGGGTGCGCGTTGCCCCAGCGCTCCGGCGGCTTGCCGCTTGCGAGAAAGTTGGTGTTCATGTTGGCGAGCATCGCGACCTGCACATCGAGCAGGGCCATGTCGATGTACTGGCCTTCGCCCGTGCGATCCCTGTGCGCCAGCGCCGCGAGCACGCCGACGCTCGCGTACATGCCCGTCATCAGATCCGCGATCGCGACGCCAGCCTTCTGCGGCCCGCCGCCCGGCTGGCCGTCGCGCTCGCCGGTGATGCTCATGAAGCCGCCGATCCCCTGAATGATGAAGTCGTAGCCCGCGCGCTGCGCATACGGCCCGGTCTGCCCGAATCCCGTGACCGAGCAATAGACGATATCCGGCTTCACGCCCTTGAGCGATTCGTAGTCGAGCCCGTACTTCTTCAACTGGCCGACCTTGTAGTTCTCCAGCACTACATCGCTTTGCGCGGCCAGTTCGCGCACGATCCGCTGGCCTTCGGGCGTGGCGATGTCCACCGTCACCGAGCGCTTGTTACGGTTCGCCGCGAGATAGTACGCGGCCTCGCGCGTGTCTTCGCCGTCCGGCTTCTTCAGGTAGGGCGGGCCCCAGTGACGCGTGTCGTCGCCGGTTCCGGGGCGCTCGATCTTGATGACGTCCGCGCCGAGATCGGCGAGAGTCTGCGCGCACCACGGGCCCGCCAGCACGCGGGTCAGGTCCAGTACGCGAATGTGACTGAGGGCGCCCATAGGATGTCTCTCGTTTCTGATCGGTATCGAGTGTCGAACTGTCGCATAGAACCGGCGCATGGGTAAGTGCGGGCTTGACCGGCGCACGTGACGAGGGGGCGGGAGAGCGGGCGCGACAGGCGATTCCCGTATAATCAGCCGTTACTATTAGTCTCGGCGAAAACCCTGCTTCAAGGACTTCGCGAAGGCTTCCACAGAAAACCAGCAGAACACGCAAACCGCCCCGCACGCCATGAAAGCTGCCGAAATACGCGAGAAATTCCTGAAGTTTTTCGAATCGAAGGGCCACACGATCGTCCGCTCGTCGAGCCTCGTGCCCGGCAACGACCCGACGCTGCTCTTCACCAACTCGGGCATGGTCCAGTTCAAGGACGTTTTCCTCGGCGCGGAGTCGCGGCCCTACACGCGCGCGACCACCGCGCAGCGCAGCGTGCGCGCGGGCGGCAAGCATAACGATCTCGAAAACGTCGGCTATACCGCGCGTCATCACACGTTCTTCGAGATGCTCGGCAACTTCTCGTTCGGCGACTATTTCAAGCGCGACGCCATTCACTATTGCTGGGAGCTGTTGACCAAGGTCTACATGTTGCCGCCCGAGAAGCTGACGGTCACCGTCTATCAGGAAGACGACGAAGCCTACGCCATCTGGGAAAAGGAAATCGGCGTGCCGGCGGAACGCATTATCCGCATCGGCGACAACAAGGGCGCGCGCTACGCATCTGATAATTTCTGGCAGATGGCCGATACCGGCCCGTGCGGTCCGTGCTCCGAAGTGTTCTACGACCACGGTCCGGAAATCTGGGGCGGCCCGCCGGGGTCTCCCGAAGAAGACGGCGACCGGTTCATCGAAATCTGGAACCTCGTGTTCATGCAGTTCAACCGCGACGCGCAGGGCAACATGACGCCGCTGCCCAAGCAGTGCGTCGATACCGGCATGGGCCTCGAACGCCTCGCCGCGGTGCTGCAGCACGTGCACAGCAACTATGAGATCGACCTCTTTCAGACGCTCATCAGGGCCGCGGGCCGCGAGACGAACACGGCCGATCTGGAAAACAACTCGCTCAAGGTCATCGCGGACCATATCCGCGCGTGCTCGTTCCTGATCGTCGATGGCGTGATTCCCGGCAACGAAGGCCGCGGCTATGTGCTGCGCCGCATCGTGCGCCGTGCGATCCGTCACGGCTACAAGCTCGGCAAGAAGGGCGCGTTCTTCCACAGGCTCGTGCCGGATCTCGTCGCGGAAATGGGCGCGGCTTACCCCGAACTCGCCGATGCCCAGCAGCGCGCTACCGACGTGCTGCGTCAGGAAGAAGAGCGCTTCTTCGAAACCATCGAGCATGGAATGTCGATTCTCGAAGGCGAGCTCGCGGAACTCGACAGGAAGGGCGTCAAGCAACTGGACGGCGAACTGGCGTTCAAGCTGCACGACACCTACGGCTTCCCGCTCGACCTGACGGCGGACGTGTGCCGCGAACGCGGCGTGACCGTGGACGAAGCTGCGTTCGACGACGCGATGGCCCGCCAGCGCGACCAGGCGCGCGCGGCCGGCAAGTTCAAACTCGCGCAGGGCCTCGAATACTCGGGCGCGAAGACCACGTTCCACGGCTACGAGAAAGAAATCTTCGACGACGCGAAGATCGTCGCGATATACGTCGAGGGCGCATCGGTGAACGAAGCGAAGGCCGGCGAGCAGGCGGTCGTCGTGCTGGACCACACGCCGTTCTACGCGGAATCGGGCGGTCAGGTCGGCGATCAGGGCGTGCTCGCGAACGCCGCTACGCGCTTCGAAGTGGCGGACACGCTGAAGGTGCAGGCCGATGTCGTCGGTCATCACGGCACGGTCGCGCAGGGCACGCTGAAGGTCGGCGACGTGGTCCGGGCGCAGATCGACGCCATCCGGCGCGCCCGCACCGCGCGCAACCACTCGGCCACGCACTTGATGCACAAGGCGCTGCGTGAAGTGCTCGGCGGCCACGTGCAGCAAAAAGGCTCGCTCGTCGATGCCGAGAAGACGCGCTTCGACTTCGCCCACAACGCGCCGATGACGGACGAACAGGTTCGCCGCGTCGAGCAGATCGTGAACGAGGAAATCATCGCGAATGCGCCGGGCGTGGTGCGCGTGTTGCCGTACGACGAAGCGGTGAAGGGCGGCGCGATGGCGCTCTTCGGAGAGAAGTACGGCGACACGGTGCGCGTGCTCGACCTCGGCTTCTCGCGCGAACTTTGCGGCGGCACGCACGTGCAGCGCACGGGCGACATCGGCTTCTTCAAGATCGTGATGGAAGGCGGCGTGGCCGCGGGCATTCGCCGCGTCGAAGCCATCACGGGCGATAACGCCGTGCGCTACGTGCAGGAACTCGACGCGCGCATCAACGCGGCGGCGAACGTGCTCAAGGCGCAGCCCGCCGAACTCACGCAGCGCATCGTGCAGGTGCAGGAGCACGTGAAGTCGCTCGAGAAGGAACTGTCCACGCTCAAGTCGAAGCTCGCATCGAGCCAGGGCGATGAACTCGTCGCGCAGGCCGTCGATGTTTCCGGCGTGCACGTGCTCGCCGCGCAGCTCGAAGGCGCGGATGTGAAGACGCTGCGCGAAACCGTCGACAAGCTGAAGGACAAGCTGAAGAGCGCGGCCATCGTGCTGGCTTCAGTCGATGGCGGCAAGGTCAGCCTGATTGCCGGGGTCACGCCGGATGCGTCGAAGAAAGTGAAGGCGGGCGAACTCGTCAACTTCGTCGCGCAGCAGGTGGGCGGCAAGGGCGGCGGGCGTCCCGACATGGCGCAGGCGGGCGGCACCGAGCCGGCCAAGCTGCCGGCCGCGCTGGCCGGCGTGACGGGCTGGGTGCAGCAGCAGCTTTAAAGCGATCCAGGAGCAGTTCGAAGCGGTCCGGTCGGCGACAGTCACCGGGCCGTTTTCATTACAGCCTGTCAGGCACAACGCGTGCATCTCTTCCGACACTTTCAACTAGAAGAGGAGAAGCTCATGAACCAGAAGATCGCATCGGTCGTACTGGCAGCCACGATGATTGCCGCTACGGGCGCGGCGCAGGCCAAGGGCTGTGTCGAAGGCGCGGCGGTCGGCGGCGTCGCGGGACACGTGGCGGGCAAGCATGGCACGGCGGGCGCGGTCGGCGGCTGCGCAATCGGCCATCACGAAGCCAACAAGAAGGACAAGAAGGCGGAGCAGGCTGCCGCCGCGAGCGCGCCGAGCGGCAAGTAAGCAGCAAATAAGCGGTAATGGAACAGGCGGGCGGCCCTCGCCGCTCGCGTCCGCAAGCGTGCGGTCGCCGGCGCATTTTGCCAATCTGCGCGACCGGGCCGCTAAAATGGCCGGCAATTCCGGCGCGGGACGTGACAAACGTCCGCGCTCAGCCACGAGCCATCCAGGCGATCCCATGACAGCGCCCACACATCTCACGCAGCATTTCGCCTCCGACAACTACGCCGGCATCTGTCCGGAAGCGCTCGCCGCGCTCGTTCAAGCCAACACGAGCGGCCACGAGCCGGCCTATGGCGACGATTCCTGGACCGCGCGCGTCTGCGACCGCATCCGCGAACTGTTCCAGACCGACTGCGAAGTGTTCTTCGTCTTCAACGGCACGGCGGCCAATTCGCTTGCGCTGGCGTCGCTGTGTCAGTCGTATCACTCGGTCATCTGTCACGAGTTGGCGCATATCGAAACGGACGAGTGCGGCGGCCCCGAATTCTTCTCGGGCGGCTCCAAGCTTCTCACCGCGAACGGCGAAAACGGCAAGCTGACGCCCGACGCCATCGAAGAACTCGTCACGAAGCGCGCCGATATCCACTATCCGAAGCCGAAGGTCGTCGCGCTTACACAGGCGACGGAAGTCGGCACCGTCTACACGGTCGAGGAAGTGCGCGCGATTGCGGCCATTGCGAAGCGCCGTCATCTGAAAGTGCATATGGACGGCGCGCGCTTTGCAAATGCGGTCGCGACGCTCGACGTGCATCCGTCGGAGATCACGTGGCGCGCGGGCGTCGACGTGCTGTGCTTCGGCGGCACGAAAAACGGCTTGCCGGTGGGCGAGGCGATCGTCTTCTTCGACAAGGCGCTCGCCGCCGACTTTGCATATCGCCTGAAGCAGGCGGGGCAGCTCGCGTCGAAAATGCGCTTCATTTCCGCGCCGTGGCTCGGCCTGCTCGATGACGACGTGTGGCTGCGCAACGCCCGCCATGCGAACGCAATGGCGCAACTGATGGCCGCGCGCCTCGCCGACATTCCCGGCGTCAACGTGCTCTTCAAGCCCGAGGCGAACGCGGTGTTCGCCGAATTGCCCGCGCCCGTTTCGGCGGCGCTGCGTGCGCAGGGCTGGAAGTTCTATCAGTTCATCGGCTCGGGCGGTTGCCGGCTGATGTGCGCGTGGGATACGCGGCAGGAGACCGTCGAGCGCTTCACCGGCGAAGTGCGCGCGCTGTGCGCCGCGCGCTGATCGCTCGAAGGAATTCTGCTCCAGACCCCGATTGACACACGCGCGGCGCGGCTCCTAACATGGCCGCACCCGCATAACCCGGTCTCCGCCCGCCATGGCCTTCATCTTCTACCTGACTCATATCCATCTCGGCTACGACTCGCTCGCCATGCTGCAAAGCGAATGCGAGCGCGTCGGCATGAAGCGGCCGCTCGTCATCACGGACAAGGGCGTAGCCGCAGCGGGACTGTCCGCGCGCGTCGTCGAGAGTGCGAAGCTCGGCGTGCTGCCCGTATTCGACGACACGCCGTCCAATCCCACCGA
>Ga0308173_10000802_pt1 | contig 14419 bp, 11 predicted proteins | sample PhyPR1_FD_203716 | JGI IMG/M metagenome (GOLD analysis project Ga0308173, IMG submission 203716) | Soil microbial communities from UC Gill Tract Community Farm, Albany, California, United States - DLSLS.P.R1 | ecosystem: Environmental > Terrestrial > Soil > Agricultural land | place: USA...
CACGGGAAAGAGCGAGGAGTCGGTCCTCCGTGGGGGTATCACGAACGCGTGTGCCGATATCGCCTCCGGAGTCACGGAGACGATGAGCTGCGAGCAGTCGCCGCCCCAGAAGGTGACCTGGCTTGCGAAGCGTTAGCCGGTCTGGTTCCTAGACGTCCCGCACGCAGCGAAAACTCATGTGTGTCGTAGCGCTGTCCGGCGTGTTTGACGTACGGGCCGCCACGCGGTATCGGTTGCAATACGACCGATGGCAAAGGTAGGAGCCGCCCTTGATGATTTTTGCCGCACTGCCTGGTGGTCCGATTGGGTTAACCCGTGTGCTGACCGTGTGAAACAGGGGATCGAACCAGTCTGCGCACCACTCCCAAGCGTTCCCGGTCACGGAATACAAATCGAACCCATTCGGGGGAAAAGCGTCCACAGGCGCCGCTCCGCTAAACCCGTCTTCGGCGGTATTCAACGTGGGAAACACACCCTGCCAGATGTTGCACAAATGCTTGCCGCCCGGCGTGAGTTCGTCGCCCCAGGGGTATAGCTTCTGTTCCAAACCGCCCCGAGCCGCACATTCCCATTCGGCCTCGGTTGGCAGCCGCTTCCCTGCCCACCGCGCAAACTCCACGGCGTCGTTCCAGGAAACGTGCACCACCGGGTGATGCGGCCGCGTGTGGATGGAAGAGTCTGGTCCTTCAGGATGCCTCCAATCCGCTCCTGAAACCTTGCACCACCACGGTGCCTCGAGTACGGTGTCGGTCACCAGCCGCGAAATCGCTTCCGGTGCCATGTCACCGCGAAACACAAAGGACCAGCCAAATCGTTCGGCTTCGGTTCTGTATTCCGTGGCATCTACAAATTCCGCAAACCGCTCGTTTGTCACCGGATAGCGATCCACATAAAACGGATCAACCATGACTTTGCGGACCGGGCCTTCGCCATCCTGAACGAAGGACTCTGTGCCCTCGGCACCCATCAGGAACGGTCCTCCGTCCAGGCGCACCATCTCCTCTAGGGAACCCCTGGTCACTCGCTCCCGCACCGGTTCGGTTCGGCGCGCCAGATCCAGCAGCACGGCGCGTTGCTTACTGGGCACGCAACACGGGTTGAGATTACGATTGATTTGCCGCGATTTTTCCACTGGGTTCCTTGCTCAACAAAGCGCTGATCTCATCGTAAACTTCACTGAGCGGAGCAATGCCTGCCGGGCGTTTGTCGAGCACTCGCACAATATGGAAGCCAAAGCTCGTCTCGAAGATAGAGGAAGTCTCGCCCTTCTCTAGACAAAAAGCCGCTTCGTCGAACTCTTCTACCATTACACCGCGCGAAAACCACGACAGTTCGCCATTGCTCCCGCAGTCCGAATGGCGTCGGGCCACGGAATCGAAGCCTTCTCCGCGCATAAGCTCGTCCTGTGCCTGCTCTAACACGGCGCGTGCCGCGTCGCGGCTTGTCCATTCATCAACGTTTTTTACGATGTGTGCTACGCGAATGCGTTCGGGGGAAAAGAACCGGGACCGGTGAGTCTTGTAATAGTAGTCGATTTCTTTCCGGGTCGGAGTGTAATACTGTTTTCTGCCCTGACTCATCCAGACTGCCGCTCGATAAAAAAATGGCTGATCGATTCTATCCAATCAGCCAGGTTTAGTTTGGGTTGGAGGAGAAGTGCTGACGATAGAAAACCTAGAAAAATCCTTAAAAATGAGCTAAATGGACGAACGATTATCCATATTCATGAATTCCACCGCGTGGAATTCCACTCCACTATTAATTTTTCTTTAGTATGATCCTTCGCCTGCCGACCTGTCAATAACAAATGGTACTTCTTCTAGGGCCGGAGGTGAAGAAGCTCGTCTCTAAGAGGAACAGGTTATATCGGGAGGCGCCGGTACTATCCGTGGTTTCCTCTCGTGATATATATTCAACCTGAATGTCGTCCGAACCAACTCCCGCCAACTCAACCGGATTAAATCGCCGCGCCTTTCTCGGTACGGCCGCCGCAATGGCGACGAGCGCCGTGTCCTACGGCCGCATCGTGGGCGCAAACGACCGCATTCGTCTCGGCGCCATTGGTACTGGCCAGCGTTGCCAATACTTGCTGAGCCTCTTCAACCGGGCTGGAGGCAGCGATCTGGTTGCCGTCTGCGATGTTTATGAACCTCACCGTCAGGAAGCCATGGCAAAATTCGGCCCCAATGCCCGTGAGTACGGTGACCATCGTGAAGTTCTCGCCAATCAGGATGTCGATGCCGTGGTCATCGGTACGCCCGATCACTGGCACGTACCCATCCTCACGGCTGCCGTCGCGGCGGGAAAAGACGCCTACTGCGAAAAGCCGGTCACCCACACTGTCGAACAAGGACAGGGCATAATCAGTGCGGTCCATAATTCCAAGCGCGTTGTGCAGATCGGAACTCAGCAGCGAAGCTGGCCCCACTTCGTCCAGGCGAAAGCATTGGTGGACGAAGGCCGGCTAGGGCAAATCACCTTGGTGCGCACCTACTGGTATCAAAATTATCAACTCGCGCAGGACCGGCTCCGCGCGGCAATCGATACCGCGAAGCTAGATTGGAAACAGTTCCTGGGCTCTGCGCCGTACCGGCCGTTTGACCAGGATCAATATGAATTCTGGCGCTGGTACTGGGACTTTGGCGGTGGCGCCATGACTGACTTATTTGTTCATTGGGTGGACGTCGCCCAATGGTTCCTAAACAAAGACATGCCGGAGCGTGCCACGGCTACCGGTATGAAGGCCACCTTTAAACAGCGCGATTGCCCGGATACAATGGGCGCCTCGTATGCCTACCCGGGATTCATCGTCGATTGGGACTGCGCGATGATCGGAAACGTCGAAGACGGCGGGCTTATGTTCCGGGGTACAAAGGCGGCGCTGTGGCTCCACCGTAGCGGCTTTAAACTGTTTGACGAAATGAACCGGCCCTTCAGCGAAACCCTTCGTTCCGAAGACGCCCTCATGCTGGAACGCTCCACCCACGACGGTACGTTCGATCACGTACAGAACTTCCTGGATTGCGTCCGCTCCCGGAAAACGCCCAATGCTCCCATCGAGGTCGGCGTAGCCGGAGCCCGCGCCGGACATGTCGGTAATCTGGCGTTGCGCGGTGACGGGGTCTGGACGATCCGAGACCGCGAGACTTCCCGTACCGCATAGGACAGGAGAACATCACTCGGCTCCGCACACTAGTTGAGTGGTGTGCGCGAGCCCTTACTGCTACCCGTCTCCGCCTTGGCTGGCGGCATCCTCATTGCTCACTTTTACTTCTTTGAGCTTCCCGATCTTTACGTTCCCGTTGCCCTGGCGCTAGCGGCGGTTGGGCTGGCCTTTACAACCGCCAAAGGCCAGAGCCTTCGGTTGCCCACCGTTTGTGCGCTGATGGTCATGGCCGGAATGGTTACCCAGGTCATTCACCGTCATACCAAAACACCGGTGATGAATGCGGAAGACACCGAAACGGTTCTGCTCTCCGGATGCGTCACAAACCCGCCCGTGTTCTCTCCTACTCGCGAGCAGTTCACTTTGGAGATTGCACCCCAAGCCGCCGCTAGAATCACGGTCAACTTGAAAACCAATGCCCAACTGCCGCTTCGCTACGGCCAGACGGTCGAAGTAGCCGCGAAGATTCGCACTCCGCGCAACTTTGGAAACCCGGACGCCTTCGACTACGCCGGCTATCTTGCCAGCCAGCACATCTATTGGACGGGATCCGTTTCGTCCCCGGCCGATATCCGAACCGTTCCCGGCAAATGCGGCTCCACGCCGGTGACTTGGCTCTACAACGTGCGTACCTGGGCGCTCGGCCGTTTGGTCAGTCTTTATCCGAACGACCCGGAAACGGCCGCGCTCCTGCAGGCCACGCTGCTCGGTGAGACCAGTTCCGTCGACCGGCGGTGGACAAACGACTTCCGCCTCACCGGGACATACCATGCGCTCGTCATCTCTGGTCAGCACATCTCCGTGCTTGCCTTCACTTTACTGGTTCTCCTGAAGCTGATCCGCATTCGTCGCGTACCGGCGCTCTGCATCACGACGATAGCCAGTTGGCTTTACGCCTTCATCTCCGGTATGAGTTCGCCCGTGGTTCGCGCCGCCGGCGGGTTTACCCTCTTTCTTGCCGCCAGCTACTTCTTCCGGAAAACCCGCATCCTGAACATACTGGGTGCCATCGGCCTGATCTATCTTGCCTTCGACCCCGATCAGTTATTTGACCCGAGCTTTCAACTTTCCTTTCTTTCTGCCGCAGCTATCGCGGTCTTCGCCATCCCTCTGATGGAGCAAGTCACTGAGCCTCTCCGCGGAGCTGTGAAGCGATTCGATCAATTCCGCTACGATCCCAAGGTCGAAGCCCGGGCGGCCCGGTGGCGCGTCGAACTGCGATTGCTCACGCAAACGCTCCAGGCATGGACAAAACTCTCTGAACCTGTGGCTCAGTCCATGGTGTCCTATGCCGTCCTTGTCTGGGCGTTTGTCGCCGAAATGGTAATCGTATCGGCGTGCGTGCAGTTCGGCCTTGCCCTGCCCATGATCGCTTACTTTCACCGGTTGTCCCTGACGGGGCTGTCCGCAAACATCGTGGTCATTCCCCTACTCTCGGTCGTCGTTCCGCTCGGCTTCGCGGCCATCCTCACCGGCTGGCATTTCTTGGCTTGGCTCACTGCGATCTTCCTGAAATGCGCCGAGCTCGTCGCCACATGGCACGTCCGGTTCGAACCCTCCTGGCGCATGGCCGCGATTCCCGTCGCGCTGTCGGTTTCGTTTGCGATTTCCCTCGTACTTCTCGCCATTGCGATCCGTTGTGGCCGCCGCTGGATCGCGCCCTTGCTCGTCTGTTCTCTGGCCCTATTTTCGGCTATGTACTGGCAGCCCTGGAGGCCCGAACTCCGACCTCACATGCTGGAAGTGACTGCCATCGACGTCAGTCAGGGCGACAGTATTCTCCTGGTCTTCCCCAGTGGGGAAACCATGTTGGTGGATGCTGGCGGCTTTCCCGGCATGAGTCGCATGGCGCGCAAACCGAACATGGATATGGGCGAGGACGTTGTTTCCCCATACCTGTGGAGCCGCCGCATCCGCCATCTCGATTATGCTGTTTTAACTCACGGCCACTCCGACCACATGGGCGGCCTTCCGGCCATCCTGGACAACTTTCATCCTCGCGCCCTGTGGATCGGAGCCGAGCCCGAAAGCGATGAATGGAAAGTAGTTCAACAGCGCGCCAAAGCGGACCACATTCCCATTGTTCCCCTGACTCGGAATTCACCGGTCATCGATATTGGCGGGGCGAAAATCCGTATTTTGGCGCCTTCTCCGGATTACGCGGCTGGCGAATCAGCTACGAACAACGATTCACTGGTATTTCAGGTGACATATGGACGCCGCAGTGTTCTGCTTACCGGTGACGCCGAACGCCCCGTTGAAGACGACCTGGTGCAAAGCGGGCTCCTGCATCCGGTCACCTTGCTGAAAGTGGGCCATCACGGGAGCAAAACCTCGTCGTCCGAGGAATTTCTGGACCAGGTAACTCCGCAGTTCGCGTTCATATCCGACGGCTACAAGAACCAGTTCCATCATCCCAGCCCCGGCGTTCTGGAGCGCTTTGCTCAACACCACACATCCGTGTACCGAACCGACCAACATGGCCTGGTGACGTTTCTAACCGACGGCAATAAGGTGGAATTGAACTGGTTCCATTAACCTTGGTCGGCCCCGCCCGCCTATTACGCCTTCGCAGCTTTGATCGCCATCTCCCGGGCCACTCGTAACTTCTCCACGGGATTGCTGGTCGGATAAAACTCCATCGCGGCAATCCGGTCATATTTCAACTCTCCCAAGGCTTTGAAGATGTTGTCGTAGTTGATTTCGCCCGTGCCCGGCTCATGGCGTCCCGGCACATCGGCAATGTGAACCAGGCCGACATGCTGAATGTTCTTTCGGAGCTTCTCGATTAAATTCCCCTCCGAAATCTGCTCATGGAAAAAGTCGTAGAGAAACTGAACCTGAGGATGGTTCACGGCCTTCATGATTTCGAATCCCTCGGCAACGGAGGTGAGGTAGTACTTGGGATTCTCTTCCGGGTCAATATTTTCCAGCAGCAAGCGGATCGGTTGTCCATCGATCTTCTTGCCTTCGACTAAGGCAGCCGCGCGTTTCAATCCTTCGATGCAACTCTGATGCTGGGCCTCTCGCGATACTCCGGGCACAACATTCCCCGACATCACGATCACGGAGGGGCATTCGAGCTTCTCCATAATCGGAAGTTCATTCTTGAGGTCAGTCAGAAATGCGTCGCGGTCCTGCGGGTTGCCGATCCCGTGCTTCAGGCCGGCAGTAGTGTCAAACTTAACGCCCAGCTCTTTCCGCTTGGCGTTGTTGCGGTCGAACTCCGCCGCGGACCATTTGTGGTACTCCCCGACGAGTTCCACGTTCTTGTAACCCGCTTCGATAATCTTCTCCAGGCGCTGCTCAAACGGCAGGTCTTTAAAGACCGTCCAGAGCATCACTGAGAACCCGAATGGCAGGCCGGATTCACTACCCCCGGCTGAACCTGCGCTCGTCTGCTGCGCGAACGCCGGTACGCGATCCAGAGCCGCGGCTCCCGCTGCCATACCCAGCAAATTTCGAGAAAAGATACGTCGGTTCATTGTTCACCTCGTGCGGCATCAATCACTGTATCAGGCAGCGGTGCACAAAAGGGTTGCTTCAACTTTCAGGCGCTTACTGGACGACATCGCCGCCGTAGACCTTTGGTAGGCCTTAGCGCCTTAAAATAGCTGAGGAGACCTTTTATGGAAAGCGATAACAGCAGCACAATGATATGGTTCCTTTGCGGCGTGGCGTTCGGGACGATTTCCACCCTCCTCCTGGCGTCGGAAACCGGAGAACGTACCCGGCGCAGTTTAGCCGAGCACGGCGGACGCGTCCTGAATGAATCGGGCCGTGAATTCTTCAACCGCGGACGAGAGCTCTACGAGCGAGGGCGCGAAATCGCCGAAGATGCTGCCGAGCTATTTGATCGCAGCCGCAAGCTGCCCCACGACGCGTCGGATGCCGGCCAGAGGAGGCCAACCGTTTAGGCCCGGAAATCATCCGACACATATGCCAGCTACCGTCGCCCAGCCGCTGCAACTTGCTCCTTTTCGAAACGAACCCTACGCCGATTTCTCCAGGCCGGCCAACGCCGATGCCATGCGCGCCGCCCTCAGTGAGGTGCGCGCCCGGTTTGGAAAAGAGTATCCCCTTCTGATCGCAGGAGAACGGCGCACCTCGTCTTCCAAGCTGGAGTCTTTCAATCCCTCCCGGCCATCGGAAATCGTCGGAATTCATCAGAACGCCTCCGAACAGGACGCCCGCGAAGCCGTCGAAAGGGCGTTCGCATACTTCCCGACGTGGAGTGCCGTTCCCGCGGAAGAGCGCATCCTTTCGCTGCTCCGCGTGGCCGAAATCATCCGTCAGCGCAAATTTGAATTCAACGCTTGGCTCGTCTACGAATCAGGCAAAACTTGGGCCGAAGCCGAAGGCGATGTTTCCGAAGCGATCGATTTCTGCGAATACTACGCCCGGCAAGCTTGGAAGCTAGCAAATCCCGATCCCGTCGTCCAACTCACAGGCGAGCATGACGAAATGGTCTATCTCCCCCTCGGGGTGGGCGTCATTCTGCCTCCCTGGAATTTCCCGCTCGCTATTCTTGCCGGCATGACCGTATCGGCGCTGGTGGTTGGCAATACCGTTGTGGTCAAGCCCTCGGCTGAAACACCCACGATCGCGGCAAAGTTTGCCGAAGTGCTTCTCGAAGCCGGTTTCCCGCCCCAGAGCTTTTCGCTTTTGAATGGCGACGGCGCGCTGATCGGAAGCAGTCTGGTGGCCCATCCGAAAACGCGCTTCGTTTCCTTTACTGGATCGCGTGCAGTAGGACTCCAAATCAATGAGTCTGCTGCTAAAGCGCAACCGGGACAGCGCTGGATTAAGCGAGTCGTCGCGGAAATGGGCGGCAAGGACGCTATCGTGGTCGATCGCGAAACAAACCTCGACCAGGCCGTGCTCGGCGTACTGTACTCCGCCTTCGGCTTTCAGGGTCAGAAGTGTTCTGCCTGTTCACGAGCCATAGTCGACGAGACCATCTATGACGAGTTCTTGGAGAAGCTGAAGGAAAAGGCTGCCTCGCTTTCCATCGGTCCGGCGGAGGACCTGAACAACTACATGGGCCCGGTGATTAACGCCCACGCCCGCGATCGCATACTGGGGTACATCGAAACCGGCAGGAAAGAAGGACGCCTCGTTCTTGGGGGTGGCCCGGCCGAAGGCGCAGGCTACTTCATCCAGCCGACCATTTTTGCCGATGTCGATTCCAAAGCGCGCATCTACCAGGAGGAGATCTTCGGTCCTGTCCTGGCCGTCACCAAAGCCAAGAACTTTGATCACGCGCTGGAGCTGGCGAACGACTCCGAATACGGTCTCACAGGTGCCGTTTTCACCACCAATCCAGAAAAGATCGAAAGAGCGAAGCGGCAGTTCTTTGTAGGAAACCTTTACATCAACCGCAAATGCACCGGTGCCATGGTGGGCGCGCACCCGTTCGGCGGCTTCAATATGTCCGGTACAGATTCCAAAGCGGGCGGCCCCGATTATCTGCTCCAGTTTGTTCAGGCCAAGTCCATCGCGGAAAAAGTGGGCGAAACGCCGGCCTCCCAACGCGCGACCGCGATATAATCAAAACTGCCCCGATAAGCAGGGGACAAGTTAGTCACAAATACAGGGTCGAATACGATCGACGCGACGAAAGGGAACCGCAAGGTTCCCTTTTCGCTTATTAGATGTATACTCGCCGGATACCTTCCGCTACCTGCTCCTGAAGTCAAGAGATGCGGCAGGGCATGATCACTGGCAGAAGAACGGGAAGCACAGCAAAGGCTACGTGCTTCACGACCCTCGCAATATCGGTTTTGCTGTTGATAAACATGGTTGCCTTCCATACTCTCTATCGGCAGAACTGGAAAAAGATTTAGCGGAAAGCGAATGCTTCCTTTACATCTTTCCCCGTCGAAACAGTCTGTATGGAAATCGGCCCGCCGCCGCATCTATGGCAAGGAAGCCACACAAGTATGAAAACCGACACCTTTGAATACAAGTCGCCTGAACAAACGTTTCGTGGTTACCTTGCCTACGACGAAGCAAGGCTGGAAAAACGTCCCGGCGTTCTCGTCGTCCACGAAGCCTGGGGCCTCGACGAGCATGCGAAGAGCCGTGCTGAACGTTTAGCTCAACTCGGCTACGTAGCCTTGGCCGTCGATATGTTTGGTGATGGGAAACAGGCCACCAGCGTACAGGAAGGCCTGCAGTTGATTCAGGACTTAAACAACGATCCGAAGACCTTACGGGCTCGTATTCAGGCCGCTTACGAGGCGCTCATGTCCGTGCCGCAGGTCGAACGGAGCCGTGTCGCCGGAATCGGTTACTGCTTTGGCGGCGCAACTGTGCTGGAACTGGCTCGCAGCGGCGCTCCGGTAGCGGGCGTGGTCAGCTTCCACGGCGCTCTACAAACAAAGTTGCCTGCCCAGCCAGGCAAAGTGAAAGCAAAAATACTGGTCTGCACCGGTGCCGACGACCCGTTTATCCCGCTCGACCAAGTCAACGCTTTCATCAATGAGATGAGGGAAGCCGGCACCGATTATCAGGTCATCATCTATGGGAATAGCAAGCATGCGTTTACCAACCCCAAAGCCGGCGAACTCGGCTTGCAGCAGCGCGCCTACAATAAACTGTCAGATGACCGTTCCTGGGCCGCCATGGAATCCTTCTTCCATGAAATCTTCGGGACTACTCCTTCGGTGTAGGGCGTATCACTCCGCTGTTGTTGAGAACTATTCACCAGTGGATTAGTACAGAAAGTACGAAAGGCCCATGAGATTCTTTACCTGCCCCGTGCCGTCTCACCACCGATATGAAGAACGCTCTTCTGGGCCTTTTGCTTCTGACTTCCCCCATGCTCGCCGACAGCATGCTCTCTCTGCAGGGATACTTTGGTGGAACCGTTGTTTGCTCTAATCACGGTACTGCAACCGCCGGTTGTACGGCACAAACCGGTTCATCTAGCTTCGGTACCAACGCGTATACGACCGGCAGTCTGAATCTCTCCGGATCCGATCTGGTCTTCTCCCTCAATGGTTCGCTGGAAGCAGCCCAGGGCATTCTGGCGCACTCCAATCCCATGTCGGCATTCTCTGCCGTTCTCCCCGTCTCGGATACGTCAGGAAATTGGATCGTCAGCGGTTCAGCTACCACATCCGGGTACTCCCGCTATGCCCTCAACATTTTTGTCAACGGTTCGCCTGCAGGCCTCATCGGAAACGGCAGCAGCTCGTTTGAGGTCCACCATACCCTCGGAGCCCCGCTGACGTTTTCACTGGCGGACAACGTTTCCGCTCCATTCAGCAACGATATCGAAAATCTAAAATTCAGCCTCACCTTCACTGATCCCCCGGCCGATGCCCCCGCCGCCGCACCCGAACCCGCCACTCTGCTGCTCGTAACTCTGGCTTTCGGCCTGCTGTTGAGCTACAAGCCCCTAAACGATCTATTCGCCGGGCTTTTTTCCACCAGCGAGTCCTAGGGAAAGCCCCAGAAACCCCGGATGGGGCGAAACATCCACGCGCCGTGGGCGGTCCTCCAATCAGATATTCCTGGGAGTGACCAAACCATCATGCATCGCAGAGAATTCTTCAGCAACATCGTGGCCGGTGGCCTTGCGACGTCCAGTGCCTTCGCGCAACAAAGTCCAACCGCCGGCACGACGCCCCATCCTAACGCGGCTGCACCCAAGCTCATGCGCGTCGCTGACGCAGGCGAGCTGAGAGGCGAGATGCTGTACCGCACCTTCGGGCGCACCGGCGAAAAAGTGTCCGCTATCGGCCTGGGCGGCTCCCATATCGGTAAGGCGGACGTCTCTGACGACAAGGCCATCCGGCTCATTCACCAGGCCATCGATCGCGGCATCACCTTCATGGACAACTCCTGGGATTACAACGAAGGGCGAAGTGAAAGGCGCATGGGGAATGCCTTCGCCGAGAATAATTCCCGCAACAAGGTGTTCCTCATGACGAAGATCGATGGCCGCACCAAGGATCTCGCGGCCAACCAGATCGACACTTCGCTCACCCGCCTCAAGACCGACCACGTGGATCTGGTTCAATTTCACGAAATCATCCGCTTCGACGACCCGGATCGCGTCTTCAACGAAGGTGGCGCTTTCGAAGCCGTCATGGACGCCAAAAAAGCGGGCAAGATACGCTTCATTGGATTCACCGGCCACAAAGATCCCCATGTGCATTTATACATGCTGGAAGTAGCGGAGAAGCACGGCTTCCGCTTTGATGCCGTGCTGATGCCCATTAACGTCATGGATGCGCATTTCAGAAGCTTCGCCCAGCTGGTGATGCCGAAGCTGGCGGCGGAAGGAATCGCTGTTCAAAGCATGAAGCCATTCGGCGGCGGTGACGGCATTATCTTGAAGAGCAACACCGTCTCTCCCATCGAATGCCTTCACTACGCACTCAATCAACCCACCGCGGTCGTCATCACCGGCATTGACAAGCCGGAGATACTGGACCAGGCGTTTCAGGCCGCAAAAACATTCAAGCCCATGGATGAAACGCAGGTTGCGGCATTATTAGCGAAGACGCAACAGGTAGCCCTCAACGGAAAGTACGAACTCTTTAAGACAACGGCCCACTTCGACAGCACCGCACGTCATCCCGATTGGTTGGGCTCTGACGCTCCTCCCGTGCAAAAATTGGCTCCCCAACTTCCCGGCTGAGCTTTTAGTTCACGATATCTTCGCCTCCATCGCTACACTAAAAGTGTTCTATGAAGGCGGAAGAATCGGGCAAAATTGCCGTGTTGGCGGAAAAGCCTTCGGTTGCCCGCGATATCGCTCGCGTCGTGGGCGCCAGCAAACAAGGGGAAGGATTTCTCGAAGGGAACGGGTATGTAGTCACTTGGGCCATCGGACATCTCGTTGCTCTCGCGCAGCCGCATGAGATTCGTCCCGAATGGCGCTCCTGGCGCAGGGATCTGCTCCCCATGCTGCCCGAACACTGGCCGCTCGTCACGTACGAAAAAACAAAAGACCAGTTCGATGTTGTAAAGAAAATCCTGAACTCGCCGCGCGTATCCACTGTGGTCTGCGCTACGGATGCTGGCCGCGAAGGAGAACTCATCTTCCGCTACATCTACGAAAAGGCCGAGTGTGAGAAGCCGGTCCAACGACTCTGGATTTCTTCGTTGACTCCGGACGCGATCCGCAAAGGATTTGAAACGCTTCGGCCCGCAAGCGACTACAGCGGGTTAGCAGACGCCGCCTGCGGCCGTAGCCGTGCCGACTGGCTTGTCGGCCTGAACCTTTCCCGCGCCTACACGATTGCTTACGGCGAGGAGCTGTCGGTTGGCCGTGTACAAACCCCAACCTTGGCGATGCTTGTAGACCGGGAGCTCACGATCCGCAATTTCGTTCCCGAAAACTACAAGGAGGTAGTCGCCACCTTTCATCCCGTCGATTCGCCGAAGGAAACCACCTACGAGGGCCTATGGTTCCGCCGCCCCGCCGCAGGTGCCAACGACGGAGAAGCATCGCAGAAATCTACCCGCCTGCCTGCCGATGGCAAAGAGGCCAAACAAATCGCCGAGCGTGCCCGCACCGGTGATGCCCGCATCCATGCCGTCGAGCGTGAAACGCAACGCATTCTGCCCCCGCCCCTTTATGACTTGACCGAACTGCAGCGTCATGCGAACCGCCTCTTCGGTTTCAGTGCACAAAGAACATTGGAACTGGCGCAGGCCCTCTACGAGAATCACAAGCTCATCAGTTATCCACGCACCGACAGCCGCCACCTCTCGCAGGAAGTAGCCCGCACCCTGCCCTCCGTAGTGCAAGCGATCGAAGCGTCCTACCGGAAACATCTCGCGCCCCAAACCGGTCAACGTCCATTAGGCCGCCGTTTCGTCGATGACACCAAGGTGACCGATCACCACGCCATCATTCCGACAGCCGCTGCTCCCAAGGCGGGGCTTCCGGCCGATGAAAAGAAGATCTACGATCTCATCTGCCGTCGCTTGCTCAGCGCTTGGCACGACGACTACCTCGTCGCCCTCACCACCGTGCTGACCACCATCACGAATAATGAAGTCGTCGACTGGTATCGCACCTCCGGCACAGCCGTTCAGCAACTGGGATGGAAGGTTCTGGATCCTAAACCGGAACGCAAGAAAAACGCCAACGCATCAAGCGGGGCAGACGATCCGGCAGAGCCCACGCTGCCGCCTGGGTTAGCGGAAAATCAGCAGGTAGAAGTACTCGACGTAAACACGCTCGACAAGAAGACGCGGCCGCCTAAACGGTTCACTGACGCTACGCTCCTCACCGCCATGGAAACGGCGGGGAAAACGCTCGATGAGAAAGAGCTCTCCGATGCCATGAAGGAATCCGGTCTGGGTACGCCAGCCACGCGCGCCAGCATCATTGAAGTTCTTTTGAAGCGCGGCTATCTCGTCCGGAACGCCAAAAATCTGGAGGTAACGGAGAAGGGCATTCGCCTGATCGAAGCCGTCCAGCCGGAAGTGAAAAGCCCCGCGATGACCGGGCAGTGGGAAGCGTATCTCAGACGAATTCAGGCAGGCTCCGCGCAGCTTCAGCCTTTTCTGGAAGGCATCGAGCAGTACGTTCGCGAAGCAGTGGGAAATGTGGAAGGCCGGCCTCGCCGCGCAATCGTCGAACGCGAAAGCACTCCATCCCGTGAGACTCCGCCCGCCTGGACGCCCCCTCAAAACGCTTCATTACTCGAAATCCTGGAGCACGGATTCGGCTTCACCTCATTTCGCCCGAATCAGGAAGCCGTTTGCCAGGCTGCCATTGAGGGAAAAGATGTTCTGCTCGTCATGCCTACCGGCTCCGGCAAATCGTTGTGTTACCAACTCCCTGCTCTGGCTCGTGGCGGAACCACGCTGGTAATCAGTCCTCTGATCGCGTTGATTGAAGACCAGGTCTCGAAATTAAAAGAACGTGGCTTTGCGGTCGAGCGCATTCACTCCGGCCTCACTCGCCAGACCTCACGGCAAGTCTGCCTGGACTATCTCGGAGGCAAGTTGCAGTTCCTCTTTATCGCGCCGGAGCGCCTTCGTGTCCCCGGCTTCCCGGAGATGCTGGCCAAACGGAAACCTTCTCTGGTCGTCATCGACGAGGCCCATTGCATCTCGCAATGGGGCCATGATTTTCGCCCCGACTACCGCCGTCTCGGTGAAGCGCTCCCTGCTCTCCGGCCGGCTCCCGTCATGGCGTTAACGGCGACCGCAACACCCGTCGTGCAGAAAGACATAGCCGAGCAGCTGCAACTGGCGCAGCCTGCGCAATTCATCCACGGC
>Ga0308173_10000803_pt1 | contig 14416 bp, 14 predicted proteins | sample PhyPR1_FD_203716 | JGI IMG/M metagenome (GOLD analysis project Ga0308173, IMG submission 203716) | Soil microbial communities from UC Gill Tract Community Farm, Albany, California, United States - DLSLS.P.R1 | ecosystem: Environmental > Terrestrial > Soil > Agricultural land | place: USA...
AACGCCGCGACCTCGACGCAGGAGTTGCCGCCATTGCTGCTTCGCGCGGCCTTGCGCCAGGGGGTCAACTGGCGCTCTTCCAGGTGTTCGCCCATTTCTGCACCATTTCGATCGAGGCGCGCCGGTTCAGCGCATCGTCACGCAGAGACTCCCAGACCTCTCGGGTCATGGACACGAAGGAGAGGTCGTCGGTGACCTGCCCTTCTCCCAACATATCCCGATAGACCATGTCGGCGTCGTCGGAAAGCTCCGCGATGACGAAGGCTCCCTCCAGGCCCCGGTGCATGCCGAGTTCCAGAGGTAGCACCTGGATGGTGATGTTCGGCCGCCCGGCCATCTCGATCAGATGCTCGCACTGCTCGGCCATGACGAGGTGACCGCCGAGCGGGCGCATAAAGACGGCCTCGTCGATGATGGCGAAGAGGTGCGGAGGGGTTTTGTGACTCAGAATCTCCTGGCGCCGCATTCGACCGTCGACCTGTCCCATGATCTCCTCCTCAGAAGCACTCGGACGCTGGCAACGGAGGATTGCGCTCGCGTACGCCTGCGTCTGGAGCAGGCCCGGCATGACCAGGGGCTGGAAGTTCCGCAATGACTTGGCGGCTTGCTCGATCTCCAGCCAGGCGTGGAACCAGCCGGGGAAGGGCTCCCATTTGAGGAGTTCGGTCATGCGCAGGAAGCGGCCGTCGGTCTTGAAGTGCTTGTCGTAGGCCTTGAGGACCGGCGGGGTGGGCGGCCGGTCGCCGCGTTCGAGGGCGCCGATGTACGAGCCGGTGTAGCCGATGAGGTCGCCGAGCTGCTGGTGGGTGAGGGCGGCCTGTTCGCGGACGGTGCGCAGCTCGGCCCCGACGTAGTCGCAGGGCCCGTTGCCGGGGGACAGCTTCTTGGGTGCGGGCATCGTCGGCCTCCCGTACGAGCGGTGCGACCGGCGTGCGACAGCCGATTCTCGACATCGCACAAACAGCCGCGCCGACCCAACAGTCGTAGTGGTTCCTAAGCGGAGGGTAGTGCGTGCTCGGAAGACTTGGAAGCCGTTCGAGTGGATAGGAGCGGCAATGACCTACTTCGAAGGAAGCTTCCCCGGTTCGGGACATCCTTATTCATCGTGTGCAGGTGATGGGTATCAAGCGACCTCACGCCAACCGGAGCCGTGCGTGCTGCTGGATCTGCTGCTGCCCGATGACGCGCGGTCGGCCGGGCTGGCGCGGCGGACCCTGACCTCCGTACTGCGGCTCTGGGACGCGCACGACGAGGCGACCGAGCGCGGGGAGCTGCTGACCTCGGAGGTGTTCACGAACGCCACGAAGTACGGCGGCGGCGAGTCCGTACGGCTGGTGGCCCTCCGCAAGGGGGAGCTGGCCCGGATCGAGGTCCACGACCTGTCGCATCGGCTGCCCGAGCCCCGGCGGGCCGGCGACTACGACGAGTCCGGGCGCGGGTGCTTCCTGGTCGAGGCGCTGGCAGCGAGCAACGGAGCGTACGAGACGCCGTCCGGCAAGGCCGTCTGGTTCGAGCTGCCGGTCTGGCCGCGGCTCGACCACCACTGACCGCCCGGTGTCAGCCGGTCGGCCGGTCGACGCGGTAGAGGTAATGGAGACGGTCGTCGATCGGGTTGTCGGGCTCCAGTTCGCCTTCGGCGACCCTCCGCAGCCCCGCCTTCTCCAGCGCCCGCCACGACCGTCGGTTGGCGGCCACGACCGGGACGAGGATCGACCGCGCCCCGGGATGGTCGACCCAGGTCCGCTCGACCATCGATCGGATCATGCGCGGTCCGACTCCCTTGCCGACCAGCCCGGGCTCTCCGATGAGGTAATCGAGGGTCGCCGTGTGTTCGGGCACCTCGACGACGGCGGCCAGCTCGGCCAGGTAGTCCGGGTAGTCGGCCAGGAGGCAGCGCTGGACCAGCCCGATCGGCCGGCCGTCGAGCAGGGCCAGCCAGTCCTGCGAGGGCTCCTCCCCGCGGGCCGAGGCCATGAAGTCCCGGGCGACCGCCTCGTCAGAGGTCTGGTGATTCCACCAGCGCGCCACGTACGGCTCCCGCAGCCACTGCTGCAGCAGCGGGAAGTCCCGCTCCGTCACTCTCCGCCAGGTGAACTCGGCCACACCACCTGCATAGCCCACCTCGGGCCTGGAACTCATCTCATTTAGACCGAGGTACCGGGCGGAGATTTGAGCAGCGGCCCCGCCTCGGGCACGTATCCCGCGCGCCCCTGCCGCAACGCGCTCGCCGCCATCCGGATCAGATCGACGGTGACCCCGGCGCCACCGCTCGGGTCGTGCACCTTCAGCTTCACGTCCAGGCTCACCGGGGTCTCGCCCCAGGCCAGCGCCTCGATGTTGATATGCGCCACCTTCTGCGACTCCAGATGCGGAATGTATCCGAGCGGAGCGACCCGCACCCGTTCGGCCGCCGCCCCCTCCGACGCGAGGGCGTTGAGCTTGGACCGCATCTTGGTGTTGTCGTTCTCGACGAGGTTCCGGAAGTCCTCGGTCCCGCCGAGATTGACCTGGTAGGAGCCGGTCAGCGTCAGCCCGCGCTCCTCCAGCAGCCGCAGCAGCGCGTGGTGCACGACGGACGTACCGAACTGGCTGGTCAGGTCGTCGCCCAGCAAGGGCAACCCGGCCGCGACGTAGCGCTTCAGCATGTCCGCGTCCCGGGCCACGGCGTCGGAGGTGGTGTTGACGAACGCCGCCCCGGCCCGCAACGCCGCCTCGGCATAGGCCAGCGCCGTCTCCTGCCGCCCGCTGGGCGCCGAGTAGAGCACGACCTCGATCCCAGCGAGCTCCTCGGCCACCCGGTCCACCCCGGTGCCGTCGGTGAGCCCGCGGCGCACCATGACCTCCGACGAGGGCAGCTCGCCGACCAGCCGCGGATAGTTGTTGGGCGCCATGAAGATCGCTTCGGTCAGGTCCTTTCCGATCTTCTTCTCCGAGACGGCGAAGGCCGCCGCCACCTCGATGTCGCCCACGCCCAACCCGTCCAGCACCGGCTGCCGGATCCCGGCCACACTGCCCGTGGCGCGGTGCAGCGCGATCCCCTGCACCAGCGCGGACACGTTGTTGCCGACCCCGACCACCGCGACCTTCACCCGTTCGATCATGGTCGCCAGCGTACGGGCCGCCCGCGGCGGCCCTAGAGGCCGCCTCTGACGACCTGGTAGAAGGCGGCCAGGTCCTCGACCAGGGCCTCGACGTGCGCCGCGTCGGCCGGGTCGTTGTCCAGCATCCAGTCGGCCACCAGGTCGAAGAGGCCGCCGACCAGGCCGATCGCGATGCCGTGGGTCGAAGGGCCCGCGTCCACGACCTCCAGGCGCCGCCACAGTGACTCGACGAACTCGGCGGCCCAGCGGCGGTTGGCGCGGCGCTGGCGTTCGACGGCGGGGGAGACCGCGGCGGCGGCGCCGAAGGTCACGAGGGCGCGCCGGGGGTCGTCGATGAGCGCGTGCGCGAACGCCTCGATGATGGCGCGCTCCAGGTCCGGCGGGTCGGCGGCGAGGCGCTCGGTGACCTCGGCCTTGATCTGCTCGGTGACATCCCGCAGCAGCGCCAGGTAGCAGTCCTCGCGGCCGTCGAAGATCTCGTAGAAGCTCTTCGTACCGACGTAGGCGTGCTGGCAGATCTGCTCGATCGAGGTGTTCTGGTAGCCCTGGCCGGCGAACAGCGCGAGCGCCGCCTCCAGCAACTGACGGCGGCGCTGGTCGCGGCGCTGATCGGCGTCGAGGCCGCGGATCCGGCGGCTGGAGGTGACCACGTCCCCGACCCTACCTGCTTCTGGTAAGCGCAGGAGTTATCAACACGATGCCTTGTTGGGAACAAGGCATCGTGTTGTAATTGCGCCCCCACCCCCTCACCTCGGAGGTATCCGATGCGCAGAGGCCTCTGCGCGGTCATCGCCGCGCTCCTGCTCGCCCTGGGCCTCGAGTCCCCGGCCGCCGCGTCCACCTCGGGCTTCAACGACTGGAACTGCAAGGTCTCGGCGGGCCGCCCCGAGCCGGTCCTGCTGCTGCACGGCCTGGGCGGCAACGGCCCGGGCAACATGCTCACCCTCGGCCCCTACCTGGCGGGTCTCGGCTACTGCGTCTACGCGCCGACCTACGGCGAGCCGCTGCCGCCTATCCCGGTCGGCGGCCTCGTCCCGGTGGACCGCTCGGCACACGAGATCGCGGGCGTCATCGACAAGATCCTGACCTCCACCGGGGCGGCCAAGCTGGACATCGTCGGGCACTCCGAGGGCGGCTACGAGTCGCTCTACATCCCGAAGTTCGTGCCCGGCTACGCGGCCAAGATCGACCATGTCGTGGCACTGGCCCCGCCCACGCACGGCACGTCCTTCGCCGGCCTGGTGAGCATCGCTCAGCAGCTCGGGATCATGTCGCAGGTCAACATGATCCTGGCGACCTTCGGCTGCGCGGCCTGCACCGAGCTCACCACCGGGGCGACCGGCATCGTCACGCTCAACACCGGCCCCATCGCACAGCCCGGCGTCACGTACAACGTCATCGCCTCGACCAGCGACGAACTGGTCACTCCGAAGGGCACCGAGTTCATCGACGAGCCCGGCGTCACCAACGCCTATGTCCAGGACCTGTGCCCCTCCGACCCCGTCGGGCACATCGGCCTCGCCTATGACGGCGGGGTCGCCAACATGATCGCCAACGCTCTCGATCCGACCCGTCCGGTCAAGGTCGACTGCTCGATCGGACTGGTCATCTAAGGCGAAAAATCTACAGTTCAGACTGCGCAGTCTATTTGCGCAGTCTGGGCTGCGGAGTTAGATTTGGGGGCATGGACGACATCTCCCCGACTGCCTTGCAGGCTGCCCGCGACACGTTCGTGGTGGTCAGCAGGCTACGCCGTCGTCTTCGCAAGCTTGAGGGCGCCGGCGACATCTCCCCAGCACAGGCCTCCGTACTGGCCACGCTCTCCAAGGACGGCCCGGCCTCGGTCAGCGAACTCGCCGCGGGGGAGCGCGTCAGGCACCAGTCGATGGCCACCACGGTGGCTGCCCTGGAACGCGCGGGGCTGGTCGAACGGCACCAAGATCCGGAGGACGGGCGCCGTCAGCTGATCACCCTCACCGAGCGGGGGAAGGAGCAGCGCGCCGGTGACTTCCAGGTCCGCGTCGCCTATCTGGCCCGGGCCCTGCAGGAGCACGGGACCGAGGAGCAGTTCGAGGCGGTGGTCACCGCGATGGCGCTGCTCGACGAGGTGGCGCAGTCGTGACCCAGGTCGTCGAACCGGTCGCACCAGCACGGTTCGACCGGACTCTCGTCACGCCGATGATCCTCGGCTCCATCCTCAATCCGATCAACTCCTCGATGCTCGCGGTCGCGCTGATCCCGATCGGCAAGGCCTTCGGCGCCCCGCCCGCGCAGACCGCCTGGCTGGTGACCGGCCTCTACCTGGCCACCGCGGTCGGGCAACCGGTGATCGGCAGGCTGGTCGACTCGTACGGCCCGCGGCTCCTCTATCTGACCGGCACCGCGCTGGTCGGCGTCGCCGGGCTGCTCGGCACGCTGGCGCCGAGCCTGTGGCTGCTGGTCCTGTCCCGGGTGCTGCTCGGTTTCGGCACGTCGGCGGCCTATCCGGCGTCGATGTTCCTGCTGCGCCACGAGGCGGAGCGCACCGGGCTGGCCAGCCCGCGCGGCATCCTGGCAGGCCTGTCGATATCCGCCCAGGTCATCGTGGTCGTCGGCCCGACGCTGGGCGGGGTGCTCATCGCGCTCGGCGGCTGGCATCTGATCTTCGCCATCAACATCCCGCTGTCCATCGCCTGCCTGGTGCTCGGCGCGCGCCATCTGCCCAGGCTGGCCGACCTTCCCAAGCAGTACGTCGACGTGCCGGGCATGGCACTGTTCGCGGCCACCCTCACCGCGTTCATGCTGTTCCTGATGCAGCCCGGCCTGCGGCAGTCGTACCTTCTGCTGCTCGCCGTCATCGGCGCCGCCGCGTTCGCCAGACGGGAACTGCGCGGCGCCGAGCCCTTCATCGACCTGCACGTGCTGCGCGGCAACACCCCGCTGCTGCTCACGTACGTTCGCCAGCTCCTGGCGTACACGACCTCCTACTCCTTCCTCTACGGCTACACGCAGTGGCTGGAGGACGGCCGGGGCCTGTCCGCGTCCGTCGCCGGGCTGCTCCTGCTGCCGATGTCGGTGGCGGCCATCACGGTCACCGCGCTCACCGGCCGGCGGCCCGGGATACGCAACAAGCTGCTGACCGGGGCGAGCTTCCAGGTCGTGTCCTGCGCCCTGCTGGTCCTGCTCGGCACCGCGAGCCCGGTGTGGGCGCTCGCGGCCGTCGGCGTCGTCGTCGGAGTGCCGCAGGGCCTCAACGGGCTGGCCAACCAGAACGCGCTGTACGAACAGGCCGACCCGGCCCGGATGGGCTCGTCGGCCGGTCTGCTGCGCACCTTCATGTACCTCGGCGCCCTGCTGGCGGCCGCGGCCAACGCCGCGGTCTACCGGGGCGGCGCCGACACCGGCGGCCCGCACCACCTCGGCATGTTGCTCCTGGTGGTCTCCGCTCTGCTCCTGCTCGTCACCTTCTTCGATCGAAAGGTCAAATGATCATGCCAGTCACCGCCCTCGACCCGACCTCCGCGCTTGTCGTCATCGACCTGCAGAACGGCGTGGTCGCGCTGCCCGGCACCCCGCATCCCACGACCGAGGTCGTCGCCCGTACCGCCGAACTGGCCGGCGCGTTCCGGGACCGCGGCCTGCCGGTCGTCCTGGTACGGGTCTCCTTCGCCAAGGACGGCGCCGACCTCATCCCGGGCCGTACCGAGGCCGCCTCCCCGCGCGGCGCGCAGCGGCCCGAGGGCTGGGACCAGATCGTGGACGTCCTGGCCGGCGACCCGCGCGACATCGTGGTGACCAAGCGGAACTGGTCCGCCTTCTACGGCACCGATCTGGACCTGCACCTGCGCCGCCGGGGCGTGACGCAGATCGTGCTGACCGGCGTCGCCACCAGCATCGGCGTCGACTCCACCGCCCGGGGCGCGCACGAGCGCGGCTACCACGTCACGGTCGCCACCGACGCGGTCACCGACATGAACGAGGACGCCCACCGGCACAGCACCGAGAAGATCTTCCCCCGGCTCGGCGAGACCGGAACGACCGCGGAGATCCTCGACCTGCTGGCCAAGACCGAGGTGCGCTAGTTTGGTGAGTTCTTCACCGAGTCGAGGAAGAGCGCAGGAAGGTACATAGAGACATGGCTGAACCGCTGACCGAAGAGCAGGCCCGCGCGGCCTTCAACACCGTCGACGTCGATGGTGACGGGCAGATCAGCCCAGACGAGCTACGGCGGCTGTGGACCCGCACCGACGGCACGCTCGGCGACGAACAGCTCGCCGAGATCTTCAACGCCGCCGATGCGGACAACAACGGCCTGATCTCCTTCGAGGAGTTCTTCAAGCTCGTCTCCTAGGAGACAAAGACGTCACCCCGGGCAGGCCGGGGCGGTCGTGGTCGGCGCGAGAGCGAAGGCCAGGTGCAGACCGTCCGCGGCCGGGGTGGCGGACGTGAGGCTGACCCCGGCCGGCATTCCGGGCAGCTCGATGGTCCGGGCGGCGAGCTGGGACTTGGGCAGGCCCCTGCCGAGCGGGCTGCGCAGCAACTCCGGGATGGACAGCTTCTGGCCCAGCGTGCTGATGTCGGTCGGGGTCACCGTCACGGCCTGCGGCGTGGTGGTCAGCGCGGCGTGCACGGTCACCGCTACACCGAAGGTGGTGTCGATGACCAGCTGCTTGCCGTCGCCGCGCACCTGCATGTCGCCGCCGAGCTCCTTCTGGACCACCGGGTAGCCGACGATCGTCGAAGCCGTGCCGGCGCCGGAGGTACCCCCGGTCTTCACATGGGCGATCTTCGCGGTGAGATCAACCGAGGTGCCGGCGAGCTGGACCTGCCTGGCGCGCACGTTCACGGTGCCCAGGTCGCCGCCGAACACGCCGAGACCGGCCAACGGGTCGGTGAGATGGGCGGTCGTCGGTCCCGACGACTTCAGCCCGCAGGCCACGGTCTTGGCGATCTTAGATTCGGCTGAGGAGCGTACGAGCTGGTTCGCGAGGAGTACGCCCCCCACGACAAGAACGGTCGCGACGGCCGGGATCCACACACGCTTTTGGCGCAGGATCATCGGATTCCTTCCAAACGGCGGGGAGATCCGAGAAGTGTAGGACCAAAGCGGCCGTTATGAGGTCTTGTCGAGCTCCTTGCCGGAAGTCTTGTCAGAATCGTTCGACGGCGACGTCAGGCCCTGCTTGACGGAGTCCAGGATCGTCATGCCCTGGCTGACCAGGCCGGCGGCGATCTCGCCCAGGCCGTCCGTGCCGTTGAGGATGTTGATGTTGGCGCCGGACAGCCCGGTCGCCGCCTCCTTGACGATCTGCGGCAGCTGGTCGATGAGCAGCCGGTCCAGCGCCACCCGGTTGTGCGAGGCGGCGGCCTCGGCCTGGATGGTCATCCGCTCGGCGTCCGCCTCGGCCAGGATGCGCACCCGCTGCGCCTCGGCCTCGGCGGGCCGTACCACCTCGGCGACGAGCTGCTGCTGGCGGAGCTCGGCCTCGCGCTGGGCCAGCTCGGTCTGCGCGGCGATGACCTCCTGGCTCGCCTTGGCCTCCGACAGCGGGCCGGCCTGTGAGGCGACCGCCTGCGCCTGGTCCACCTCGGCCTTGTACTGGGCCTGCACGATCGCGGTCTGCCTGGCGTACTCGGCCTGGTTGCGCTTGGACTCCTGCTCGGCCTCGGCCGAGGCCTGCGCGGCCTGCGCCTGGGCGACCTGCGCCCGCTGCTGGATCGCGGCGTTGTGCGGGGCGGCCATGGCGTCGATGTAGCCGAGGTTCATGTCGTCGATGGACTGGATCTGCAGCGAGTCCACGGTCAGCCCGATCTTGGCCATCTCCGCCTTGGAGCCGTCCAGGACCTCGATGGCCAGCTTCTGCCGCTCGGTGACGATCTCCTCGACGGTCATCGAGCCGATGATCGAGCGCAGGTGGCCGGCGAAGATACGGCCGGTCAGCGTGGACATCTGGTCCTGGTCGGACAGGAACCGCTGTCCGGCGTTGACGATGCTCTCGGTGTCGTTGCCGACCTTGAACGCGATGACCGACCGTACGTTCAACGCGATGCCCTGCTTGGTCACGCAGGTCTCCTGGACCTCGGCCTCGCACATCGCCAGGGTCAGGAACCGCACCTTGCGGAAGACCGGCAGGATGAACGCGCCATGGCCGGTCACCACCCGGAAGGGGGCGCCGTTCTTGCCCTGCCGGCCGCCGGAGATCAGCATGGCCTCGTCCGGTGCGGGCACGCGGTAACCGAGCATCAGGTCAACTCCTCGAGTGAGTCGGATGAGAGGGTGTCCCACTTCACGACGTCGACCGTCCGGCCGCCACGATCCTCGATGATCAGTACGGGCGTGTCCTTGGGCAGTGGATCCTCGGACCAGGCGATGAAGGTCTCCGAGCCCCCGCGGATCTTCACCAGGACCTCACCCGGCCCGCGTTCGCCCCGCGTGCCGACGATGAGGACTCCGACCTCTCCTCTGCAGGAAAGATCACTGACCATCGGGATCCACCCTGTGTCACCTCGTGATATCTGGTTCGATCACCCTACTGCGCACAGGGCGCGCCGGTCAGGATGTGGCCCCCCATAACACGGATAGTTCGCAGCAAAAAGGGCACAGCCGTTGGCGTGACCGAACCCTCGGACGGCCGCCGGGCAGAGCTGATCCAGGTCGCGCAGGACCGCTGGATCTCCGCGCTCACCGACCTGGGCGGGCGGAACACACTTCTCTACTACAAGGACCGGCGAGCAGGCACCCTCGACCTCGCCGACGCCGACCCGAACGCCCTCGACAGGTTCCTGCGCACCGGCTCCATCCGGCTCACCCGGCTGTTCACCGACGTGGACGCGAGGGCCGACGCGATCCGCCGCACGCAGGCGATCCACCGCAAGGCCAAGGAGCTGCTGGAGGAGCGCGGCATCCGGGCCGGCTACCTGGCGGTGGGGATGGCCCGCTGGGACGAGCTGTTCCTCGAGCCCGCCGCGCCCGTACTGCTGCGCGGCCTGACGATCAGCCCGACCAGGGCCCGGCACGACGACTTCGAGCTCGTGCTGGACGAGGAGTACGAGCTGAACCCGGTCCTGCTGCACAAGCTGGCCACGGTCTTCGGGGCCGACACCGAGCGGCTGTCGGGCACCGAGATCTATGACGACCTCACCAAGGCCGCGACGGCCGCCGAGGTGCCCGGCTTCGAGATCGACGACCGCCGGGTGATCGGCACCTTCACCTATGCCAAGCTGCCGATGGTCCGGGACATGGAGTCGGGCGCCGAACTGCTCGCCGACAGCGACATCGTCGCCGCCATCGCCGGAGACCCCGAGGCCCAGGAACTGCTGTCGGCCGACGCGCGGGCCCATCCGATCCTCGACTCGCCGCAGGACGACTACTCGGTGCTCGACGCCGACTCCTCGCAGCGCAGCGCGATCGACACCGTCCTGTCCGGGCGCAGCCTGCTGGTGCACGGCCCGCCCGGGACCGGCAAGAGCCAGACCATCGCCAACCTGATCGCCGCACTGGTCGCCAGGGGCCGCAAGGTGCTGTTCGTGGCGGAGAAACGGGCCGCGATCGACGCCGTGCTCTCCCGGCTCAAGGGCGTCGATCTGGGGGACCTGGTCCTGGACATCCACGACGGCACCAGGGACCGGCTGCGCATCGCCCGCGACCTGGGGGCCACGCTGGACCAGGCGCAGCAGGCCGCGGCCCAGGACGTGAGCGCACTGCACCGGCGGCTGGTGGACCGGCAGCGGCGGCTCACCGAGCACGTCCAGGGACTGCACGACGCCCACCAGCCCTGGGGACTGACCGCCTTCGAGGTGCAGTCGGCGCTGCTCGGCGTGCCGTCGATCGCCCGCACGCCGGCCCGGCTGACGACGCCGGAACGGATCGGCCGCGAGGACGCCGACCGGCTGCGCGACGAGCTGCGCGAGTTCACCCACCTCGGCGGTTTCGGGCTGCGCCCGCAGACCACTCCGTGGTACGGCGCGAGCCTGCGCACCGCCGAGGACTCCCGTACGGCCTGCGATCTGGCCGCCGGGCTCACCGCCTACACCTTCCCCAAGTTCGCCCAGCGGATGGCGGTGGCCTGCGACGAACTGGGGCTGCCGGTCCCGGCCGACCACCCGGCCCGGCAGGCGCGGCTACGGCTGTTCACCGGCATCACCCAGACCCTGCGGGTGCTGAGCCCCGAGACGTACGCCCAGGATCCGGCCCTGCTGGCGGCCGCGACCGCCGAGTCGTCCGACCTCGGGCTGCGTGAACGCAGGGCCCTGCGCAAGCGGGCCGCCGCGCTGTGGATCGGCCCGCCCAAGCCGGAGCGCGCCCGGCTGCACCAGGCGCTGGCCCAGGCCGCCGAACAGCTCGCCGCCTGGAACGCCGCCGAGGGGCCGCCCCGGCCGCCCCGTGGTCTGGCCGATCTGGTGGGCCTGCACGCCGAGTGCGAGCGGCAGCTCGGCGACCTGGCCCGCTTCGTACGGCTGCCCGCCGACCCCGAGCCGTTCGCGGCCGCGCTGGCCGCCGACCAGGAGACCGCGTGGAAGCTGCCCAGGCTGTACGAGCTGGGTGCGCGGTTCCACACGCTCGGGCTCGCTCCGCTGCTGGACGAGCTGGCCCGGCGCGGCGCCAACCCGGAGATCGCCGCGGCCGCCTTCGACCACACGTGGTACTCCTCGATCCTCGACCACATCCGGGTCGCCGACCCGCGCTACCTCGCCGACCGGGGAAGCGCGCTGGACGAGATCGCCGGGGACTTCCAGGTCCGCGATCTGGAACACCTCGTCGCCAACCGGGCCCGGGTCCGCGAGGCCTGGGGGCGCAGCCTGCAGACCGCCGAGGACCGGCACCCGCTCCAGGCGAGGGTCATCCGCAAGCAGGCGGCGCTGCGCCGCGGCCACCTGCCGCTGCGCCGTCTGCTCGACCAGACCGGCGACGTGCTCTTCGCGCTCAAGCCCTGCTGGGCGATGTCACCGCTGATGGTCAGCCAGGTGCTGCCGCAGACCAGGCTGTTCGACGTCGTCATCTTCGACGAGGCCAGCCAGATCGTGCCGGCCGACGCCATCCCGTCCATCGTCCGGGCGCACCAGATCGTCGTCGCCGGGGACGACCGGCAACTGCCGCCGACCAACTTCTTCCGTCAGGTCGGCGACGGCGAGGACGACCCGGAGGCCGAGTCGGATCCCCTCAACAACGAGGTCTCGTTCGGCGCGGGCTTCGAGTCGATCCTCGACGCGCTTCGCCCGCTGCTGCCCACCTGCCCGCTCACCTGGCACTACCGCAGCAGGGACGAGCGGCTCGTCGCCTTCTCCAACAGCCGGATCTACGGCGGCGCGCTCACCACCTTCCCCGGCGTGTTCACCGACGACTGCCTGCAACATGTCGTGGTCGACCAGGACTCCGCCGAGGTCGACCGGGTCGTCGAGCTGATCCTCCAGCACGTGGAGCAGCGCCCGGCCGAGTCGCTGGGCGTCATCGCGCTGGGCCTGCGGCACGCGGAGCGCATCGACGACGCGCTGCGCGAAGCGCTCAAGACCCGGCCCGACGTGGAGGCCTTCTTCGCCGAGGACAAGCCCGAGCCGTTCTTCGTCAAGAACCTCGAACGGGTGCAGGGCGACGAACGCGACGCCATCATCCTGTCCGTCGGCTACGGCAAGCACCCGGACGGCCGGATGCGGTACCAGTGGGGCCCGCTGCTGCGCGACGGCGGCGAGCGGCGGCTCAACGTCGCCGCCACCCGGGCCAAGCACCGGCTCACCCTGGTCAGCGCCTTCTCCAGCCACGACGTGGACCCCGACCGGGTGACCAAGGCCGGGGCCCGGATGCTCGCCGAATACCTGGAGTACGCCGGATCGGGCGGCACTCCCTCGGGTTCCTCGGGCGGCGACGTGCTCGGTCCCTTCGAGACCGACGTACGCGAACGGCTCGCCGCCTGCGGGATCACCGTCGTGCCGCAGTTCGGAGTGGGCGGCTACCGGGTGGACTTCGCCGTCACCCATCCCGACGACCCGGGCCGCATGGTGCTGGCCATCGAGTCGGACGGGGTCTCCTACCACGCGTCCAAGAGCGTCCGGGATCGGGACCGGCTGCGCCAGGAGCATCTGGAACGGCTCGGCTGGAACTTCCACCGGCTCTGGTCCACCAACTGGTTCCACGACCCGCAGCAGGAGGTCGCCAAGCTGCGCGAGGCCTACGAACAGGCGATCGCCGCCCACGAGCCCGCACCGCAGGAGGACCCGGCTCGGGAGAGCACCGACCTGGTGCCCAAGCCGCCCACTAGCCCCGCCGAACGAGGTGGATGAGCGCGCTCGCGTAGTCCCCGCGGGCCAGCTCCGGATGGAGGCCCCGGGCGAGCAGCACCGCACCGTGGTGGATCTTCCCGGTGGCCTGGTCCTCGTACCGGGCCGACGGCTCCAGGCCGCGCAGCGGAATCGGCGCGGCCTCGTCGCCGAACCGCCGTGCGGGCCGGTAGACGAGCACGACCGACTCCGCCTCGTGTACATACTGGACCGCGCGAGTGCTCGGCTCCATCGGCCGCAGCCGGTAGAGCGCCCCGCGCTGAATGACCGGCCGTAGCTGCTTGTAGAGCCCGACGAGCTCCCGGGCCCTGCTGAGCTCGGCCGGGCTCCACTCGGTCAGGGATCCGCCGATCCCGAGCTGGCCGGCCATCGCCGCATGGAACCGGAAGTCGAGCGGGATCTCCCGCCCGGTGTAGGGATTGGGGCTGTCGGTGACCCACGCGCCCATGACCCGGGCCGGATAGACCTGGGAGAAGCCCTCCTGGATGTCCAGCCGGTCGAGTGCGTCGGTGTTGTCGGAGGTCCACACCTGGTCGGTCCGGCGCAGGATACCGAAGTCCACCCGGCCGCCGCCGCTGGAGCACGACTCGATCCGTACCCCCGGATGCGCGGCCCGGAGCCGGTCGATCACGTCGTACAGGTTTTGTGCGTGATCGATCCAGAGCCGCTCGTCGGTTCCCGGACCGGCCTCGGTGAACGGCCGGTTCATGTCCCACTTGAGGAAGTCGATCGCGTTGTCCTCCAGCAGGCCGGCCAGCGTGCCGTGGAGCCACTCGGCCACCTCCGGCCGGCCCAGGTTGAGGACGAGCTGGTGGCGATGCTCGGTCCTGGTCCGATGCGGCTGGTGGAGCACCCAGTCGGGGTGCCGCCGATAGAGGTCACTGTCCGGATTGACCATCTCCGGTTCGACCCACAGCCCGAACTTCATGCCCAGCCCGTGCACGTGGTCGATCAGCGGCGCCAGCCCGCCGGGGAACCGGGCGGGATTGGGCCACCAGTCGCCCAGCCCTGCCGCATCGTGGGTCCGGGCCCCGAACCACCCGTCGTCCATGACGTAGAGCTCG
>Ga0308173_10000804_pt1 | contig 14404 bp, 14 predicted proteins | sample PhyPR1_FD_203716 | JGI IMG/M metagenome (GOLD analysis project Ga0308173, IMG submission 203716) | Soil microbial communities from UC Gill Tract Community Farm, Albany, California, United States - DLSLS.P.R1 | ecosystem: Environmental > Terrestrial > Soil > Agricultural land | place: USA...
GATCTGCTGCCGCGCGGCGCTCGGCGGCGTCCGGCGCAGGCGGACGAGCAAGGTCATCACGCCGGCGATCATGAACACGACGAAACACGCCCGGTAGAAGTCGCCGTGCAGGAAGAAGAGGATCGGTAGAAGTGCCAGAAATCCGACGATCACTCGAGGTCGCAGCTGGCCGAACGGGAAGAGTAGGATTCCCGCGAGCAGGCACATATTTCCAAGGTCGTAGAGGTGGCGGTGCCACGACTCCGGTACGTGAGCGACGAAGCTCAGAAAGGACGCAGACGGCTGCTCCGACGAGATCGTAAGCAGGACTGCCAGCGACAGGATCGAGCTGATCAGGTCTTCTCGCTTCCGCCGGTGCAGCAACCAGGCTGCGAATAGCAAAAATGGGTAAGTGAGAACGTGGAACAGGTCGACGACGCTCAGCATCGCCGGGCTCAAGCCTGCGGCTCGGGCCGCCTGCTCTATGTGTTGCTCGCCAGTTCGCACCTGGACATGGCGCAACTGGCCCGCGGGTGAGCGCACCGTCAGGTCGAGGTCGATCGGCTGATCGCCTTCGATGATCGGAGCGAATAGGGCGTAGTCAGTCTCGGTCGGACGCACCGGACCCTTTGCACCGGTTGGATCGAGCGGGACTACGGCAGAGACCGGAAGTCCCTCGATCGCGACGATTTTGTCTCCGGACTCCACGCCTGCGGCGATTGCGGCCTTTCCGACCGGGAAACGCACACGCGTGAGATCGTCTTGGGAGAGTACGAGGCCAGCCCGGCTGCCGAGCATCAACGCGCTGTTCTCGCCCGGCGTGTTGAACCGGTACCAAGTCCCCATGATCGGTCCAATCAGCGCAAGCGCGAAGGCGGCCATCCACAGGAGGTCGAAAACGTTGCCCCAGGGGCGCTGCAGTTCGGGGACGCGTTCAGGCACACGCGGCAGAGCCAACGCTGGCCACTGTAATGTCCCCCAAAAACGCGTTGCCATGCCGTCGCGCCCCTGTGACGTTAGCGCCCGGTGCATAGCACGACGAGCAAAATCAATCAGCTATCGATGACGGCTCCGTTGCCGTCCTTGTCCGGGACGGTCCCTTCGGGCCCGGTTGAACCATAACGCGACGCGATGAAGCGCCCCTGCGTCTCAAGGGCCAGCATGTCGGCGCGCGCGAGTTGTTCGCTGATATCTGCGAGCGCCGATTTGCCGGCGGCGAGCCCTTCAACGAGGCGCTCATCCACGGTCTTGTCCTCTCCGTCTCGCTCGCTTCGGAAGCTCGCCGGCACATTCACGTAGCGATCGATCAGACCAGGAAGATGGATCGACATAAGGCGACGGGCATCCTGTGCACTAGGGTCCAATGTGTCGACGCGCTCCAGCACCTGCTTCAGCGCCGGTAGTACTGAGCTTATCGCATCGATCTGCGCCTGCGCAGGAGCGGGGAGCGCCCGCCGTGTGCGGTACAGGTAGGAGTCGAACCGCTGGACCATCTCGCCGTTCGGGAGATCGGTCGTCGGTGCGGGGATGCTGCGTGTCTGCGAGGGGTTGAACGCTAGTAGTGCCGCAACCCCGATCGCCAGACCTACGGCAGCCAGGAAGCCGAACATTCCGATCGGGATGAAGATTCCCACCGCAATCGTGATGACGCTGATGACCAGAACCGCCATGCCAACGCGTTTGAAGCGCTTGGCAAGATCGGAATTCAGGCGCTCGCGCTCGCGCCGCGCTGCATCCCGAACAGGCCCGCCGCGCTCATCGAGCTGGCGCGTGACGCGATCGAACCGCGCGATCGCTTTTTCGACTTTGTCAGTTACCTCAGTCACTTCGCCTCAATCGGCGTCAATGGCGACGTTGCACTTTCGAGCTTGCCCTGGTTCACGCCTTCGGCGCGAGCAATATAGCCCTTCGACTTCTCGACTTCCTTCCCCAGAGTGTCGACCGTCTGTTTCATGTTGCCAAGCGCCTGCAGCTTGAACGCATCGATCTGGTCCATCGTGTCGTAGATGTTCTGGAAGGCACGCTGGAGCGTCTCCAGCGGAATCGTCGAGCTTGCTGCCTGTTCGTGGATTGCGCCGGTCTGCGTCCGCAGCATCTCACCGGTGCTGTTGATCATGCCTGCGGTCGTCGTGTTCAGCGCGCCGATTTGCTCCAGCACCAGCTTCTGATTGGTCATGGCCTGCGCGACGGTGACGGCCGTCCGCAACGCCGAGACGGTGGTGGTCGAGGCGCGGTCCACGCCCTTCACCAACTCGACATTGTTCTTCTTGACGAGGTCGAGCGCGAGATAGCCCTGAACCGTGACAGCCATCTGCGTGAGCAGGTCGGTCGTCCGCTGGCGCGTGTAGAAGAGGGCGCTCTCGCGAATCGCCTTCGCCTTCGCCGGCTCCGTCGCGTCGAGCTCGTTCGCTTTGTCCTCGAGCTGCTTGTCCAAGGTCTTCGAGATGTGGATCATCTGCTCGAGCTTGTGCATCGTCTTCCAGAGGTTCGCGCGCTCCGTGTCGATGGCTGCATTGTCCATCAGCAGTTCGTCCTTGCCGTTCGAAAGGCTCCCGAGGATCTTCTGAATATGAGTTTGTGAGCTGCGGTATTTGTCGAAATAGCGGTCGACGCGGTTACCGAAGGGGATGATGCCGAGCAGCTTCTTGGTCTTGGTCGCTTCCTTTGGGTCCAAGGCCTCCACTGTGCGGCGAAGCTCGGTCAGGTCGGCGCCGATGCCGCTGTCCTTGTCAATCGCCTTGACCGGACGGTCGAGAAAGCGGTTCGAGGCTCCGGCCGCTTCGGCAATTTCCTTGCGACCCATCGCCGTCAACTGGTCCACCTTCTTGCCGAACTCGGGACTGTTGGAATCAAGTGCGGCAAGCTCGTCCACGAATTGGGAGACGCGCTTGTCGAGCTCACTCGTCTCGTCAGACTTGAGCGGAACAAGACCGGCGGCCTCGGCGGGGACCACAGGCTGGAGCGCCTCGGGAGGATCCAGCTTGAGCTTCGTTGCCGTCTGGCTGGTCGCAGTCGTTTCCGATGCCGGTTCGGTGGCCATTCTTCGATCCTTTCGTGCCTCTGACGCAACGTCTGGCCAGAAGTGGACGGCTGGCCAACGCCGTGCAAGAGGTTTGACTGTATTATAAGTGCAATACAGGCCCTGGCAAGACGGCGATTAACGGGCGTCCACGCGCCATGGTTCAGATTTCTTAACCAAATGTTTGAACAGTTCGCTCACCTTACGCCGGGTACAGCGATCCAATGCGCAAGGTTTCTGTGGGGTATTCTCGATGATCGCCTTCTTTGGGAAGCTGTGGAGAAACAGGCGCGGCAACGCGCTTGCAATTGCTGCTGCGTGCCTGCCGCTGTTCGTCGGGGCCGCGGGTCTCGCGACCGATACGATTCAATGGACGCTTTGGAAGCGTCAGCTCCAGCGCGCGGCGGACTCCGCCGCCATTGCCGGGGTTTACGATCGAGTTGCCAAGAGCGGTGCGACCACGAACACCGATGCGACGGTCACGCACGATCTCGGTTTGAACCTACACTCGTACTATGCCCTCACGGACGGGAACAGTTTCTGCAGTGGAAAGTGCGAAATCGGAACGCCGGCCGACACGCCATTCCAGAAGGACCAAGTCAGGGTCACGATCGCTATTCAGCAGCGCTTGGCATTCAGTTCCATGTTCATGAGTTCGCCGCCGACTATAACGGCGACGTCGACCGCTGCTGCGGTTCCTGTGGGTGGAGATGCCTGCTTCCATGCAACGAGCAAGAGCTCGAAAGACACCGGAATTGCGATCAGCGGTAATGCCGGCATCGAGGCGCCAGATTGCGTCATGTACGCGAACCCTTCCAGCGCGAACTCCGCCTACGCAAAGGGTAGCTCTTATGTTGAGGTCGAAGCGGTGGCTGCGGTCGGCGGGATCCAGCAATCGAACAATTGGCACGTGCAAGCCTATCGGCCTTACTCGCCGGCGTTGGACGACCCCTTCGCGAAGATAGATCCGTCTCCGTCCGATATGAATTGCGCTACCAAGACGGTGGTGCAGGGCGGTAAGAACGTCACGACAGAGGTTGCGTTGGACGAAAGTACGGACCTGTCCGCTTATGCCGGCAAGAACTGCTTCTCCGGACTGTCGGTCAGCTCCAGTTTCACAGGCACGTTGGACCTTACCAACTTCGCCTCTAAGCTGCCGGGCGGAACGATATACATCGATGGTGGCGACGCCGACATTCAGGGTAATTTGAAATGCACTGGCTGTACGATCGTGCTCACCAACCAGGACACGTCTTCAACCGCCACGATCGGCCAGTTCAAGGCGAACGCATCGGCGGACATCAATCTCACGGCACCCGCTGCGTCGTGCGACTGCAAGTTCAAGGGCATCGCTATTTACCAGGATCGGCGGGCTGTGGACGTGAGCGGCAAACCGAACCTTATCAATGGTAACTCGGGCTCGCAGATCGTCGGCGCTCTGTATTTTCCAAATCAGGAGCTGGACTATAACGGGTCCGGCAATACGAGTGCCGTTTGCACGAAGTTCGTTGCTTACCGGCTCAACTTTACCGGCAACAGCACCACGACAAACAAGTTCAAGAGCAATAAGGACTGCGGGTATCTGGGCTGGCCGGGCGACGATACGGCCGTGATGGTAAGGCTCGTCGGCTGATGATTAGGATCGCTCGCAGACTCGTCAGCGACGAACACGGTGCGGCCGTGCTCGAGCTCGCGCTCGTCGCACCGGTGCTCGCGCTCATGGTTATTGGCATCGTCGATATGAGCAACGCCTTCAGCCGCAAGCTGGCGCTTGAACAGGGTGCGCAGCGCGCCATCGAACGCATCATGCAGACGACCGGGAACGACACCGTTGAAAACACCCTCAAGACCGAGGTCCAGTGCCAGGTGAACGGCACGACCACCAGCGGGAACGCGGTCAGCTGCGCATCCACACCGGTCGCACTGAGTGATGTGACCGTCACCTACCGCCTGGAGTGCACCAATTACGGCGGCGGCGTCACGACCCAGACGAGCACCGTTCCTGCAACCTTCGACGCGTTCGTCTGCGGAGCCGGAACGACCAGCGAAGCGCGGTACATCGAAGTTCAGGTCAACGACAAATATACGCCGCTCTTCCCAATCCATTTTTCGTACATCAACGGGGATGGAACTTACCACCTCTCGGCAACCGCTGGCATGAGGACTCAATGAAGATCCGCCGCAGCATCACTCGAAACGAGGACGGCGTCGCCGCCGTGGAGATGGCCTTTGCCCTTCCCATCCTGATCGTAATGATCTGGATGTTCGTGCAGCTTGCGCAAATCTATCGCGCCATGGCCGGTATCCAGCAGGCGCTGGGCGAGGGCGCGCGGTTTGCGACTCTGTGTCTGACCCCTGGTCCGACCGGCTGCATCACGCCGACCAGTGATCAGGTCAAGAACAGGATTAGTCAGACTGTTTACGGCATCGGGCCCGGCAACTTCGTCGTCGCGGATCCCCAGGCTGGAAATTCGGCAGTCGACGGCAGCAGTTACTACGATCTGACGGTGACGTATTCGCAACCGACGACTCTGCTGCTTTTCCCTGGCCCAACGATCAACGTAAGCCGTTCCAAGCGGGTCTGGATCGCCGGGGGTTAAGTTGGCCGCCTTTTGCGGCCCTCCAAGAACGAATTGATCGCCTGCTTCGCTTCGTCTGATTGAAGTCTCTCGGCGAACGCATCACTTTCCAGCCGCATTCTCTCCAGAACCTCCTCGCGTGAGCCCTGCCGCAGTAAATGCTGTGCCGCTCGCAAGGCGCCGGCGGGCTTTGCAACCAACCGCTGTACCACGTCGCTCAATGCCTCGCGAAGCCGGTCAGGTGCTGTGACGTAGCTGGCCAGTCCGATTGCGAGCGCCTCATCGGCGCCGAATGGCTCGCAAAGGAGCAGGTAGCGGGCGGTCCGCCTTCTCCCCGCGAGCCTCGGCAAGAGCAGCGAACTCGCCGCCTCGGGAACAAGGCCGAGGTCCACGAAGGGTAATGAGAAGCGGGTGTCATTCGCAGCGATCACGACGTCGCAATGAAGCAGCAGCGTCGTTCCGATTCCGACGCAATTCCCATGAACGGCGGCGAGCAGCGGCACCTCGTTTTCAGCGAGGACTCGTAGCAGACGCCAAACGGGAATTTCCTCATTTGTCCGAGGGACAACGGTAAGAAAGTCGGCGAGATCGTTGCCGGCCGCGAAGTCCTGACCTTCGCCCCGTAGCGTGATTACACGAACTTCAGGGTCCGTTGCCGCGCTCTCGATCGCCTCGGCCAGGACGGCGTACATGGCGATGGTGATGGCGTTGCGGCGCTCCGGCCGCGCGAACGTGATCGCCAGCACGCCGTCACTTTTCTCCACTCGGACATGCTCGCTCACTGGCTTGCCTTTCATCGAATGGGATGACGCTTGCCGGTCCACCGGTTATGGGCTCCCATTCACCACAAGCCGGGGCCTTGCGCATATCCTATGAAATTCTTCGCCGATACCGCCGAGACATCTGAAATCCGGGAACTCGCCGAGACGGGCTTGCTCGATGGCGTGACCACGAACCCGAGCCTGATCCACAAATCCGGACGCGACTTTCTGGAGGTCGTTCGTGAGATCGCGGGAGTGGTGAAGGGCCCCGTGTCTGCCGAGGTGGTGGCACTGGATTATGAAGGCATGATGCGCGAGGCCGAGGTTTTACGAAAGATCGCCGACAATATCGCCATCAAGGTTCCGCTGACGCCCGCCGGCCTTCATGCATGCAAAGCGCTGACGAGTGACGGCTCGATGGTCAATGTGACCCTGTGCTTCTCGGCCGCGCAGGCGCTGCTCGCGGCCAAGGCAGGTGCTACGTTCATCTCACCTTTCGTCGGACGCCACGACGATGTCGGCTTCGACGGAATGGCGCTGATCGCGGACATTCGGCTCATTTACGACAATTACGACTTCGGGACCGAGATATTGGTGGCCAGCGTTCGTCATCCGATGCACGTCGTTGAGGCGGCGAAGATCGGCGCCGACGTGATGACGGCCCCGCCGAAGATCATATGGCAGCTGTTTAAGCACCCATTAAGCGACGCTGGTATCTCCAGCTTCCTCAAGGACTGGGAAGCGACCGGTCAGAAGATCGTCTGATCCCAGTTGTTTACGTTTTTGCCGTCACCGGGGAGTTCCATGTTCACTAAGGCTTTGTCATTGCTTCCGCTGGCAGCGCTTGCGCTCATTGCCGCCAAGCCTGCGCCGCAAGCTGTCGCGCCGGTTCAGCCGAGCATCCTCGCACCGGCGGACGTTGCCGCGAATCCCGCCAACCACTTGTTCCTGGATCTCTCGAATGGCGGCAAGATCGAGGTCCAGATGCGGCCTGACCTTGCGCCGCACCACGTCGAGCGGGTTCAGACTCTGGTGCGACAGGGCTTCTACAACGGCCTGACTTTCCATCGCGTCATTCCTGGCTTCATGGCCCAGGGCGGTGATCCGAAGGGAACGGGAGAAGGTGGATCTAGCCTTCCAGATCTGAAGGCGGAGTTCACGCAGGTGCCGTTCCTGCGCGGAACGGTGGCCGCGGCCCGGCTGGGCGACAATCCTAATAGCTCGAACAGCCAGTTCTTCATCATGTTCGCCCCGAATCCGGGCATGATCGGCGAATACAGCATCTGGGGCCGGGTCGTTGCTGGCATGGACGCAGTGGACTCGATCGCCGTTGGGGAGCCGCCCGAGAACCCGACGAAAATCGTACGTGCTTATCTCGGCGACATGGGTGCGGCTGCCGCCAAGTGACGCTAAGACGCGCCCATGCGCGTCGACCTGTTCGATTTCGATCTTCCGCCTGAACGCATCGCACTGAGACCGGCCCGGCCGCGTGATTCAGCGCGGCTCCTTGCGGTACGCGGCTCGGCGTTTCAGGACCGCGCCATGCTCGATTTGCCGCAGTTGCTACAGCCCGGCGACGTGTTGGTGTTCAATGATACCAAGGTCATCCCCGCCCAACTTGAAGGGACGCGCGGAGATGCGAGCATCGGCGCGACCCTGCACAAACGCGAGGGGCCGCGCGAGTGGCAGGCATTTCTGCGCAACGCCAAGCGGGCGCGGGCTGGGGATAAGATCGACTTCGGCGCGAACGTGAGTGCGTCCGTCGTCGAGAAGTCGGTGGACGGGTCGGCCTTGCTCCATTTTCACGGCGATGAGCCGGTTGAGCTGCTGTTGGAGCGGGCAGGGCGGATGCCACTGCCCCCGTACATCGCGTCGAAGCGGCCGACCGACGAGCAGGACCGCGACGACTATCAGACGATGTTCGCGCGCGAGGAAGGTGCCGTGGCGGCGCCGACGGCCGCGCTGCACTTCACGCCGCACCTCCTGGAAGCGCTCGACACGCGAGGCGTCGCCCGAGAGACGCTTACCTTACATGTCGGTGCGGGTACATTCCTGCCGGTGAAGGCGGAGGACACAATGGCGCATCAGATGCATGCCGAATGGGGCCGCATCGACAAGGCGACGGCGGTGCGAATGAATCAGGTCCGCGCCTCGGGTGGGCGGCTAATCGCCGTAGGGACGACGAGCCTCAGGTTGCTGGAGAGCGCCGCCGACGATGGGGGGATCATCCATCCATTCGAAGGGGACACGGCAATCTTCATCACCCCGGGCTACCGCTTCAAGGCGATCGACGGGCTGATCACGAACTTCCATTTGCCGAAATCGACTTTGTTCATGCTCGTGAGCGCGCTGATGGGCCTGGACGTCATGAAGTCAGCTTATTCGCATGCCATCGCCGCCGGCTATCGCTTTTATAGCTACGGCGACGCGAGCCTGCTTTTGCCGCTCTAGATCGAGCCGCGTTTCAATTGGGGACGTGTCGCTCGCTCAGCGTCTCATGTCATTTACACGCTGCACGCATACGCTAAACTTCTCGCGCTATGTCCATCTCCGCGCTCAAGGCAGTCGACCCCGCCGTCACGCACGTGCCGTGTAACCTGTGCGGGGCGGATGACGCTGAGGTTTTGTTCAAGGCTGGCGTGGCGCAGCACAATCAGATCGTGGCCTGCCGCAAATGCGGTCTCATGTATTCAAACCCGCGCAAGCGTCCTGCGGATCAGGAACTGGTGAAGGATTACGATCCTGACCTCACGCGCAACGCGGAAGAGTATGACCCCAGCCGGTTCGAGAAGGAGCGGATGCAGGTTCGCGATTATTCGGACACACGCGGATATCTGGCGCAGCTCTATCCGCAGCGTGGCAAGCTGATGGAGCTTGGCTGCGGCATGGGCTTCCTGCTGAAGGCGTTCGCCGACGACGGCTGGGACGTAACGGGCATCGAGCCAGACCGAGGATTCTGCGAATATATCGAGCGCAAGCAGGGGCTAAGGGCACTGCCCGCGGTCCTCGAAGACTCCGGCACACCGGACAATTCGGTTGATGTCGTCGTGTTCCTGCACGTTATCGAGCACGTCCCCGATCCGCTTGCGACCTTGCAGGCTATCTTTCGCGTGCTGAAGCCGGGCGGGCACCTCGTGCTCGAAACGCCGCGCTACGACAGCTTGATGTTCAAGCTGCTCGGCAAGCGGGAGCGGAGTCTGAGTTGTGACGGGCACATCTACTTCTTCACGACCAAGACGCTGCGGAAACTGACTGAGAAGGCGGGCTTTGAAACGAAGCAGTGGCGCTATGTCGGGCGTTCGCTGAGTCTCGACCGGCTGGCGTGGAATATGGGCGTCATCAGCAAGAGCAGGGCAGTCAAGACTGTGCTTCGTAGGACCGCCGACACGCTTCACTTCAACAAGCTGCACTTCAAGATGAACATGCGTGACATGCAGCGCATCGTGGTTCAGAAGCCCGCCTAGCTTTCTCTCGCGAGCGGGTGCGGCTAGGCCGCGCGCGATGACGCGCTTCTCGTTCTCTATCGCCGCCATGGATGGCGCTGCACGCGGTGGCTCCATCGCCATGCGGCGTGGTGAAATCCGCACCCCTGCGTTCATGCCGGTCGGCACCGCAGCGACGGTGAAGGCGATGCGGCCAGAGGAGGTGCGCGCTAGCGGCGCCGACGTTATCCTCGGCAACACTTACCATCTAATGCTGCGTCCGGGCGCCGAGCGGGTGGGAAGGCTCGGAGGTTTGCACAAGTTTATGGGCTGGGACCGGCCTGTCCTGACCGACAGCGGCGGCTATCAGGTGATGAGCCTGTCGGAGTTGACGAAGGTGACAGAGGAGGGCGTGTCCTTCGCGAGCCACCTCGACGGATCGCGGCACATGCTGTCACCGGAGCGGTCGATCGAGGTGCAGCGGCTGCTGGGGTCGGACATCGTCATGCAGTTCGATCAGCTGGTGCCGACTACGTCGACGCGCGAGCAGCAGAGCGAGGCGATGGAGCGCTCAATCCGCTGGGCCAAGAGGTCACGTGAGGAGTTCGACCGTGGCGGCGAGCACGCGCAGCAAGCGGCGCTGTTCGGTATTCAGCAAGGCGCGCTGGACGAGCAGCTAAGGCGGCGTTCGGCTGAAGCGCTGATCGACGTGGGCTTTGACGGCTATGCGGTCGGCGGCCTTGCGGTCGGCGAGGGTCAGGAAGCGATGCTCGGAACGCTCGACTTCGCGGTTGGCTTGCTGCCGGCCGACCAGCCCCGCTACCTTATGGGCGTCGGTAAGCCGGACGATATTGTCGAGGCCGTCCGGCGCGGCATCGATATGTTCGACTGCGTACTGCCGACGCGCTCGGGGCGGACGGGCCAGGCGTTCACGGCGAACGGCCCTATCAACATGCGCAACGCGCGCTTCACGGAGGACACCAATCCCATCGATCCGGGCTGTCTCTGCCCGGCATGCACGAGGTTCGAGCGCGCCTATGTTCACCATCTCGTCAAGGCGGGCGAGATCCTCGGCGCGATGCTGATGACGCAGCATAACCTCTGGTTTTACCAGCGTCTGATGCAGGCGCTGCGCGATGCCATCGCTGCGCAGCACCTCGAGGCATTCGCCTCGAGCTTCCTCTCGCGTTACCGGAGAGCAGCCTAGATCGCGTCGTCCTTGACGCCTTCTGTCTCGTCGACCGGCAGGAGCTTGTCCTGTGTCCTCAGGTCGAAGTCGCTGGCGTCGTGGCGCTCGTGGAGTTGCTCGGAAGGGTCGCCGGTGAGCTTGTTGACGATACGGCCGCGCTTCACGCCGGGGCGGGCATCGATCTGCTTTGCCCAGCGGACGAGATGCTCATATTCATGCGTGGCGAGGAACTCGTCGCCACCTGGATAGGAGCGGCCGAGGGCAATGCCGCCGTACCACGGCCAGATCGCGATGTCGGCGATGGTGTAGTCGGGGCCCGCGACATATTCGCTCTCGCCAAGGCGGCGGTTGAGGACGTCGAGCTGGCGCTTGGCCTCCATGGCGTAGCGGTTGATCGCATATTCGATCTTCACCGGCGCATAGGCGAAAAAGTGACCGAAGCCGCCGCCGAGGAAGGGGGCGCTGCCCATTTGCCAGAAAAGCCATGACAGAGTCTCGGCCCGCTCGGGGCCAGAGTTTGGCAGGAACTCGCCGAACTTTTCTGCCAGGTAGACGAGGATGGCGCCGGATTCGAAGACGCGGATCGGCTCGGAGCCACTGCGATCAACCAGCGCGGGAATTTTCGAATTGGGGTTGATGTCGACGAAGCCGCTGCCGAATTGGTCGCCCTCACCGATGCGGATCGGCCAAGCGTCATATTCCGCGTCCTTGTGGCCCTTCTCGAGCAGCTCTTCGAGCATGATCGAAGCCTTCTGCCCGTTAGGAGTAGCGAGCGAATAAAGCTGCAGCAGATGCTTGCCGACGGGCAGTTCCTGCTCGTGCGTCGGCCCGGCAACCGGACGGTTGATGTTCGCGAACTGGCCGCCGCTCGGCTGGTCCCAAGTCCAGACGTTCGGGGGAACGTAGTCGGTGCAGTCGGTCATCCAAGTCCCTTTTCTTGCAGCTCGTCACGCGAGCTAGGAACCTGAGCCGCAGCTTTCCAGTGTCAGCGATTATACCGCGCTGACCGAGAGGAACGAGGGCAGGGGGCCATTCCAGTCGCCCTTGATGTCTTCGACCACCGGAGAGCGCTCTGGCGTAGCTTCTGCTTGCTCGATCGGCTCGTGCTTCGGCGCTTGCTCTGCGGCCTTGGGCTTTTTCGCGCGCGATGGAGCTTTCGGTTTGGCTTTTGCTTCAGGTGCCGGTTCGGGCTGCGCTTCCGGCTCTTTCGCCGGGGCTCCTGCGCGCGGGATCTTGTGGCCGATCAGCTTCTCGATGCGCTGGACCGCCTCCGCGTCCTCGCGCGTCGCCAGCGTGATCGCGATGCCCGTCATGCCGGCGCGGCCGGTGCGGCCGATCCGATGGACATAATCGTCGGGCTGCCACGGAACGTCGTAATTGACGACGTGACTGACGCCTTTGACGTCCAGGCCTCGGGCAGCGACGTCCGAGGCGACGAGGATGTTGATCTCGTCCTTCTTGAAGCGGTCAAACTCGGCGATGCGGTCCGACTGGTCCATGTCGCCCTGGATCTGGCCGACGGAGAAGCCGGAGCGTTTCAGGCTGGTCGCAAGCTCGCGAACCGTCGTCTTGCGGTTCGAGAAGATGATCGCATTCCTGAATTCCTCGTGGCGCAGGATGTCGCGCAGCGCGTCCTTCTTCTTGTCGCCCCGAACTTCGACCAGGCGCTGCTCAATGTTGACATTGGCCGTCGCCGGACGGGCGACTTCGACCCGCTTGGGGTCGTTCAGGAATTTCTGCGCCAGCTTCTGGATGGGCGGCGGCATAGTTGCCGAGAACAGTAACGTCTGGCGCGACTTTGGAAGCTTCGAGCAGATTTCCTCGATGTCCGGGATGAAGCCCATGTCGAGCATGCGGTCGGCTTCGTCGATGACGAGCAGCTCGCAGCCGGTAAGCAGGATCTTGCCGCGCTGGAACAGGTCCATCAGGCGGCCTGGCGTCGCGATCAGCACGTCGACACCCTTTTCGAGCGCCTTCACCTGATCGCCCATCTGAACGCCGCCGATCAGCAGCGCCATCGAGAGCGGGTGGTACTTGCCGTATTTGTCGAAATTCTCCGACACCTGCTGCGCAAGCTCCCGCGTTGGCTCAAGGATGAGCGACCGCGGCATGCGGGCACGGCTGCGCCCCTGGTGCAAGATGTCGAGCATGGGCAGCACGAAGCTGGCAGTCTTGCCCGTTCCCGTCTGGGCGATGCCGATGAGGTCCTTCCCCATCAGCACGGGCGGAATGGCGGCGCGCTGGATCGGCGTTGGCTCGCCATAGCCGCTATCGGCTACCGAGCGGAGCAATTCGTCAGAGAGGCCGAGATCGGCAAAAGACATTGATTATCCGGAAGAAAATGGTGAGCCAGAGGCTTCTTGCGTGGCCAGTGCGGCTGCCGCCAAAGGGCTATGCGGACGCAGGCCGACTTGTCAAGAAAATGGGTCGTTCGCACCTAAAACCAAGAGCTAACGCGCGAGGCGTGGAACAAGGCTCTTGAAGCGCTCGATTGTGCAGCTTCCGCCGATGCGGGAGTGAACCGCGTCGCGCCCAGCGCAGAGCTCCTGATCCCTCGGCTGGACGTAGAAGCCGCGGTAGAAGTCCAGCGCCGGGCAATCCTCGTCGAATTGGGCGCGTACGCGAGCGCGATTGAGCATGATGAAATCGACCTGTTCGGAGCCCGACAACAAGGCACCACGAATGGCGCCTGCGGGGATGCACTTTGGCCCTTTTCGTTCGATCCACTCGACGGCCGGTGCGATCGGGCGCGGCTGCACCGGGATCCGAAGGATGATCTGATCCTGGACCACTAGCCGGGTGACCGTCTGCACGGCGGCCGGCTGCACGGTCGCAAGACCGAGCAGCACCGAGACCATGCTTAAGATCGACACACCAGTCACTTATGAGAAACCCTCGCGGCTCGGAGGCTTCGCAGTGAAGCGTTGAATGGTCAATGAATTGGGCTGGCGCCATGTGGCGGTCCGGCTTGCCTAATGCAGTCAACGCCAATAGAGCGCCCTGCTACTGCTAACCGGCAGGGTCCGCCCAGAGCGAACCGCCAGCGACCTGCCCCCAGGAGATCATCAGGATGGCTTCCGCCGCCCCTATTCAGAGTTTGCCGCTTTTCTATCAGGGCGTTGAACCGCTCAATGTGAGCCAGCACGGAACCATGAAGGTCCGTTCCGTCGTGAACATGGGTCAGATCGGCGCGACGCACGCCATCCCGCTGACCGTCGACGAGTTCACCCTTGTGCAGCGGCACTATCCGATCGTTTTCTCGATCGGCGAGAATCCGATCCCGATGGCGCTCATGGGCCTTAACGAAGGGATTAACGTCTTCCTTTCCGCGGACGGGCGCGCGAGCGATCCGAGCCTCTACATCCCCGCCTACATTCGTCGTTACCCGTTTCTTCTCGCGCGGCTCCGTCCCGAGAGCGACGAGCTTTCGCTGTGCTTCGATCCGAGCGCGGATG
>Ga0308173_10000805_pt1 | contig 14403 bp, 14 predicted proteins | sample PhyPR1_FD_203716 | JGI IMG/M metagenome (GOLD analysis project Ga0308173, IMG submission 203716) | Soil microbial communities from UC Gill Tract Community Farm, Albany, California, United States - DLSLS.P.R1 | ecosystem: Environmental > Terrestrial > Soil > Agricultural land | place: USA...
CCCCGGTCGACGCACGAGGAACCTGGTCTGTTGTGCCCCTGTCAGGAAGTGAAGTCCGTGCGTCTCGACCCGAGAGCGCCGCTCGTGCTCGACACTCGCGAGCTCGGCCGCCGCCCGGGGTCCCAACGTCGGACCAGCCTCACGGCACCGGCACCCGCAGACCTCGGCATCGAGGTGCTCCGCGTCCCGGAAGGGTCGCCGGTCGTGTTCGAGCTCCGGCTCGAGGCGGTCATGGAGGGAGTGCTCGTCACCGGCGAGGCGCAGGCCGAGCTGGTCGGTGAGTGCGTGCGGTGCCTGGAGGAGGTGCGCGACGAGATCGTGACCGACTTCCAGGAGCTCTTCGTCTACGAGGAGAGCGACACCGCCCAGCACCCCCAGGACGGGGAGGACGACGATGTCAGCCGGCTCGAGGGCGACCTGCTCGACCTCGAGCCACTGCTGCGGGACGCGGTGGTGCTCGCACTGCCGTTCCAGCCGCTGTGCCGGGACGACTGCCCGGGGCTGTGCACCGAGTGCGGTGCCAGGCTCGCCGACGACCCCGGCCACCAGCACGACGAGCCGATCGACCCGAGGTGGGCGAAGCTGCAAGGCATCGGTCTCGAGCACGACGAGACGCACGACTAGACGAACAGCAGACGTCGGCGGCCGCACGGCCGGACGACGAACCGCACGATTGAGGAGATCACCGTGGCTGTCCCGAAGCGGAAGATGTCGCGCAGCAACACGCGCCACCGTCGCTCGCAGTGGAAGGCCGTCGCGCCGTCCCTGGTGACCTGCGCCAACCCGGCGTGCGGCGCCAAGCACCTCCCGCACCGCGCCTGCCCGCAGTGCGGCCAGTACGGCGCGCGCGCCGACCGTCGCCAGGTCCTCTGACCGAGCCGGACGGCGCGGGCGTGACCGGCCAGCAGGCCGACCAGGACTACGACGACCTGCGTGAGGGGCTCGGCGACCCGAAGCTGGACGCCGAGCTGCTCGACCGCGCCCTCACCCACCGGTCCTACGCCTACGAGAACGGCGGGCTGCCCACCAACGAGCGGCTGGAGTTCCTCGGCGACTCCGTGCTCGGCGTGGTCGTCACCGACACCCTGTTCCGCGCCCACCCGGACCTGTCCGAGGGCCGCCTCGCGAAGCTGCGCGCCGCCGTCGTGAACGCCCGCGCGCTCGCCGAGGTGGCGCGCACCATCGACCTCGGCCGGCACATCAAGCTCGGCCGGGGCGAGGAGTCCACCGGCGGGCGCAACAAGTCCTCGATCCTGTCCGACACGGTCGAGGCGCTCATCGGCGCGGTCTACCTCAGCGGCGGGTTCGGGTCCGCCAGCGAGGTCGTGCACCTTCTGTTCGACCCGCTGATGGAGAACGCCGCCCGCCTCGGCGCCGGCCTCGACTGGAAGACCAGCCTCCAGGAGCTCTCCGCCGAGCACTCCCTCGGCGTCCCCGAGTACGTCATCGCGGACGAGGGCCCCGACCACGAGAAGACCTTCACCGCCCAGGTCAAGGTCGGCGAGAGCCTCTACGGGCACGGCACCGGCCGGTCCAAGAAGGAGGCCGAGCAGCAGGCCGCCGAGACGGCCTACGTCGCCATCGCCGCCGCCCACGGCGACGTCCACGCCCGCTGACCGCAGGAACCCTCCGTGCCCGAGCTGCCCGAGGTCGAGGTCGTCCGCCGCGGCCTCGAGGCGCACGTCGTCGGCCACCGCATCGACCGGGTCGACGTACTCCATCCCCGGCCGGTGCGCCGGCACCTCGCCGGTGCGCTCGACTTCGCCGCCCTGACCACCGGCCGCACGGTGCTCGGGGCCCGGCGCCGCGGCAAGTACCTCTGGCTGCCGCTCGACAGCGGCGACGCCGTTCTCGGCCACCTCGGGATGAGCGGGCAGATGCTCGTGCAGCCCGTGGGCGCACCGGACGAGCGGCACCTGCGGGTGCGGTTCACGCTGTCCGGGGCGGGGGAGCTGCGGTTCGTCGACCAGCGGATGTTCGGCGGGCTGTCGGTGTCCCCGGGCGGTGCCGAGCTGCCGGCCGAGATCGCGCACATCGCCCGCGACCCGGTCGACCCGCTGTTCGACGACGACGCGTTCGTAGCCGCCGTGCGCCGGCGGGCCTCCGGGATCAAGCGGATCCTGCTGGACCAGACCGTGGTGTCGGGCGTGGGCAACATCTACGCCGACGAGGCGCTGTGGCGGGCACGGCTGCACGGCGACCGGCCCGGCAGCAGGCTGCGGCGTACCGACGTCCAGCGGCTGCTCGCCGATGTCCGCGGCGTGCTGGCCGCGGCGCTCGACCAGGGCGGCACGTCCTTCGACGCGCTGTACGTCAACGTCAACGGGGAGAGCGGCTACTTCGACCGCTCGCTGCACGCCTACGGCCAGGAGGGCAGGCCCTGCGACCGGTGCGGGACGCCGATCGTGCGGGTCGCCTTCATGAACCGTTCGTCGTACTTCTGCCCGGTCTGTCAGCCGCGGCCGCGGGCGCGGCGCGCCTCCTGAACGGCGTTCGGTACCTGCCCGGTCCAGTCGACCGGGGTCCACGGCTCCGAGACCACCCACTCGCTGCCACAGCCGGCGCAGGCGAACAGCCGCTCGCCGCCGAGCCGCGCACCGGTCTCGGACCAGCTGCACTGCGAGCGGCAGCCGGCGATCACGAGGGGGCGGGCCACCCGGACAGGCTACGTGCGGGTGGTCAGGATTGACCGGTGCGGGGCCGCGTGGGACTCTTGAAGACGCACACCAAAGTCACCTCGGCCTCATCCGGCCGGCCCCGCGGCGTGCCACGACCCTCTCTCACCCCTCCGGAGGACACACGATGGCCAAGGCCCTCCTCGGCTACATGAGCACCAGCACCGACCCCCGTGTCGTAGCCCAGCTCACCGCGGAGACCCGGCGCCTCAAGCAGCAGGTGGCAGATCTCGAGGCGCACGTGCTGCGCCTCCAGTCGGAGAACGACTCGCTCGCCGCCGCCCTGCACGACGCACCGCTCCTGACGCTCGACGAGAGCATGCAGCCTGTCTGACCCGGCGCGACCGTCGCTGGCATGATGCGCCGGTGACCACCCGGGTGCTCCTCGAGCCGCTGACCGAGTCCGAGTTCGAGCCCTGGGCGGAGCACTCGCGCCGTGGCTTCGCGGCCCAGCAGGTGGCGGCCGGGCTGCAGCCGGAGGGGGAGGCCGCCGCGGCCGCCGAGCGCGGCTTCGCCGAGCTGATGCCGGACGGCCTGGCCACCCCGCAGCACCACGTGCGCCGCGTCGTCGGGCCGGGCGGCGGCACCGTCGGGCACCTGTGGGTGCGGGTGCGCCCGCTGTCGGACGAGGTCGAGGCCTACGTGTACGACGTCGAGCTCGCGCCCGAGGCGCGCGGCCGGGGGCTCGGACGGGCCACGATGCTGGCGGCCGAGGAGCTCGTGCGGGGGCTCGGCGCCACCGTCATGCGGCTGAACGTGTTCGGCCACAACACCCCGGCGCTCCGGCTCTACGAGAGCCTCGGCTACGCCGTCGTCGGGGCCACGATGACCGCCCGGGTCGACGACCTCCCAGACGAGACCAATGGCGTCCCCCGGGTCGAGCTGCGGGACATGACCGAGCGGGAGTACGCCGCCTTCCGGCCGCGGCTCGAGGAGGACTACGGCGCGAACATCGCCAGGGCCGGCGCGCTGCCCGAGGCCGACGCCCGGCAGAAGGCGGCCGCCGACCTCGACTGGCTGCTGCCGCAGGGCCTGCGCACGCCGGGCCACCTGATCTGGACGGCCTTCGACGGGACCGACCCGGTCGGGCACCTGTGGCTCCAGCTCCAGCCACGCTCCGACGGGCTGCACGCCTTCGGCTTCGACCTCGCGGTGCGCGAGGACCTCCGCCGGCGCGGCTACGGCCGGGCCGTCGCCGTCGCGGCCAAGCAGGCCTGCCGGGAACGGGGGGTACGCAGCGTCGGGCTCTCGGTGTTCGGTTTCAACACCGCCGCGCGCGGCCTCTACGCGCAGCTCGGCTTCACGCTCACCGCACAGACGATGGCGAAGCCTCTGGCGTAGCCGTCCCGGAGGCGCTGGGCGACGGCTCCGGCGAGGTGGCCGGCACCTCCGGCGGCAGGCACGGGGCCTCCGGGGTGGGGTCGGTGCCGTCGGGGCAGGGCGCGCAGGTGGCGTCCGGGTCGGCCGGGTCGGTCGGGTCCGTGGAGGGGGTGGGGTCGGCGGGGTCCCCGCTCGTCGGGCTGGGGGCCGGGGACGCCGTCGGGCTGTCCGGACCGGTGGGGGAGGCGGGGGCGGTCGGGCACGCCTCGGGGGACGGCGGGGTGCTGGGCGGGGTGCTGGGCGGGGCCGGGTCGCCCGAGGGCGTCGGGGGCTCGGGGCTCGGCGACGGGGAGCCACCGGCGGTCGGGGACGGGTCGGCGGGCGTGGGCGCAGGAGTGGGAGTGGGGGTGGACGGTGTCGGGGTCGCGACCGGGCTCGGCGCGGCCGTCGCGGTGGTGGTGGGCAGCCTCCGGACCGGGACCGTGGCCGCGCGGACCGTCGTCGCCGAGGGTCGGGCCGTGCGCTGGCGCCCGGCCCGGCGCCCCGCCGCCGCCTTCGTGCTCGGCGTCGCGTGGGCCGTCACCCGCCCGGCCGCCCAGCCGTCCGGGGCGACCTGCACCGCGGACAGCGCGAGGTGGGTGGGCAGCCCGGCCACCGTGGTGCCCTGGTCGAGGCCCAGCCCGGCGAAGCGCTCCTGGTAGGTCAGCACCAGACCGAGGTAGGCCGTGGAGTGGTTGTAGGCCAGGATCGCGGCGCGCAGCGTGGCCGGGTCGGACAGGTCCCGGCCCCCGTAGCAGAGGTACGCCGCGGTGCTGGCCGCCGCGTCCTCCACGTCCTGCGGGTTCGCCACGCCGTCACCGTCCCCGTCGACCCCGAAGGTCCGCCAGGTGCCGGGGATGAACTGCATCGGCCCGACGGCCCGGTCCCAGGTGGCGTTGCCGTCCCAGCGGCCCCCGTCCGTGTCCGCGATGGTGGCGAAGCCGTGCCCGTCGAGCACCGGCCCCAGCACCGAGGTGCGGTGCCTACGGTCGACCGGCCGGCCGAGGAGCGACCCGGACTCGACCTGGCCGATCGCGGCGAGCAGGCTGACCGGCAGGTGGCAGGCGACGGGGGCGCGCCTGACCGCGGCGCGGTAGGCGGCGAGCAGCACGTCGGCGATGTCGACCCGCACGCCGCGGACCCCCAGGGACGACCCGGTCGCGGCGATCCGGATCGCCGGCGGCGGGGCGGCCGGCCCGCCCGACTGCCCCACGACGGTGGTCGACGCGTTCGGCTCCGGTCCGGCGGGCGCGCCGGTGAGGGCGGCGGCCGAGGCTGCGGCCGGGGCCGTCGGGGGCCCACCGGTGCGACCCACGGGCGCTGCGGCCCCTGCCAGCGCCAGGACCAGGGCCAGCGCGGCGGGAGTGCTGAGACGCCGAAAGCGTCGAGATGCCCCCATGCGTCCAGCCAACACGGCCATGGTGCGACCCGCCACCCCCGCAGGGACCAAATGCCGCGTGAGCACCCCATGCCCGCGGACCGCCTGATCGGGTGGTGTTCTGGACGCCTGGCGCAGTGCGGCTACCCAGGATTGGGGGGCGTTGCGGGTACGCTCGCCCCGCTGACCTTCCCCGCGGCAGTGTCCTGACAGAATCCGTCGTCTCGCACCGACGACCGACAACGATGACCGGGCGGCCCCCGCCGCCACCGGACTCCGAGGGGAGCCCCCGCCGTGTACCTCAAGAGCCTGACGCTCCGCGGGTTCAAGTCGTTCGCGTCCGCGACCACCCTGCAGCTCGAGCCGGGGATCACCTGCATCGTGGGCCCCAACGGGTCCGGCAAGTCCAACGTTGTCGACGCCCTGGCCTGGGTGATGGGCGAGCAGGGCGCGAAGTCCCTGCGCGGCGGCAAGATGGAGGACGTCATCTTCGCCGGCACCTCCGGCCGCCCGCCGCTGGGCCGCGCCGAGGTGGCGCTGACCATCGACAACGCCGACGGCGCCCTGCCGATCGAGTACTCCGAGGTCACGATCAGCCGCACGATGTTCCGCAACGGCGGCTCGGAGTACGCCATCAACGGCTCCTCGTGCCGCCTGCTCGACGTCCAGGAGCTGCTCTCGGACTCCGGCATCGGCCGCGAGATGCACGTGATCGTCGGCCAGGGCCAGCTCGACTCGATCCTGCACGCGACGCCCGAGGACCGGCGGGGCTTCATCGAGGAGGCCGCCGGCGTCCTCAAGCACCGCAAGCGCAAGGAGAAGGCGCTGCGCAAGCTGGACAGCACCGAGGGCAACCTCACCCGCCTCCAGGACCTGCTCAGCGAGATCCGCCGCCAGCTCAAGCCGCTCGGCCGGCAGGCGGAGGTCGCCCGCCGCGCCGCCGTGGTGCAGGCCGACGTCCGCGACGCCCGGGCGCGGCTGCTCGCCGACGACCTGGTCACCGCCCGCACGTCGCTGGAGCAGGAGCTCGCCGACGAGACCGTGCTGCTCGAGCGGCGGGCCGAGGTGGCGGCCGCGGTCGAGCAGGCCCGCCGGACCGAGACCGCCCTCGAGGCCGCGCTGCGGGAGGACCTGCCGGCGCTCGCGGCGGCGCAGGAGACCTGGTTCGCGCTGTCCGGGCTGCGTGAGCGGCTCAAGGGCACCGCCGGGCTGGCCGCCGAGCGGGTCCGCAACGCCCGCGACGGTGCCGAGCCGACCGCGCCCTCGGGTCGCGACCCCGAGCAGCTCGAGGCCGAGGCGGAGCGGGTGCGCGCCCAGGAGCGCGAGATCACCGCGGAGGTCGAGCGCAACCGCACCGCGCTCGACGAGGCGGTCGCCGCCCGGCAGCGCGTCGAGCAGGAGCACGTCGAGGAGGACCGCCGGGTCGCCGGGCTGCTGCGCGCGGCCGCCGACCGGCGTGAGGGGCTGGCCCGGCTGCACGGCCAGGTCAACGCGCTGAAGAGCCGGGCCTCGGCCGCCGACGAGGAGGTGGGCCGGCTGACCGCCACCCGGGAGGAGGCGGTCGCTCGCGCGGAGCGGGCCACCCGGGACTTCACCGCGCTGGAGTCGCGGATCGCCGGCCTCGACGCGGGGGAGGAGGGCCTCGACGCCGAGCACGAGGGCGCCGCCTCGACGCTGGCCGACCTGGAGGAACGCCTCGCCAAGACCCGCGAGGAGGCGCAGACCGCCGAGCGGGAGCGCACCGGCCTCGCGGCCCGCAAGGAGGCGCTGGAGCTGGGCCTCAACCGCAAGGACGGTGCCGGGGCGCTGCTCGCCGCCAACGACTCGGTCTCCGGTCTGCTGGGGTCGGTCGCCGCGCTGCTCACCGTGCAACCGGGCTACGAGACCGCCGTGGCCTCCGCCCTGGGGTCCGCCGCCGACGCCGTGGCGGTCGAGCACGTCGACGCCGCCCTCGGCGCGATCGAGCACCTCAAGGCCGAGGACCTCGGCCGCGCGGGCCTCGTGCTCGGCTCGGCCGTGGTCGACGACCAGGCCTGGCCCGGCCTGCCGGACGCCGCGACCTACGCCGTCGACGTGATCGAGACCCCCGAAACCCTGCGCCCGGCGCTGTCCCGGCTGCTGTTCAAGGTGGCCGTCGTCGACGACCTCGACGCCGCCCGGCGGTTGGTCGCCGACCTGCCGGACGTGACCGCGGTGACCCGCGACGGCGACCTGCTGGGCGCCCACTTCGTCTCCGGCGGCTCGTCGTCGCAGCCGAGCCTGATCGAGGTGCAGGCCGCGGTCGACGAGGCCGCCCACCAGCTCGGCGAGGCGAACCACTCCTGCGAGCGGCTCGGCTTCGAGCTGGCCCGGCTCGAGGACGAGCGGGCGCAGGCCCAGCAGCGCGTCGACGTCGCCCTGGCCAAGCTGCACGAGTCCGACGCCACGTTGGCCGCGGTCGCCGAGGAGCTCGGCCAGCTCGGCTCGCTGGCCCGCTCCGCGAAGGGCGAGGCCGAGCGGGTGACCGCCGCGATCGCCAAGGCCGAGGAGTCGCGGGCCCGCGACCTGGCCGGCCTGGCGGAGCTCGAGGAGCGGCTGGCCACCGCCGAGGACGCCTCCGACGAGGAGCCCGACACCGCGCTGCGCGAGCAGCTCGCCGACCAGGCCCGCGCCGGCCGGCAGGCCGAGATGGACGCCCGGCTGGCGCTGCGCACCGCCGAGGAGCGGGCCCGGGCCCTCAGCGGCCGGGCCGACTCGCTGCGGCGGGCCGCGCAGGCCGAGCGCGACGCCCGGGCCCGGGCGGTCGCCCGGCGCGAGCGGCTGGTCCGGGAGGGCCGGGTCGCCGAGGCGGTGGCCCGCGGTGTCGCGGTCACCCTGACGCGGCTGGAGCGGTCGATCACGGCGGCCGCGGAGCAGCGGTCCGCCGTTGAGGAGGCCCGCCGCGGTCGCGAGGAGGAGCTCCTCGCCGTCCGCACCCGCCTGCGGGAGCTGGCCCGGGAGCTCGACGAGCTGGTCAGCACCGTGCACCGCGACGAGATGGCGCGCACGCAGCAGCGGATGCGCATCGAGCAGCTGGAGGAGCGCGCCCTCGACGAGCTCGGCCTCGAGGCCGAGGCGCTGGTCGAGGACTACGGGCCGGACAACCTCGTCCCGCCGGTGCTCAGCGCCGAGCAGCAGGCCGCGCTCGACGCCGACCCGGAGGCGCCGGCCCCCGAGCCCGTCCCGTTCGTGCGCGAGGAGCAGCAGAAGCGGCTGCGGTCGGCCGAGCGGGCGCTGTCGATGCTCGGCAAGGTGAACCCGCTCGCGCTCGAGGAGTTCAGTGCGCTGGAGGAGCGCCACCAGTTCCTCGGCGAGCAGCTCGAGGACCTGCGCAAGACCCGCCGCGACCTGCTCGACATCGTCCGCGAGGTCGACGAGCGGGTGGAGCAGGTGTTCACCGAGGCCTGGAACGACGTCAACGCCGCCTTCGACGGGGTGTTCAAGCGGCTGTTCCCCGGCGGTGAGGGCCGCCTGGTGCTCACCGACCCCGGCAACATGCTGACCACCGGCATCGAGGTCGAGGCGCGACCGCCCGGCAAGAAGGTCAAGCGGCTCTCGCTGCTGTCCGGCGGCGAGCGGTCGCTGGTGGCGGTGGCCTTCCTGGTCTCGCTGTTCAAGGCCCGCCCGTCGCCGTTCTACATCCTCGACGAGGTCGAGGCGGCGCTGGACGACACCAACCTGGGCCGCCTGCTGGAGATCTACGAGGAGCTCCGCGAGAACAGCCAGCTGCTCGTGATCACCCACCAGAAGCGGACCATGGAGGTCGGCGACGCGCTCTACGGCGTGAGCATGCGCGGCGACGGTGTCTCCGCGGTGATCAGCCAACGGCTCCGCGAGGCCGAGCCGGCGTGACCGTCCGATGAGCGACCGCGCACCCCGGCCGGTGCGGGGCGACTACCTCGTGTGGCGCCGGGCCACCACCCGGTGGGCCGACGACGACGTCTACGGGCACATGAACAACGCGACCTACTACGAGCTGTTCGACACCGCGGTCAACGCGCACCTGATCGAGGCGACCGGGGTCGACATCCGCGGCCTCCCGGCGATCGGGATCGTCGCGGAGACCTCCTGCCGCTACTTCCGCGAGATCGGCTTCCCCCAGCCCGTCGACGTCGGCCTGGTCGCGGAGAAGGTCGGCACCTCCTCGGTCGTCTACCGCATCGGGCTGTTCCAGGGGGACGGTGACGAGGCGGCCGCCGAGGGCCGGTTCGTGCACGTCTACGTCGACAACACCCACGGCCCCGGGCAGCGGCCGGTCCGCCCGCTGCCCGACGAGATCCGTTCCGTCGTCACCGCGCTGCTACCGGCCGGCTGAGGTTTGACCCGCCCGAGGACGGGCAAGGGACGAGAGCAACGCCACGTCGTACCGGTCGGCCCCGGCGTGGGAGCATGGCAGGGCGCCCGGTCTGCGGCGCTCCGCCCCTCGAACCCTCGGGAGATGAGTCTCGCGTGATCTGGATCCTCCTCGCGATGCTGGGCATCATCCTCCTGGCCGGTGTGGTCGTGGTGTACGTCGCGTACCCGCACCGGGGCGAGGAGGTGCCGAACGCGCCGTGGGTCGGTGAGGCGATGCGCAAGGGCGTGAACCTCCTGCCGACCCTCGACAACCAGTCGGACGAGCAGAAGTACGAGGCGCGGCCCCGGGAGAAGCAGCACCACTGACGCCGGTCCGGCGCCGGCCCGCCGGTGTGATGGGATACCCGGGTGGCTGAGTACATCGTCTTGATCATCGCCCTCGCCGTCCTGCTGGTCGGCGGGATCGTCGGCCTCGTGACCACCCGGGTCCGCGGCCGCCGCGGTACGCCGCCCGCACCGCCGGCGCCGCCGGCCCCGACCGAGCCCCGGGTCGGTGACGACGCCGAGACTCCCCGGGACAGCCCGACCCGGACCGTCGAGGACGCCGAGCTCCCCGGTGACACGGTCACCACCGCCCCGCCGGTCGAGAGGCCCGAGTCGACCGCGAGCCGGCTGGTCCGGCTGCGGCAGCGGCTCGCCCGCTCCCAGAGCCCGCTGGGCCGGGGGCTCCTCGCGCTGCTGTCCCGCGACGTCATCGACGAGGACACCTGGGAGGAGATCGAGGACCTGCTGATCACCGCCGACGTCGGCGTCGCGCCGACCCAGGAGCTGGTCGCCCGGCTGCGCACCCGGGTCAAGGTCGAGGGGGTCAGCTCCGCCTCCGTGCACGACATCCTCCGCGAGGAGCTGGTCACGCTGGTCGACCCCAGCCTGGACCGCTCGCTGTCGGTCGACCGGCACTCCGGCGTCCCCGCGGTGGTCCTGATGGTCGGCGTGAACGGCACCGGCAAGACCACCACCGTCGGCAAGCTGGCCCGCGTCCTGGTCGCCGAGGACAAGCAGGTCGTGCTGGGCGCGGCCGACACGTTCCGTGCCGCCGCCGCCGAGCAGCTGGCCACCTGGGGCGAGCGGGTCGGCGTGCCCGCGATCCGCGGTCCCGAGGGCGGCGACCCCGCCAGCGTGGCCTTCGAGGCGGTCCGCGCCGGCATCGAGCAGGAGGCCGACGTGGTCCTGGTGGACACGGCCGGCCGGCTGCAGAACAAGGCCGGGCTGATGGACGAGCTCGGCAAGGTCAAGCGCGTAGTGGAGAAGCAGGCGCCGGTCAGCGAGGTGCTGCTGGTGCTGGACGCGACGACCGGGCAGAACGGGCTGCAGCAGGCCCGGGTGTTCCGCGAGGTCGTCGACGTGAGCGGCATCGTGCTGACCAAGCTCGACGGCTCCGCCAAGGGCGGCATCGTGGTGGCCGTGCAGCGCGAGCTCGGCGTGCCGGTCAAGCTCGTCGGCCTGGGTGAGGGCGCGGACGACCTCGCGCCGTTCGACCCCGACGCGTTCGTCGCCGCCCTGCTGGGCGACACCTCCGCCTGACCGGGCCCCGCGGGGGCCGCCCTCAGGCGCCGACGCCTCGCAGCGTGAACTCCACAAGCGTGTCGGCGTCCTCGACGGTCGGCATCGGCCGGTGCGTGATCGCCCGGGTGGCCAGCAGGCCGCCCAGCCACTGGACCGCGCTGTCCACGTCGATGTCCGGGCGCACCTGGCCGCGGGCGATGGCCCGCTCGAAGGTCTCCCGCGAGGCCGCCTCGCGACGCTCGGTGGACTCCCGGTGCAGCGCCGCGATCCGGTCGTCGCGCACGGACTCGACGATCGAGGTCCGCAGGAACGCCTCACCCTCCGGGGTGTTCACGAAGGCCAGGACCGAGCGGTAGCTGGCCGCGAGGTCGGCGCGGATGTCCCCGGTGTCCGGCTCGGGCATCTCCGCGGAGTACAGCGTCTCCATCGCCGCGACGGCGAGGTCCTCCTTGGACGGCCAGCGGCGGTAGACCGTCGCCTTGCCCACGCCGGCGCGGGTCGCCACGTCGTCGACGGTGGTGCGCTCGAAGCCGCGCTGCAGCAGCAGCTCTGCGGCGGCAGTGGTGATCCGGTCGTCCGTCTCCGGGTCGCGGGGTCGGCCGCGGCCGCGTCGTACCTGGAGGTCCCCCCGAGGCACGTCACCGATCTGTGGTGTCGGGCTCGTTGTCATGGTGCGGACCCTAGTCGCAATTTCGAGACTCGACAAAGATCGGCGTATGGATATTTACGTTCGGGTCGTCCGTCGTCGCCGTCATCTGCTCGTAACACGGGGCCGGGAACCGTCACGTCGCCGCAACACGGCTCGGTGCGGGGTGAAACCTGGACAGACCAGGGTGTGGGACATCGGGGTGGTGCCGGTTCGACAGCGAGGTCGAGCCCCGCCCACTCGCTCCCCGCACACCTTCAAGAGGTTGAGATACATGGATACTGGCGACACCGCTTGGGTGCTGGCCTCCGCGGCGTTGGTGCTGCTGATGACCCCGGGCCTCGCACTGTTCTACGGCGGCATGGTCCGCGCCAAGAGCGTCCTCAACATGATGATGATGAGCTTCGGCGCCCTCGCCCTCATCAGCGTCCTGTGGGTGCTCTACGGCTACTCGATGGCCTTCGGCAACGACGTGGGCGGCGGCCTCCTGGGCAGCCCCACCGAGTTCTTCGGGCTGAGCAAGCTGCTCGGGACGGCCGGGCTCGACAAGGGCTTCGCCGCGACCCACCTGGTGTTCACGATCCCGTCGATGGCGTTCGTCGCCTTCCAGGCCGTGTTCGCCATCATCACCGTCGCTCTCATCTCGGGTGCGATCGCGGACCGGGCCCGGTTCGGTCCCTGGATGGTCTTCGCGGGCATCTGGGCCACGGTCGTCTACTTCCCGGTCGCGCACTGGGTCTTCGCGTTCAACGGCGCGCAGTCCGCCAAGGGCGGCTGGATCGCGAACAAGCTGCTCGCGATCGACTTCGCCGGCGGCACCGCGGTGCACATCAACGCCGGCGCCGCCGGGTTGGCCCTCGCGCTCGTGCTCGGCAAGCGGGTCGGCTGGAAGCGGGACCCCATGCGCCCGCACAACCTGCCGCTGGTCATGATCGGCGCCGGCCTGCTGTGGTTCGGCTGGTTCGGGTTCAACGCCGGCTCCGCGCTGTCCGCCAACGGCCAGGCCGCCGAGGTCTGGGTCACCACGATGGTGGCCACCGGCGCCGCAGCGCTCGGCTGGCTGCTCGTGGAGAAGCTCCGGGACGGTCACGCCACCTCGCTGGGCGCGGCGTCCGGCGTGGTCGCCGGCCTGGTCGCGATCACCCCGTCCTGCTCGTCGGTCACGCCGCTCGGCGCGATCGCGGTCGGCCTGCTCGCCGGCGTGCTCTGCGCGATGGCGGTCGGCCTGAAGTTCCGCTTCGGGTTCGACGACTCGCTCGACGTGGTCGGCGTGCACCTGGTGGGTGGCCTCTGGGGCACCCTGGCCGTGGGGCTGTTCGCCTCGGCGGCGACCACCGCCGGTGTCAACGGCCTGTTCTACGGCGGCGGCCTCGACCAGCTCTGGCGGCAGGCCGTGGGCGCCTTCGCGGTGCTGACCTACTCGTTCGTGATCACGCTGGTGCTCGGGTTCGTCATCGCCAAGACGATGGGCTTCCGGCTGGCCGAGGAGGACGAGGTCGAGGGCATCGACGGTGTGGAGCACGCCGAGTCGGCGTACGACTTCGCCGCCTCCGGCGGCGGTGGCCGGACGCTGACCGGCAGCAGCCTGCCGACCGCGAGGGCCCAGGCCGACGCCGAGGCGCGGGGGGTGAACGCGTGAAGCTCGTGACCGCGGTGATCAAGCCGCACAAGTGGGAAGAGGTCCGCGAGGCGCTGGAGACCTTCGGCGTCACCGGGATGACCGTCAGCGAGGTCAGCGGCTACGGCCGGCAGAAGGGCCACACCGAGGTCTACCGGGGCGCGGAGTACGACATCGCGCTGGTGCCCAAGATCCGCATCGAGATCGTCGTGGAGTCCGCGGACGCCGACGACGTGGTCGGGATCATCGTGAAGACCGCACAGACCGGCCGGATCGGGGATGGCAAGGTCTGGGTGCAGCCGGTCGACGCGGTCATCCGCGTGCGCACCGGGGACCGGGACGAGGCGGCGCTCTGACTCCTGCCGCGGACGGCAGGGGGGCACGTGTGAGCGAGGCGGGAGCCGGCGGGGGCCGCGAGGCCACCCCGGCTCCCGCCTCGTGCGTCGCGGCAGGATGGAGCAGGACCCGAGCAGGAGAGGCGGCAGCAGATGAAGCTGGTCACCGCGGTCGTGAAGCCGCACAAGTGGGAGGACGTCCGCTCCGCCCTCGAGATGGCGGGCGTGACGGGGATGACCGTCAGCGAGGTCAGCGGCTACGGCCGGCAGAAGGGCCACACCGAGGTCTACCGGGGCGCGGAGTACGACATCGCGCTGGTGCCCAAGATCCGCATCGAGATCGTGGTCGACGACCCCGACGTGGACGACGTCGTCGGGGCCATCGTCAAGACCGCGCGCACCGGCAAGATCGGCGACGGCAAGGTCTGGGTCCAGACCGTCGACAGCGTGGTGCGGGTGCGGACCGGGGACGCGGACGAGGCAGCGCTCTGAGGCTGACCCGATGACCCAGG
>Ga0308173_10000806_pt1 | contig 14399 bp, 11 predicted proteins | sample PhyPR1_FD_203716 | JGI IMG/M metagenome (GOLD analysis project Ga0308173, IMG submission 203716) | Soil microbial communities from UC Gill Tract Community Farm, Albany, California, United States - DLSLS.P.R1 | ecosystem: Environmental > Terrestrial > Soil > Agricultural land | place: USA...
GAGCCGAGCGGTGGAATGTCGATCACCGTTCCGCCGTTCCACGAGGGACGGACCGACACGGCCACATCGGCGGGACCCAGCGGGGTGACGATGTGGCCACCGAGAAGCATGCCGATCCAGCCGCCGAGCAGCCCGATGAAGATCACGGCGGCTACGCGGGCCGGGCGGGAGCGGGCACGGCGGATGAGTCGTACTCGCATCAGCCGGAGATTTGGGGGCCAGTGTGGTCGAGGTATCACGGGAGCTGTTCGAGGAGCTGGTGGCCGAGGCCCTGGACGGCATACCGCCTGAACTGGGACGCCAGATGCGGAACGTCGCGGTCGTCATCGAGGACGAGGCTCCGCATCCGGGGTTGCTCGGGCTGTACCACGGGATACCTCTCACTGCGCGGGGAGACTGGTACTCAGGTGTCCTGCCCGATCGGATCGCCATTTATCGCAACGAGATACTGAAGATCTGCGAGACTCCGGACGACGTGGTCAACGAGGTGCGGGTCACCGTGGTGCACGAGGTGGCGCATCATTTTGGGATCGACGATGATCGACTGCGTGAGCTCGGTTGGTGATTTCTACAGAAATGCCAACGGTCGGTCACACAGCAGCTACGGAACGTGATTTCATTGATACACAGTCAATGTGTCAGGGGAGAGTTGCGTGGTCACCGGACGGCATCGGCGTCCGCCTGAACAACAGGCGACGTACCGAGAGGTCTTCGCGGTCGCGGAGTTCCGGCACCTGTGGCTGGCCCAGGCACTGTCGTACGTCGGGGACCAGCTCACCCAGGTGGCTCTCGCCGTCCTCGTCTACCACCGCACCGGCTCACCGCTGCTCACGGCGCTCACGTACGCGCTGACCTATCTTCCGCCGATCGTCGGCGGCCCTGTCCTGTCCGGTCTCGCCGACATCTTTCCGCGGCGCGCGGTCATGGTCGTCTGCGATGTCGTCAGGGGCGTCCTGGTGGCGATCATGGCATGGGCGTCGGTGCCGTTCTGGGGGCTGTGCACGCTGGTCTTCGCCGTCGTACTGCTCGGTGCACCCTTCACCGCGGCCCGGGCGGCGCTGCTGCCCGACGTGCTGGACGGTGACAAGTACGTGACCGGTTCGGCGATCAACAACATCACCCACCAGGGCACCCAGATGCTCGGCTTCCTGGCCGGCGGCGCGATCGTCGCGGTGGTCGGGGCCTATCGGGCGCTGGGCATCGACGCGGTGACGTTCGGGATGTCGGCGGTGATCCTGCTGGCCGGGCTGCGGCAGCGGCCCGGGCCCAAGAAGGCGGGCGAGGAGCCGATCGCGCTGTGGCGCAACACCAGGGAGGGCGCCCGGCTGGTGTTCGGCGACCCGCTGCTGCGCAGCCTGGTCTCGTTCGCCTGGCTGTGCGGGTTCTATGTGCTGCCGGAGGGCCTCGCCGCCCCGTACGCCGCGACCTTCGACAACAGCCCGATCACCGTCGGGCTGCTGATGTCGGCGATGCCGACCGGGATGGTCGTCGGGGCGTTCGTCTTCAGCCGGTTCGTCAGACCGTCCAACCGACTGCGCGCGATGGGCTGGATGTCGATGCTGGCCTGCGCGCCGCTGATCGGCAGCGCCTTCCATCCTCCGCTGCCCGGAGTGGTGGCGCTGTGGGCGATCTCCGGGATGGGCAGTGCCTATCAGCTCGCGGCCAACGCCGCGTTCGTCGCCTTCGTACCCCCGGAGGGCCGGGGGCAGGCGTTCGGACTCGCTCAGTCGGGGATTCTGGCCGGCCAGGGCCTGGGCATTCTGGCGGGTGGGGCCGCCGCCCAGGTCCTGGGACCGGAGCCGGTGGTCGCGCTGGCGGGGGTGGCCGGGCTCTCCGTCGCGACGATGCTCGCACTGGGCTGGACCCAGATCCGCGGCGAGATCATCGCCTCGATGTACGAGCCGGCCGTCACGGAGCCTTCTGCTGCTGCTTGTTGATCAGATCCTGGACGATCGAGGTCTCCCGGCCCTCCTCCGGGATCAGCAGCCAGGCGGCGATGTAGACGAAGATGCCGGCTCCGCCGAGGAGGGTGAAGATCGCCAGGGCCAGCCGGACGATGTTGGCGTCGACGCCGGTGAACTCGGCGACGCCGGAGCAGACCCCGGCGAGCATGCGGCCGTTGTGCGTGCGGTGCAGTGATTTACCGTTCATGTGGCCAATCCTGCCCGGTCGGGATTCTTCACACCATCGGGATTGACCCTGACCGCCCCCTGAGTCCCCCCTGACCGAGGTCGTACGCTGGCAGCCACAGGCTCAGGGAAGGCTGCCGTTATGGACATTCTGCGGGTCGACGACCAGCTCACCGACGAGGAGCGGATGATCAGGGACACGGTACGTGACCTGGTCGACGACAAGGTGCAGCCGCATGTCGCGGACTGGTTCGAGCAGGGCACGTTCCCGGGACGCGAGCTCGGCCCCGAACTCGGCCGGCTGGGGCTCCTGGGCATGCATCTGAGCGGGTACGGATGCGCCGGGCTGGGCGCGGTGGCGTACGGCGTGGCCTGCCGCGAGCTGGAGGCCGCCGACTCCGGGCTGCGCAGCTTCGTCTCGGTGCAGGGATCGCTGGCCATGACCGCGATCCACAAGTACGGCTCGGAGGAGCAGAAGCAGGAGTGGCTGCCCCGGATGGCCGCCGGCGAGGCGATCGGCTGTTTCGGCCTGACCGAGCCGGACCACGGCTCCGACCCCGGTTCCATGCGGACCTACGCCAAGCGCGACGGCGCCGACTGGGTGCTCAACGGTTCCAAGATGTGGATCACCAATGGCTCGATCGCCGATGTCGCCGTGGTCTGGGCCCGGGCCGAGGACGAGGTCCGGGGCTTCGTCGTGCCGACGGGCACCAGGGGATTCTCCGCTCCGGAGATCCACAAGAAGCTGTCGCTGCGCGCCTCGGTGACCTCGGAGCTGATCCTCGAGGACGTACGGCTGCCCGAGTCGGCGATCCTGCCCGAGATACGCGGGCTCAAGGGGCCGCTCGGCTGCCTGTCCGAGGCGCGGTACGGCATCTTGTGGGGTGCGATCGGCGCCGGCCGGTCGTGCTACGAGGCGGCCGTGGAGTACGCGGGCAGCCGTGAGCAGTTCGGCAAGCCGCTGGCCGCGTTCCAGCTCACCCAGGAGAAACTGGCCTGGATGGAGGTCGCGCTGGGCCAGGCCGGGCTGGTCGCCCTGCACGTCGGCCGGACCAAGGAGGCCGGGCGGGTCACCCCGCAGCAGGTCTCCTTCGGCAAGCTGGCCAATGTACGCGCGGCCCTGGACATCGCCCGGGAGGCCCGGACGATCCTCGGCGCCAACGGGATCACCCTGGAGTATCCGGTCATCCGGCATATGAACAACCTGGAGTCGGTCCTGACGTACGAGGGGACCCAGGAGGTCCATCTGCTCACCCTCGGGCAGGCGATCACCGGCATCCCGGCGTTCCGATGATCTTCGAAACGCCGGTGGTGCAGGCCCCGATGGCCGGTGGCGCGTCGCGTCCTGAGCTGGTGGTGGCGGTCGCGGAGGCGGGCGGCCTGGGGTTCCTGGCCGCGGGCTACAAGACCGCCGCCCAGGTACGGGACGAGATCACGCAGGTACGGGCCCGGACCGGCCGTCCGTTCGGCGTCAACGTCTTCGTACCCGGCGATGATCCAGTCGACCGGGCGGCCGTACACGCCTACCAGCAGAGGCTGCGCCCGGAGGCCGAACGGCTGGGTGTGGAGCTGGGCGAGCCGAAAGGCGGCGATGACGACTGGGACGCCAAGCTCGCCGATCTGCTGCGGGACCCGCCGCCGGTGGTCAGCTTCACCTTCGGCTGCCCGTCCGCCGAGATCCTGCGGGCCTTCAAGGAGCGGGGCACGGTCACCGTCGTCACCGTGACCTCGGCCGCCGAGGCCCGCGCCGCCCAGGCGGCCGACATGCTCTGCGTGCAGGGCGTCGAGGCCGGGGCGCACCAGGGTGGTTTCCACAACGACTCGCTGGACGGCCTCGAACTCCTGCCGCTGCTGGCCGAGGTCGCGAAGGTCACGGCCCAGCCGCTCATCGCGGCGGGCGGCCTGGGCGATGCGCAGGATCTGGCCCGGGTCCTGGCGGCCGGCGCGATCGCCGGGCAGTTCGGCACCGCGTTCCTGCGCTGCCCGGAGAGCGGGGCGAGCCCGGTGCACAAGGCGGCGCTGGCCGACCCGCGGTTCACCGGGACCGCGCTCACCCGGGCCTTCAGCGGCCGTCCGGCCCGTGGCCTGGTGAACCGCTTCATGTCCGAGCACCAGGCGGCCGCGCCCGCCGCATACCCCGAGATCCACAACCTGACGTCGCCGCTGCGCAAGGCCGCCGCCGCGCAGCGGGACCCCGGGACGATGGCCCTGTGGGCCGGCCGCGCCTACCGCAAGGCCACCACCGCGCCGGCCGCCGAAACGGTCCGCCGTCTCGCCGGCTAGCGCGTCACGGGGGCTCGGTCCAGGGCGCGGAGGCGGAGCGAGCCGGCGACCATGGCGATGCCGAACATGATGGAGAAGAGGCCGATGATCCAGATGACGGCGAGGGCGCCGCTGGCCGGCCAGATGAACAGCAGGATGCCGAAGATGACCGAGATGGCGCCGGTGACCATGTAGAGGGTGCCGCTCAGGCCCTGGCGGCTCAGGCCGATGCCGGCGACGATCTCCAGGATGCCGGTGATGACCGCCCACCAGGCGATGAGCAGCAGCAGGACCAGCCCGGTCTCCTTGGGCCAGACCAGCGTGACGATGCCCAGCACGATGCCCGCGCCGCCCATGACATAGAGGAACGTGCGCGACTGGCTGGGCTCGCTGCGCATCGCCGAGAGAACGGCGAAGGCCCCGTCCACCAGGGCGTACGCCCCGAAGAGGATCAGCAGCACGAGCACCGTCATGCCTGGCCAGATCCAGGCCACCAGGCCGAACAGGATGGCCAGGACGCCGCGGACCATCAGCAGCCACCAGTACTCTGCCAGTTCTTCGAGCATGTAATGGTTGTTGCCGTACCCAAGACCCCGAAAGACCACGGGCCGTCACACGTACGGCAAAACCCCGCTCAAGACCCGCCCAGCCGGTCGATGGCGGCCTGGACGGCGGTCATCCGGTCGGCCAGCAGGCCCAGCGCGCCGACGGCCCGGTCGGCGGGGTCGTCGCCCGAACCGCCCAGCGCCTTGGCCCGCAGGTAGCCGGCCTTCACCGCGGCCCAGCGGTCGCGCTGCGCGTCCGTCAGCCTGCCGCGCAGCTCGGCCAGCTTGAGCAGATTGGCCTCCGCGCCACCGGCCAGGGTCTGTGCCTCGCCCAGGTAGTGGTCGTCGATCACCGCGGCGAGTTCGGCGTCGTTCATGACCGGGACGATCCGCTCGGCCAGCTTGTTCATGTCCCGGTAGGAGCCCTGGAGCTGGAACGGCGGCTCGGTCCTGGACGCCTCGGCCTGTGCCGCCGACGCGATGTAGGCCTGGTTGGCCGCCAGGACGACCTTCTGCGCTGCCAGCAGCTTGCGGAGCACGGAGAGGATCTGGTCCAGCTCGACCGGCGAGTACGGGTGCGCCAGCTTGTCCGCGGCGGCCGTCGGGTCCTGGGCGGCGAGCCTGGCCAGCAGCTCGACGTCCGACCGCTCGCGGGTGGACAGCGGGGCCAGCACCGGGTTGGCGGTGAGCGCGTTCTCCAGGTACGAGAGGGCGAACAGGTCCTCGCGGCCGGACAGCACCTCGCCCAGGTTCCACACGTCGGCCCGGTTGGCCAGCATGTCCGGGATCCGGAAACGGGTGCCCGACTCGGTGTACGGGTTGCCGGCCATGCAGACGGCGAACCGCTTGCCGCGCAGGTCGTACGTATGGGTCCGGCCGTCCCAGACGCCCTCCATCCGGCGCTGCGCGTCGCACAGCGAGATGAACTTCTGCAGCAGCTCGGGCGAGGTGTGCTGGATGTCGTCCAGATAGAGCAGCACGTTGTTGCCCAGCTCCAGGGCGAACGAGATCTTCTCGATCTCCTGCCGTGCCGTCGCGTTGGGGGCCTCGGCGGGGTCGAGGGAGGTCACGTCCGAGCCGATCGCCGGTCCGTTGACCTTCACGAAGACCAGCCCCAGCCGGTTCGCGACGTACTCCATCAGGGTCGTCTTGCCGTACCCGGGCGGCGAGATCAGCAGCAGCAGGCCGTTCTGGTCGGTGCGCTTGGCGTCCCCGGCCGCGCCGAGCTGCTTGGCCAGGTTGTCGCCGATCAGCGGCAGGTAGACCTCGTCCAGCAGCCGGTTCCGGACGAAGGCGCTCATCACCCGCGGCTCGTACTCGGCCAGCCGGAGCCGTTCGCGCTCCCGCTCCACCAGGGCCGCGCGCCGCCGCTGGTACTCGCGGTACGCCGGCATCCGCACGTCCCGGAACTCCCGGGTCCGCGCGAGGAACTCGTCCAGCCGAAGCGTCAGCCGCCGCCCCTCGATCCTCGGATGCGTGCCCAGCAGCCCGTCCACGGTGACGTCCAGCGCCGCGTCCACGTCGTACCGCCGCTCGTCGGGACACAGCAGCATCGCCACCGCCTCCGGCAGATCGGCCGCCGTCGCCGAGCCCGCCTGCGGCTCGGTGACGGCAGAACCTGGCGCCGTACCGGCGAGGTAGGCGGAGAGCCAGGCGTGCGCGAGTTGGTGGCGGGCGGCGAGGTCGTCGCCCAGGGCCCGCAGGTCGGCTTCGAACTCCGCGCGGCCGGAGCCGCCCAGGGCGGCGTCGAACCCGGCCAGCAGGGTCCGGGCTCCTGCTCCGGACACGAACCCCGCCGCTCCGGCCAGCTCGGCGACGAGGTACTCCCCGGCCGCGGCGTACAGCGCAGCGGTCGCCGTCCCCTCGGCGGCCGGATCCCACCGCTGGTGGAAGGCGGTGATGGCGGTGGCGAGCCCGGTGTGCAGGGCTTCGAGGGCCTGGGTGTGGCCGAAGCGGGCGGCGGCGCGGCTCAGCGAGACGGCCCGGGTGGTCCAGGCCGTACGAGCGGGCTCGTCGGTGCCGTAGGCCCAGAAGAGGCGGGCCGCCGCACGGGCCGACGGCTCGTAGCGGAGCAGCCCGGCCGCGCGGTGGACCGGCAGCAGGGCCGTGAGGACGGCGACCGTGTCGGCGTCGTGGACCCCGCGTTCGTAGCCCTCGTCGTAGCGTTCCTGGGCGGCGGTGCCGACCAGGTCGGCGAGCTCGTCCGCTGACAGGTCGTACAACGCCGGGGACAGCAGCAGGGCCGCCAGGTGTTCGGCCCGGTAGACCTGGTCGGTCTCGGAGATGAGGATCTGGTTCCAGTACGGCTTGGTCGACGCGAACGACGGGTCGTGCACCGGAGCGCGGAAGTCGGTGCCGGTGAGCGCGAAGGCCATCGAGTCCTGGTAGGGCACCAGGGTGAGTTCGAGCGGCTGGGTGTTGACCGCGAAGCGGTGCCGCCCGAGCCGGATGGTCTCGCCGTCGAACAGGTCCACCTGGTCGCGCAGGGTACGCCCGGCCTCCTGGCGGGCCGCCTTGATCCGGCCCTCCAGCTCCTCGGCGCGGACCGCGTCGCCCAGGTCGCGGAGCTGTCCGGCCACCGAGCGGAGCTTGGCGACCATCGGGTCGGCGGCGAAGTAGGTGTTGACCTCGTCCAGAGAGCCCAGGCGGGCGACCCGGCGGGGCAGGCCGGACAGGATGCGGTCGGCCGAGGCGGCGAGGCGGTCGGTGGCCCGGGCGCGTTCGTCCAGCAGGGTCTGCTTGCGGGCGGAGAACGCCTCGTACACGTCATCGCGCTTGGCGGCGAGATCGGCGGTGAAGTCCTCGAACTCCCCGAAGCGCGACTCCAGGTTCTCGACCTGGAGCATGAGCCGGCCAAGTTGCTCGTCGCAGGCGTCCGGGGTCGCGGCCATGGCGAGCGCGCCGGTCACCGACTGGCCGAGCAGCGCGAACTCGGCGGCGAACGCGGCCCGGCCCTCGACGGCGAGCAGTTCGCGGCGACGGGCGTCCAGGGTGGCGCGGGCCCGGTTGACCGCGCCCAGGACCTCGGCGATCCGCTCCAGGATGGCGGTACGGACGGTCGCGTCGGCGATGTCCAGCGAGCCGACGATCTCGGTGACCAGCTCGAGGCCCGAGGTCTCCTCGGCGAGCCGGTCGGCGATCGGGCTGGCCTCGGCGACGGTGGCGATGGCCGCGCCGTCGGTCTCGAGGTCGGCGACGGCCGTACGGTAGGAATCGAACGCGTCCGGGCTCCGCAGGAAGTCGACGGCGCGCTGGGCGGCCTCGGTGAGCTCCCGGGTGAGGGACGCGTCGAGTTCGTCGATCCGGACGACGTCGGCGTAGCGCATCTCGCGCAGCGTGACCAGCCGGCCCTGCGCGCGGCGCAGGTCGGCGAGGCGGGCGACCCAGCCGTCCGCGGTCTGCGGCGGCTCGCCCCGGGTGAGCCGGACCAGCGTGGTGATCCGGTCGGCGACCTCGGTGACCGCCGCGGCGGCCTGCTCGGTGAGCGCGCGTACCTTCTCGAACTCGTCGAGGACCTGCTCGGCGGTCTCGCGGACGCCGCCGAGCGGCTCGGCCAGCGAGTCCAGCTCGCGATCCGTCAGCCAGTGGTAGTTGTCGAAGACCCGGGACGTGGCGGCGATCAGGGCTTCGAAGACCTCGGTGGACGGGGCCATGCCGCTCGCCATCCCGGCCACGGTGAGGCAGTCGGAGATTCCGCGGACCAGGTCCTTGTTGCCCACCCTCTCCAGCGGCCCGGTGCCGGCGGGCAGGGTCGCGGCGTACGCCTCGGACAGGAACGGCGTCTGCCACACCTGCATCGTGTGCACCCGGGTCGGCTCGCTGGAGTCGGCCCGGAACACCACGATCGTGCCGTCCTCGAAGAGCGCGTGCCCGTGGCAGACGATCGGGGTCGCGACCTCCTTGCGGATCATGTTGTACGGAAGGAGCAGGTAGCGTCCGGGATCGCGGGCGTGGAAGACGTACAGGACGTCCTCGCCGTTGGTGGAGCGGACGACCTCCTCGTACTCCAGCCCGGTCGTGTCGGTGTCGAAGGTCTTCACCAGGCCGGTGGCCAGGTAGTAGCCGCCGGGGAAGATGATCCCGTGGTCCTCGGGCAGGCGCCGGCAGGCCTGACCGATCCCGTCGAGCCGGACCACGCCCTTGGTGCGGGTGTTGAAGACCAGGTGCCGCCAGACGGTCTCCTTGTACGGGAGGATCCGCAGCAGGATCAGCGAGCCGATCCTGGCGTACTGCACCTCCGCGTCGGCCAGGCTCTGCAGCGGCTCGTCGACCGGTTCGGCGTAGATGCCCTGGCCGGTCTCGGTGTTGTTCTCGATCTTGACGGTGAGGTCACCGCCGACGGTCTCGACGAAGACCTCGTCCTCGATCGAGATGTGCGGGTGCCGGCCCAGGACATGCTGATCCCGGGTCGTGGGCACCCATTCGAAGTCGTGCGAGGGCGGGAAGGCGTTGTCCTGCGCGCCCTGGTTGTCGAGATAGGCGACCGAGCCGTCGGCGTCCACCTGCCAGCGGAACGCCTGCGCGTCGGTGGCCTCCAGCCCGGTCTGGAAGGCGGCGAGCAGCCGGCCCTCGGTACGCCGGAGCTGGAGCAGCCGGGTGTCGCGGTAGTAGCGGTAGAGCTCCGCGAAGTCCTTGCCGAACCGCTCCTCGCGCAGCCAGTCCGCGTCCGCCGGCTCGAAGACGAAGCTGTCCTCGTCCCGGCGGAACCGGTACAGCGAGAAGACGTCGTCCACCGTGGTCTGCGGCTTCAGCCCGATGAAGACGTTGAAGCCGAACAGCAGCACGTCGCCGGCCGTCACGATGTCGCGCGGCACGCAGTTGTGCTCGGTGCGCAGCCGTTCGGTGCCGACCAGCCGCAACTCGGTGCTGCCGAAGATCTCCAGCCGCCGGGCGTTGAGGGCCTCGGCCCGCCGGGCAAGCTCTTTGGCCTGCTCGGCGAGCCGGGCTCGCAGCACCTCGTACGTGCCGGTGTCCAGCTGCTCGGTCACGGTTCGATGACCGCCATGGACGAGACCGCGGCATCGGCGACGCCCAGCCGCTCGGCGTCGTCCAGCAGGGCCTGGGCCTTGGCGCCGTCGGCTCCACCGGCCTTGATCCGCTGGGCCAGCAGCGCGGACAGCGTCAGGTTCTTCACGTCGTCGGTGCTGACGCCGTGCAGCAGCCGGGCCAGGTCCTCCGACAGGCTCCGGTCGCCGTTCAGCCAGGGCGCGCCCAGCGACTGTGCGATCGAGGAGTGCTCGACGAAGCCGTCGAAGCTCTTGCCCATCCCGATGGCCCCGGTGACCCGGTCGAAGAACGCACCATCACCGCCGACGATGTCGATGTCGGCCTTCTCCAGCCCGGTGGCCAGCACCGCGGCCTGCGCCTCGGCGACCCGCCGCTGGGTGTCCAGGCCGGCCAGCCGGATGTCCTTCTCGGCCTGCAGCCGGAGGCGGTACTCCTCGTGCGCCCGGGTCGCGTCGTCGAGCGCGGCCATGGCGGCGGCCTTGTCGGTGAGGCCCTCGGCCTCGCCCTTCAGCTTCTCGCGCAGCGCCTCGGCCTCGGCCAGGCCCTGCTCGCGGATCGCGATGGCCTCCGCCGTGCCCTGCTCGCGGCGGGCGGTCGCGGCGGCCAGGCCCATGCTCTCCTGTACCGCGGCCTCGGCGCGGCCTTCCTTCTCCACCGCGTCGGCGTTGCGTTCGCGCACCTCGACGGCGGCCAGGCCCGGGGCGGCCTCCTCGGCCTGGATGCCCTCGGCCATCCGGATCTTGGCCTGGGCGTCGAGCTCGGCGGTCTTCTGCCGGGCCTCGGCGAGGAGCATCTCCTCGCGGGCCTTGAACTTGGCGGCCTCCTCGGCGGCCTCGGCGGCCTTGATGTCCTTGACCAGGTGCTCCTGGGCCTCGGCCTCGGCGGCGATGATGACCTGCTGGCGGGTCCGCTCGGCCTCCTCGACCACCCGCAGCTTCTTGATCGACTCTTCCTGCTCGGCGACCGTCTTCTCGACCGCGATCCGCTCCCGGACGACCTCGGCGATGTTGCGCTTCTCCGCCTCGACCTCCTTGTCCTTGGCGATGCGGGTCAGCTCGGTCTCGCGCTCACGGGCGATGACCTCGAGCATGCGGTCCTTCTCGATCCGCTCGTTCTCGACGGCGATGACGCGCTCGCGGTTCTTCTCGGCCACCGCGATCTCGCGGGCCTTGTTCTCGCTCTGCACGCCGAGCTGCTCGTCGGTCTTCAGATGCGCGGTCTGGCTGACCAGGCGCTCCTCGGCCTGGACCCGGGCGATCTCGGCCTCCTCCTTGGCGCGGATGGTCTCGATCTCCCGCTTCTTCTTGACCTCCGCCTCGGCCTGCCGCCGCTCCAGCTCCAGGATCGCCTCCCGGGCGTCGACGTTCTGCCGGGTGATCTCCTTCTCCTCGTTGCGCTGGTACTCGTTCGTCCTGACGTGCTCCAGCGCGGTGAGCTCGGTGATCTTCCGGATGCCCTGGGCGTCCAGGATGTTGGCCGGGTCCATGCTGAGCAGCGGAGTCTGCTCCAGGTGGTCGATGGCCGCGTCGTCCAGATGGTAGCCGTTGAGGTCGGTGCCGATGACCTGGATGATCCGGTCCCGGAACTCGTGGCGGTGCGTGTAGAGGTCGACGAAGTCGAGTTGCTTGCCGACGGTCTTCAGCGCCTCGGCGAACTTCGCGGCGAACAGGACCTGCAGGGTGTCCTCGTGGCTGGCCCGCGCGGTGCCGATCGACTGCGCGACCTGGGTGACGTCCTCGACGGTCTTGTTGACGCGGACAAAGAATGTGATCTTGATATCGGCCCGGATGTTGTCCTGGCAGATCAGACCTTCCTTGCCGGTCCGGGAGATCTCGATGGTCTTCACCGAGATGTCCATGAACTCGGCCTTGTGGATGATCGGCAGGACGATCGCTCCGGTGAACGTGACATCGATCTTCCGGAGCTTGGAGATGATCAGCACCCGGCCCTGCTCGACCTTACGGAAGAGCCGGGTCAGCACATAGACCGTCAGTACGACGGCGAGCAGGATGACGCCGAGCGTGGCGCCTACTCCTACCGTGAGCGCGCTCATCTGAGATCAGGCATCCCTTCGTTCTGGGTCGAGTGAGGCGTCGTACGGCATCACCCAGAAGAACTCGCCGTCGGCGTCGTAATCGAAGATGAGGGCGGTGCTGCCCAGCCGCAGACCCGGGTCCATGGCCCGAACTTGAATGTTCGCGGCCGAGCCGTCGGCGGCGCGGACCTCGGCCTGGCCGAAGGTCCGGTCGACCCACGTTGTGCGGATCACGCACATGCGGCCCACGAAATCGCGGCGCGAGTGTTGCACTTGGTCCTCCGCAGGCTGTGACGCGCGCGGATCACCGGCGGCCTCATCACGAAGATGTGATTCAAGCCACAAAGGGTGATCTGTCAGGCAAGGAACTCTACATAGCGCCGACGATCACCGACGACCTGCCTGATCCTGCTGATCCGTGCATCGACCAGCGGAAACTTCACCATGTCCAGCGTGAGCGCCTCGCAGACCTCGGCGGCCAGCGCATCGGCCTCACAGACCATCGCCCAGTCGAACTGCACCAGCTCGGTCAGCTCGACGGCGCGCACCCGGTTCCAGGTCTTGTCCGGGTTGAGCAGCGGCAGCCCGCGTACCACCATCGCGATGTCGCCCAGGTCACGGACCAGGCGATCCGCCTTGCGCAGCGGCTCCATGACCTCCGCAGGCGGGAACGGATTCTCCCTTGTCGACGCCGGAACCCGGTCGGTCCGCCAGCGGGCGGCCAGCTCGCGCAAGCGCTCGCAGGCCGCCCCAAGGCCGTGATCGACCCGTTGGCGGATCAGCAGGTCGTCCGACCGCATCCGGCCACGCTCGGAGTAGACGTCGGCGGCCAGCAGATTGCGCAGCTTGTCGGCCAGCGAGTCGCTCAACGCGGCCCCCGTGCGGCGAGATGGGTCATTCGCTCGGGTAGAAGGCCGTGGTGGGCGCGGCGTCGGCGGACCGTGCGCCGCGTTGCGGCCGGGGTGCCGCCGCCGGCTCATGCGGTACGTGCGATTCGGTCACCGCGCGTACGGACGGGACGCCCGGCGTGCCGGGCATCGAGTAGCCGATGTGGAACGGCTCGCCGACCGCCATGTTCGGCGCCGAAACGACGCCGTGCTCGGCCATCCGCATCGCGATGTAGTAGCGCACCGCGTCCAGCTCCGACAGGCCGAACGCGCGCAGCGAGATCAGCTCGCGCATCCGCTCGTCCTTCGGCCGGATCAGTACCTTCACGTCGTTCAGCGCGATCCCGTATGTCGCCAGGAAGTCCTGCAGATGCCCGCGGACCAGTTCGGTGATCTCGTGAATCCGCTCGTTGACCCGCTCCATCGGAGTGACCTGGACGAGCTGGTTGATCGCCTGCTCGACCACCGGGCCCGCGTAGGCGTTGAGCTGGTCGGCGGTCAGCGCGTGTCCCTTGTACGGCATGTGCGTGACCAGCGCGACCGCGCCCTGCGGGTTGTCCACGTGCACGTAGTACTCGGCCTCGTACACCATTTCGGCCAGCTCGGCGGACAGTGCCAGCCCGGTCGCCTTCACCACGTGCTTGGCCCGGGACACGAACAGCGCCTCGTACTGCCAGGGCGACTGGCCGCCGTAGAACGCCTGCTGCAGGCTGCCCATGATCGGCCGCTGCGGCGTCTCCACCTGGTACTGCCCGGTCTCGTAGACGTTGAGAATCGCACCCCGCGACTTCAGGACGCAGAAGTGATTGCTCTCCACGGTCAGCAGGCTGCCGTTCATGATGTCGTTGCCCGGATAGTGGTACATGAGGACCCCCGGCCCCATGACCTCCGTGCCGTCGTTGGTCAGCGTGCTGACGACGTTCCGAATCGCCATATCCCCACTCCGCCCCGTGCGTGCATGGTGTAGCCGAGCAGAACGTACTCCCGCGTAGACCCCCTGGAAAGACATTTCGGGTTATCGGCAGGTAATCGCCTGGATGGCACTCGATAGGCTTGACTTGGGAAGTCTGGGTGTATTGCGGGGGTTTGCTTGCCGGAGAGCGGCGGAGTACGGATCGCGCGGACGATCGTCCTCGTCGTCCTGACGAGCTTCGCGGCGGTGTACGCGCTCGCCGCGCCCAGCCGGGTGTCCGAGGGCTGGCGGGCGTTGCTGGCCGTGGTGCTCATCGCCGTGGTGACCGTGCTGCAGTACGGCTGGGTGCTGCCCAGGCTTCGCCGGCTCCGGAACCTGCGCTGGACCATGGTGGAGATCGTCGCGGCGTACGCGGCGGTCGCCGGGTGCGGGGTCTCGGCCGCGCTGCTCGGCTTCCCCGCCGGGGCGCTGCTGCTGCGCGGACGGTGGCGGCCGGCCGTGCTGGTGATCGTGGGAGGAACGGCGATCACGGTCGCCCGGTCCGGTCCGGGGTTCACGGCCGCAGATGTCACGATCTCCGAGGTGTTGCTGGCCCTGGTCGGATACGGGCTGATCCGGCTC
>Ga0308173_10000807_pt1 | contig 14390 bp, 7 predicted proteins | sample PhyPR1_FD_203716 | JGI IMG/M metagenome (GOLD analysis project Ga0308173, IMG submission 203716) | Soil microbial communities from UC Gill Tract Community Farm, Albany, California, United States - DLSLS.P.R1 | ecosystem: Environmental > Terrestrial > Soil > Agricultural land | place: USA...
AACGGCGTGTCGTCATACCTTGTAGTAGCGTTCCGCGCGCTCCTGCGCCCGTTGCGCCGCTTCCTTGGGTGTCTTCGATCCCGATGCCGCTTCGGCCACCATGTTCGGGATGATGAAATCCGCGGTTGCGGCCGCCGATGCGTAGCCCATCGTGCCCGCATAGCCGTTGGGCGTCATGTCCTTCATGCAGTCGCGGTACGGCGTGTTCTTCGGGTCGGCCGTCCAGAAGGCGCTCTTCTCGTACGCCGCAAGCGGCTGGCACACATAGCCGATGGACGCTTCCTGCCAGGGCACGTACTGCTCCTTCTCCATCATGAAGCGCAGGTATTCCTTGGCGGCGTTCGGGTACTTGCTGTACTTGAAGATCATCATCGGGAACACGAGGTTCAGCACGCGGTTCTTGCCGTCGAGCCCGTGGGGGAACTTGCCGTGCTGGATGTCGTTGGCCATCTCCTGGATCTTCGCGTCCTTCGACGTCTTGGCGGCGTAGTAGATCGAGATGCCGTTGGCCGTGAGGCTCAGCTGCCCGTCGAGGAACGCCTTGTTGTTGTTGGGGTCGAGCCAGGACAGCGTGCCCGGGATGAACGTCTCGTAGAGCTGCTTGGCGTACTCGAGCGCGGCGATGGTCTCCGGGCTGTTGATGACGACGTTGTTCTTCGCATCGACGAGCTTGCCGCCATGCGCCCACACGAGCCAGTGCGTCCAGCTCGAGTCGCCCGTCGCGTTGCCGAGCGCGAACCCGGCGGGCGTGCCCTTCGCCTTGAGCGCCTGGCACAGCTTGAGGAAGCCCGGCATGTCGTCGGGGAACGTCTCGAAGCCCGCGGCCTGCACGTGGCTCTTGCGATACACCATCGCATTGCCGGCCGCGCCCATCATGATCGCGACCCAGCGGTTGTTGTGCATCCCGTACTGCTTGGACGCGTCGTACCAGGGGCCGTACTTCGCCCCGAGATAGTTCGCGAGGTCCGAGACGTCGACGAGCTTGTCGGGATACTGGTGCGCATCCTCCATCGTGCTGATGATGATGTCCGGCCCGCTGCCCACGTTCGCAGCGACCGCCGCCTTCGGCCGCACGTCCTCCCAGCCTTCCGCGTCGACGCGCACCTTGATGCCGGTCATGTCCGTGAACTTCTTGGTGTTCGCGGCCCAGACGTCCTCGTCACCCTGCACGAAGCGCTTCCAGCGCAGCACGCGCAGCGTGGCGCCCTTCTCCGGCGTGACCTTGTAGTTGGCCTGCGCCGCCGCCGCATCGGCGAACAGCGCCGACCCGGTGCCCAGCGCCGACGTTGCGGCAACCCCTGCGGTCGCCTTCAGAAATTCGCGCCGCTTGAACTCGCTCATGAAACGCCTCCTTCCCGTGAATGCGCGGTCGGCGAAACGCCTCCGCGCGAATGGTGGTGATGGCCTGACATCAGGTGGCCAGGTTCTGGCCGCTGGCCGCGTCGAACAGATGCGCGCGTGCAGGATCGGGCACGAGCGCGACGCGGTCGCCCGCGCGGCAGCTCACCCGGTCGCGCACGAGCGACGTCAGCTCCTGGCCGTTGAACTTGCAGAACAGCTGCGTATCGGCGCCGGTAGGCTCCACGACGACGACTTCGGCCGGCAGCCCCGCGCGCTCGGCGAGCATGCAGTGCTCGGGCCGCATGCCGTAGAGCACGCTCTGGCCGTTCGATGCGCGGGCGCCGAGCGGCACTGGCAGCTCGATCCCCGCCCCGAACTCGATCACCGGCGCGCCACCGTTCACGCGGGCCGTGCCGGGCACCATGTTCATCGCCGGCGACCCGATGAAGCCCGCCACGAACGTGTTGACGGGATGATCGTAGAGCTCGAGCGGATCGCCGCTCTGCTCGACGATGCCATCGCGCATGACGACGATGCGATCGGCCATCGTCATGGCCTCGATCTGGTCGTGCGTGACGTAGATGGACGTCGTCTTGAGCCGCTGGTGCAGCTCCTTGATCTCGGTGCGCATCTGCACGCGCAGCTTCGCGTCGAGGTTCGACAGCGGCTCGTCGAACAGGAATACCTGAGGGTCGCGCACGATGGCCCGTCCCATCGCCACGCGCTGGCGCTGGCCGCCCGACAATTGCCGCGGATAGCGGTCGAGGTAATCGGTGAGCCCCAGGATCCCCGCGGCACGCGCCACGCGATCCTGGATCTCGCGCTTGGGCTGCTTGGCGAGCATGAGCGCGAACGACATGTTGTCGCGCACGGTCATGTGCGGATACAGGGCGTAGTTCTGGAACACCATCGCGATGTCGCGCTCCTTGGGCGGCACGCGATTGACCACGGTCGAGCCGATGGCGATCTCGCCCTCGCCGATCTCTTCGAGGCCGGCGATCATCCGCAAGAGCGTCGACTTGCCGCAGCCCGAGGGTCCGACCAGCACGCAGAATTCGCCGTCCGCAATGCCGATGTCGACGCCGCGAATGACGTGCGTCGTGCCGAACCACTTGTGGACGCCGGTGATGGTCACCGCGGCCATGCGCTTCCTCCTGCGCCCTTCACTTTTTTCCCATCACACCGGACGCCTGGCGTGGCGGGTCGCAAAACGCTGAGCCGGCTCGAGGCGGGGTGCCCCGCGCAGGCGCCCGATTCACGAAGCCGGAGCGGGGCACCCCGTCTCGAGCCGCATTTATGGCGAGCGCGTGCCCGTCACGACAGGATAGTCCGGCCGCCCCGTCCGCACCCACGACACGATATTCTGCGCCGCCTTGCGCCGCAGCTCCCGCTCCGCCTCCACGGAGAAGAACGCTGCATGCGGCGTGAGGATGACGCGGGGATCGCGGGTGAGCGGCGAATCGGCGGGCACCGGCTCGACCGGCAGCACGTCGAGCGCGACGCCCCGCAGTATTCCAGCATCGAGCGCCTTGAGCAAATCGGGCAGCGCCACCACCGCGCCGCGGGCCGTATTGACGAGCGTCATGCCCGGGCGGGCCGCCGCGAAGAACCGCGCGTCGACGAGGCCGCGTGTCTCGTCGTTGAGCGGGGTGTGGATGCTGACCACGTCGGCCGCGAGCGCGAGCTCCGTCAGGGAGCGCACGCGCTCGACATAGGCCGGGAAATCGCCGTCGATGATGTATGGATCGTAGGCCAGCACCCGCTTGAAGACGTTGCGCGAGACGTGCGCCATGCGCTTGCCGATGCGGCCAAGGCCGATGATGCCCAGCGTGAGCTCGGCCGGCCGGCGCAGCACCCCTGCGGAAAGGTAGTGCCAGCGCCCCGCCCGCACGTCGCGGTCGTAGGCGGCGACGTTGCGCAGGGACGCAAGCGCCAGGGCGAGCGCATGGGTGGCCACCTCCCCAACGCCGTAATCGGGCGAATTGGCGACCCATACGCCGTGGCGCGCGCACGCGGCGGTATCGACCGTGTCGTAGCCTGCGCCGATGCGGCTGACGATGGCCAGCGAAGGCAGTCCCTCGACGACGCGCGCACCGATCGGTGCGTATTGCAGCAGGATCGCCGCGCAGCCGCCGCCGGCCGCGACGACCTGCTCCTCGGTCTTGCATTGCGCGAGCACCAGCTCGAGGCCGGCGTCGCCCAGCAGCGTGCGCTCGAGCTCGATGTCGGGAAAGTCGCAGTCGGCGAAGAGGACCTTGGACATCGATGCAGCCTCGGGTGGCGGGCGCTGACGTTAAACGCGGACGCGGAAGGCCGTCAAGCCCGGCCGCGCGCCACCCGCGCGTACAATCCTCGCGAACGCAAGGAACCGAGGCGCGCATCATGACTTTGCTGGCCACCACCATCGCGGGCAGCCTGCCCAAGCCCGAGTGGCTCGCGCCGCCGGGCGAGCTGTGGGCACCGTGGAAGCTCCAGGGCGCGGACCTCGATCTCGCCAAGCAGGACGCGGTGCGCCTCGCGCTGTTCGACCAGGAGCATGCCGGCATCGACATCGTCACCGACGGCGAGCAGACGCGACGCCATTTCGTCACGACGTTCATCGAAGGCCTCGACGGGGTCGATTTCGAGCACAAGCGCACGGTGCGCATCCGCAACCGCTACGACGCTGCGGTCCCGGTCGTGGTGGGCGAGGTCGCGCGGCGTGCGCCGATCTACGTGGACGATGCCCGTTTCCTGCGCGCGCAGACCCGGCGGACCGTGAAATACACCCTGCCCGGCCCGATGACGATGGTCGACACGCTCTACGACGCCCACTACGGCAGCCGCGAGAAGCTCGCCATGCGCTTCGCGGAGATCCTCAACGAGGAGGCGCGCGCCATCGCCGCGGCCGGTGTCGACGTCATCCAGTTCGACGAGCCGGCCTTCAACGTCTACTTCGACGAGGTGCGCGACTGGGGCATTGCCGCGCTCGAGCGGGCCCGCGCGGGTGTCGCCTGCACCACCGCCGTCCACATCTGCTATGGCTACGGCATCAAGGCCAACAACGACTGGAAGAAGACGCTCGGCAGCGAGTGGCGCCAATACGAGCAGACGTTCCCGCTGCTCGCGCGCTCGTCGATCGACCAGGTCTCGCTCGAATGCGCCAACAGCCACGTGCCGATCGACCTCATCGCGCTGCTCGGCGACAAGGACGTGCTGGTCGGCGCGATCGACGTGGCGTCCGATCGCGTCGAGACGCCGCAGGACGTCGCCGCCGTGCTGCGCAGCGCCCTGCGGCACGTGCCGGCCGCGCGCATCAAGCCCTGCACCAACTGCGGCATGGTGCCGCTGTCGCGCGCCGTCGCGCGGGGCAAGCTCGCCGCGCTGGCGGCCGGCGCCGCCTTGGTGCGCGCCGAGGTGCAGTGAGCCGGGCATGTAACGTCATGGCCCGTCCACGGCCATTACGCTGACCGCTCCGGGGCCGCCCGCGCCGAGGGGCGTTGCGCCCTTGCAACACATTGTCGGAACGGGGCCGCGAGGCTGTCGCTTTTTGGCGTCAGACCTTGTATATTCCGCGCCGTGTTTTGTTCCAAGCCGTAAAGCACCGCTCGGGTACGACCGCCAGGCTGTCGCTGCTCAAAACCGTTCTTACCTGCCGTACTTTCCTTGAGATCGAAACATCGTCCGGGCAACGTCCCGTTTATATCTCGTACTTGGGGAATTTGAAACATGGCAACAGGAACTGTGAAGTGGTTCAATGACGCGAAGGGCTTCGGCTTCATCACGCCGGACGGCGGCGGTGAAGATCTGTTCGCGCATTTCTCCGCGATCAAGATGCAAGGCTTCAAGACGCTCAAGGAAGGCCAGAAGGTGTCGTTCGAAGTGACGACGGGCCCGAAGGGCAAGCAGGCGAGCAACATCCAGTCCGCCTGAATCGAGGTCACTTGCTGGCATGAAGCCGGGCTTGGCCCGGCTTTTTTTCGCTCGCGCACGACCGCGCCGCGTCGAGCACGCCGCGAGGCCAAGCGAGGCGGTCGCGCGTGCTCGACTCGCCTCAGTGCCGCCGGCGAGGTACGGCAAGCGCGCCCGCCACGGCGAGCATGCATGCGAGCACGAGCAGCGCGAGCGGGTCGTCGAGCGGGATGTCGACCGGCGCCGATGCTGCGGCACGCGCGTTGCTGTCGCTCGCTTGCGCACTCGCGCCCCCGTCGGCGCTCGCCTGCGCCGTATTGACGAGCGGATCGGCGGCAAGAGCCGCAGCGAAGCGCACCGGGATCGCATAGTCGAGCGCGTTGGCGCTGCCGGCGGGAATCGTCGCGCCGGTTGCCGCGACGCTCGACGCGCCGATCGCGCCGGTGAGCGTGCCACACGTCGCGGCCCCGCTCGCGATGCACGTGGGTGCGCCGGCGACGGTGACGCCGGCGGGCAGCGCATCCACGACGCCGATGCCCGTGGCGTCCGACGGTCCGTCGTTGGTCACGTGCAGGACGTAAATCGCCGAATCGCCGGGCGCGTACGTGCTGCGATGGTCCGTTTTGGTCAGCGCGAGCGCCGCGTGCAAGGCAAGCGCGTCGCTGTCCGATGCACCGGCAGTCGCGCCACCTGCTGCCGTCGCGAGCGCCGGATTGACGAGCGGATCGGCGCGCAGCGACGCTGCATACCGCACCGGAACGCTGACCACCAGACGATTGCCCGATCCCGCGGCCACCGCGCCGCCGCTCATCGCGAGCGTCGATCCACCAACCGTCGCGACGAGCGTGCCGCAGGTCGCGCTGCCCGAGGCGACGCACGTGGCGACGCCGCGCAGCACGACGCCGGCCGGCAGCGTATCCGCCAGCGTGACGGCGGATGCGTCGGACGGCCCGCCATTGCTGATCGTCAACACGTACGTGCCTTCGCCGCCCGGCGTATAGCTCGCGCGGTTGTCCGTGTTCGTGAGGCCGAGGCCCGTCTGCGCGGCGCGCACGTCCGAGTCCTCGGCCGTTGCGGGCGCAGCGCCGGGGGCGGTCGCGCTGACCCTGTTGACCAGCGGATCGGTGACAACCGCCGCATCGAAGCGCACCGGAATCGTCACGATGACGTTGTTGGCGCCGCCTGCCGCCACCGCGGCATTGGTCAGCGTGACCAACGACCCACCGCTTGCACCGCTCACCGCGCCGCAGCTTGCAATACCGGTGGCAATGCACGCGGGCGCGGCGGTCAGCGTGGCGCCCGCCGGAAGGTTGTCCGTGACCGTAACCCCGGTCGCGTTCGACGGTCCGGCATTGCCGAGCGTCACCACGTAAGTCGCAGTGCCCCCCGGTACGTAGCCCGTGGCGTTGTCCGTCTTGGTGAGCGTGAGCGCGGCCTGACCGGCCAATACGTCGGCGTCCGAGCCGCTGCCCGTCGCCCCCGATACGGCATCGACCGCGGTGGCCATGTTCACCAGTGGATTGCCCTGGAGCCCGGCGCTGAACGTGACCGGCACCGTGAAAACGAGTGCGCTGCCGCTGCCGGCGACCACGTGGGCGGCGCTCGCGCTGAAACCTGCCTGTCCGGCACTCCCGGACACGCTGCCGCAAGTCGATCCGCCGCTCGGTGCACACGTCACGGCACCGGCGAGCGTCACACCGGCAGGCAAGGTGTCCGTCACGCTGACAGCGGTGGCGTCGCTGGTGCCGCCATTGGTCACGGTAATGGTATAGACGGCGCTTCCGCCCGGTGTGTAGGTCGCGCTCCCGTCCGTCTTGACGACTGCAAGGCTCACCGCCGCGGACAACGCATCGCTGTCGCTCGCGGTTGCGCTCGCACCCGACGGCGCATCGACGACTTGAGCGACGTTGACCAGCGGATCGACGCTCATGCCGGACGCGAACGCCACGGGCAGCGCGATGGTCAGCAGCGCGGTCCCGCCACCCGGCACGCTGGCGTTGGCGGCGCCGAACGACGTGGCGCCCGCTACACCGTCGAGCGTGCCGCACGACGCGCCTGCGCTTGCGACACAGGTCGCCGCGCCCGCGAGCGTCACACCGGCCGGCAGTGCATCGGTGATGGCGACGTCGCGCGCATCGGTGGGTCCGTCGTTGCCCACCACGATGGTGTAGACGGCGCTGCCGCCGGGCGCGTAACTTGCGCTCCCGTCCGACTTGGTGAGCGTCAGGTGCACTTGCGGCGCGCGCGCGTCGCTGTCGGACGCGCTGCCCGCTGCGCCGGACGCCTGGTCGGTGGCTGTCGCGGTGTTGACGAGTGGATCGTCGAGCAGATCGGAGGCGAAGCGGACGGATGCGGTGAACGTCAGCAGGTGGCCGCCGCCCGCCGCGATGCGCGCCGACGTGGTGCCGAACGACGCGCCACCCGGGGCTCCGACGACCGTGCCGCACGCCGCGTTGCCCGTTGCGCTGCAGGTCACGGCGCCGTCGAGCGTGACGCCCGAAGGCAACGCGTCGGCGAGGCTGACGTCCAGCGCATCGGAACTGCCAGTGTTGCGCAGCTGAATGGTGTAGACCGCCGTGCCGCCTGGCACATAGGTCGCCTGGCCATCCGTCTTGCTCACGGCAAGCGCGACTTGCGCCAGGCGCGCGTCGCTGTCGATGGCAGCACCCGACGCACCCGACGGCACGTCGAGCGCGTCGGCGGTGTTCACCAGCGGATCGGTTGCCAGACCGGCACTGAAGATCACCGGCGCGCTCACGCTGACCGAGGCCGCGCCGCCTGCGGGCACGCGCGCGCCGTTCAGCGCAAATGCAGCCTGCCCGGCAGCGCCGCTGACGACGCCGCACGCTGCACCGCCGGCGCTGGCGCACGTGACCGGGCCCGCGAGCACCACGCCGGCAGGCAACGTGTCGTCCACACGCACGTCGAGCGCGTCGGACACGCCGCCGTTGGTGACGGTCACGACGTAGGTCGCACTGCCGCCGGGAACGTACGTGGCGCTGCCGTCGGTCTTGGTGATCGCAAGCGATACGGCCAGCGAGCGCGCGTCGCTGTCGCTCGCCGCTGCCGTATTGCCGGTCGGCACGTCGGTGGCGGTTGCGACGTTCACCAGCGGATCGGCGTCGAGGCCCGGCGCGAACGCCACCGGCACGGTGAACGTCAGTGCGTCGGCCGGTGCGGCGCCCACGCGCGCATGCACGGCAGCGAAGCCCGTCTGGCCGACCGCACCGGTGACCGTTCCGCATTGCGCGTTGCCGGTTGCCGCGCAGGCCACGCTACCGCTCAGGGTGACACCTGCGGGAAAGCTGTCGGCCACCGTCACGTCCAGTGCATCGGTCGGTCCCGCGTTGGTGATGGCCACGACGTAGATGGCCGTTCCGCCCGGCGTATACGTCGCGCTGCCGTCGGACTTGGTGATGGCAAGCGCCACGGTCGGCGCGCGGGCATCGCTGTCGGCCGCCGTGATGCCCGCCCCGGACGGTGCGTCGTGCGCGCTCGCGGTGTTGACGAGCGGGTCCACGACAAGCCCCGCGTCGAACTCCACGGGTAACCTCACCGTCAGCGTATTGCCCGCGCCTGCCGGCACGATCGCGTGCGCGAGCGTCGCGCTGCTGTCGCCCGCGGTGCCGGTGAGGGTTCCACAACTCGCCGTACCGGCGGCCACGCATGTAACGGGGCCGCGCAACAGCACTCCGGGAGGCAACGCATCGTCCAGCGTGACGTCGAGCGCGTCGGACAGCCCCGAGTTGGCCAAGGTCAATGTGTATTCGGCTGCGCCGCCCGGCGTATAAGTGGCGCTTGCGTCCGATTTGGCGAGCGTCAGCGTCGGCACGGCCTGCAGCACGTCGCTGTCCGATGCGCTGTGCGGCACGGCATCGTCGACATCGGCGGCGCTAGCCGTATTGACGAGCGGGTTCGCGGTCATGTTGGCCGCAAAGGACACCGGCACGGTGAGCGTGAGGGTGTTGCCCGCGCCCGCGGGGATGGTGGCGCCCGTCACGCCGGCGGAACCGGCGCCCGTGCTGCCATTGACCGTGCCGCAGGTTGCGGCGCCGGCGGCGACGCAGCTGGGCGCGGCCGACAACGTGACGCCGCCAGGCAGCGGATCGGCAATGTTGACCGCGTGCGCATCCGAGAGTCCGCCATTGGTCACGACGATCGTATAGGTGCCGGAGCCACCCGGCGTATAGGCGCTCACGCCGTCGCTCTTCGTGATGCCGAGCGTGACTTGCGGCTGCCGCGTGTCCGTGTCGCTGGCCGACGCCGCAGCGCCGCTCGCGCTGTCCGTGACACTGGCCGTGTTGACGATGCTGGCCGCGCTCATGGCGCTGCTGAAGCGCACGGGCGCGGTGACGCTCAGCGTGCCGCCCGGCGCGATGACGCCCCCCGTTGCCGTCACGCTCGACGCTCCGGACGTCCCGCCCAACGCACCGCAGCCCGACCCGGCGCTGGCGACGCAGGTTGCGGACGCGGCGAGCATCACGCCCGCGGGCAACGCATCGGCGACCGCCACGTTCAATGCCGTCGACGCACCCGCGTTCGCGACCGTGATCACGTACGTTGCCGTACCGCCGGGCGTGTACGTCGACACGCCATCGGTCTTGGCCACGGAGAGCAGCACCTGCGGCGCACGCGTATCGACGTCGGACGCGCTCGCCATCCCGCCGCTCGGCGTGTCGAGCGCCGTAACGGTGTTGGTGATCGAGGCGGCGGCCATGGACGGCGCGAAGGCGACCGGCACGGTGAAGGTGAGCTGGCTCGTGCCGCCGGCGGGCACGACCGCGCCGCTCGCGCCGAAGGTGTTCGCGCCCGCCGTGCCCGTCAAGGTGCCGCACGCGGCACCGCCAGCCGCCACGCACGTCGCCGTCCCGTTCAGCGTGACACCCGCCGGAAGCGCGTCGCTCACCGTTACGCCGAGCGCGTCGGACGGCCCCGCATTGGTCAGCGTGACGACGTACGTTCCGATACCGCCAGGAACGTACGTCGAGGCGGCGTCGGTCTTGGTGAGCGCAAGCCCGGTGACCGGGACGAGCGTGTCCGTATCGGTGGCGGTGGTGACTGGATTGGTGTCGACGACCGACCCGGGCACGCCGAGCGATGCGCTGTTGGTCAGCGTGCCGCTCGCGCCGGGCGCGATGGCGCCTTGGACGGTATAGGTGAGCGTGCCGCCGTTCTGCACGGTGACCGTGTCCGCGATGGGACCGCTGCCGGACGCCGTGCAGACCGATCCCGCGCTGGCCGCGCACGACCAGGACGTGAACGTCAGGCCCGCAGGCGGTGTGTCGTCGACCGACAGGCCCGTCACGGCATGCGGGCCCGCGTTCGTCACGGTGATCGTGTACGTGGTCGTGCCGCCGGGCGTTGCAGTGGCGACGCCATCGGTCTTGGAGATGGACAAAAAGGCGCTCCCGCTCGACGCCAGCGTGGCGGCCGCGCCCGCCGGATTGGTCACGCCCTGCGCGCTCGTCACGATGGCGACGGGCAGCGTGTTGATGAGATTGCCGGCCGCCGTCGGCTTGACGTTCACATTGAGCGAGCAGATCGAATTCGCGTTGATCGTCGCGCCGCCCAGCGTGAAGCCACCAGGGCCGGTGGTACTGGAGGTGAACGAGCACCCCGTGCCCGTGAATGTGAACACCACGGGATTGGCCACCTGCAAGCCAACCGGCAGCGTGTCGACCAGCCCGGCGCCGGTCAGCTGGATGGCATTGGGGTTGTTGTTGCGGATCTGGATGGCGATCTGCGATGCACCGCCAACGGCCACCGTGGCCGGCGTGAACGACTTGTTGATCGTCACCGATGTATCGACGCGCGTGAGCACAGCGCTGAACACGCCGGGGTTGACCGCGCCCTCGGCTGTCGTCACCGTCCCCGGGTTGACGGTGTTCGTACCGTTGCCGACCGTGCCCGGGGCCTGGATCGACACCTGCACGGTGCACACTGTGGCGCCGGCGCCCAGCACGCCGCCGCTGAACGAAAAGCTGCCGGCCCCGGCGGTTGCGTTCACCGTGCCGCCACACGACGACGACGCATTGGGCGGCGACGCGACCGTATGACCTGCCGGAAGCGTGTCGGTGAACGACAGGTTGGACAGCGGCACGGCGCCCGTCGTGTGCGTGAACGTCAGGGCGAGGTTGGACTTCGAGCCGATCTGGATGATCGCCGGCGTGTATGCCTTGTTCGAGACGAAGGCACGCGCGAGATCCACCACGCCGGTGATGGGCAGCGTGTTGCTCCCTTGCGTCGTCTGCACCGCGCCGGCCGCGATGGTGTTGGTGTGACCCCCGATGGCCGTGCTCGCAGCGACGATCATCGGGAAGGTGATGGTGCAGCTGCCACCCGCGGGAATCGTCCCACCGGTCGCCGTCACGAGGCTCGTGCCCGGCGTCGCGGTGATCGTCGCGCCACACGTTCCGCCCGGCGTTCCGGTCGGCGCAACCGTGAAACCGGTGCCCAGCGTGGCCAGGTTGTCCGTGAACGACGTGATGGTCGCCGCGGCACCTGTCGTGTTGCTGAGCGTGACCGTCGCCGTGGTGGTGCCCGTCTGTACCGGCGCGGGGCTGTAGGTCTTGGTGCCCGTGATGGGCGAGGACGGGTTGACGACCAGGTTTGCCGTGCCGCCCGTGTAGTTCACGGTGCCGAACGTACCGGCGGCGAGCGTGTTGGTCAGCGTCTGGGCGGACGCGCCAACATTCGTGGCCGTGACCGAGACGACGATGGTGCACGTGCGCGCAACGGCGGTCGACGGAGCAGCGGTGAGCGACCCGCCGTTGAGATTGATGCTGCCTGCGCCCGGCGTCGCCGTCAGCACGCCGCCGCATGTCGTCGACGCATTGGCGGGATTGGCGACCACCATCGTTCCCGGGAACGTGTCCGTGAAGGTGATGCCGCCGAGCGCGGTGCCGTTGAAGTTGCTGACCGTGATCGTGAGCGTGGACGGGTTGCCCGACGTGATCGTCGTCGGCGCGAAGACCTTCGCCAGCGCGGCACCGCTTTGCACGGTCACGTTGCCCGAGAAGACCGTGTTCGTGACGCCCTGCGCGGTCGTGATGCCGCCGGCGGCGATCGTATTCGTGCGTGCCGCGTTGACCGCGGCGTTCGGATTGCCCGTGATCACCGACGCCGTGACGGTGCACGCTCCGTTCGCGGGCAACGTGGCGCCCGCAAGCTGGACGGAAGCGCCCCCTGCGACCCCCGTGACAGTGCCGCCCGTGCAGGTCGTCGCAAGGCTGGGCGGCGTGTTCAGCACGAGGTTGGCGGGAAACGTGTCGGTGAACGCCGCGTTGGCCAACGGCACGCCGTTCGAGTTCGTCAGCGTGATCGTCATGGTGGACGCCGCGCCGCCGGCATGCACGTTGGCGGGTGCGAACACCTTGGTGCCCGTGATGCTGACCAGCGCGGTGGCGACCAGCGTCGCCTGCGCGGCCTGGGTGTTCCCGCCCTGCGAGGAGCTGACGGCGTCGACCGGCAGCGTGTTGATGAACGTGCCTGGCGTGTTGGAGAGCACGCCTACCGTGAACTGGCATTGCCCGGGCGTGGCGCCGATCGCGGCCGGCACGGTTGCGCCGCTCAGGCTCACGCTGCCTGCTCCGGGCGTTGCCGTCACCGTGCCGCCGCACGTGGTCGTCGCGTTCGCAGGACTGGCAACCACCACGCTGCCTGGCAGCGTGTCCGTGACCGCCGTGCCGGTCGCCGCGGCGGGATTCGGATTGAGGAAGACGATCGTCAGCGTCGACGCCTGGCCGGCCGACACGGAGTTGGGGACGAAGCTCTTGTTGATGCCGACGTCGGCGGCGGCGGTGCCTGCCGCAAGGACTGCGGCAAGCGTGCAAAGGGCGCGCAACGGCCGCGCGATGCTTGCGATGAAACCCGTGGCCCCTCTCCCGTTGCAGCGCGGCGTTGGCGCTCGCTGCGGCCGACGTGACGGGCCTTGTGCGCGGCCCTCGTATTCATCGTAGCACCGCACGCGCAGGATGCAATCCCGAAAGGATGCATGCACAACGATTGTGGTCGTTGTGCACTACGACCCATTGGCGGGCCCCCGCGAAGCGTGCGGGTCAGACGATGGCGCGGGTGGGCGCGAGTCGACGCCAGCGCACGAGCATCAACGCGACCGCGCACGATGCCAGTCGAGCGAGCGGCGAATCGGCGCGGCTCGTGAGCATGATCGGCACGCGTGCGCCCACGACGATGCCCGCGGCATCGGCATGCGCCAGGAACGTGAGCGACTTGGCGAGCATGTTGCCGGCCTCGAGGTCGGGCACGATGAGGACGTTGGCGCGGCCTGCAACGGCTGAAACGATGCCCTTGATCGCTGCCGCCGCGGCATCGATCGCATTGTCGAGCGCGAGCGGGCCATCGAGCAGCGCGCCGGTGATCTGGCCGCGCTCGGCCATCTTGCACAGCGCGGCCGCCTCGATGGTCGAAGGCACCTGCGGGTTCACGGTCTCGGAGGCGGACAGGATCGCGACGCGCACCGGATCGAATTCGAGCGCCTGCGCAAGGTCGATGGCGTTCTGGACGATGTCGACTTTCTCCGCCAGCGTCGGCGCGATGTTGATTGCGGCGTCCGAGATGATCAGCGGCGTGTCGTGACCCGGTACGTCGAGCACGAAGCAGTGGCTGATGCGCCGGCCGGTGCGCAGGCCCGTGTCGCTGCGCACGACCTCGGCCATCAGCTCGTCGGTGTGCAGGCTGCCCTTCATGAGGGCCTCGACCTGCCCTTCGCGGACGAGCGCGACCGCACGCGCGGCCGCCGCGTGGCTGTGCGGCACGTCGATGAGCTCGTACGGGGCGATGTCGACACCGGCGAGCGTCGCGGTCGCCAGCACCTTGGCGCGCGGGCCGACCAGCACGGGCACGATGAGCGACGCCTGCGCCGCCTCGACGGCCCCGGCCAGCGCGGTCGCCTGGCATGGATGAACGACCGCCGTGCGCACCGCCGGCTCCGCCCGCGCCCGCCTCACCAGCGCCTGGTAGCGCACGTGGGCGCCGGGCGGCGCAGTGCCGAACGGTGATTCAAGGCCGGGAAGCGCGCTCATGCGGGCGATTATCCCGGAAGGGGCGGCGCGCCCGGCCGACCTTGTGCCCTACCTCGCCGCCCGCACATACGAGGCTCGGACCCCACGGGCCTTCCCAATGACCTTCCGCGACCCCGG
>Ga0308173_10000809_pt1 | contig 14383 bp, 15 predicted proteins | sample PhyPR1_FD_203716 | JGI IMG/M metagenome (GOLD analysis project Ga0308173, IMG submission 203716) | Soil microbial communities from UC Gill Tract Community Farm, Albany, California, United States - DLSLS.P.R1 | ecosystem: Environmental > Terrestrial > Soil > Agricultural land | place: USA...
AGAGTTTCAAAGGTTTCAGAAAAGCCCAGTCAGCCGCTGGGCTTTTTAATCAGTTTCGCCGTTGTAGATGTTCCCCGATAGCTCAGTTGGTAGAGCGCCGGACTGTTAATCCGTAGGTCCCTGGTTCGAGCCCAGGTCGGGGAGCCAAAAATTCAGGCAAAAAGCCCAGTCATTCGACTGGGCTTTTTGTTTTTCAACCGCCCTTTGGCGTCTGCCTGCCGCGCTGCTTCGCCTCACGAAGTTCGGGGAGAACAAGCTCCATCACGGCTTGTTCCGGCAGCGTTCAGACATTCAACGTTCGCGTCGCCGGTAAGCGGCTCGCCCTTGCGCGCGGTGGCAATTCTCCGGCGTCACTGAATCCAGACGACGGTCAGCGAGCGAACGCCCTGCGCGCCGCGAATCAGCACGCCCTCGATATCCGCCGTGGCCGACGGCCCCGTGACCAGCGCCGCATAGCGCGCAGACTGAAAGTCCGGCCGTCGATAAACCTGCTGCAAGCCGTCGACGAGTTGCGCGGGATCGAGCAGCACGACGAGATGCTGCACGAGATAACCGATCGAATTGACGACGTACTCGTTCTCGCTGAACCACACCGAGCCGGTTTCCGCGACGCCAAAGCGCCCGCGCACGATGCCCACATCTACATCCTGAAGCGATGCGGGCGCGGTATCGGGCGCGAGCGCGCGCGTGCCTTCGATGCCCGCCACCGCCGACGTCACCACCGCGTCCGCCCCGAAACGCGCCGCGATCATCTCTTTTACTTCGTCGAAGCTATGCGCATGGACGCACGTGCCGCCCATCGTCGTGAGCGCGAGCGTGAAGCGCGTCTTCAGATCGCCTTCGGGCGACGGGAATACAGGCACGTCGGGACGCGGGCGCGAGGCGGGCTGCGCGGCGCGGATTTTGGAGAGAAAGGCATCGCGAGTCGTCATGGCGCGGCTCATTTGGCTGATTTGCGGTTCTTCTTGTACCACTCGTGAAAGGTCTCGGTGGGCGCTTCGGGTAGCTCGCGCTGTCGTCCCCAGATGTTGAGCGGGTTGTAGAGCACGAAGTTCGGGAGCCGCTTCAACGCGCCGCCAAGCGACGCGACCGTTGCGCGATAAAGCGTCGGGCTCGCGAGCAGCCGCCCCGCCATCTTCAGCACTTCCTGCTTCACGAACGGCACTTCATGACGCTCGGCAATCACTTCGCGCCATTTGTAGATCTGCTCGTGAATGTTGACCTTCGTCGGACACACGTTCGTGCAACTGCCGTTTAGCGTCGAGGCGAACGGAAGACTGCTGTAGCGCTTGAGATCGTGAGTTGGGTTGATGATCGCGCCGATCGGCCCCGAATACGTGCCGCCATACGACAGCCCGCCGCTTCTTCGATACACCGGGCATGTGTTCATGCACGCGCCGCAGCGGATGCACTTGAGCGAATACCAGAAGTCGTCGAGCGCGAGCCGCTCCGAGCGTCCGTTGTCGACGAGGATGAAGTGCATCTCCGTGCCCGGCCGTGGCGCGCGAAAATGCGACGTGTACTGCGTGATCGGCGAGCCGAGTGCGCTTCTCGACAGCATGCGCACGAACACGCCAAGATCGGCGATGGTCGGAATCAGCTTTTCGATGCCGATAGACGCGATATGCAGCGGCGGCACGTTCGCGGACAAATCGGCGTTGCCCTCGTTCGTGCATACGACGACCGTGCCCGTCTCCGCTACCGCGAAATTGCAGCCCGTCATGCCCGCCGTCTTCTCGCGCACGAAGTACGGCCGCGTGTCCATGCGCTGGCTTTCGGCGAGGTAGTGGATGTCGCTGTTCGCGGGGTCCGTGCCGATGGTGCGGCCGAAGAGTTCAGCCACGTCCGCGCGCAGCTTGTGTACCGCGGGCACCACCATATGGCTCGGGTCCTGATGATCGAGCTGCTGGATGCGCTCGCCGAGATCCGTTTCCATCACCGTGATGCCGCGCGGCTCCAGATAGTCGCGCATATAGCATTCGTCGGTGAGCATCGACTTGCTTTTGACGAGCGTCGTCATGCCGCGCTCGCTCATCAGCTGGTGAACGAGCGCGTTGTGCTCCGCCGCGTCCGCCGCGTAATGCACGACGACGCCGTTCTTCTCCGCCTGATCCGCGAACTGCGCGATGTAATCGGCAAGATTGGAGAGCGTGTGCTCCTTGATGCCCGACGCCAGCTCGCGCAGCGCTTCCCACTCGGGGATGCCGTGCGCCTGCGCATCGCGCTTGCTGCGCAGGTCCCACAGGCGCTTGTCGTGGAACGCGACGTGATCGGTCTTCTGCAGGAACGCGCCCGCAGCCTTTGCGTGATCGATGCGAACGGTCTTCGTCATGCCCGCGCTCCATTCAGGACCTGCGCGATGTGGATGAATTTCGCCTCGACCTTCAGGCGCTCGGCGCACCCCTGCTGATGCATGAGGCAGGACATGTCGCCCGACACGATGTACTCCGCGCCCGCGCCGACGTGATCCCGCACCTTGTCCTGGCCCATGCGCACGGACACGGCTTCCTCCGTCACCGAGAATGTGCCGCCGAATCCGCAGCATTCGTCGGGCCGCGCGGGTGTGACGAATTCGATGCCCTTCACGCCTTCGAGCAGCGCGCGCGGCTTCGAGAATGGCGCGCCCGCAACCTCCGAGTTCGATGTCTCGCGCAGATGCCGCACCGCGCTGCAACTGTTGTGCAGCCCCACGCGGTGCGGAAACTCGGCCCATGGAAACTCGCGCACCTTCAGCACGTCGTGCAGGAACTCGACGAGCTCGAACGTGCTTCGCCGCACCTTTTGCACCGCGCTCGTCTGCTCGATGGCGGTGAAATGCTCGCGCACGTGATGCGTGCAACTCGCCGATGGCCCGACGACATAGTCGTAGTCCGCGAAGTTGCGGGCGAAGACGCGCTCGGCGCCGGCCGCTTCCTTGTGCGCGCCGCTGTTGGCCATCGGCTGGCCGCAACAGGTCTGGTCTCGCGGATAGTCGACATCGACGCCCAGCCGCTCGAGCAATTCCAGCGTGGCGACGCCGACTTGCGGATAGAACGCATCGATGAAACACGGAACGAACAGGGCTACTTTCATGGGATCGCGTGAGGATGGCAGCGGGGAACGCCCGCCTTGGTCAGCTTGGTCTGACCAAGACTTTAAAGAGACGACTCTTTCGTGTCAAACTAGGGTAATCCAAAGCGCGTTTCCCTACTCGCCGAACGCCTGCCCACTTCCCGAACGATGACTTTCCAGCCCGTCCACTCGCATTCCTATTCCCGCGTGCGCCTGTCCGATGTCGTGTCCGGCCAGATTCGGGAACTGATCTCGACCGGAACGCTGCTGCCCGGCCAGCGCCTGCCCGCCGAGCGCGATCTGGCGGAGCAGTTGAACGTCTCCCGGCCGTCGCTTCGCGAGGCGCTCATTCGGCTGGAATCGGACGGGTTCATCCGGGCGGTGGCGCGCGGCGGATTCGTCGTATCGGATGTGACGGCGCCGCTGGTGTCGCATCCGCTCGCCGCGCTGCTGGAACAGCAGCCTAACGCAAGCGCCGACGTGCTCGAACTGCGCCACGGCCTGGAAACGCTCGCCACCGCCTATGCCGCCGAGCGCGCAACCGATGCTGACCTGACGCGCATCGCCGCGGCGTTCGATGCGCTCGAAGCGGCGGTCGCCGGGAAGAGCGCGCGCATCGCGGAGAAGGACGCGGCGTTCCATCTCGCCATCGCCGATGCCACGCACAACATCGCGCTCGCGCACGTGATGCATGGGCTCAACGAGCTGATGCGCGAGTCGATGCTGACGTCGCATCGCCTGGTCGACTACGACGACGAAGTCGAAGCCGACCTGCTTGCGCAGCATCGCGCGATGCTCGATGCGATCGTCGCCCGCGATCCGGCACGCGCGCGGGATTGCGCGGGCGCGCATCTCGACTACGTGCGCGCGCTGTACCGCGACCGGCCCGCGAAAAAAACGCGCAGCCGTCTTTTGCATGATGGCATGACGAATTCGTAAGCCGCCGTAAGAGCCGATAGGACGACGCCTACACGCATTTCGGACGCACACGGCTAACGCGCCGCTCGCCGGCCCGCGATACTGGAACCGTCAAAAACAACATGCGCAAGGAGGACAAGATGCCTTACCTACTCGGATGGCTGCTTGGCGTGCCGGTCGTGGTGCTGGTGATCCTGTATCTGATCTTCCATTGAAGCGGCAACGACATACGGCAACAGAAGGAACCGGGGGCGTCGTTACAATACGGCGCCCTTTTCTTTTCCCCGAAGGATTTCGATGAAACGCGCCGCACCATTCGCCATGATCGCATCGCTAGTAGCTCTCTCCGGCGCAGGCGTCGCGCACGCCGAGGAGATCGCGAGCGTGAACACCAACTTTCGCTTCACCGGGTCGGACCGCGTGAGCGTCGAGGCCTATGACGATCCGCTTGTCGGCGGCGTGACCTGCTACGTCTCGCGGGCGCGCACGGGCGGCGTGAAAGGCACGCTCGGCATTGCGGAAGATCCGACGGAAGCGTCCATCGCCTGCCGTCAGGTCGCGCCGATCAAGTTCTCGCAGCCGCTCAAGCAGAAGACCGACGTCTTCTCGGACCGCATGTCGTTCATCTTCAAAACGCTGCATGTCGTGCGGATCGTCGATGCAAAGCGCAATACGCTCGTCTACCTGACGTATAGCGACCGCATTGCAACCGGCAGCGCGAAGAACAGCGTGACGGCGGTGCCGGTACCGGAAGGCACGGCCATTCCGGTGAAGTGAGCGCGGGCTGGCGGGCCGCGAAGTTGTAGACTGATCGACTCGCCCCGAACCGTTCGCGCCATGCACGCCCCACGCTTTCGCAACGCCGCCCGCTACTGGCGCACGCCGCTCGTGCCGGACGCGGACATGGTCACCGCCGAATACTACGACCACGAGTTCACGCCGCACTGGCACGACGCGTACACGGTGCCCGTCATCGAGGCGGGCGCAGAATGCTATGACTATCGCGGTTCGCGCTACGTGGCCGAAGCGGGCTCGGTGCCCGTCATCAATCCGGGCGAAGTGCATACGGGCGCGCGGGCCGTCGATGCGGGGTGGCGCTATCGCGTGTTCTATCTGCCGGTCCCGTTCGTCGAACGGCTTGCGCGCGATGTCTCACCGCGCGCGGCGTCGCCGTGGTTCGCGACGGACATCATCCACGACGACGATCTCGCGCGGCGGCTCCTGATCGCGCATCGTGCGCTGGAAAATGTGGCGACGGGCGCGGAAAGCCAAGCGGAAAGCCGCACCGACCCGCTCGCCGCCGAAACCGCGCTCGTCGATGCCGTGAGCACGCTACTCGCGCGCCACGCGCTCGAACGCCCGTCTGCGGCGCCGCCTGCCGCCGACGCCGTCCGCGTCGCCAAGATGAAATCCCGCCTCGCCGACGATCTGCTCGCCCCCGTCACGCTTACGGAACTCGCGCATACGGTCGGGCTGTCGACGTTCCACGCGGCGCGGCTTTTCACGCGGGCAACGGGGCTTGCGCCGCATGCCTGGCGCAACCAGTTGCGCATCGCGCGGGCGTTGCCGGCATTGCGCGCGGGCGCGTCCATCGCGGATGTCGCAGCGGCGAGCGGCTTCACCGATCAGAGCCACTTCACGCGGCATTTCAAGCGCGCGTTCGGCGTCGCGCCGGGGCGCTGGCGCTGACTCGACCCGCCGCGCACGCCGCCGCCATAGCGCAAGAACGTACAAGCCGCCCTCCGGCGAGCGCCTTATCCTCCGTCTGATGGAGGATCATCTTGAACGCGAAAAACAATAGCGCCATTAAGGAACTCGCCGCAGGCGCACGCGACACCCTTCCGATGATGATCGGCGCCGCGCCCTTCGGCGTGATCTTCGGCACGCTCGTCACCGCGAGCCCGCTCACGCTCTGGCACGGCCAGTTGATGTCGCTCGTCGTGTTCGCGGGCTCGGCGCAATTCATCGCGGTCGGCATGATCGCGGGGCACGCGAGCTTCGTCGTCATCTGGGCGACGACGTTTGTCGTCAATCTGCGCCACGTGCTGTATTCGGCGACGCTCGCGCCCTACGTCGCGCATTTGCCCGCGCGCTGGCGCTGGGCGCTTGCCGGGCTCCTGACCGACGAGGTGTTCGCGGTCGCCTACACGCATTATCAGAAGCGCGCGCCGGGCGAGACGGGGCCGCATTATTTCCTCGGCTCCGGCCTCGCCATGTACCTGAACTGGCAAGCGTGGACGCTCATCGGGCTGTTCTTCGGCGCGGCGTTTCCGGGGCTCAAGTCGCTCGGGCTCGACTTCGCGATGGTCGCGACGTTCATCGCGATCATCGTGCCGCAACTCGTCGCGGTGCGCTTCATCGCGGCGGCGCTGGCCTCGGGCGTGCTGTCGTTCGCGTGGCAGGGCTGGCCGTACAAGCTCGGGCTGCTCGCGGCGGTGCTCGTCGGCGTAGGCGTCGGGATGGCGCTTACGCTCATCGAAGGAAGGCCGCGCGGCCGGAACGCAAAGGAGCGCACGCAATGAACTATGTGATCCTGATTTTCGGCATGGCGCTCGTCACGTATGGCATCCGCGCCGCCGTTTTCGTGCTGGGCGAACGGCTGACGTTCGCGCCGATCGTGCGCACGGCGCTCGGCTTCGTGCCGGTGACGGTGCTGACCGCGATCATCGTGCCGATGACCGTCGCGCCGCACGGCAACGGCGCCGAACTCACGTGGCGCAATCCGCAACTGGTGGCGGCGGCGGTGGCCATCGTCGTCTGCGCGGCGACGCGGCGCGCGCTCCTTACCATCGCTGTCTCGCTCGCGGTCTTCTTTGTCTGGCAGCTCGTCGTGTTGCGTTAGCGGCTTTCAGAAAGCCCTCAAGTTTCCGCCCGCCCGGCCGATATCTGAAACGAACGGCCTCCGCCCGCCGCGGGGCCGACAGCATTTCCCGCCTCGGGCGATCCGAGCGCGGAACCGGAAACCGACATGCGTCAAATCACCCTTTCGTTTCGCGACGAGACGATCGCTTCCCTGCATCGCGACTTCGAGGCGTTTCTGCGCCTGTCGCTCAAGCTCGACCCGCACTTCGTCACGCCGTCGTTCGAGGACTTCCTGCGCGCGAAGCTGCTCGACAACAACACGCCGCTCACCGAGCAGGCCGTGCAGCGCATGCTGACGGACGGCCAGTACGCATGGGCGAAGCGCGCGCTGGACAAGGAGTTCCCGGATGTCGTCGAGATTCTGATCCGGCAGGCGGCCGAACACGGCTTCGCCTTTGCCATCCGTTCGGACTGGTCCGCCGAGGATCTCATCAAGGCATCGCGCGAATGGGCAGCGGCCATCGTCACCGAGGCGAAGGGCGATGTCTCGCAAGTGGATGTGCTCGCGTCGCAGATCAAATCGGCGGCGGTGGACATTCGCGATGTCGAGCAGAAGATGCAGACGCCCGCGTGGCGTCTCGCCGATTCCCTGCGCCAGCGCGTCTACGAAGCGAAGATCGCGGTGGAGACCAACGTCGGATCGACCGCGCGCGAGAAGCTCGGCGAGTTGCGCAGCCTGTTGCGGCTCTCGATCTACTATGGATCGGTCCAGAAGCAGGAAGCGCAGCAATTGCTGGAATATTTGCGTTCGATGCGGCCGGAGCTTTTTATCGAAGAACCCTACGACGGCTTCACGCGCTTCGCCGCGTGGCTGCGCGGCGTTTTCGGGCACACGCCGCGCGTGCCGAAGCCTTCGGGCGCGTCGCGCCCGGCGCCCTGAGCTACTCCCACATTCCCTTCAGGCGCGCGGCGATGTCGATCTTCGCTTGCGCCGCCGCCGCGAGCCCCGCGGCTGTCGGCGCGGCGGCCACCGGGACGGGCGGCCATGCAGCGGCCTCGAAGTTCTGCATCAGATGCGCCGGGATGAAGCGTGTGCGCTGCGCCCACACATGCCGGTCGCCGAGATGCGTCTGGTTGTGCACGTAGAAGCGCTGCGGCGTGATGATGTGCAGATCTTCCTTCGCGCGCGTCATCGCGACATACAGCAGGCGGCGCTCCTCGTCGATCTCCTCCTCGCTGCCGGTACCGAGATCGGATGGAATGCACCCATCCACGCCATTCAGCACGAACACATTGCGCCACTCCTGGCCCTTCGCGGAATGGATGGTCGAGAGAATCAGATAGTCCTCGTCGATGAGCGGCACGCCGGATTCGTCGCTCGTCGCGTCAGGCGGATCGAGCGTGAGTTCGGTGAGAAAACGCTCGCGCGTCGGATACGTGGACGCGATGCTCTCCATCTGCATCACGTCGCCGATGCGAATGGCCGCGTCCTCGTGATTGCGTTCGAGATGCGGCTCATACCATCGGCGGATCATCTCGAACTCGGCGGGCCACGGCGACTGGCGGCCGCAGAGCTTCGCCATCAGCGCGACGAAGCGTGGCCAGTCTTCAGTCGCCCGCGCGGGCGCGCTGAACGCCGCCATAGCGTTCGATGCACGCTCGGCTTGCGCGACGCTGTCCAGCAAGCGCCCGGCAATGGCGGGCCCGACGCCCGGCAGCAGTTGCGCGACACGAAAGCCCGCGACGCGGTCACGCGGATTCTCCGCCCAGCGCAGCACGGCGAGCACGTCTTTTACGTGCACCGAATCCAGAAACTTGAGCCCGCCGAACTTGACGAAAGGAATATTGCGGCGCGTGAGTTCGATTTCGAGCGTGGCGCTGTGATGCGCGGCCCGGAACAGCACGGCCTGCGACTTGAGCTTCATGCCGGCCTCGCGCGCTTCCAGCACTTTCTCGACGACGTAACGCGCCTGGTCCGCCTCGTCCGCGACGGACATGAGCCGCGGCTTCTGCGCCGACGCCTTGTCGGTCCATAAGTTCTTCGTGTAGCGCTCGGCGGCGAGCCCGATCACCGCGTTCGATGCTTCGAGGATCGGCTGCGTCGAGCGGTAATTGCGATCGAGCGTGACGGTCGCGGCGGGCGGATCGAAGTGCTGCGGAAAATCGAGGATATTGCGCACCGTCGCACCGCGAAACGAGTAGATGGACTGCGCATCGTCGCCGACTACGGTGAGGCCGCGGCCGTCCGGTTTCATCGCGAGGAGAATGGTGGCCTGCAGGCGGTTGGTGTCCTGATATTCGTCGACGAGCACGTGATCGAAGCGTCGTGACAAATCCGCCGCAATGGCCGGCTCGGCCGCGAGGTGCGACCAGTAGAGCAGCAGGTCGTCGTAATCGAGCACGCTTTGCGCCTGTTTTGCCGCGACATAGGCGGCGAAAAGGCGCTTCAGGTCGGCTTCCCACTCGCGGCACCACGGATACGACTGGTCGAGCACCGTCGCCAGCGACACGCCGGTGTTCACCACGCGCGAATAAATCGCGAAGCAGGTGGATTTGGCGGGAAAGCGTTTCTCTTTCGACGACAGCCCGAGTTCGTGCCGCACGAGGTTCATCAGATCGGCGGAATCTTCGCGGTCGTTGATGGTGAACGAAGGCGCGAGGCCGACGATCTCCGCGTAATCGCGCAAGAGCCGCGCGCCGACGCTATGGAACGTGCCCGACCACGTGAGCCCTTGCGCGATGGCGCTTTTGCTGCCGAGCGCGCTCGTTGCGATGCGGATCACGCGCCGCGTCATTTCGAGCGCCGCGCGGCGCGAAAACGTCAGCAGCAAGATGCGATGCGGATCGGCGCCCTTGACGAGCAGATGCGCGACGCGATGAGCGAGCGTGTTGGTCTTCCCCGAGCCCGCCCCTGCGATGACGAGAAGCGGCCCGCCGCACCGCCCCGGCTCGTCGACGCCGAACTCGACGGCGTGGCGCTGCGCCTCGTTCAGCTTCGCGAGGTAAGCGGCGACGTGCTCCGGGGAGGCGTCGGTGGTGGCGGTGTCGTCGGGGAGCGTAAGCACGGCGGGCGGGCGTCAAAAAGAGTGACGCACACTGTATATCCATACAACCCGCGCACGCAAGTCTTTGCCGCAATGCGCGTTTTACAAGACACCGGCCACGCGTTCAAGCGACGTTAGTCGGCCTTCTTCGCGTCCTTCAGCTTCGCGTCGGCGGCGGCTTCGTTCGCTTCGGATTGTGACTTGGTCGCTTTCTTGTCGGCCTTTGCCTGCGCGACGGCAGCGTCCTTGTCGGCTTCCGCCTGCTTCCTGGCGGCCTTCTTTTCGGCGTGCGTCATCTGGGCGTCGTTCGTCGTCTGTGCAAAGGACGATGCCGCGCTCACGCTCGCCACCGCCCCCGCGACGAGCGCGGCCAGCAGCACATGGTTGCGTCGGTTCATGGGCTTCTCCCTGTTGTTATGGTGTGACTCGCCGCGAAGCCCTGTCGCGGGCTTCGCGGCCCCGGCCGCTTAGTGCTGCTCGCCTTCGTCCTTCGGCGTGCGGTCAGCCGCGGCGTTCAGATCGTCCTTGGCGGCTTCCTTGTCGGCCTTGCGGTTGATCTTGGCGTTGCGGACCTGCTCCTTGTACTGCGCCTTGGCGTCCTTGTTCGCGGCCTTCATTTCGGCCTTGGACGCCTTCTTCGACGCGCGATACTCCGCGTTGGCCTGCGCATCCGCATTACGCTTTTGCACCAGCGGATCGGTCGATCCCGGCGCGACGACGTTTTGCGACGGCGGCGTCACGGACGCCTGGCCTTGCGCTTCGGTGCCCGGCGCGGCCTGCATCGGCTGACTGGTTTGCGCCTGCGCGCCGGTGGCTGCGAGGGCCGCGAACGCGGCGCTGATCATCAGAATTCGAGCCTTAGTCATGAGCTAGTCCTCTCTTGGTGGCGTCGGGCGATCGTGTTCAGGAAACGAGCGCGATGCACGCGAACTTGCCGATTAGTAGATGACCGAAGCTGCATCGATCAAAAGTACAGACCCGGCGACAAGCGGTCGAGTTTCGTGGAATCGGTCGCTGTTACCTGCCGTTTCACTTAGCTACATCTGCTTCCATCCGACGAATCCGGGTCGTCCCGTCATCAAGCACGGCGTATGCCCGCCGTCGCGGACGGCCGCTGGTTTATCATTGAGTCCCTGTTTCGCTCAATCCGCCGCCCGCCATGCCGCTGCTTCAATTCACCCTCACGGGCGACCACGTCGAACTGCACAATCTGCTCAAGCTGATGGGCCTCGCCGATAGTGGCGGTTCCGCCAAGGCGCGTGTCGCGATGGGCGATGTCACCGTCGACGGCAAAGTGGAGCTGCGCAAGACGTGCAAGATCCGCGCGGGTCAGGTCGTGATGCTCGACGGCCAGAAAATTCGCGTGCGAGCGGCGCAGTAGGTTCAACGCGCTTGCCTGAAAGCGCCCGCCGATTGCCGAAACCTGCCAAAACCCCGTCATAAGCAGGCGCGTCATCGACATGCCGCGCGCGAGGCAATAAGCTAGTCGTCTTTCGTTCTGGTTTCAGCGGCGGCGCGTCGATTGGCGCGTTCATTTGCCCGTGTGTTCACGCGCTCTTCCCGCGCCTGCCCTCGTGCGCCCGTTCCGCTCAACCTTCCCTCGACCATGCAATCGCACAACACGCGCGCCATGCGCGCGAATTCCGCGCCGCCGACTCTGTCCCGCCATGCCGTCGATACGGCGCGCCTCGCCGCGCCGCTCGCCATTGCGCAACTCTCCCAGATGGCGATGGGCGTCACCGATACGATCCTCCTCGGCTCGCTCGGCCCCGACGCGCTCGCCGCAGGCGGCCTGGGCGCCAATCTCTTCTTCGTCGTCGTGACCTTGCTGCAAGGCGTGCTGACGTCGGTGAGCGTCTCGGTCGCCCATGCACGCGGCGCCAACGCCGAGGACCGCGTGCCGAGCATCTACTGGACCGGGCTCGTGCTTTCCGTGCTGCTCGCGGTGCCCGCGTTCGCGCTTCTGAGCTACGCCGAGCCGATTCTCCTCGCCTTCCACGAGCCCGCGACGCTCGCGCGGAACGTCGGTGAATACTGCGCCATGCTGCGGTGGGGCGCGCCGGGGAGTCTGATCGGCATCGGCATGATGCGCGCGTTTCTCCCCGCGATCGGCGCGGCGAAGCGCCTCTTGTGGGTGTCCATCGGCGGCGTGTTCGTCAACGGCTTCCTGAACTACGGGCTGATTCACGGCGCTTACGGTTTGCCGCGCGAAGGCTTTGTCGGCTCCGCGGCGGCGACCACCATCACCGTCTGGCTCACCGCGTTCGCGCTCGTCGCGCTGTTGCATCTGCGGCCGCGCTACCGGCATTTCGTCGTTGCGGCGCGTCCGCATCTGCCGCTGATGGGCGAACTTTTCAGCATCGGCTGGCCCGTCGCGATCACTTACGGCGTCGAGTCGACGCTCTTTCTCGCGACCGGCATGATGGTCGGCGTGCTCGGCGAAGCGCCGCTCGCCGCCCACCAGATCGCGCTCAACGTGGCGTCCGTGGCATTCATGGTGCCGCTCGCCATCGGACAGGCGGCGAACGTGCGCGTCGGCTACTGGGCAGGCGCGGGCGTGCCGGTCGCGGCGCGCCATGCGGGCTTCGTCGCGCTGGCGCTCGGCGTCGGCTTCATGATGTGCTCGGGGCTCGTGCTGATTACCGCGCCGCACGCAATCGTCGGTCTCTATCTCCATCTCGACGATCCCGCCAACGCGCATACGGTGTCGCTCGCGGCGTCGCTGCTGGGCGTGGCGGCGGTGTTCCAGATCGTGGACGGGATGCAGACGGTCGGCTCCGGCTGTCTGCGCGGGCTGAAGGACACGCGCGTGCCGATGCTCGCGGCCGCGTTCGGCTACTGGGGCGTCGGCTTTCCGACCGGCTACGTGCTCGCGTTCCACTTCGAGCTTGGCGCGAAGGGCTTGTGGTGGGGGCTCGCGGCCGGGCTCGCAAGCGTCGCCGTGCTGATGACGCTGCGGTTTCATCGCATCAGCAGGCGGCTCGTGGATGCGGGCGCCGCGAGCGCCGCTGACGGCGTCGAACCCGCGCCGCGCAGCGCCACGTGACTTCGCGCGACGCTCGCGCATATGCAAAGCACGAATCCTTGGTTGGTCCGCAATCGACGCGTTGCTAGGATTGACCCGTCTCCTCCTTGAGACTTTTCCAGTAACAGGGGTTCCAGCCCGCTCTACCGAGCGGGCTTTTTTTCGCCCCATCAATCTGCGCGCCGGGTTCCCGGCGTCGCCGTCGTTTGCCGGTCTTCGCGCAGTTTCCCCTAAAATAATTTGAGATAGTGGCATCGGCGAGAACGGTTCTTGCTGTGCAGCGAAACGAAAAAAAACGCTCGCGCCAGATATCAACCGCGCCGAGACAAACAAAAAGAGGAAGCGAAGTGTCGGAAAACCGGGGATGGCTGGAAGCGGTAGGGGAAGTCGCGCGCGTTCGAAACCAGAAGGCACCTTCCACGCAAGCCGCGCAAAGATGGGTTTATACGCGCCGCATTTCCGCGATGGCCGCAATGGCTTTATTCGCCGCGTCGTTTGCGGGATGCGCCACACGCCCGCCCGCGACGGCGTTCGATCGTCCCGTCAGCCGCGCGTTGCCCGCGACGGAATCGACGCCGCTCGCGGACGCGCTCGCGCCGCTCGAAAAGCAGCATCCGGACGAGTCCGCCGTGCGCCTCTTGCCCACCGGCGGCGACGCACTTCAGGCGCGCATCGCGCTCGCGCGCGCGGCGACGAAGACCCTCGACATGCAGTACTACATCGCCAACGAGGACAACACCGGCAAGCTGCTGCTCGGCGCGGCGCTTTATGCAGCGGATCGCGGCGTGCGGGTGCGCATGCTGGTCGACGACCTGAACTTCAAGGACATCGACCGCATCATGGCGGCGCTGAATTCGCACGACAAAATCGAGATTCGCGTTTTCAATCCGTACGGCAGCGCCCAGCGGAGCTTCTCCGAACGCACGCAGAACTTCTTTACGAACCTGAATCACTTCACGCGCCGCATGCACAACAAGGCGATGATCGCGGACAACCAGATCGCGATCGTGGGCGGCCGCAATCTCGGCGACGAATACTTCAACGCGAGCCCGACGCTCCAGTTCCGCGACCTCGACGTGTTCGCCGCCGGTCCCGTCACGCAGAAAATCTCCGGCAGCTTCGACGACTACTGGAACAGCTCGCTCGCCTACCCGCTGCGCGTGCTGAACAAGCAGAAGTTCGATCCGTCCGATCTCGACAAGACGCGCGAGGACTTGCGCGCTCACTGGCGCACGCAGGCCGATCCGCTGAACGCGAAGCCGCTCAACGCGACGCCGCTCGCACAGCAGATCGCGCGCGAACAAATGGGCCTTATCTGGGCGCCGACGGAGTTCGAAGTGGATTCGCCGTCGAAGATCGAGCATCCGAGCGACGACTACAAGAGCCCGCCGATGATGCGTCTCATCGACCTGCTGAAGCATGCGCAGAGCGAGTTCCTGATCCTGTCGCCCTACTTCGTGCCCCACGAGGCCGGCGTGAAGGCGCTCGCCGACGCCTCGCAACGGCACGTGCGCGTCGCGGTGCTGACGAATTCGCTCGCCGC
>Ga0308173_10000810_pt1 | contig 14382 bp, 12 predicted proteins | sample PhyPR1_FD_203716 | JGI IMG/M metagenome (GOLD analysis project Ga0308173, IMG submission 203716) | Soil microbial communities from UC Gill Tract Community Farm, Albany, California, United States - DLSLS.P.R1 | ecosystem: Environmental > Terrestrial > Soil > Agricultural land | place: USA...
CCCGCTGCTCCGGATCAGTCAATTTGACGCCCGATTTGGTTATGTGAAACACGTCGATGGCCTTTTCACCCTCGGTGGCAATCAGCACCAGATCGACTTCGCACCCGTGCTGCGAAATAACGCGGCTGATGCGATACAACAGTCCCAGCCGGTTGCTGGCGACGATGTCCAGAATCGTGTACCGGGCTGATGCCTGGTTGTCGGCACGGACCAGCGGCGCAAACCGCGCGACGCCCTGCAATACGCTGCGCTCGCGACCGTGGAGTCGTGTCTGCACATCCGCACGGCCCGACACGACGTCTTCCAGGACGTGGAGCACCTGTGACGGACCGTCGGCATTCATGCCCAGGAAGCGGTCATCGTCGGTGAACTGGAACACATCGAGCACAAGCCCGTTCGGGTTGGTGAGCGCATGTCCGCGGAGGATGTTCATGCCGAACGATGACAACACACCACAGATGTTCGAGAACAGGAACGGCTTGTCGAGCGTGACGACGGCGAGCGTCCAAATGCCATCGGTCGAGTCGAGCGATAAGTGCACTTCGTCCGGCTTGATGTCACGCGCGAGTCGGACATGCCGGTAAATCGCATCGCGGCTGAACAGTTCAAGGTAGCGTTGCGGCAGCCCCTCCAGGAACCCGGTGACCTCGATCTCTGAGAGGTCGTCGGGACGGCGACGCAGCACGTGATCCAGGTCCGCTTGGCTCCGCTCGATTAATTCGTCCCCGTAGCGCTGAGTCAGGTGGTTGTAGGTGTCGACGTACAGCCGCCACAGGAGTTCCTCTTTCCAGGCGCTCAGTGTTTCCGGACTGACGGCCTCGACGTCCACCAGGGTCATCAGGCACAGCATCTTCAACCGGTCTTCCGTACCGATGAACGTCGCAAAATCCTTGACGACGTCGGGATCCTCGGTGTCACGGCGGAATGCGACCAGCGACATCCGCAGGTGATGACGAATCAGGAAGAGCACGACGTCGCGCTGCTCGGCCGAAAGCTGCAACCTCTCGACGACATCCTGCGCCATTCGAACGCTTTCGACCGCGTGATCGTCATCACGCCACTTGCCGACATCGTGCAGAAGCAGGGCGAGGACAAGCAGTTCGGGTTCCGGTAATTCAGCCAGAATCGACTGGAACCTGCGGCGCGAGCCCTCCGTCACCGACGCGGTGCGCTCGAGATTCCTGATGGTCAGCAGTGTGTGTTCGTCGACCGTGTACTTGTGGTAGAAATCGCGGACCACGCGCCACGAGATCGCCTGGAACTCGGGAAACACACGCCCGAGGAGTCCGCAATCGTGCATCTCGGAGAGCCGCGCGTATAGACCAGGGAGGGGCTTCAGCAACCGCAAGACGGCCCGGCGATCGGCGGGCTGCGGAAAGAAGTCATCAGCGCGATATCGATCGACGTGCTGCTGGATGCACGACAGTGCTTCCTCGCTGACCTCCGTCTGCGCATCGACGGCAGCCTGAAATGCTCCAAGCCAGGAACCTGGATTGCGTGCGGCCTGCACCTGATCGAGAAACTTGATCCCGTCCCGAGACAGGCCCAGGTTGGCACCCACGGGCACGGGTGCCGTCCGCCGGGCCCATTCAAGCGAACGGTGCACGATTCGCGCATGCCGGAAGTAGTCGCTCATCAGCCGCTCGACGCGGGTCCGCGGCTCCGATCCCGGATAGCCCAGGACCTCCGACGCGCGCTCCTGGAGTTCATGGCTCAGGACGTTGTGATTGCGGTCGCTCTCAAGATGCAGCGTTGAACGGACTCGCAGCAGAAAGTCTTCGGCGGCGTCCACGCGTGCCGGGTCCGCCGGCCCGCGGCGTAGCAGCAGGGGGTCCGTCAGCATCGCAATCGTGCGTGTCGCCGCCAGGTCGCGCAGTGCGCCGGGAGCCTCTTTCACGTCCGGCTCGAGTTGGTACAGCGTTGCGTTGAATTTGGCGTGCCGCTCTTCAATGAGCTGCAGCAGTGACTTGAGAATGAACGCATGAGCCGACGCGGTGTGAAACGCCGTTCCGAAGCGATCGAAGAGATCGCGGGATCCGGCGATCGGCCGCGCGTCGAGCAGCGCCAGCAGGAACTCCGGATTGTCCTCCTCGAGCTCGGCAAAGTCGCCAATCTCACGCACCTGATGTCCAACAACGACGCCAAGGTCCCAGAGCGGATGAAGAAAGCCGCGGAGAAAGCGCTCTTCGTCGCTGCCGATCGCGTCGCCAAACAGGACCAACAGGTCGATATCCGAATGCAGGCACAAATGCCTGCGGCCGTAGCCGCCCAGCGCCAGGATCGCGACCGAGGTTGCCGGCGGGGGGGCATCGACATAAAGCTGTCGCAGGAGCGCATCCACGCGGTCTGCATAGCGCTCCAGAGCCGCGCGGCCGCCGGCGCCGCGCTCCACGTCGGCGCGCAATTCCGCCCTGGCGGCATCAAGCGTCGTAAGCATCGCTCCGGACTGCCGCAAGACGTCGGCACCGTTCGAGGGAATTGACGACATGGTTGATCAGGAGGAACACCACGCGACCGGTTGCCGGCACGCGACGTTGCGCACGGGGTGCCTGAGTATACCTGCGCGATGACGGCGGGCGCGGGGGCCGGGGATGTTCCCGACGCCCGCGACCGACCACCAGTCAGTAGCTGAAACCGATGCCGCCGGAATAGATCACCTTGTAGTCATGGTCGAGACCGAGGCCTTCGTTGATCAACTTCAACGTCCCGCCGTACTTCTGGTACTCGATGCCGCCGTGCACGTTCCAGGCGCCGAACTTGGTGGTGCTACCGAGCGGCACCGTGCCGATGCCGGCGAGGCTGAAATAGCCGAAGGTGTCGTCCTCGTAGACCGGGGTCACGGACGTCCCGACGTTGTACTCGTAGTAGTTGCCGCCGCTGAGACCGAACTTGAGCGGAACTGACACACTGGCCGTCTTCCACGTGTAGCTCGGAGCGATGCCGAGTTCGATGTAGGTGCCAGATTGCGCACCGCCATCGGCCTGGCCCTGATTCAAGGCCGTGTCGAACTCGAAGGCGAACAGCGCATACGGCTTCAGCGCGAACTTATTGAGATAGCCGGTGTCGTCTTCACCCAGTTTGAAGGCGATCTCCTTGACAGTGCTGAAACTGTTGTTGGGGCTCGTGTAAGCAGTGTAAGTGGTCCCGAAGGTGAACCCTTTGCCGAAGCCCAGACTCAGCGTCGTGTAGAAATCCGATTCGTACCAGAACTTGGCGCTCGGGCCGTTGGTGCCGCTCGGGCCGTGATGCAGGCTGTTCCACGTGCCGAAATTGACGCCCACCGACTTCAGGGCGCCGTCGCCGGAATACGCGGCGATCCCGAGATCGAAATACGGCCACATGATCAGGCTCTCGGTTTCCTGGCGGATTCCGCGAAACATGTAGGCATTCGTGAAGTCCGTCGCCCCGGTGATCGTCAGGGCGCCAGGATTAGGGTCATACGCAGCTGCCTGCGCGCGCGCGGTGGATGCCATGCCCAAGACGAGCATCGCTGCCGACAGAAGAGAGATTCCGCTACGCGTCACTGAACGAATCGACATCAAGTCCTCCCTAGAGGGGAATGAGCACGGCAACACAGCCAGGTGCTGCCGTGCATGGTCGGTCTAGCGTTGTCGCTCCTGCAGTTCTCCTTACGCCTGGCTGCGCGCCGGCGTGAGCACCGGCACTGCACTCGAATTGGTGTCCGTCATCATCGCGGCGCCGCTCCCAGCCGTGAGATACGCTTCTTCGCCGTGCTGCGTGATGTCGAGGCCTTCGCTTTCATCGGTGTCGCTGGCTCGCAGCGGCAGCACGAGACCAATCAGCTTGAGCAGGATGAAACTGACCGCACCGCTGTAGGCAATGGCCGCGAGAACGGCCGCGGCCTGGATGCCCAGCTGGCCGGGATTGCCATACAGAGCGCCGTCGGCGACGCCGTTAAGCGCCTTCTGGGCAAAGACCCCCGTGAGCAACGCGCCGACCGTTCCACCGACTCCGTGCGCCGCGACCACGTCGAGCGAATCGTCAAGCGAGGTCTTGGCGCGGACGATTAGGCCGATATAGCTCGGCACAGCCGCAATCGCGCCGAGCAGGATCGCGTTCATCGGGCTGATGAACCCGGCCGCCGGCGTGACGGCCACCAGGCCGACCACGATCGCGGTTGCCGCACCAACTGCGGTCGGCTTACCTGACCGCATCACATCCAGCACGGTCCAGACCACTAGCGTCGCCGCCGGCGCAAGCATCGTCGTCACGAACGCGAGTCCGGCAATCGGACTGGCCGCCAATGCGCTGCCGGCGTTGAATCCGAACCACCCGAACCACAGCAGGCCCGCGCCGAGCAGGACGAACGGGACGTTGTGCGGGACCAGCGACGACGAGGGATAGTCCTGACGCTTGCCGAGAACGAGTGCCGCGACCAGCGCGGCCACAGCGGCGTTGACGTGGACGACTGTCCCGCCGGCAAAATCGAGCGCGCCCATTTTCGACAGCCAGCCGCCACCCCACACCCAATGAGCAATCGGGCTATAGACGACCACCGCCCACAACGAAATGAACACCACGTACGCCGAAAAACGCATGCGCTCGACGATCGCGCCCGAAATCAGAGCCGCGGTGATGATCGCAAACGTGCCCTGGTAGGACATAAACAATGCGGCCGGGATGGTCCCCTTCGCCTCGAGGCCTACGCCATTGAGCATCGCGTTCGAGAGATCACCGAGCCAGTCATTGCCGGGGCTGAACGCGAGCGAATAGCCCACGACCGCCCACAGGACGCCGACAAACCCGAGTGAAATAAAGCTCATCATCATCGTGTTGAGCGCGTTCTTCGATCGCACCAGACCGCCGTAGAAGAACGCCAAGGCGGGCGTCATCAGTAGCACCAGGGCGGTGGATATCAACATCCACGCGGTATCCGCCTGATTCATCGTCGTTTCTCCAGTCCTTTGGGTAGTCACCGTGATCACGCCGCGGTTTGAGCGAACCGGTCACGGATCGATGTTGCGCGGGAATGGCGGCGGCAGCGCCACCCGACGTCACTTTGAGCAAGATGGACGCCACTGACAATGCCGCAACGCCGATCGCCGAACCCCAGTGAATAGAGTCGCTTACGCCGTGCCGGCGCGGCCGGCATGCTACGATGTGACGCTACAACTTTGTAGACAATACGTTAAAGTCAGACTGATATGTCTGAATCGAGTGGCTGTCTGCGACGGCGAGAAAACCGAGTGCTCGCAACGATGTAGCGGCCAATCGACGTCATGGACATTTATGTAGGTCCAGCGGCACTGACACCACACGATTGTTGGAATATGCTCAAACCGATTACAGCCCAACCAGCCGCGCGGCTTCCCTTGCGACCGCGAACATGGGTCGCTATGATCCCGGCCTTGTGGCGGATCACCCGGATCTGCCCGGCTACCGCAGACGCGCCTCGCGGACAGCACCGCAGGCAGGAGGGATACCCCTATGAAGGTCTACGACGCCGCCGCCATCCGTAACGTGGCCATCGTCGGACACGGCGGCTGCGGCAAGACGCAGCTGGTTTCGACCATGCTCTTCGTCGCAGGCGCGGTCAACCGGCTCGGCAAGGTAGACGACGGGTCAACCGTCACGGACTTCGACGAAGAAGAGATCGCGCGGAAGCACACGCTCTCCTCCAGCCTCGCGCACGCCGAATGGCAGCAATCCAAGATCAACATCATCGATACGCCGGGGTTCGCCAACTTCCTGTCCGACGCTCGCTCGGCGCTCCGGGTCACTGAAGCCGCCGTCGTGGTGGTCGACGCTGTTGCCGGTGTCGAAGTGCAGACCGAGAAGCTCTGGGCGGAAGCGGCCGCACTGAATTTGCCCCGGCTGGTCGTGGTGAATCGACTCGAGCGCGAACGCGCCAGCCTCGAGCGCGCGCTCGAATCGCTTCAACGCGACTGCGCCCGCGAGATCGTCCCCATTCAGCTGCCGATTGGCGAAGAGCGCCAGTTCACCGGCGTCGTGGACCTGGTCCGCATGAAGGCGTTTACCTTCGCCGCCGACACCGGCAGGATGACGGAAGGCGACATTCCGGCCGACATGGCCCAGAGGGCAGCCGTCGCGCGCGAGCAGCTCCTGGAGATGGTGGCGGAGGCCGACGAGGGGCTGATGGAGACGTTCTTCGCCGAGGGCACCCTCACGCAGGAACAACTCGTGTCCGGACTGCGCACAGCCACGGTTACTGGCAGGCTCTTTCCGCTGGTGTGCACCTCGGGCCTGCACGCGCTCGGCGTGCAGCCTCTGCTCGACGCGATTGTCAGTTACGTGCCGTCGCCGGCCGAACGCGATTTTGCCGCGATCGACACGCAGGGCAATGACCTCACCGTCAAGGCGTCGGATACGGCACCCTATGCCGCTTTCGTCTGGAAGACCATTGCCGATCCGTTTGCGGGGCGGATCACCATGCTGCGGGTGGTCTCGGGGACGCTGAAGTCGGACGCGACCGTGGTCAACCTGACGCGAGACGGCTCAGAACGGCTCGGACATCTGCTGGTGCTGCAAGGGAAGACCCAGACGCACGTGCCGGAGCTGAAGGCCGGAGACCTGGGCGCCGTGGCCAAGCTGAAGGACACCCATACGAATGACGTGCTCGCCGAGAAGGGAACCAAGGCTCGCTTCTCGCCGATTAAATTCCCGGAACCAGTGCTGGCATACGCAATCGAGCCGAAGTCACGCGGCGATGAAGACAAGATCAGCACCTCGATGCATCGCCTGGAGGAAGAAGATCCGTCAATTAAGTACATGCGCGACCCGCAGACCAACGAGCTGCTCCTCGCGGGCCAGGGGCAGCTGCACATCGAGGTGACTGTCGCAAAGTTGAAGCGGCGCTTCGGCGTCGAGGTCAACTTGAAGCCGCCGCGCATTCCCTATCGCGAAACGATCACGGCGTCGACCGAAGCGCACGGCCGTCATAAGAAGCAGACCGGCGGCCACGGCCAGTTCGGCGACTGCAAGATCAGGGTTGAGCCGTTGCCTCGCGGCAGCGACTTCGAATTCGTCGACGACATTTTCGGAGGCGCCATCCCCCGTCAGTACGTCCCGGCAGTGGAGAAAGGAATCCAGGAATCCCGGCTACGAGGATTCCTCGCCGGCTTTCCCATGGTCGACTTCAGGGCAACCGTCTTCGACGGCTCGTTTCATCCGGTCGACTCCAACGAACTGTCCTTCAAGATGGCCGGGTCGCTGGCGTTCAGGGACGCGATGGCCCGGGCACGGCCGACGATTCTCGAGCCGATCATGCAGGTCGAAGTCTATGCCCCAAGCGATTACGCGGGCGACCTGATGGGTGATCTGAATGGCCGCCGCGGACGGATTGCCGGTATGGACACGCGTGGAGCCATGACCGTGATCAGGGCGCAGGTGCCCATGGCGGAGATGCTGACATACGAGCAGCACCTCACGTCTGCAACGGGCGGACGCGGCAGTTACCACATGGAGTACTCCCACTACGAGGAAGTGCCCCAGATGCTGCAGGCGAAGATCATCGCGTCCGCCAAAGTCGCCCACGGCCACGAGCACGCCGAGGCGGTCTGACGAGAAGTCTGTATGAAGAACGTGAGAGTCGGAAGGCACGTCTGCAGTACGTGGAAAAAAAAGGGGCCGACGGAATCCGCCGGCCCCTCTTACGTTCGACTCTAGAGCTCCAAGCCTCGAGTCTGCTTACGACCCTCCAGCCTTACGAGGCGTCGTTGACTTCTGCGCCTTGCCGCGAGTCTGGCCGCCCGCCTGGGCTTTCGAACCACCTTCTTTGCCACCCCCGCGAATCCGTTGAGCCGTTTGACGAAGCCGTTCGCCGACCGTCTTCGTCTTCTTCGGAGCTTCCCCTTCTTCGGGTTCCTTCACGTCCGCCGCTGGGTTGTATTCACTGCCGACGAGTTCGACCTGGGCGATTTCGGCCGCATCCCCGCGTCGGAAGCCGATCCGCAGCAGCCGCGTATATCCGCCCGGCCGCTCGGCAAACCGTGGCGCGATTGAGTCGAACAGCTTGGAGACAATCTCCCGGTCCGGCAGTTCTGCCAGCACGAGGCGGCGTGCATGAAGCGCCTTGCCGTCCGCGCTGCCTGCGGCGTTGCCGCGCTTGGCAATGGTGATCAGGCGCTCGACGAAGGGCTTCAGCTCCTTCGCCTTCGGCACTGTGGTTTCGATGTGCTCGTGGCGGAGCAGCGCGATAGCCTGGTTGCGCAGCATCGCGAGGCGATGCTGCGTCAGGCGGCCGAGTTTTCGATAAGCAACGTTATGTCTCATGACAATCTCTTGAGGACGGCGGCCGGCTGCGGCCCTGACGATAGCAGCCCGGCGTCATCTCTTATTCCGTGTGCGCCGGCTGATCGAGCCGCATCCCGAGACTCAGGCCCATGCTGTGCAGGATCTCCTTGATCTCGTTGAGGGACTTGCGGCCGAAGTTCTTGGTCTTCAACATCTCGGCCTCGGTCTTCTGGACCAGTTCGCGGATGGTCCGGATGTTCGCGTTCTTGAGGCAGTTATAGGAGCGGACCGAGAGTTCCAGTTCCTCGACGCTCTTATCGAGGTTTTCGTTGGCCACGCCCGTGCGCGGCTGCTCGGCCTGCGCTTCAGGCGTCTCGCCGGCTTCTTCGAGATTGATGAAGATGTTCAGGTGATCACGAATCAGCTTGGCGGCCAGCGATACCGCATCGCGCGCGGTGACCGAACCGTTGGTCCACACGTCGAGCGTCAGCTTGTCGTAGTCCGTGGTCTGGCCAAGCCGCGCGGCCTCGACCAGGTAGTTCACCTTCTTGACGGGTGAGTGGACCGAATCCACCGGAATCCAGCCGATGCCGAGATCCTCGTCGAAGTTCTTGTCGGCGGAGACGTAACCGCGGCCGCGCTTCATGCGCAGTTCCATGTGCAGCTTGCCGCCTTCCGAAACAGTGGCGATGTGCGCCTCAGGCTCGAGGATCTCGACGTCTTGATCCACCTCGATGTCCTTGGCTCGCACCACGCCAGGCTTCTCCACGCGGAGGTAGAGCGTCTTGGTGTAGTCGACGTGCACCTTAAGAGGAATCTGCTTCAGGTTGAGGATGATGTCGGTCGCGTCCTCGACGACGCCAGGAATTGGCGAGAACTCATGGAGCACGCCATCGATCTTCACCGCGGTGATCGCCGCACCTTCGATCGACGAGAGCAGGACGCGTCGCAGGGCATTGCCGATCGTCGTTCCGAACCCGCGCTCAAACGGCTGCGCGGTGAACCGGCCATACCGATCCGTGAGAGTGTCGCGCTCAAAGTCGAGCCGCTTGGGACGCTGAAAACCTTTCCAGAGCATCGATGATTCCTTTCGCTACGGGCCGGCAGCCCGGCCTCCAGGCCTGCGTGTTGACCACCAGCCTCCCGCTGCAGGCCTGACAAGCTGCGGGCTGATGGGTGCGATGTAGGGGGATCCGCGAACCGGTCCCGCCGGGTCGGCTCCGCCGATCCCGGCCTATTTCGAGCTACCGCACGACTACTTCGAATACAACTCGACGATCAGCTGTTCCTGGACAGGCAGGTTGATCTGTTCGCGCGTCGGAACCGAGCCGACCTTCGCGGCCATCGCCGCCTGATCGAACGACAGCCACTCGGGCACGCCGCGTCCCTTGACTTCCTCGAGCGCATGGAGAATGGCCGGGTTGTTGCGGCTGGTCTGCCGAATCGCGACGAGGTCGCCGGGCTTTACCGAAAACGACGGGATGTCAACCTTGCGGCCGTTAACCGTAAAGTGACCATGTCGCACCAACTGCCGCGCCTGCGCTCGGGACGTCGCGAAGCCGAGGCGATAGGCGACGTTATCGAGCCGCCGCTCGAGCAACTGCAGCAGCGTCTCGCCGGTGATCCCGCGGGTCCGCTCCGCCTGCTCGAAGTAGCGGCGGAACTGATCCTCCAGCACCCCGTAGATGCGCTTCACCTTCTGCTTCTCGCGGAGCTGCACGCCGTAGCCGGCGAGCTTCGACTTGCGCGTCTTGCCGTGCTGGCCAGGCGCAAAATTGCGCTTCTCAATCGCGCACTTCTCCGTGTAGCAGCGCTCGCCCTTGAGGAACAGCTTCATGCCCTCACGGCGGCACAGGCGGCAAACAGGTCCGATATAACGAGCCATCTAATACAGTCCTCGAATTGACGAAATGACGAATCTACGCAGGGACGAACTGATTGCCGAATCCACCTGTGAATTCGTCATTCGTCGATCCGTAAACTCCCAAATCACACGCGTCTCCGCTTGGTCGGCCGGCAGCCGTTGTGCGGAATCGGCGTGACGTCCCGAATCGACTTCACTTCGATGCCCACCGTCTGCAGCGCCCGAATCGCGGACTCCCGACCAGAGCCGGGCCCCTTCACCTTGACGTCGACCGTGCGCAGCCCGTACGTCTTCGCCGCGTTGCCGGCGTTAATCGCCGCCTGGGTGGCGGCAAACGGCGTCCCCTTGCGCGACCCCTTGAAGCCGATGCCGCCGGCGCTCGACCACGCGATCACGTTGCCTTCCTGGTCGGTGATCGTGATATGCGTGTTGTTGAACGACGCATGGATGTGCACCAGTCCGTGGTGCACGACGCGCTTCTCGCCACGCTTCTTGAACGTCTTGCGAGGGGCCTTCTTGCCTTCGCCTTGGTTGGCTGCTTCAGTCTTGGCCATCGGTTACACCGTCTTCTTCTTCGCGACTGCGCCCTTGCGCGGTCCCTTGCGGGTGCGCGCATTCGTGCGCGTTCGCTGGCCGCGCGCCGGCAGGTTGCGGCGATGGCGCAGGCCACGATAGCAGCCGATCTCCATCAGCCGCTTGATGTTCATCGAGATCTCCTTGCGGAGGTCGCCCTCGACACCACCCACTTCCTCGATCACCCGGCTGATCTTGCGGACGTCGTCCTCCGACAGGTCCTTGATACGGATGTCGGGGCTGACGCCGGCGGCGCCGAGGATGTCGTTCGACCGCTTCCGGCCGATCCCATAGATGTAGGTGAGGCCGACCTCGATGCGCTTGGTGCGCGGCAGATCGACGCCTGCGATACGTGCCATTCTCTATCCCTGCCTCTGCTTGTGCTTTGCATTCGTGCAGATCACCCGCACCACCCCGCGGCGGCGGACTACCTTGCACTTGTCGCAAATTCGCTTTACGGACGCTCTGACCTTCATGTCGCTTCCCTACAGCTTCCTTGTAACCCGCCCGCGTGTCCGATCCCGCGGCATCAGTTCCAGCACGACCCGGTCACCCACCAGCAGCCGGATGAAGTTCTTTTCCAGCCCGCTGCCGATGTGGGCGGTCACCACAGTCTTGTCCTTCCGCGACCCCTCGACCTCGACGGTGTAAAGGCCACTGGGCAGCTGCGCCACCACCGTGCCTTCCACCAATCGCGAATCATGAATGGTGAGTCGTGAATCGTTCACGATTCACCATTCGCCATTCACGATTGCGCGGCGAGCGCCACGTCGCGCGGCGCCAGCAACGTCAAGATCTCGCAGCCGTCGCGCGTCACCACCACCGTGTGCTCGAAGTGCGCAGACAGGCTGCCATCCTTGGTGACGGCCGTCCATCCGTCCGCCAGCACCTTCACCGCCGCCTTGCCGACGTTCACCATCGGCTCAATTGCCAGCACCATGCCTTCGGCGAGTCGCGGCCCGCGACCGCCAGGACCATAGTTCGCGATCTGCGGCTCCTCGTGCAGCGAGGTGCCGATGCCGTGGCCGACGAACTCACGAACCACCGAAAACCCGTTCGCCTCGACGTGTGCCTGGACCGCCGCGCCCAGATCCGACACTCGGGCGCCTGGCTTCACCGCGTCAATCGCACGGAACAGCGATTCCTCAGTGATCTGCAGCAGCCTGGCGGCATCCGCTGAAATCCGTCCCACCGGCACGGTCACCGCACAGTCTCCGTAGTACCCGTCCAGCTTCGCGCCCATGTCGATCGAGAGGATGTCGCCCTCGACCAGCTTGTGCGCTGATGGGATGCCGTGCACGACTTGCTCGTTCAGTGATGCGCAAATCGTTGCCGGATACCCGTGATATCCCTTGAACGCCGGCTCGGCTCCCGCCTCACGCACGCGCGCCTCGGCGCGGACATCAATTTCTGCCGTGCTCACACCCGGCGCCACCATCCCGCGCAGCTCGGCGAGAATCTGCCCGACAAGCTGGTTCACCCGTCGGAGCTTTTCGATCTCGCTATGCGACCTGCAGGTGATCACAGGGCTTGCCTTTCCGCCTTCATCGCCACACCGGCCGCCGCGGCATCGTCGATCAACGTGTCCATCTCGTGCGCAACCCGCTCGGGCGGCTGCGCGCCGTTCACCACGCGGAACGTGGGCCGCTCGCGGTAGTACTCCAGCACCGGCTTCGTCGCCCGGTGATAGACCTTCAGACGCTCCAGCACGACCTCTCTGTCATCGTCCGTGCGCTGCACCAGCTCGCCGCCGCACTTCGTGCACGTGGCCGCCGCGCCGAACGGGTCGGCGTTCGTCCCGCACTTCGAGCAGATGCGCCGGCTGGCCAGCCGTCGCGCCAGCTCAGCCTCGGGAACGACGACGTCGACCACAATCAGGGGGCCGTTATCGCGCTCGGCCACGATTTCGTCCAACGCGCGCGCCTGTGCGACCGTCCGCGGAAAGCCATCGAGCACGAAACCCGGTGCCGCATCGGGCTTCAGCAGCCGTTCACGGACGATCGTGATCATCGTGGCGTCATCGACCAATTCGCCGCGGTCCATGCCCGCCTTGGCTCCCAACGCCACCGGGTTCTGTTCCCTGATCGCTTCGCGGAGGATGTCCCCCGTCGAAATCTTCAGCAGCCCCCGCGCACGCGCAAACCGACCCGCCTGCGTGCCCTTTCCGGCACCGGGCGGTCCCATCATGATGACGTTCAGGCCCATTCGGTTCCTTGCGTCCTCAACCGGAGAACGCCGAAGCCTTGCTTATCCGCGCCGCCCGCGGATGCGGGTCTTCTTCATGAAGCCGTCGTAGTGCCGCATGATGAGCTGCGATTCCACCTGTTGCACGGTGTCCATCGCCACGCCCACCACGATCAGCAGCGTCGTGCCGCCGAAGTAGAACGTCACGCCCATGCCCTGGGTGAACCACGTCGGCAGCACCGCGTCCAGCCGCTCGCCGATGAACGGGATCGGAGCCACCTTGAAGCCGGTCATCAGGAACTCCGGCAGCAGCGCAACCGCCGAGAGGTAGATCGCCCCCACCAGCGTGATGCGCGCCAGGATGGTGTCGATGTACTCCGCCGTCCGCTTGCCGGGCCGGATCCCCGGAATGAATCCGCCGTACTTCCGCATGTTCTCGGCAACATCATCGGGGTTGAAGATGATCGCCGTATAGAAGTAGCAGAAGAAGATGATCCCGACGATATAGAGCAGGTTGTACAGCGGCATGCCGTAATTGACCTGGTCGATCACCGAGCGGGCCCACGAGCCCGTTTCGAACATCTGCGCCGCTGTCGTCGGGAACGCCAGGATCGAGGACGCGAAGATCACCGGAATCACGCCGCCGGTGTTGACCTTGAGCGGAATGTGCGTGCTGGATCCGCCGTACTGGCGCCGTCCCACGACCCGTTTTGCGTACTGGACCGTTATGCGCCGATGGGCGCGCTCCATGAAGATGATCGCCCCGACCACCACGAACATCATGAGCAGCAGGAACACGATCCGGAGCGGGCCAATCGCGCCGGTCTGCATCTGGTCGAGCGTGGTCAGGATCGCCCGCGGAAAATTGACGACGATCCCGGCATAGATGAGCAGCGACATGCCGTTACCGATGCCGCGCTCGGTGATCTGCTCACCGAGCCACATGATGAACATCGTCCCGGTCGTTAGCGTGATGACCGTCGTAAACCTGAAGCCCCAGCCCGGGTCGTAGACCAGCGGCAGGCCGCCGACAATGTTCGTGTTCCGCTCCAGCCAGTACGCAATGCCGAGCGACTGCACGAACGCCAGCGCGAGCGTGAGGTAGCGCGTGTACTGGGTGATCTTGCGGCGACCGAGCTCGCCTTCCTTCGAAATGCGCTCGAGATAAGGCCAGACCACGGTCAGCAACTGCAGGATGATCGAGGAGCTGATGTACGGCATCACGCCGAGCGCGAAGATCGTCACTTTCGACAGGTTCTGCCCGGAGAACATGTCGTACAACCCGAACATCGTGTTCTTCGTCTGATCCGCCAGCAGCAGGAGCGCGTCCTGATTCACGCCCGGCGTGGTCACGTGGTTCCCGATCCGGTACACGCCCAGCAGTCCGAGCGTGAACAGGATGCGGTTCCGCAGGTCCGGAACGGCGAACAGATTCTTGAGTGGGTTGTTGTCCATTGTTGCAGTCCGCAACGGTCCGGCTCGCGCCGAACGCTCTTACTCCGCTGCTGCCTTCGCAGCCAGCACTTCAGCCGCGCCGCCCGCGGCGG
>Ga0308173_10000811_pt1 | contig 14379 bp, 16 predicted proteins | sample PhyPR1_FD_203716 | JGI IMG/M metagenome (GOLD analysis project Ga0308173, IMG submission 203716) | Soil microbial communities from UC Gill Tract Community Farm, Albany, California, United States - DLSLS.P.R1 | ecosystem: Environmental > Terrestrial > Soil > Agricultural land | place: USA...
CAGTGCCTGCCCGGACCATATCCGACCAAATCCGACTAAATCCGACCACAATTTTAACTCCCATGAACTCTGAACCTCTCCTCCAACCCGTTTGGTCCCATTCCTGGGCCACTCCTCGCTTCCCATTTTTGTGTCAGCAATTTTTCTGTCTGCGCGGGCTGCCATTTTTTCAAAAATAAGCCAATGATTCAGCCCCGTTTTTGGCCAAGCGCACAAGCGTAGCAACCTCGGTGAACACAGCGCGGAACTCACTTTTCCAAGCGTAGCAGCACATCCCCTTGCTACGCTTGGAAAATGCAAAAACCTCGGTAAAATGAGGCTTGCTACGCTTGTACGCTTGGAAATTGAAAATCCACCCTCCCGGGGGAGAAACTTTTCTTCCCCTATTCCGTCGTCCTCGCCCGCCCGCCATCGCTGCCCTGAGCGACGGTCGCTCCTCGTTCTCATCCTCGATTGGTTGCTTCTGGTCTGCTGGACGCCAAAGGCAACGCTTCGGCGCACGTGCTCCAGTTCGCCAACGGACTCCGGCGTCTTCGCCTGCACCGCAGCCTCAGGGCGGCCCCAACCCGGCTGTGATCCTCCATCCGCCTGATCAAACTCGTTTGAAACCATGGGCTTTTCCTCCCTCTTCGCATTCCCCAGGCCAACGCAGGTCCAGATAGCTCCGGACACCGCAACTGCGCAACTCCAGATAGACCCGGTGAAAGCCACCCGCCCCGAGCCGGCCCCTGACCCTATCCGGACCTGTCTAGCCCTGTCTGACGCTATCTGCCCCGATCTCAATTTCCCCGACGGCTTCTGGTGCCTGCCGACCCAGGCCAGGCGCCTCCACCTCCGCGCCCTTGTTACCCTGTGACGCCACCTCCGCTCGCATGTGACCCCTGCGAAAATCACAAAACCTCAGTAAAATGCACGATGTGACGCTGTGACCCCGTGACCCCTCTCTTTTCCGACCCGGGCAGAAACTTTATCCGCACACTTTGTCAATCACTTTGTCGTTCCCAGTCCGGACCAAACCGCACCAATCCCAACGAAACTCGAGCATCAATCCACGGCAGCCCGTGTAACCCATGTAACCATGCAACTTTGTAATCGTTGTAACTTCCGCCCTGTGACCCAAACTATTGGACTGGACGGCTGTGGACGGGATTGGACGGGTAACTGGACGGGTAGAAAATGCAAATCCCTCGGTTTTACCGAGCACTGGACGGCTGGACGGGTAAAACCCCCTGAGGGTATGCCTGCCCTCGGTCCTCTTGGCCGGACGGCTCACTCGTCCGCCGGACGGGTGACCGGACGGCTCAAAACTCATAATCCATCGCTAAAATGCGGCGACGGACGACCGGACGAGTAAATCGCCCCCGTTGCCTCCCCCTTTGCATTCTGCATTCTTAACTCTGCATTTCAACCGGTCGTCTCACCTCGTCCCACATATTCTCACTTATTTTCCCGCCGACCTCGACCTATCTCGACCATGCCGCCTGTCGCTACTCGAGTTTGGTCGAGTTTGCTCGGGGTACCTTCGGCAGCAAGCTCGACCAATCCCGAGTGATCTCGACCAAACTCGACCCATCTCGACCGAAATCACACTTTTTCCCTCTGCCATGTAGAATGAACCATGTAACCGATGTAACGATGTAACTGTTGTAACTGTTGTAACTGTTGTAACTTCCGACCTGTAACCGTGTAACTTGCGTAATTGCAACTGTGTAACCGGAATTGTAGATGTAACCGTAACTCCGGGGCTTGCCCGCGAGGAGAAGTTTCCACCATCCACAAATCCAGCAATCCATGAATCCATCAATCCACGGTTTGCTTCTCCCTTCCCCAGGCCAACGCAGGTCCAGATAGCTCCGGACACCGCAGCTGCGCAACTCCAGATAGACCCGGTGAAAGCCACCCGTCCCGAGCCGGCCTCTGCCCCTATCCGGACCTGTCTGGCCCTGTCTGACGCTATCTGCCCCGATCTCAATTTTCCCGACGGCTTCTGGTGCCTGACGACCCAGGCCAATTGGATCAACACAGCCGCGCTGCGACGATAAAATTCAATGCTTGCGTAACTCGGGAGCAACGTGATTCTAACCGCACTCAAAAGTGAACGGCGAAACCAGCTTCCCTCTTTACCTGCTCTTTCCGCTGGCGAGCGCGGTCGTGTACGTCATCGGTGCATTGCTTCTGAAGCGCGCGGCTGAAAACGGAGCCGATCTCTGGCCGACTCTGCGCCTCTGCAATTATGCAGCGGCTATGTTCTTCTGTCCGCTCTGGATGTTTGGCGGCCAACTGCTCTCCGCCTCCTTCTGGCTCCAACCGCTTGCCGTGGCCTTGCTCTTCATCGCGGGCCAGGTGCTTACCTTGTTCGCCTTGAGAATCGGCGATGTGTCAGTCGCGACTCCGGTGCTGGGGTTGAAAATGGTCCTGGTTGCGTTCTTCACCACGATTCTGCTCCGGCAGCATTTGGGGGCGCATTTGTGGACGGCGGCTGCCCTGAGCAGTGTTGCCATTGCGGTGTTGAACGCGAACCTCGCTACCGCACACCGGCACGTTACGCTTACGATTCTTATGTCCGGCGCGGCCGCCGCCTCATACGCCCTTTTTGACGTCCTCGTTCAAAAGTGGTCGGGCGCATGGGGCATGGGCCGGTTTCTGCCGATAACGCTCGGATTCGCGGCGCTGCTTTCCATGGCATTGCGACCGCGCCAGCGTGAAGTCTCAACTGCTAAACCGGCTCAGACATCAGGGTGGGTCCTGGGCGGGGCTTTTTGTCTTGGACTCCAGGCAGTGATGCTGGTTTCAACGATTGCCACCCACAAAAACGCAACGGTCGCAAATGTGCTCTACAGCTCCCGTGGGTTATGGAGCGTCATCGCCGTATGGGCAATCGGCCATTGGTTCGGGAATCGGGAGCGGCATCTTGGGCCGCGCGCGCTCACTTTGCGCCTCCTCGGCGCGGCGCTATTGACCGCGGCTATTCTATTGGTTTTGCTGAATCCTCATCAGGGTTGAAAACGCACCCGAACACCGGCATTATGCCTAAGATGAATCGTCTGCGCTCAATCGCGCTCCTTCTGACCGTCGGCCTCCTGATTGCGTTGGCCAGCGCCTGTAACAAACCGACTCCGGCCGCCGCCGCTCCGGCACCGGCTGCGCCAGCCTACCCGCAGCTTCCAACCAAAGCGCAAGCAAAACTGCCAACGACCAAACTTTGGCTTGGCGCTGAGGAGATGGTGGCCGAGTTGGCTTTGGATGATACAAGTCGCATGACCGGTATGATGTTCCGAACGAACATGCCGGAGAATGAAGGCATGCTATTCGTCTTTCCTCTGCCACATCGGACTTCGTTCTGGATGAAGAATACCAAAATTCCCTTATCGGCGGCTTACATCAACCCCGATGGTGTCATTCTGGAAATTCATGCGCTTGAGCCTGAAAATACGAATTCGGTCGAAGCAGCCTCGGACCAAATTCAATACGTCCTGGAAACAAAGCAGGGCTGGTTTCAGCGGCACAATGTGAATACCGGTGCGGTGGTCCGAACCGAGATTGGGCCGCTACGCTCCTCTTTCACCCAGCGGCAACGGTAGGTGTTTTGTAGGGGACGAGGTCACGAGTCTGTCTGGGCACGCACGTAAGAAAAGATACTACGGCTGCGTAACCATGTAGACGGTCACTCCATCTTGCATTACCGGACGATAATACACCCCCCGGGCCGTATAGAAGAGCACGCCGTTTAACATCGTGGAGACCGCATCCGGCGGCAAGTAATCCACTGTCGCGCCCATCGGCGGCGGGATCAGTTGAAACCCATTCGCCACCGGGGCGTAAAACGCCCCCGCGCCATAATAAAGCGTCGCCCCATTGGGTGCGTAGATCATTTCCGTTCCTTCAGGCAAGGCAGGAACGACAGCGCCGACCGGAGGAGCAACCACCTGGTAACCCGATGGACCAGGTTCATAATAAGTGCCGTCATCGTAATAGTAAGTAATGCCGCCGAAATAAAGTGGCCGGTAACCGCCGGGCAAGACGTTGACGAACATGCCCGGATGATAGTGCGACCACCGGTAGGCAGCGCGCCGATCTTCGCCAATGTCCAGTCGCCGACGTTCGTGAACAATTCGCTCATTTCGGCCACGGTCAACCACAATGTTCCGGTTAACCTCATGCGCCCGCTCGGTTTCCCGGCCTCTCTCGAATTGGCGATTGCCTTCGACTCTGCCGCGATCCTGCTCGTGCTCATCGCGCCTGCCGGTAGGGGTGACGACGGTTGGTTGCGAGCGTTGGACGGTTGTGGTGCGGGTTTCAGTCCGGGTTGTCGGCGCCACCGATCTGGTTGCGCCCGCTGAGGGCGTCATGTTCCCGTGATTCGCTCCCCGCAAGCTCGACCATTGCGCCGCGCTCGCTTGCTGCACCAATCCGATTCCCAATAGGGCAGATAGATAGATGGTCGACTTCATGTTCAATGCTCCTCCTTCGGGCTGTAAAGTCGTTGCGAACTGCCTCCAGTGGGAGCGGAAGGAACGCCCGTGTTTTTAAGCACGTCGATTTTCACAGCTCCTTCCGGCGGCTCGAATACGAAATCCGCATCCGAGATGCGGCTGCTGAAATCCCATTCTTTGATCAGCCCGGTGAATTCCGGCGAGCCCGGGTCGTTTTTATGCACGATGACAAATTTGCGGATGAGCGGACGAGGACCGTCCTCAATCCAAACCTGCCAATCCACGTTGTCCTGTGTGAAAGCGAGGTGATGGCACTGAAAGCCCATGGCTGCTGATGGGCCGAAATAGACGGCGCGCGTGACTTTGGCCATCGCGTTTTTATACGGATCGCTTACGGCCAGATCGATGAGCGGAAGGTCCACCCCAAACTCATCACGCGCGCGGTCAATCGCGCTGTCGAGCGTGCCGGCGATCGGTGCCACACTAAAAAGATTGCGCTTCCGATCCAATGACGTCAGCGCCTTCCCATCGAACCAGAAAGCGCGGTCGGTATGGCCTGACTGGATTTCTGCGTGCAATTGGTCTGGTCTCCTCACATCCAGTTGCAGAGTGCGCGTGAACTGCACCTTCTGCCCGGAGTCGTCGAGGTGTTCGCGCCATACTTCGGCCGTGGCCATGAATGACTTGGATTGAGCGAGGTAATCGCAGGCCTGCTTAAGAATGCGCTCGGCGCGCGGATCGATATTAGCGGAAGATTGCGCCTGCGCGCTTAGAATCGCCGCCCCCAGGCCCGCAACGATTAGCAATTGTGTTTTCATTTTAGCCATGATTCGCAGTGCACTTGGGCTCCTCCTCTGATTGAACCACGATAAGGTCCCCCGGGCCTTTCCGGTATGGGGCGTCCGCCCGAGATGGTAGGACGAATTTGCTTCGCTCTTCGGCGGGGGTGGTTACGATAACGCTGGATGAAGAACGAAAACGCGCTCACTTTGAGCAGGCTCTTGTCTCCCGCCGGGATCAATTTGAATTTGGCGAGCAACGACCGCGAAACTGTCCTCGGGGAGTTGGTGGGTCAAATTCCTGAACTGGCGAATCAACCCGAGGCGCGGCTTACATTGTTGCGAGCTCTTCATGAGCGCGAGCAATTGCACAGCACAGGCATCGGGGATGGCATAGCCCTGCCGCATGCCCGGAATGCTTTGGTCGGGCTGGTGGACCATCCACTCATCATCTTTGCGCGCCACTCCAAAGGCATTCCTTACGGATCGATCGATGACGTCCCGGCGCGGTTGTTTTTTCTGCTGATTGCTCCGACGGTCACCCAGCACCTCGCCATTCTGGCGCGGCTCAGCCGGTTGCTGCGTGATCCAAAACTGCGGCAGACCCTTTTGACCGTTGATCAGCCGCAGAAAGCTATGGACGCAATAAGACAGGCGGAAGCGAACATGAATTGAGTCAGGCGCTAAAACCTTGTTGCCGCAGCGCTTCAAAGAGAACCAGCGCGGCACAATTCGAAAGATTCAGTGACCGTGCGTTGGGATTGAACATCGGGATGCTCAACCAACGCTCTCGATTTTCCTTGAGCAACGTTTTCGGCAATCCTGCGGTTTCACGGCCAAATACGAGATAGTCTTCAGCGGAAAACCGCGCTTCGGTGTAAAGTTGAGCCCCACCTGATTCAATGAACCAAACATTCGCAGCTATGGGTACTGAGGCGCGGAACTCCGACCAATTTGGCCACCGACGCCACTCAACATGCTGCCAATAATCCATGCCGGCGCGCTTGAGCTGCGAATCGTCCAGCTTAAAACCAAGCGGTTCGATAAGGTGTAATTGCGTGCGGGTCGCCGCGCACAGTCTGGCAACGTTGCCGGTATTTGGCGGAATCTCAGGCTCGACCAGGACGATGTGCATGATAGAAAACTTTCCAAAGCACCAACCCGTGTGCAGGCGCAGTCATCCCGGCAAGCCGTCGATCCTTTTTCGAGAGGATGGACTTGATCTCGCTGGCAGAAAATTTTCCTAATCCCACTTGAACCACGGTGCCCACAATCCCGCGGCACATTTTGTAAAGGAAGCCATCGCCTTCGATAAAGAACGTCAACATTGAACCGCTCCGCTTGATTTCGCACCGCGTTAATGTGCGCACTGTGGAATCCTTTGAATACCCCTGGTTGCTAGACATCGAAGCAAAGTCGTTTTTTCCGACGAAAGCGTGCGCTGCTTTGCGCATGGGGGCCAAATCCAGCGGTTTCGGAACGTGCCAGGCAGTCGTGCGGATGAGCGGATTCATTGCTGAATGGTTCCAAACAAAGTAACGGTACTGCTTGCCCCTCGCATCGAACCGGGCATGAAAATCCGAACGTGTTGGATTGGCAGAGACAACCCGAATGTCCTCCGGTAGCCAGGCATTGATGGCCAGCGCCAGCTTGCGGCCTTGCATCTTAAAGCCTTCCTTTGCAACCTCAAAATGCGCGACCATCCCCAGGGCGTGAACACCAGTATCAGTGCGGCTTGAGCTATGCAGGCGGGGCTTTGAGGGGAACAGTTTTCCGAGCGCTGCTTCGACCTTCTCCTGAACACCAGTGCCGATAGTTTGGACCTGCCACCCCTGGTAATTGGTCCCGTCGTACGCGATCACCAATTTGATTTTGAGGGATTGCATCGCCGGAGCGCCGGTTCAGGACAGTGACTCAGCGGGCCAAACTATCCAAATAGCTTTGCAAAAGGATTGCCGCGGCCGTTTTATCGACTTTCTCTTTCCGTTGTTCGCGCCGGACCTTGCCTTCGCGCAAAAATCGATTCGCCTGCACTGAAGTCAGCCGTTCGTCCCAGGTTTGAATGGGAACGGTGACTGCGTTTCGAATCGCCGCGACGAACTCCTGCACTTTTAACGCCGCCGGCCCATAGCTTCCGTCCATGTTCCTCGGCATCCCGACCAAAACCATTTCAACCTCTTTCAGTTGGAGCAATTCCTTCAGCCGCTTCAGAAAATTCGCGAATGGCACCGCAGGAATGTATTCCAGCGGTTGGGCAATCATTTTCAATTCGTCGCTTACCGCCACGCCGACTCGCTTTGAACCAGGGTCGAGGGAGAGAATTCGCATCAGAATTTGTTCATTGCCTTCGTGGCCGCCTGCACGGTTTTGTCAATGTCCGCAGCGGAATGCGCGACTGAAAGGAAACCAGCTTCGAATTGCGACGGAGCGAGATAAACACCCTGCTGCAGCATCGAATGAAAATATTTTTTGAAGCGTTCACGGTCGCACTTCATCGCGTCGGCGAGGTTGTGGACCGGTTGGTCTGTGAAATAACCGCAGAACATCGAGCCACACCGATTAAACTGGACGGGCACTCCGGCAGACTTTGCCGCCTCGCGTAGCCCGGCTTCGAGTTGGGTCCCAAGCTCTTCGAGTTTCGCGTAAGCCTTTGTGGCAGCGAGTTCTTCCAGAGCCGCGATCCCAGCAGCCATGGCCAAAGGATTTCCACTCAGAGTGCCGGCCTGATAAACAGGTCCGACGGGCGCAAGTAAATCCATAACGTCAGCGCGCCCGCCGAAAGCTCCCACCGGCAATCCGCCCCCGATTACTTTGCCGAAGCAACTCAGGTCAGGCTCGATACCAAACCGTTCTTGAGCGCCGCCCTTGGCAAGGCGGAAACCCGTCATGACTTCGTCGAAGATGAGCAGCGCGCCATGCGCTTGCGTAATCTCGCGCAGGAATTCAAGGTAGCCTGGTTTCGGCAAGTAGAGCCCTGCATTGCCCGGCACGGGTTCGATGATAATTGCAGCAATATGGCCTGAGTTTGCCGAGAATGCTGCTTTCACTGCGTCCGCATCGTTGTAAGGCAGAACGATCGTGTGCTGGGTGAAGGCCTCCGGAACGCCCGCGCTATCCGGATTTCCAAAGGTAAGCGCCCCAGAACCGGCCTTTACCAGCAGCGAGTCCGCATGGCCATGATAACAGCCGTCGAATTTGATAATCTTATCGCGTTTTGTAAAACCACGTGCCAATCGGATCGCCGACATCGTCGCTTCAGTGCCCGAGTTGCACATGCGCACTTTCTGCACGCTCGGAACCAGCGAACAGATGAGCTTTGCCATCGTGACTTCCAATGGATTTGGAATTCCGAAACTGGTGCCATTCTCAGCCGCCTGCTGGACTGCCTTGATGATCTTTGGATGCGCATGGCCGAGAATAGCCGGTCCCCAGGTCCCCACGTAATCGACGTATTCATTGCCATCCACATCCCAAACGTGGGCGCCTTTGGCTCGGTTGACGAAGAACGGTTGGCCACCGACGGCGCGAAAAGCGCGGACCGGTGAATTAACCCCGCCGGGAATATATTTCAGCGCTTCGCTGAACAGTTGTTCCGACTTTGCCTGAGGAATCATGTCATTTCTGCGCGCCTGCCAGGACCGTTTCAAAATGCGGCGGTTGCTCCTCGCGAGCCACCACCCCGACCTCGATCTTCTTGAACCCCGCGTCCTCCAGCCATCGATGCAGATCGCTTTCCGCGAATCCCAACCAGCGGTCCCCATATAGGTCAGGTGCTTTTTGGAAGTTGTGCTTCATCAAATCGAGAATCAGAACCTGGCCGCCACTTTTTAGAATTCGGTAGGCGCCGGCCACGGCTTTTGCCGGCTCTTCTGCATGATGCAAGGCCTGGCTCAGAATCGCCACATCCACGCTGTCGGGCTCAATCGGCGGATTCTGAAGGTCGCCGAGTCGGAACTCCAGGTTCTTTAAATGGTTCTTCTTCGCCTTGGCCGCGGCGAAAGCGACAAGCTTTTCGGAATTGTCAACCGCGATCACTTTTTTGCAGCGGCGCGCCAGCAACTCGCTCAGCAGTCCTTCTCCAGCGCCGAGGTCGGCAACCACCAGTGGCGGCAGGATTCTCAAAAGCAAATGACCAAACGCCTGCCAGGAACGGCCCGGCCCATATACGCGGTCGAAGCGCCCTGCGATCTGATTGAAATAAACTTGGTCCTGTTCACGACGGCGATTCAGGATTCGCTTGAGATTGATCTGGTCGCTCGCGTGCTCCGTCACTTCTTTTGCCCCGCGAATCGCGAGCTGAATAAATTCTGCGGCAACCCCGTTCGTCGCGCCGTTCAACTTGTAAAACGTCCTCTTCCCTTCGCGCCGCGACTGCACCAACCCGGAGTCGAGAAGCAGCCCGAGGTGCGTGGAAATCCGGGATTGGCCCATGCACGTTATTTCCTGCAATTCATTCACCGAAAGCTCGTCTTTTTCGAGCAAGGCCACAATCCGAAGTCGAGTCGGATCAGAAAGTGCGCGGAGCGCTTTGAGGACAGTCATTAGTTCTTAATCCATTGATGACTACAAACCGGCGGCATTGTTCGCTTTCTGCTGCGCATGCTGAAAACAATGCCAGAATGGGTTGTTTTTACAAGGATTTGGCCGGAAACCTTTTTACAATTAACCTATTGACCCAAATGGATTAGACATATATCATCTTATCCTGATACGTTAATATGTTAGTTTAACATCCGTTAAATCGAGCTATTTCATGAGTAAAAATTACATCTTTTCTTCTGAGTCCGTCGGCGAAGGGCACCCGGATAAAGTTTGCGACACGATTTCCGATGCCGTTCTGGACGCATGTCTTGCGCAAGACCCTGCCAGCCGTGTGGCATGTGAAACTTACGCTAAAAGCAACCTGGTGGTTGTCGGCGGCGAAATCACCACCAAAGCCAAGCTCGATTTCAATGCGATTGCCCGTCAGGCGATTCGCGAGATTGGCTATACCCATGACGATGATGTTTTCCACGCCGAACGCGTTCTCATTTTGAACGCTATCACCTCCCAAAGCGTGGACATCGCGCAGGGTGTCGATGCGCGTAAAGCAGAAGGGAAAGAAACCGCGGAACAGGGCGCCGGTGACCAGGGCCTGATGTTCGGCTATGCTTGCAACGAAACTCCTGAACTGATGCCTGCTCCCATCATGTATGCGCATCAGCTCGGACGTGTGCTGACAAAGATCCGCAAAACCGGCAAGGTCAAGTGGCTCCGTCCTGACGCTAAGAGCCAGGTTTCCGTTCAGTACGTGAATGACCAGCCAGTGGCCATCACGAATGTCGTCATCTCGACCCAGCACAGCGCCGACGTCGAACACGACACGATCAAAGAATTCTGCATTGAGGAAGTGATCAAAAAGACACTTCCGAAAAATCTTCTTACCAAGGACACCAAGTTTCTCATCAACCCCACCGGCCGTTTTGTGGTGGGCGGGCCCCAGGGCGACACCGGTTTGACTGGGCGCAAGATCATCGTGGACAGCTACGGCGGCATGGGCCGGCATGGCGGTGGCGCTTTCTCCGGCAAGGACCCCTCCAAAGTGGACCGCAGCGCTGCTTACATGGGCCGTTACGTCGCTAAGAACATTGTGGCCTCCGGCCTCGCTAGCAGCGCCGAAATCCAATTTGCCTACGCGATTGGCTATCCGGACCCCGTTTCTGTCTGCGTCAATACATTTGGCACAGGCGTCGTGAAGGACGAGGACATCGAACGCGCCGTTTGCCAGGTGTTCAGCTTCAAACCGGCTGCCATTATCAAGCAGCTCAATCTTCTCCGGCCCATCTATTCGAAAACGACTAATTACGGCCACTTCGGCAAAACCGATCCCGATATCACCTGGGAGAAGGCCGATAAATGTGACGCTCTGCGTCGTGCCATCGGCAAAATGTCATCGGCGGTCGTCGCTCCGGCGACCCTGAAGAAAGCGGCAACGCTGTTGAATGGCCGTCAGGGCGCTCGCGCCGGTGCCCGTCCCCAAATCAGCGCCTGAACGAATTACAAATCACAATTTACTAAATAATAATTCCCGAATCACATGCCCACGTTAACGAAAACCAACGGCAAAAAAGCGGCTGCCAACGGCAAAGCTCGCAATAACGATTACAACGTCCGCGACATCTCTCTGGCCGAATGGGGCCGCAAGGAGATTTCTGTCGCCGAGCAGGAAATGCCCGGCCTCATGTCCATCCGCGAAAAATACGGCACGCAGAAACCGTTCAACGGCGTCCGCGTGTCCGGCTCGTTGCACATGACCATTGAGACTGCGGTCTTAATCGAGACTCTGGTCGATCTCGGCGCGTCCGTCCGCTGGGCCAGTTGTAACATCTTCAGCACCCAGGACCAGGCCGCAGCGGCCATTGCCAAGGCGGGCATCCCTGTTTTCGCATTCAAAGGCGAATCGCTCGAAGAGTATTGGGACCTGACGCTCGCTGCACTCACACATCCCGGCGGCAAAGGCCCACAGCTCATTGTCGATGATGGCGGCGACGCCACCCTCCTCCTGCATAAGGGTTACGAAATGGAGCATGGCAGCGATTGGGTGAACACCGCCAGCAGCAGTCACGAAGAGGAAGTCATCAAGAAACTTCTGAAGCGCTGCGCCAAGGAACGTCCGGGTTGGTTCTCGGAAGTGATTAAAGAGTGGAAGGGTGTCAGCGAAGAGACCACCACCGGCGTGCATCGTCTTTATCAAATGCTCGAGGCGGGCAAATTGCTCGTTCCCGCGATTAACGTGAACGACTCCGTCACGAAATCCAAGTTCGACAACCTCTATGGCTGCCGTGAATCGCTCGCCGATGGCCTGAAGCGCGCGCTGGGCGTTATGATTGCCGGCAAGACCGCCGTGGTCTGCGGGTACGGCGATGTCGGTAAGGGCAGCGCGCACAGTTTGCGTGGTTTCGGCGCTCGCGTGATCATCACTGAAATCGATCCCATCAATGCACTCCAGGCAGCGATGGAAGGTTTTCAGGTCACGCTGCTAGAGGAAACGCTTGGCGAAGCTGACATCTATGTGACCACCACCGGCAATTGCGATGTCATCACGCTCGAGCACATGCTCAAGATGAAAGACCAGGCGATCGTCTGTAATATCGGCCACTTCGATAACGAGATTCAGGTTGACCGCCTGTACAATGCCAAAGGCGTTTCCCGCATGAACATCAAGCCCCAGGTGGACCGCTTTGACCTGCCCGGCGACAAGAGCATTTACCTGCTCGCCGAAGGCCGGCTCGTGAACCTCGGTTGCGCTGAAGGTCATCCCAGTTTCGTGATGTCCAATTCCTTCACCAATCAGTGTCTCGCCCAGCTCGACCTTTGGGCTAATCGCGACAAATACAAACCCGCGGTTTATCGCTTGCCTAAGAAGCTCGACGAAGAAGTCGCTCGCTTGCACCTCGATAAAATCGGTGTCAAGCTGACGAAACTCAGCCGGAAGCAAGCCGACTACATTGGCGTCCCGGTCGAAGGCCCTTACAAGCCCGACCACTATCGGTACTAAGCTTCCAAAAAGCTAATTAACACCAACGCGCGTGCGGCTGTTTAACCGCCCGCGCGTTTGGTTTTTACAGCCGCGAGACTTCCTCAGCCACGCAGGATGCATTGCATGCGCCGTCCGCTCTGTGGTCTAATGAAAGCAGATGGCTGAGAATCGCAAAAATGCAGCGCCGCGCATCCTCATTGTTGATGATGATGCGGGGCAGCGAAGTTTGTTGGATTCTTTCCTGCGCAGCCAGGGTTTCCAAACCGTCACCGTTATTTCGGGCGAACGGGCCCTGGCCGCTCTGGACACTGAGCAAGTGCAAATGATGATCTCGGATGTACGCATGCCCGGTATGACCGGCTTGGAAACGCTGCGCCGCGCCCGCGAGAAACACGCATCTTTGCCAGTCCTGCTGGTCACGGCTTACGCCGACATTCGCGAGGCAGTGGGCGCGATGCGGGACGGAGCGCTTAACTATCTTGCCAAGCCCATTGACCTGGACGAGTTGCTCGCGACCGTCCGGCAAGTGACCGGCCTTTCAAAGGCCATTCCTGTGCAGTTCAATGCCGATCGAAAGCTCCCGGCGAATGTGATTGCGAACAGTCCTTTGATGCAGGCGGTGTTTCATGATGCTTCGTTAATCGCCCCTTCAGAAAGCCGGATCCTGATCAGCGGCGAAAGTGGTGTGGGCAAAGAAGTGCTGGCTGATGTGATTCATGCCTGGAGCGGACGCGCCGCCGGCCCGTTGGTCAAAGTGAATTGCGCGGCCATACCCGAGACACTCCTGGAAAGTGAATTGTTCGGGCACGAAAAGGGTGCCTTCACGGGTGCTTTCACCCAACGCATTGGTCGATTCGAAATGGCAAACGGCGGCACAATTTTTTTGGATGAGATCGGGGACATGTCGCCGCCGTTACAAGCCAAACTATTACGAGTCACCCAGGACGGTTTGTTCAATCGAGTCGGCGCCAATGCCGAGCTTCACACCAACGCCCGCATTCTCGCCGCCACCAACCGGCACCTCGAAGATGAGGTGAAAAACGGACGATTTCGCGAAGACCTATTCTATCGCTTGAATGTGGTCGAATTGAACATTCCTCCTTTGCGCGAAAGGCAGGAAGATATTTTGCCTCTCTCCAATTTATTTATCGCCGAGTTTACCAAAGGCAAAGCGCGATGCTCACCGCTGGTCTCCGACTGTTTGACACGCTACGATTGGCCCGGAAATGTCCGCCAGCTACGGAACGCGATGGAGCGGGCGGCCCTGCTTTCCTCGGGCGAGTTAATACTGCCCGAGCATTTGCCCACCAAAGTCCGTGCGGCGACGACCACCGGAGTTGCACCCATTGACGACTCGAGCCCCGAACGGCTTGGAGAAATCGAACGGCAGGCCATATTTGATGCGTTGCGAAAACATGATTTCAACAGAACGGAGACGGCCAAAGCCCTCGGAATCAGTCGCCGGACCTTGATCTACAAACTGCAGCGCTTTCGAGAGTTGGGCTTCGACGTAGACCCACCCCGCTAATTGTAGGTAACGAGAAGTTCCTCGAATGGGTTAGGGGTTGAGATATTTCAGGGTCGTGCCTGCAAATGGATTTCGTTACCTACAAACGTTGGGGGTTATGAAATGCTTGCAATTCCTCGC
>Ga0308173_10000812_pt1 | contig 14375 bp, 13 predicted proteins | sample PhyPR1_FD_203716 | JGI IMG/M metagenome (GOLD analysis project Ga0308173, IMG submission 203716) | Soil microbial communities from UC Gill Tract Community Farm, Albany, California, United States - DLSLS.P.R1 | ecosystem: Environmental > Terrestrial > Soil > Agricultural land | place: USA...
AGCGGCGGCATCCTGGCAAAGCTGGCGATCTGCTCGTCGGTCTTGCCGTCGAGAAAGAGCGACGTTGCTACGGGCCCCGGCGCAACCGCATTGACGGTGACGCCGCGCCCGCGCAGTTCCTTCGCGAAGACATGCGTGAACGCTTCGACTGCCGCTTTCGTCGCGTTGTAGAGGGCATAACCCGGCATGTTGAGCGCGAGCGTCGTGCTCGAAAAGTTCACGATACGCCCGCCATTTCTGATGCGCGAAGCCGCCTCGCGCAGCGTGTTGAACGTGCCGCGCACGTTAATATCGAACGACTGATCGTAGAGCGCGTCGCTCGTATCGGCGAGCGGCACGGTCTTCAGCACGCCCGCGTTGTTGATAAGGGCATCGACCTGACCGAGTTGCGCTTCGACGGTATCGAACATTCGCCGCACGTCATCGGCTTGCGCGACATTCGCTTTGACCGCGATGGCCGCGCCGCCCGTCGCGCTGAGTTCCTCGACAAGCGCGGCGGCCTCGCTGGCACTCGATGCATAGTTCACCGCAACGGCAAAGCCGTCGGCTGAGAGCCGCCGCGCGATGGCCGCGCCGATGCCGCGCGATGCGCCGGTCACGATAACGACTCGCTTTGCCTGTGTCTGACTCATGATTCGCTCCTGAAAGTAGCTGTGGGATGCGAAGCATGATGAATCATTCGGCTTGGGCGATCATCGTGCGTGGCTTAGTATCATCGTTCCAGTTGCTTCAACAATCGAACATCAAACGGAAGCCTTGAATCATGGATCGCTTTCAGGAAATGCAGGTGTTCGTGCGCATTGCCGAGCGGCACAGCTTCACGCAAGCCGCCGATGATTTGCAGATGCCGCGCGCCACCGTCACCAATCTGATGAAGCGTCTCGAAGAACGCCTCGGCGCGCGCCTGCTCGAACGCACGACGCGCACGGTGCGCCTCACGCACGATGGGGAAACGCATTACCGGCGCTGCGTGCGTCTGATCCAGGATCTCGAAGAAGCCGAAGGCTCGTTCCGTCATGCGGAGCCGAAGGGACTGTTGCGCGTCAATCTGCAGGGCACGCTCGCGCGGCACTTCATCGTGCCCGCGCTGCCCGCGTTCCTCGAACGGCACACGCAAATCGAACTTCATGTCGGCGAAGACGACAGGCTTGTCGATCTCGTTCGCGAAGGCGTGGATTGCGTGCTGCGCGCGGGCACGCTGCAGGATTCTTCGATGATCGCGCGGCGCGTCGCGTTACTCGAACAAGTGACGGTGGCGAGCCCCGCTTATATCGCGCGGCATGGCATGCCCGAGCATCTCCAAGCGCTTGCTTCGCATCGCGCGGTCAACTATATATCGAGCGCGACAGGGCGCGCCGTGCCGCTGGAATTCGCGGTGAATGGCGGCATAGAAACCATCGAACTTGCGTCGGCCATTTCGGTAACAGGCGTCGAACTCTATACGCAAGCGGCGCTCGCGGGACTCGGTATCGTTCAGGTCCCGCGCTATCACATCGAGGATGCCCTCGCCGATGATCGTCTGCAATGCGTGCTGCCGGCGTTCCCGCCTCCGCCCATGCCCGTATCCGTGCTTTATCCGCAGAGCCGTCAATTGTCGGCGCGCGTAAGGGTTTTCGTGGAATGGGTGGCGTCCGTGTTCGAAGATGCGAGCGCACGTAATGGCTAATGCAAAGAGGCCAGCTTTCCACATGGAAAGCTGGCCTCTTCAGGCAAAAAACTCGAAACGCCTGGCTTACGCCGCTGCGTCCTTCAGCTTCTTCAGCGGACGCGCCTTGATGCGCACGCTTGCCGGCTTGGCCGGGAACCAGCGCTCTTCGCCCGAGAACGGGTCCTTGCCGAAGCGCTTCTTCTTCGCCGGAACGGCTTGCGCGGAGATCTTCAGAAGACCCGACAGCGTGAATTCGCCGGCACCCTTCTTGTGAACCGAACCCAGGATGGTGTCTTCCAGTGCGACCAGCACGGCCTTCACTGCTTTCACGTCAACGTCGGCGCGCTCTGCGAGATGCACTGCGAGCGATGCCTTCGTGAAGGTGTCCTTGATCGGCGCGGGCGTGCCCGCAGTCTTCTTCGCGGCGACGTTTTTGGTGGCTACTTTCTTCGCGGCAACCTTCGTTGCTGCTTTCTTGGCCGGTGCGGCGGTCTTTGCCGTGGCCTTCTTGGCCGGGGCTTTCTTGGCAGCGGTTTTTGCGGAAGTCGGCATGTTTCTCCTACCTGTTTTAGGTCGTTGATATCGAATACGTCCGCACCGATGCGTTCGTATCACGCCGGATTCTACATAGCCCCGGCGCGTTCGTGCGAGTCTTTTGCGTTTTTATATCGCTTTTATAGGGGTTTTCGTGATCGCGCGTGGCGTTACGCTGACACGTGAGCCACTTTGCGATGCACACATTCATCGCGATGCGTATCGAGCGTCGTCCGCCGAACGATGCGCAATGTGCGCGATGAGAGGATAGTGATCGGAAGCGATGCGAGAAAGCGGCGTGCGATGCACGTCCACGCGCATGAGCCGTTCACCCGGATGCACCCAGATTCGATCGAGCGCGAACAGCGGCCAGCGCGTCGGAAACGTGCGCAACGCGCTTGCACGATGAAAGTGCGTCACGAGGCGTCGCAGCGTGCGGCCATAAACGAACCACTCGTTCAGATCGCCGAGCAGGATCACAGGAAGCGCGGGGGTATCGAAGCTCTGCAGCACCTGTTCGACTTGCGCGCGGCGCTCACTCGATGCGAGCCCCAGATGCGTCGCCACCACGCGCCATGTTTCCCCACCGCAGTCGATATCGGCATCGAGCGCGCCGCGCGGCTCGCGGCTTCCGAAGGACAAATCGAGCGTGCGAACGGATTGCACCGGATAACGCGTGAGCACCGCGTTGCCATAGCGGCGCTCGGGCGTATCGAGCGTCGGGCCCTCGACCGCATGCAGGTTCGTCATGCGTTGCAGCAAGTCGAGCACGTCCGGGGAACCGCTACCGCCGAGCGGCACTTCCTGCAGCGCGAAGATGTCGGCATCCATCTCCGAGAGCACGCTGCCGATGCGCTCGGGCGCGAACTTGCCGTCGATGCCGATTGCGCCATGCACGTTGTACGTCGCAATGCGCAGTTCTTTCGCGCGCGCCGCGCTCGCGCTTTGCATGTCGATTCCAGCGTCGTGCATCAACGTCATGAGTTGACCTCGTCGTGGCTGCGCGGCAGTGCATCTTGCGGCGTATCGCGCGGCATCGCGTTGCGCTCGCGATAGCGGCTTGCGCGCTCAGCTTCTTCGCTGGCACGCGACTTGTCTTCATCGCTCGGTGCGCCTTCGCGCGGCTCGGCTTCCTGCGAGTCGCCGCGTCCCAAGAAGCGTTGCAGCAGAATCGACAAGCCGATCAACACGGCGCCGATGCCAATCAGCACCGCAAACGAGCCGATGGTCGGATGACGCAGCGAAGCAACCAGCTGATGCGCGAACGCGACCGTCAGCAGAATGCCCGGCCCCATGCCGAGCAGTGTCCCGATGAGAAAGTCGCGCATGCGAATATGCGACGCGCCCGCCACGAGATTCACGATGGAAAACGGCGCAACCGGCAGCAACCGCAGCACCACTACCGCGACGATGCCCCGCTTCGCCACGCTTTCAGACAGCCGGTTCACGCGAGGGCCCGCGACCTTGCGCACTGCGTCGCGCCCCAGCCAATGACCGATGAGATACGTGATAGCGGCCGATATCATCGTGCCTGCAAACGCATATGCGCTGCCCCATCCCGCTCCGAACACGAGGCCGGTCGTCGCGATAAGCAGCGTGATCGGCACCGAGATGACGGCGGCCGCCACGTAACACAGCAGGATCCACAGCGGCGCGAACGGCAACGCGTCGATGCGTCGCGTCGCGCTGGTGAGCGACTTTACGTTGACGTAGTCGCCAAGCGGCGTCCAGTGCCATAACGCGGCCACACCGACCACCAGCAACGCGAGAACGCCGAGCAGCGCGAACCGCCCGATCAGCGGACGGGTCTTGTCCGCAGGCACGAACTGATCGACGAGTTCGTCGGCGGCGATCGGCGTTTCAGGATCGATGAGCGCATCGCTCGGAATGAGTTGATCGAGTTCGCGCGACACTTCGGGGTCGAGCGGCACCAGCGTCCGATGCTCGTCGCGGTCGCGCGAAAGCGCTTCTATTGCCGCGTTCGTGCCGCCGCATGCTTCGCGTTCACGCACGACGTCCTCGACTTCGCAGCCGAGATGTTCGGCGAGCAGCGTATCGCGCATCTTCGCAATCGCGCGGCGGATGCGCAAATCAGCGCCGGCATCGATCGATACGTTGCATTCGCTGTCGAGCACCATCGACCGATTGTTCAGATTCGCCGAACCGACGATCAGCAATTCGTCATCGACGATCATCAGCTTGCTGTGCACGTTGACGATGCGCTCGCCAAGGTCCGGCACCGTCGGGCAAAAGAGACGATAGCGCCCGTGCCGGTCCGCGCTCTTCAATATCTTGTGCAGACGCGCGCGCAGCACCCCCATCGTGACTTCCTGGAGCCAGCCGCTCTGATTGCGCGGCACGACAATCGTCAGATCGGGACCGTCTTCGCGCGCGAGCGAATCCGAAAGCGCGGCACCGATGGAGCCGGACGTGAAGTACTGGTTCTCGATATAGATGCTGCGCCGCGCGCGCGCAATCGCATCGAGGTATTGCGTGCGGATGTGGCGCACGGCCGGGCGGCCGAGATAAGCCGGCTCGGTCAGCGAGATGGCGAGCTGCACGTCGTCGATATCGACGGCGCGCGAGGGCGGCCACGGATCGCTCGTGAGCGCCGCTCGATGCGCGCGAATCGCGAGCCGCCTGCCGCATGCGCGCGACCAACGCTCGCGTGCGAGCAGGCCGATTTCGCGAGCGGCGTCGCCATCGAACATGGTGTGGACATCGTGAAACGGCTGATACGCTGCACCGTTCGCATCGCGCCGATGCGGATCGTCGGGCGAATGCGCGGGCGTATCCCAGCGTGAGCGCGTGAGATCGAGACCGCCGACGAACGCGAGCCGGTCGTCGATCACGACGACCTTCTGATGCTGCGAACCGCCAAGCGGATGCTTGCCGTCCATCTGAAACGCGATGCGCCGATGCGTGCGCCAGCCCATTTTGTAGACCGGCAGCCATTCACGCTCGAACGCATAAAGCATCGCGAAATCCCACGCGAGAATGTAGATGCGCAAGCGGCGTTTCTCGGCGGCAATCGCATGCAGGAAGTCGCCGAGCGCGTCGGGATAGCCGTCGTCCGCGCCTTCGGGCGTGAGCTTCATGCGGCTGTCGATATCCCAACCGAGAATGAATACCGTGCGCTCCGCGCGCGTGATCGCCTCGCGCAGCACGCGAAAATAATCGGAGCCGTCGATCAGCAGGCTGAAGCGGTCCGCGTGACGCACGCTTGCGCAATTGCGTCCCGGCTCGAAGAAGGAATCGTCGCGGTCATTTATCGTCATGGCGTTCGCGCGCGGCTCGCTCGTGGGTGTGTCGTTCAAGCGGTCTCCGTTGATGATGCATGCGGCCAGTGCGCCGCAACATGTTGCGTCAGGAGTTTGCAAGCAGCATGCCCGCGCGGGCACGCGGTCCTGCACAGGCGTTGCGGTTGCGGTAGTCTCGCTAATCAACGTTCATGTCGGCATGAACGACGTAGCCCTTCAACCCATGAGGACACGCAATGGAATATCGACATCTAGGCGCTTCAGGCTTCAAGGTTCCCGTACTGAGTTTCGGCACGGGAACGTTCGGCGGCAAGGGAGAATTCTTTCAGGCGTGGGGCGAGACAGATGTGAGCGAAGCGCGCCAACTCATCGACATCTGTCTCGACGCTGGCGTCACCATGTTCGACACGGCCGACATCTATTCGCGCGGTTCGTCGGAATCGATCCTGGGCGAAGCGTTGAAGGGCCGGCGTGACAAGGTCATCATTTCGACGAAAGCCACCTTTCGTTTCGATACGGACGATCCCAACAGTGTAGGTTCGTCGCGCTTTCATATCATCAACGCGGTCAACGATGCATTGAAGCGCCTGCAAACCGATTACATCGACCTGTTCCAGCTGCATGGCTTCGATGCCAAGACGCCGGTGGAAGAGACGCTCTCCACGCTAAACGATCTCGTGCGCGCAGGGAAGATCCGCTATACGGGCGTGTCGAACTTCTCAGGCTGGCATCTGCAGAAATCGCTCGATGTCGCGGACCGTTATGGTTATCCGCGCTATGTCGCGAACCAGACGTATTACTCGCTGATTGGCCGCGACTACGAGTGGGAGTTGATGCCGCTCGGTATCGATCAAGGCGTGGGCGCGGTTGTCTGGAGCCCGCTGGGATGGGGACGGCTGACTGGCAAGATTCGGCGCGGACAACCCCTGCCGGCATCGAGTCGTCTGCATAAGACCGCGGACATGGGACCGCCCGTGCCGGACGAATATCTGTATCGCGTGGTCGATGCGCTCGATGCGATCGCCGAAGAAACCGGCAAGACCGTGCCTCAGATTGCGCTCAACTGGCTGCTACAGCGCCCGACCGTTGCTACCGTGCTGATCGGCGCGCGCAACGAGGAACAGCTCAGGCAGAACCTCGGCGCGGTCGGCTGGAATCTTACGGCCGAGCAGGTCAAGAGGCTCGATGAAGCGAGCAAGGTGCGGCCGGCGTATCCGTACTGGCATCAGGAAGGGTTCGCGGAGAGAAACCCGTTCCCGGTCTGATGCACCGAGCGGCGCGCGCGTTCGGGTATCGAGCGCGCGCGGCCGCCGTATCGGGAATCTGTAGGTTATCTGTACCGGTACTGTACAGATTCGCAGCCCGTACACTGGCCGCAATCGATCTTCAACCCGAGTCGCGCCATGTCTCCCGTTCTGCTCAACGCCCTGCCCGCCGCTGCGCTCTTCGCGCTCGTGACGACCATCACGCCCGGTCCCAACAACACCATGCTGCTCGCCTCCGGCGTGAATTTCGGCCTGAAGCGGACCGTGCCGCATGTGCTTGGAATCAGCGCGGGCGTCGCGCTTTTGATGCTCGCCGCAGGCGTCGGGCTGGCGGAGGCGTTCGGCCGTCTGCCGTGGCTATATTCGGTTCTGGAAACGGCGAGCGTCGCGTATCTGCTCTATCTCGCCTGGAAGATCGGGACGTCCTCATCGGTGCAAATGCGCGACGGCGAGCGCCGTCCCATGCGCTTCTACGAAGCCGTCGCGTTTCAATGGGTGAATCCGAAGGCATGGATGATGGTGCTAACCGCCGCGACCACCATTCATCTCCACGCGAATCTTTCGCTCAATGCGGCGTTGATGGCGCTCGTGTTCGTCGTGATCGGACTGCCGTGCATCACCGCGTGGGCGGCGTTCGGCATGTCGCTTCGGCGCTTGCTCGCGAAGCCGCGTCTCTTGCGCGCGTTCAATGTGACGATGGCCGCGCTGCTCGTGCTGTCTTTGTATCCCATCGTTGCCCGCTATTTCGCATGATGCACACGATGACACCCCGCCCTCGGCGTTTCATCACTACGCGGAACCGGAGCCGATAAAGCACTTTGCCCGGACGCTCTGGGGGGTGCATACTGAACCTGCGCACCGTCCAGGGAAATGTTGCCGCCCCGCTTGCAAGAATGGGACGGCACGCTTTCCCGAACTTCTTTCCGTCGCTGCCGACAAACGGTTGCGCCTCTACCCGCTATAAGCGCTCCCTTAAGGCAGCGTCAATACCCGGCGCGTCTTGCCTAGCTGTCCGTTTCGTTCGCGCCAGTATTTGCGGCGCGGCTTTGCAATCCGTTCAAGGAGTACGCCATGTCTGGAGCCAACCGTCCGTCAGGTCCCGCCACGCGCAAATCACTCGATCTGGCTGATCAGATCGAACGCGACGAACTGGAAAACAATCTGCCGGATGCGCTAACCCGCCTCGACGACGAAGAGGACGACGAGGAAACCGACTCCGATCGCACGCCGGGCCGCTAAGCGCCCAGTCACACTCCGCGCGCCTTCATGAGCGCGCCGACGCCGCAATCGCCACGCTTATACGGGCCTTGCGGCATTTTTGCTTTTCGGCGAACGAACACGTGTGCGGAATTAGGCACGGGGGTTGCTTTGACCCTTCGTGCCGCGATCAAGCGTGAACAAAAACGCGGCACGACCGATGAGCGAACGCGGCGACGGTGTCAGTCCGCATGCGAATCGAACTAACCAACCGATCCCCGTAGGAGGCTTCATGCTCCGTTACGCTGTCATATTCTTCATCATCGCGATCATCGCGGCCGTCTTCGGCTTCGGCGGGATCGCAACGGGCGCGGCGGAAATCGCCAAGATCCTGTTCTTCATCTTTATCGTGATCTTCCTCGCAACGCTTCTGCTCGGCGTGTTCAGGCGATGACGCTAACGGCATTTCATGGGATGCAATAAACGGCGCGCGGACTTCAGGTCCGCGCGTTTTACTTGCTACTCTACTGTTGTGGATACCTAACCTTATTTCCGTGCGGCTTCATCCAGCTGAAGCGTTTCACCATGCTTGAGAACCGTGAACGAATCGGTGGGCAAACCGGCTTTGCGGACCGCATCGGCGAGACGACGCGGCGGTTCGTCGAGCGGCTCGTCGGTCAATTCGAACGTACCCCAGTGAATACCCACTGCCTTCTTCGCATGGACGTCCTGGAAGAGACGCACGGCCTGTTCAGGATCGACATGTTGCCCGTGCATGAACCAGCGCGGTTCATACGCACCGATGGGAATCAACGCGAGATCGAAGCCACCAAAGCGCGCCGCAATATCGCGGAAATCCAGCGAATAGCCGGTGTCGCCAGCGAAGAAGAACGAATACGGACGCGGTGCGTTCGGCGGCGTCTTCACCACCCAACCGCCCCACAAGGTCTCCGAGCGATCGAACGGCGTGCGCGCTGACCAGTGCTGCGCCGGCGTGAACCAGATATCGAGGCCGGCAGCGTGGCTTTCATCGCCCCAATCGAGTTCCTCGGCATTCGCGATCCCGACATTCGTCATCCATGACTTCACGCCGATCGGCACGAGAAACCGCGGCGGCCCGCCCGCTTGCCGGTTGAGCGCTTCGATGCTCGGCTTGTCCAGATGGTCGTAATGATTGTGCGAGATGAGCACGATGTCGATGTGCGGAAGCTCGTCGAGTGTCAGACCGGGCGGCGTCTTACGCTTCGGGCCCACGAACGAGAACGGCGAGGCGCGCTCCGAGAACACGGGATCGGTGAGGATATTCACGCCGTCCATCTGCACGAGCGCGCTTGCATGACCGATCCACGTGAGCGTATCGACGCTGCGGTTCGCCTTTAGAAACGCGACATCGGGATGCGCGATCGGAAAGTTATAGCCATTTGCCGGAGGCTTGGGCAGTCCCTGCGTGATGCGCTCCCACTGCCACTTCAATAACGATTCGCGCTGCAAGAGCCCGTAATTGTTCTCGTAGCCCGACGACGTATGCTTCGCGTGGCGAAGCGGCCTCGGTTCACCGGGCGTGGCGGACGCGGATTCATCGCTCAGGACTGGCGCACCGACGGAGCATCCGGTCAGTAAAACAAGCGCGCAAAGCGCGGCGTGTGCGACTTGTCGATTAATGCCCCTGCCAGCGGAAAAGCGGCGCATGAGTTAATCCCGTGGTCACAACGGCAGCACGCAATCGTTCATACGAAATGTAGAAAGCGCATCATAAACGCTGGTTTCTGTGTTTGACGCGGACGGCCGGACACTCGGGAAGCCGCGTAGCGAAAGGGTCTTCAGCAAAAACCGCCCCTTCGGCCCGCTTCTTGCATAATCCGCCCAACGCCTTTTATGGCGGTTCAAAGACATAAGGCGGCGCGCGCATCGAAAACGCGCAGCACGCCTGCATCGATTCACGGGGGCCCTATGGGCGGCAGCAAATTCAGAACGCCAGCTTCTCGCACGTTCAATTCACAACTTCATCCGATGCACGCGATGCTCGTCTCGCGCAGCGCCTCTCATTTGGCAAGCGCCTTCACGGCCAGTGGCCGCGACGAAGCGCTCGCGGAGGGCATCAACGACGTCATCGCGCATTGCGGCCATGCCGGGCTCGGCCTGTTTCTCGCCGCGGTATGGCACTGGCTCGACGAACGCGACTATTCCGACGCGGCCGGTGCCGTGCAGCACTACATCGAAAGCGGCACGATGCCCGTTCTCAGAGCCACGCCAAAAGCCGTGCGTCGCCGCGACGCACGGCTCTGACGTTTGCCGATTAGTGCGAATGCCGAGGATTGCCGCGCGTTTCGATGACTTTGAGGTACAGCGTCGCAGGCTCGAGGCATCCACCTGTCGATAGCTGTCCGACTGTCTGTCGATACAGTTCCTGCCACGGCGTTTGCGCGACCGGTGCGGCGAACGCGGCGTCTTTGCGGCGGTCTTCGAGCTCGGCTTCATCGATCAGGACGTTGACGGAGCGCGCGTTCAGATCGACCCGTATGCGGTCGTTCGTGCGCAACACCGCAAGACCGCCGCCGACGGCCGCTTCGGGCGACATATTGAGAATCGACGGACTCGCGGATGTGCCGCTTTGCCGCCCATCGCCCATGCACGGCAGCGAATCGATGCCACGCTTGATCAACTCCGCCGGCGGCGCCATGTTGACCACTTCCGCGCTGCCCGGATAACCCACCGTGCCGCAGCCGCGAATCACGAGGATGCAGTGCTCGTCGACTTCGAGCGCGGGATCGTTGATGCGCTCGTGGTAGTCCTCGGGGCCATCGAACACGATCGCACGCGCTTCGAAAACATTCTCGGCGCCTGGCTCGCTGAGATAAGTCTTTGTGAACGCTTCGCCGACGACCGACATTTTCATGATCGCGCTATCGAAGAAGTTACCCGACAGCACCATGAAGCCCGCGCCATGCTTGAGCGGATCCTCGGCGGTGCGGATGACGTCGCGATCAGCCACGGGCGCTTCATCCGCAATGTCGCCGATCATGCGGCCCGATACGGTGAGGCAGTCGCGTTGCAAGAGTCTGGCGGCATCGAGCTGGCGCATGACGGCAGGCACCCCGCCCGCCCGATGAAAACTCTCGCCCAGATATTCGCCGGCGGGCATGCAATTGACGATGAGCGGCACTTCCTCGCCGTAACGCTGCCAGTCTTCGAGACTGAGTTCGATACCCATATGCCGCGCAATCGCAATCAGATGCGGCGGGCAATTCGTGGATGCGCCAAGCGCGGACGCAACGACGATCGCGTTCACGAAGGCATCGCGCGTCATGATTCTGGACGGACGCATGTCTTCACGCACCAGATCGACAATGCGCTTGCCCGTCGCATAGGCCATCTGTCCGCGCTCGCGATACGCGGCGGGAATGCTCGCGCAAGTAGGCAACGACATGCCGAGCGCTTCGGCGAGGCTATTCATGGAAAGCGCGGTACCCATCGTGTTGCAATGCCCGATGGACGGCGACGATGCCGTGGTCAGCCGCATGAAACCCTCGTAATCGATCTCGCCCGCGGCGAGCAGATTGCGCGCGTGCCAGATGACCGTGCCCGAGCCGACGCGCTTGCCTTCATGCCAGCCGTCGAGCATCGGACCGCCAGATAGCACGATGGCCGGCAGATCAACGGTTGCTGCCGCCATCAGGCACGCGGGCGTGGTTTTGTCGCAGCCTGTGGTGAGGACGACGCCATCCAGCGGGAAGCCGTGCAGGATCTCGACGAGGCCGAGATACGCGAGATTGCGATCGAGCGCAGCGGTCGGACGACGGCTCTGCTCGGCGAGCGGATGCACCGGAAACTCCATTGGGATGCCGCCTGCGTCCCGAATGCCGGCTTTCGTGCGCACAGCAAGCTCAATGTGATGGCGATTGCAAGGCGCGAGATCGCTCCCCGTCTGAGCAATCCCGATGATCGGCCGGCCCGACTGCAGCTCCTCGCGCGTGAGGCCGTAGTTCATGAAGCGCTCGACATAGAGCGCAGTCATGTCGGCGTGCGAAGGATCGTCGAACCATTCCTGGCTGCGCAGGCGGCGGGGTGTCTGTTGCGACATGGTGTCTCTCTCCTTAGGGTAGCTTGCACGTTTCGGCTCTTGAACGGCCCTTTGCGTTACCGGTAACATACAGCGCATGGTAGCACGCATTCTTCGCGCGACGCCTGGTGCCCAGGCGCTCAGGCGCTGTCGCGCGGCACGACGTCATAGGCCATTCTGACCCGCTTGCTGGCCCGCTTGACGTTGCCTTGCTCGCGTTGCGCCAGCGCCGCGAGCAACGCCTCGCCGGTGCGCAGGCCGATGCCGTACGCGTCGACCGAAACTGTCGTGATCGATGGCACGCAGCACGCGGCAACCTCGAAGTTTCCAAAGCCGGCGACTGCAATATCGCCCGGCACCGAAAGACTGCGTCGGTGACATTCCATTATCGCGCCGAATGCGGACATGTCGCTCACGCACATGACGGCTTGCGTGTCGGGCCATGCTTCGAGCAGCGCGGCCATTGCGGGGCCGCCGTGGCTCATCGTAATCGGTGAATCGCCCAGACGAACGACGCGTTCGGCATCGAGGCCCAGCGCTTTCATCTCCAGACGAAAGCCTCTTAGCCGGTCGAGGCCGCGCCGGTCCAGTTCGCTCGCGCCACCGAGAAAGCCAATGCGTTCATGCCCGCGTTGCGCGAGATAGCGGACCATCTCGCGTGCGGCATTGACATTGGAGAAGCCGACGGCGGCGTCGATCGGATCGGTAGGAAAATCCCACATCTCTACGACTGGCACCCCCGAACGGCGCAGTAGCGTGCGCGTTGCGTCCGTATGGCGAGAACCCGTCAGCGCGATGCAGCGCGGTTGATGCCGCAGCATGGAGCGCACGAGGCGTTCTTCGCGGTGGAGGTGATAGTCGGTATCGCCTATCAGCAATTGCAGACCATGCGGTTCGAGTGCTGCGGAGAGGCCGCGGACGGTATCGGAGAAATTCGAGCTGGCGAGCGACGGCACGAGCACTGCGACGAACTCAGAACGTCCCGACGATAGCGCACCGGCGGCTGCATCGGCGACGTACCCGAGTTCATCGATGGCTTTCTGCACGCGCTCGCGGGTAGCGATTGCAACGCTGTGCCCCGCCAGCACGCGCGACACCGTCATCTTGGAGACGCCCGCGAGCCGCGCGACATCGGACATGCGCGGCGGGCCGGATGGAAGATGGTCGAATGAAGCAGACACGTTGCTCAATCGACCTTGACCCAACCGTCCGGCCGCTGCTCGAGCGTGACGTGGAGCTTCATGTCACCGGCCTCGCGATCCGCAGCGGTCGGGTCGGGGAACGCGCGCTTGATGTCGCGATCGTCGGCCCATGGTGCGACGTTGTCGAGCTTGTAAGTGTAAGTGACGTCCGAGCGATGCGCGGTCGGGTCGGGCTCGGTCCACGCCACTACTTTGTCCAGCTTCACGTGTGCGTAGCAGAGCATCCATACGCGGGAGTCGGCGGTGGCGTTGGGATCGCCCGCTTGCCGGACGGTTTCCACAGCATACTTTTGACCTTCGCCCGTCAAGCTATAAGCGATGCCGTTTTGCTTGGCATTGGCATTCGCCGGCGTTGCCGCCGCCCGCGCGATGAGACCGCTTTTTTCGAGCGCCGCCAATTGCTCGCGCAGCGCCGCGGCGGAATACTCATTCAGGTCGCGATTGCTATAGGCAGAGGGAAAGGTATAGGGGCCGCGCCCGCTGCGGTTAAGGCACAGGAGGCCGCGGTTGGTTTTCATGTCGGCGGAAATAGCGTCCCCTAAAGTGGACTCGCTCGCATCGTTCTTCTTGCCACAGGCCGCAGCCAGCAGCGCCACGCTGACAGCGGCAATCAACAGGCTCGTTCTCATATCCGCTCCGGTACGGTCGGCACGATGGGTGCTCCCTTTCGACGCCATTTTACCGACAGATTCGTCGCCTTCGGAAATCGCCCGCCTTGGGGCTTTCGCTAAATTGCCGTTCCAAACGCAAAAACCCCACCTTTGAGGGGTGGGGTTTTTGGGTACGGCATGAGGAGCCTGACGATTACCTACTTTCACACGGGAATCCGCACTATCATCGGCGTGGAGTCGTTTCACGGTCCTGTTCGGGATGGGAAGGGGTGGGACCGACTCGCTATGGTCATCAGGCATGACTGGTTGTCGTGTCGTCGGCAGGCGACGGCACGACCAATCCGGGAAGAAGCAATAAGGAATTCGGGGTAGCGATTGATCGCACACGCGTTGACTCGCCAGCGGCGCCCCGGCTTGGGGGGGCGGTGGGGTCGTGGGGCACGCGCTCTGGGGGCGGGCCTTTGACCGGCACAAACACACTGGTTATAGGATCAAGCCTTACGGGCAATTAGTATCAGTTAGCTCAATGCATTACTGCACTTACACACCTGACCTATCAACGTCCTGGTCTGGAACGACCCTTCAAGGGGCTCGAAGC
>Ga0308173_10000813_pt1 | contig 14374 bp, 13 predicted proteins | sample PhyPR1_FD_203716 | JGI IMG/M metagenome (GOLD analysis project Ga0308173, IMG submission 203716) | Soil microbial communities from UC Gill Tract Community Farm, Albany, California, United States - DLSLS.P.R1 | ecosystem: Environmental > Terrestrial > Soil > Agricultural land | place: USA...
GAGGTGAAGAGCGTATCGTGTGCGGACCAGATCTGCGCGGAGTCTGCGCTCGCGCCCACTCGTCCGTTCACCGGCAATGTCTGCTGGGCTCCGAGAGTGACGAGCGGAAGCGGGAAATCGTAGCCTTTTACAGCCGTGCGGATCTCGTTGTAGACGCGATCGGGAAGCCATGGGCCCATCGTGTGGGCAAAGCCCATCTCCTTTGCGATCTGGCCGATAATTTCGAGGTCGGGCTTGGTTCCGAGGGTGCTGGCGGCGGTTTTGAGGCGTTGCACTTCGCCGCAAACGTTGGTCACTGTGCCGTTCTTTTCGTAAGCGCTGGCGGCCGGAAGAACTACATCGGCGCGCTGGGCGGTCTCAGTCAGGAACATGTCCTGGACGACTACGAACGCGCGGCTCGATGCCAGCGGTCCTTCCTTCAGGGGGTTCGCGCCGACGACCCAGAGTGCGTCGAGGTTCGGCGAAGCGATCATCTCACGATATGTCATACCCGGCTCCGCCGCGGCGCGATAGCCAGGGAGCAGTTCGGGAACGAGTCCCATATCGATTGCGCCGCGCGAGTTGGAGTAATCGAGTAGTGCGCAGTATTTCACTGAAATGCCGAGCGATTGTCCGAACTCCACAAGCTTCCGGATATCTTCACCTTTAATCGAATCGTTGAACGCAATGACCAGTTCGGGTTCGGCGGCGAGGGCGTCGCGAAGTTCCGCGAGTCCTTCGAACTCCTGACCGCGCGCTTTACGGATCGATTTGACGTCATATTCGTCTTCGCGAACCGTTCCGGCGCTGATGGTGTAGATATGAGCGCCATGGTGGCGATAGTTGGCGCGGGCCTGGAACGCAAGAAACGGCTGTTCGATGGAGAAATCCGCCCCAATAATCAGGATGGCTTTCCGGTCGTAAAAATCGGCCGCCGTGGCCATCTGTCCGGATGTGCCGGAGAGCGAATCGATCAATGTGGTGACGTCACCGGTGCGGTGATGGTCGATGTTATTCGTCCCGAGGCACTCTCGCGCGAATTTCTGCAGATAGAAGTTCTCTTCGTTGGTGGTGTGGTTCGAGCCGATAACGCCGATTTGGCCGCCGCTGACCTTTACATGCGCGAACTTCTTCGCGACCGCGGAGAGCGCTTCCGACCAGGAGACTGGCTGCAATTTGCCGCCGATCCTCATCATGGGTGACTGCAGGCGCTCTTCGTGATTGTAGAAATCGAAGGCATAGCGGCCTTTGACGCAAAGGAATTCGCCGTTGATGCCAGAGCGGTCGCGATTGTTGCCGCGAATGATTTCGCCATTGCGGACGCCGAGGGTCGTCTTGCAGCCGTTCGAACAATGCGTGCAGATGGTGCCGACATGCTCCATTTCCCACGGCCGGGTCTGGTAGCGATAGGGTCCGCTGGTGAGCGCGCCGACCGGGCAGATATCGATGCACTGCCCGCATTCGTCGCATTCCAGATGATCTTCTTTGTTCGGCGCGATCAGCGAAATAGCTCCGCGGTTGATGACGCCCAGCGCTCCTACGCCCATGCCTTCATCGCACGCGCGGACGCAGCGGAAGCATAAAATACAGCGCGGGCCATCGTAGAACACGACGGGAGACCACTGCTGCTCGTCAACGTGCAGTTTCGTTTCAGTGAAGCGGCTTTCGCCGGCTCCGTAGCGGAACACCATGTCCTGCAGTTCGCATTCGCCGCCCTTATCGCAAACCGGACAGTCGAGAGGGTGGTTGGTCAGCAGGAATTCGAGCGTGTACTTGCGGGCCTGACGGACCTGCGGCGAATCTGTGTGGACGACCATGCCGGCGGCAACAGGCAACGTGCAGGCAACCTGTAGCTTGGGCATTTTTTCGACTTCGACGAGGCACATACGGCAGGCCGCCTGCAGCGAGTAGCCTTCGTAATAACAGAACGACGGGATTTCGATGCCCGAGCGCTTGGCCGCTTCGATCACGAGGGTGCCCGGCGCGGCTTCGATTTCGCGTCCGTCGATAGTGAACTTTACCGGATCAGCCATTCGATTCCTTTATTGCGAGACCTGGCGAGCTTTTGCTCGCGCTGACCGATCGGGGATCGGCCGGTACGTAACTCACGCTGTCACCAGCCGTGAAGCGTGCTCGTACGGGCACGGCTTTCCATCCAGGTGCGCTTCGAATTCGTCGCGGAATTTTTCGACGATCGAGATCGTCGGAAGCGCGGCCGCATCGCCCAGCGGACAGAACGTGCGGCCCAGCATGTTCTTCGAGAGGTCGCCGATCAGCACGATGTCGTTGCGCTGGCCCATCCCATCATGGAACCGTTGCAGCAACTTGCGCAGCCATGTCGTGCCCTCGCGGCATGGTATGCACCAGCCGCAGCTTTCGTGGGCGTAGAAGCGCATGATGCGCAACGCGGCCTTCACCATGCAGGTGTCTTCGTCCATTACAACCATGCCGCCCGATCCGAGCATCGACCCCGCCTTGGCGAGCGAGTCGTAATCCATCGGAATGTCGCATTCATCCGCTTTGAGCAGCGGGCACGAAGAGCCGCCGGGGATCACGGCTTTGAGCTTCTTGCCGTTACGCACGCCGCCGCCGATTTCATTAATCATGCGCATCATGCCGAAGCCCAGAGGCACCTCGTACACGCCCGGCTTGTTGACGTGACCTGACAGGCAAACCAGGCGGGTTCCGCCGGCCTTCGGTATTCCGAGTCCCGCGAAATACTCGCCGCCGTGCAGGATGATCGGTGGAACAGCGCAGAAGGTCTCAACGTTGTTGAGAACGGTGGGGCACTGATAAGCGCCCGCGACGGCAGGGAACGGAGGACGGATTCTCGGATTGCCGCGCTTGCCTTCGAACGACTCGAGCAGGGCGGATTCTTCTCCGCATTCGTAGGCGCCGGCGCCGGAGTGAGTGGCCAGATGAAATTTGATGCCGCGCCCGAGAATGTTATCGCCAAGATAGCCGCGCGCGTAAGCTTCATCGATCGCACGATCCATGATGGTGATGAGGTATCGATATTCGCCGCGAATGTAGATGTAACCCTGCTGTGCGCCTACGGCGAGACCCGCGATGAGGATGCCTTCGATCAACTGGTGTGGATCGTATTCCATGAGCAGACGGTCCTTGCACGTGCCCGGCTCTGACTCATCGGCGTTCACCATAATGTATTTTGGCTTCGGTGAATTACGCGGTACGAAGCCCCACTTCATACCAGTTGGGAAGCCTGCGCCGCCACGTCCGCGCAGCGCGGAGGTTTTTACTTCATTGATAATCTCGTCCTGAGACATGCCCAGGGCCTTTTCGAAAGCCTTGTAGCCGTCGTTCGCGAGGTAAGTGTCAATGGACTGCGAGTTCGGCAGACCGAAACGCCGCGAAAGAATTCTCACCTCGAGCGGATTCGGCTGGTTGTAAAGCATCAGGGGTTCACCTTCTGTACTTCCGCGATCTGCCCGGGTGTCTTGCCGGCCATCAAGCCATCGAGAAGCTTGTCGAGTTGCTCGGGTGTCACGTCGTGGTAGAAGTCGTAATTGATCTGAATGGCGGGCGCCCAGGAGCACGCGCCCATGCATTCCACTTCTTCAAGGGAAACGCGGCCATCGGGCCGAACTTCTTTGTGGCCGATGCCGAGTTTGTGGCGCGCCTGATCGTAAAGTTCTTCGCCGCCCACCAATAGGCAGGAGATGTTCGTGCACACCTGCACGTGGTACTTGCCCATACCCTTGCCCTTGTGGAGCATGGAGTAGAAACCCACCACTTCGTTGACCTGCAGAGGCGTCACGCCCACGCGCTTTGCCACTTCGTTGATCAATTCGTCCGTAACGGCGCCGACCTCATCCTGCGCGTAAATAAGCATCGGGATCATCGCCGAACGCTTCCGGTCGGCGGGATACTTGGCCAGAAATTTCTCGAAGCGCGCTTCGAGTTCGGGTGAAAATGTCATCGTTTACCGGTCCGTATCTCCGAGCACGAAGTCCATGCTGCCGAGCGACGCGATCACATCCGCGATCAGTGTTCCCTCGATCATTTTCGAGGTGCACTGCAGGTTGCCGAAACTCGGCCCGCGCCAGTGCACGCGGTAAGGATGCTGGGTCCCATCGCTGACCATGTAACACCCCACTTCGCCGCGCGGCGATTCGATCGCCTGATAAACCTCACCTTCGGGAACGCGGAAGCCTTCGGTCACGATCTTGAAGTGATAGATGAGCGCTTCCATCTGAGTCTTCATTTTTTCGCGATCAGGAAGAACGATGCCGGGTGCGTCCGCCTGGTGGGGGCCGGACGGCATGCCCTCGAGCGCCTGCTTGATGATCCCGAGAGACTGGCGCATCTCTTCGATGCGCACCTGATAGCGCGCGAACACATCGTTCGCGGTGCTGGTCGGCACTGTGAAATCGAACTTCTCGTAACTGGAGTACGGCGCGTCCTTGCGAATGTCGATAGAGAGTCCGGCGGCGCGGAGCATCGGTCCGGTCACGCCCAGATCGAGCATATCCTCGAGCGAAATGAAGCCGACTCCTTTGGTGCGCCCAGTCCAGATCCGATTATTCGTCAGCAGTTCTTCGTATTCATCGACACGCGACGGGAAGATGTCGATAAAATCGTTCACGCGCTTCTGCCAACCGCGCGGATGAGGCAGGGCGAGGCCCCCAATTCGGAAATAGCTGGTCATCATACGCTGCCCCGAGAACATCTCGAAGATGCGCAGGATCTCTTCGCGCTCGCGGAAGCAATAAAGGAAAACACTCATCGCGCCGATGTCGATGGCGTGGGTCCCGAGCCACACGAGGTGACTGTTCAGGCGCGTGAATTCCGCGAGCATTACGCGCGTCCACTGCGCGAGCGGGGGAATTTCCAGCCCCAGCAATCTCTCAGCCGCCAGGCAGTAAACCAGATTATTCGAAAGCGGAGCGAGGTAATCGATGCGGTCCGTAAGAGTGACGCCCTGCTGATAGGTTTTTGCTTCGAATTCCTTCTCGATACCGGTGTGCAGATAGCCGATATCGGGCGCGGCTTTCAGAATTGTCTCGCCGTCCAGTTCCAACAGGAGCCGGAGCACGCCGTGGGTTGACGGATGCTGCGGTCCCATATTAAGGACCATGCTGCGAACGCCCGTCGACGGCTTCTTGTGCTGCTCGTAATCCTGCAGTACATCGCGGTCGTCGGTGATCCCAGTATCAGTTGGCATATTTCCTCTAATAACGCGGACCCGTCACCGGGTAGTCTTTGCGCAGTGGATAGCCTTCCCAGTCTTCCGGCATCATGATGCGCGTGAGATTGGGATGATTGCGAAACCGGATCCCGAACAAATCGAAAGTTTCGCGCTCGTACCAGTCGGCCGCGCGATAGACACTTACAACCGAATCGATTTCCGGATTTTCGCCCGATATTCTCGCTTTGATTCGAAGCCGCTGCTTGCCCGCAACGGTCTGCAGATGGTAGACGACTTCGAAGCGCGGTTCGGCGGGGAATCGATCGACCGCCGTCACTGATGTGAGACGTTCGAAATTCCAATCACGCTTCAGTCTGCTCAGGGCGGCGACAACGTTTTCCGGCGCGACCTCGACGGTGAGTTCGTCGAAAGCGAACTTCGCGGTAGTTGCGAGGTCGTCGAGCGCGGCTGCAAGAGGATTTGAGCGCAGGTCGCCGGGTATCATCGTTTGTCCTCAACCAAACGGCCGCCCAGTGTGGCGGGCTGCTCCTCTCGCTCGATTTGAGCCCAGTCCAGAACGCCCTTCTTCCAGATAAAAAAGAAGCCGGCCAGGATCAGTAAGATAAAAACCAGCATCTCCACGAACGCGAACATCTTGAGCTGTTTATAAACCACCGCCCACGGATAGAGAAAGATTGCTTCGATGTCGAACAGGATGAAGAGCATCGCCACCAGGTAGAACTTCACGCTGAAGCGTCCCCGGGCGTCACCGGTAGGTGCGATGCCGCACTCATACGGGGCATCCTTAACCTTATTCTTGACGCGATGTCCGATGGCGTACGAGAGTGCTACGAGGGCCGCCGCGATAATCGCCGCCAAAGCCGCCTGGAGCAGGACGGGGAGCCATTGTTCAAACGTCGTGGTTGGCATCAGAAATCTGACTTTTCGGGGGTTGGGGATTACCCAAGCAACTATAATAAAGCACGGGTTCGCGTGTCTAAGGAAAATCAGGTTACGATCAATGGCGAACGGCGCAATATGCCGGCGGGCACGACGCTGCTCGACGTGGTGCGTGCGCTTGATCTGGAGCCTGAGCGGGTGGCCATCGAGTTGAATCGCGCCATTGTGAAGCGGGACCTGTGGACCTCAACGATGGTCGATGCCGGCTCCGAACTCGAAATCGTCCAATTCGTCGGGGGCGGATGAAGTTGGAGCCGATGGCCGGCGCCATCTGGCAACCGCAGCGCTCTTAATCGTTAAAGTTTTGGTGTAAGCTGTAGGCGGACACCATGAAACTCTCCCGTCGCGAAGCCCTTCTCGGATCCGCCGCGCTTTCGGCTTTTCAATTAAAGGCGCAAGCCCCTGTCGATGCCATGATGGATTCGACACGCGCTCGCCGCATGCAGTGGTGGCATGACGCAAAATTCGGCATGTTCATCCATTTCGGCCTCTACAGCCTGCTTGGCCGCCATGAGTGGGCGATGGAGAACGAGGCCATTCCGGTCAAAGAGTATGAAAAGCTCGCGAAGCAATTCAATCCCAAACTGAACTGCTCGCGCGAATGGGCGCGGCTTGCGAAACAGGCCGGACAGAAATATATGGTGATGACCACCAAGCATCACGAAGGCTTTTGTCATTTCAATTCGAAATTGACGGATTACTGCGCGCCGAAACAGGCCGCCGGGCGCGATCTCGTGAAAGAGTTCGTCGATAACGTCCGTGCTGAAGGGCTGACACCGGGCTTCTATTACTCGCTGATGGACTGGCATCACCCCGATGGAGCGCGCTGCGCGACCGACGAAGCAGCCCGCCGCCGCTTCGTCGATTACATTCATGGCCAAATCCGCGAGTTAATGACCAACTACGGTAAGATCGGGGTCCTTTGGTACGACGTGGCCTGGCCGCTCGACGCGAAAGGCTGGGAATCGGAAAGGATGAACAAGATGGTCTTCGATCTGCAGCCGGACATCATCGTGAACAATCGCAACAAGCTGCAGGGGGATTTCTCCACGCCCGAGCAGAAGATTCAGGCTGAGACCGGCGGCCGCGCGTGGGAATCCTGCATGACGATGAACGATAGCTGGGGTTATCAAACGACGGATGATGACTGGAAAACGCCCAAGACAATTGTCCGGAATCTGATCACCTGCTCACGCGATGGCGGCAATTATCTGCTGAATATTGGACCGAAGGGCGATGGTTCGATTCCGGAGCAGTCGGTACAGATTATGCAGGCAGTCGGCAAGTGGATGGATGGCAATGGGCAGTCGATCTACAAGGGTGAGCCCTGCCGGGTGAAGCGCTCCGCGTTTGCGAACTTCACCCGGACGGGCAACACGCTATATATTCATGCCTACTTCTGGCCCGGCTCCGAACTGAACATCGCGGGCCTGCGCACCAAAGTGAAAAGCGCAAAAATGCTGAGGACCGGTACGCCAGTGAAATTCAATCAGACGGAGTTGCAGACGAAGTTTCTCGGTCTGCCGAAGGCTGCGCCGGATACACCGGTTACTACGCTGGCCGTGGAATGCGAAAGCGAACCGATTCAGGATACCGATTTCGTGCGGAAGAACCGCGAACGCGACCACGCGTAAATCTAACCGGAGGCGCCAAGCACGCTCTGACCATCGTGATAGACGGGGGTCATCTCGACCCGCACTCGCATGTCATAGCCGCGCTTCTCCTTCATCCGCGCTGAAACGTACACGCGATCGTCGAAAAAGTCCGCGAACAGCGGAGGTCGTGACGATAACAGCGTTTCACTGAGCGTAGCGGCCTCCTGATTAGACCCAAACGGAAGTTGTTCCGAGCACGCGAAAAGGAGGGGCTCTGCCGACCCGCTACGCAACGCGCGAACGCCCGATGATAACCATTCGCGAGCAGCACGCGGTTCTTCAGACGAACAACGGTTGCGAACGCTGGGTTCTGAAGCAGTTGGAGCCGCGTATCGGGAGCCTTGGCCGCGGAAAGAAAAAACTCGCCGTGCGGCAACTCGAAGATTACCTGGTCCGCCTCTACCCGCCATTTCACGGCAGCCTGATTCGGAAGGTCGAGCAATGCCGTCCGGAACCAGCCCTCGCCCGCCACGGCTTGGCGAACCGGTGGTTGTATTTCCGCGATCACATGCAATTGATGAACGATCAGATTCATCGGATCGACCTTGAAAAAGTCGACAATGTCCGTCGCCCGGCTGTATTGCTTGCGGAACTTCTGAATCGTCTTGTGATCCGCGGAGTTCAATCGGTGCCGAACAGGTTGCTCACAGGCCTGAACCGGCGGAAGGGCCTCGACCTTGCGCCTCGCCGATTCCCACAGTTGTATGGCTTCATCGCGGCGTAGAGCCACTTCGAATTCGCATTCCTCCATAAGAAGCGAACGGCATCCTCGGCCTGCATCCAGCCGAGAAGCACTCGCGCGTCGAGTGAGTTCGAAGGCATTCGGCGATCTGAAACAGTTCTTGAGGCTAGACGCGCTGAAGGTTCCATAAGGTTCAAGAGACGAACAAGATGACGATTCTTAACATGTACACAAATATCGAAGTTATTGAATCGAAATCGTGACAGTTGACTGGCTCGAATGGCTCCCGATCTTCACGACCACGGGCACGTCTCCCTTGACACCTTCCGGGAGTCGAAGATTGATCTGGACCACACCCGCAACCTCGCCGCCGGCGCCGCCGGCGTACAACACCGTTCCGGGTTGGTCGCCAATTGTAACCGTAACGTCATCAGCCAGAGTCATGGCAGTTGTAGTCAGCGCGCCCGATGTGCTGGGCGGATTCGTTTGTCCGCCGCCTGTCGCATACAGGACAACGATCGAGCCCTGCTTCGCGGGATTAGCCGGCGAATTCAGCGTGTAATCCGAATTGAGAAACGCGCCCGGTCCGCTGCCTGTCGAGTCCGCCGAGAAAAGTCCGGGAAGAGCCTCCTCCACGCTTACCGTCTGAGTGGACGCGGTCTGGCCGTTGTAACTCACCGACACCGTCGCGTTCCCCGCATCCGCAATCTCGAACGGCACAATCGCGGCCACCGCGCCAGAAGATGTGTAAACAAGGGGAGCAGGAATGCCATTAAACGTCACCTGCGTGCCATAAAGGTGCGTGTTGGGGTTGCCCGTGTTATCGAACGACCCCACCGCGATTGTCGATGGCCCAAGATTCTGCCCAAAGATCGCAATCATTTCTCCCGGCGCCACCGAACCGCCGGAGTAGCTGGCCGCGTTCACGATGCCGGTAACATTCGGATTTATGGCGCCCGTTGCTTTGATCCCGTAGACCAATAGCTGATAGTCCATGGTGGGCACGTAAACCTTCCCGTTCGCGACGGTTGGGTTTGCGAATTTGACGAACCCGCCGAGCGCGTCGGCATCATTCATCGAGCTGTTCCATATTTCGTTCAGCCCATCGGCGTTATAAGCGTGCAGCACGCCGCTTGCGGGAAGCGGCCAGGAGTTGGCGCCCGTCATCCAGAGGATTCCTGTGCCCGCCTGTGTCCCATTTGCCGATAGCGTCATGCCCTGAAAGGGCACGACGAACGAGGACAGCGATTGCGCAACCGGACTCGCCGAGAACTGCGTGCCCGTAAGTTGGTACGCGACCACGGGCGAATTTCCGATATGCATGTAGAGCAGAGCGCCGTCGGAACGATTCCATACCGCCATGTTGAAGACACCGAACCGCCCCATATCGATGCGCTGGAGAATCTGGCTATCGTTTGCGTTTGCTTTTCCCAGCGCGGTTCGATCCATGACGTAGAGGACGCCGGATTTCCCGCCGGTCAGCAGAAGATTCGTGTTCGGGATCAGCAGAGCACCGCTCGCGCCGAGATCGTCATCGCCGTCGCTCAGCGCCTGGAAATCAAAGGGCGCGAAATAATCGGAGACCGTCAGTCTGGTTGGATCGAGTCGCAGGACCGCATTCGAATAATTAGAAGTGAAGTTGCTATCGCCATTACTCGTGACGACGTAAACATTGCCCGCGGCATCCGCCGCCGGTCCCCGGCCCGATTGCCATATCGCTCCCGCACTGCCGTTCGGACTCGCGTTGAAAACAATGGGCGTGCTCCGCACGTTCTGAGCTTTATAACCGACGAGCCATCCGTGATACGGCGCCGCATCTCCGTGCGAACCAAACGCGACGTAAACGTAACCATTCGCAAGAAGCAGAGCGGGGCGCTGAATATGCTGGGCGGCGTCGAAAGTGACTGTGCCGTTCGTGCTGTTATCTCCAATGCCGGGGACCTGAAGGGCCACCGTGGTTGGCGCACCGAACATTTCGGAGCCGGAGCCGATATCGAGCACATGCAGGCGATAGAAAAAGGAACCATTCTCATAGGTGGCCGCAACTACGTATAACGCGCCGCTGTAGGGATCGATAACCGGCGTTCCGAGAATTCCATTCTCCGGAGTTATGTCTGTGTAAACGCCAATGTCCGACTGATACTTCGAAACCGGCACGGACGGACCTAGGTTCACGGACCAAAGCGCTGTCGCGGGAGTGTCGGCGTCGAAGGCGTAAACGGTGTTGTGCGTCGTGGCGACGAAGACAACGTTGTGAGTTCCCTGGCCCACAATAGAAACGTTCTGCTTATAGAGGGGCTGCGCGTAGATCTGACCATCTACGGAGAGCGCAAACAGGCGGCCGAACGTAGTAGCCTTGACGTTATCCGGAGTAAGAGTGCTTTCGTTTAGATTCGCATTGGTTCGCGAGTTATCGTAGCCGCCGGTTGTAACATCCTGCGCGAACACCGCAACGCTAACAATAGTTGCGCCGAGAATAACTTTTGTTAGCCTTTTTATTCGTTGTTGAAGCGCGCCGCCCACACATGCTAAATGCGTTTAGCAGCCCGTTAGTTGCGCACGGTTTTGTAAGTTCTTGTGTGCAGCAGTCCGGATTGGCCTAATTTATCGGGAACTTTTCGTCGACACCCATTAATAAACGGGTGAAACGACTGAAAAAGGATCCATCGCCGTAATTTTCCATTTACCGCGTTTCAATTCCATTCGAAGAGACACTCGATGCCTGCGGCGCTGGGCGCCCGCGCCATCGGCCCGCGGCTTAATCTCGAGATACCAATCGGTATCAACCTGATGGACGCCCCCGGTTTCGTGATCGGCGATGATATCGATGGCGCATAGTACGTCCGATTGACTGGTCAAGGCGTCGATATCGTTCGATATCTGTCCATAGCTATCGGCCGTCGAATCGAATGCCGCAAGGGCGCCTGGAGCGTCGCCCGCGCTCAGGTTCGATGCAACAGCCGCGATAACGTCGAATATCGCGGTGGTCGGACGGGCGAGGATCGAGAGGGGCGAAAGAACAACGATCTTCCACTCGTCTCCGGCCCGGACCATCTGCATGGCGACTTTTTCGCTTCGGATCACCACTGGCCCGCTCTCCTGCGGATTTAGCCGCAATGTCCATTGAGTTTCAGCCTGGGCCTGATTGCCTTCGACCCTGATGTGACTGGCGTCAATGGTGCATTCGGTGTGCGGTAACGTGGCGAGCGCCTCAATGGTGCGCTTCAGTTCCGAAAAATCTTTCGCTTGCGGATCGAGCAACGATATCGCGATTTTCGTGTTTCCGCTTTGCAACGCATCGGCGAAATCGGTCAACTGATCCTGAATAGCAGCCGCAAACAATCGTCCCGCGAAAAGAACGACGAGGACAGCTACGACAGGTGGTTTCACCCGTCGACGTGAAACCGCCTGTCCTACTTCGCTAGGTCCGGTAATTCGCATTGATATGGATGTAGTCTTCGGTCAGATCGCAGGTCCAGAAGGTCGCACTGCCCTTACCCTTTCCCGCGATCCGAAACACGATTGAAACATCCGTGTCGTCCAGCCGCAGCTTCATCTCGCCCTCGTCGAAGGGAGCCGCCAGCCCGGACTTGCACACCTTCATGTCCTGCAAGGTAATATCAATCGTCCCAGGATCGAAGTTCACGCCCGAATTCCCGGCCGCCGAGAGAATCCGGCCCCAATTCGGATCAGAGCCCGCGATTGCCGTCTTGACGAGCGGCGAATTCGAAATCGAACGCGCGATCGAAGCCGCCGCGGCATCGCTCACCGCTCCATGGACTTCGACCGAGATCAGCTTGCGCGCACCTTCGCCATCGCGCACAATCTGACGGGCGAGAGACTGCAGCGTTTCGGTAAGGCCCTCTTCGAAGACGCTCATTTCCTTGGGATCCGGCCGTACGCCCGACGCACCGTTCGCCAGCACGATGAGCGTGTCGTTCGTCGAAGTGTCACCATCGACCGAAATCCGGTTATAGCTCAGCTCAGCGGCCCGCACCAGCATGCGGCGCAACAGCGTCTGCGGAATCACAGCATCCGTCATCACGAAGCCCAGCGTGGTCGCCATACGCGGATGGATCATGCCCGACCCCTTGGTCACGCCGGCAATCCGTACAGTCCCGCGCCGAAGTATCACTTCACGCGAAGACCCCTTCGGCTGCAGGTCGGTAGTCAGAATCGCCCTCGCGACATCCGGAAGCGCGTTGTCGTTCAGGTTCGACACCAGTTCTTCCAGCTTGTTCATGATCAGGTTCTCGTCGAGTTCGACACCGATCACGCCCGTCGAAGCGGGCAGCACCTGATTGGGCTGAAGCTTCAGAATTTTCGCAAGCGCCTTAGTGGTATTGGCGGCGACGCGGTCTCCGGACTTCGTCGCGCAATTCGCATTCCCGGCGTTCACGAGGATGGCTCCGCAAACGCCCTTCGAAAGGCGCATATTCGAACGCGCCAGCTTGACCGGCGCGGCTTGAACCTTATTCTGGGTGAACACCGCCGCGGCGGCGGCGGGAACCGCCGAAACGATCAGTGAAAGATCGTCCTTCTCCTGCTTTCGGATGCCCGCATAAGCGGTCGCATATTTGTATCCAAGGGGTAAATCGAAAGGTCTCATCTTTTGCGATATGTTCGGGGCGCTAGGCCCCCAGTACGTCCTTCTGCGTCAGGCGATGGCCGTTGGCGAAAACATCCGCCGGCATTCTCTTACGGCCTTCAAGTTGAACTTCCAGTAATTCCAGAGAAGCGCCGTCTCCGCCAATTGCGAAAACGCCCTTCTCATGTACCAGCGCTCCGGGCGGCAGGCTCCAGCGTTGCTGTGCCAGACGGGAGCGCCAAAGGTGAATCGATTGGCCGCGGAACACTGTGTGTGCTCCCGGCCAGGGTTGAAATCCGCGAATCAGATTGTGAATCCGCTGTGCTGAATATTGCCAGCAAATCCTGCCGTCTTCCTTCTTCAAAATCGGTGCGAGGGTTGCACGCGAATCATCCTGCGGCTCCGGATGCGCCGCACCGTTTTCGAGCGCCGCGAGCGTGCGCACGAGCAACTGCGCGCCCGCCTGCGCCAGCCGTACCGATAACTCCGGCGCGGTCTCGTCGGGACCGATCACGGTCTCCCAACGATCGATCACATCGCCGGTATCGAGCCCCGCGTCGATCCGCATAGTCGTGACGCCGGTTCTCTCAAACCCGCGCGCAATCGACCATTGAATCGGCGCCGCCCCGCGCAATTCCGGCAGCAACGACGCGTGAACGTTGATAATTCCGTACTGCGGAATGTCGATAATTGATTGCGGAATGATCTGCCCGTATCCCACCACCACCATCACATCCGGCATGAGCGCCCGGAGGTGTTCCACCGCCTCAGGGCGTCGAATCCGCTCGGGCTGGAACAGCGGAATCCCGTGCCGAAGCGCCGCCGTTTTCACGGGCGACGGCTGCACTTGCTGTTTTCTTCCTCGCGAGCGGTCGGGTTGCGTCACAACCTCGACGATCTGGTGGCTTGCGGCTGCCATCGCGTCCAGAGTAGGAACGGCGAACTCGGGAGTGCCGAGAAATATTGCTTTCAACCGGCTACTCCCATTCCCCGGCCTTCTGCAGCTTTTTGATTTTGCGCTTGATCATGTCGCGCTTGAGTGAGCTGAGATGGCTGAGAAAAAGAATGCCGTTCAGATGATCGATCTCGTGGAGCATGGCGCGCGCGAGCAAGTCCTCGCCGGTGATCTCGAACCACTCGCCTTTCACGTTCTGCGCACGCACGGTCGCCTTTTTTGCACGGGTGACGGGTTCGCGAAAACCGGGAATGCTCAGGCAACCTTCCTCGCCCGTCTGCTTGCCTTCTTTCGCAATTACTTCAGGATTAATCAAAATCACCCGTTCGGGCTCCTTGCCTTCCTCTCCCCCTGTAATGTCGATCACGGTGAGCCGCTTCCCGACGTCGACCTGCGGCGCAGCCAG